>Ga0210389_10000289_pt1 | contig 51284 bp, 49 predicted proteins | sample IncBWH28OmetaG_FD_160127 | JGI IMG/M metagenome (GOLD analysis project Ga0210389, IMG submission 160127) | Forest soil microbial communities from Barre Woods Harvard Forest LTER site, Petersham, Massachusetts, United States - Inc-BW-H-28-O ... | reverse complement strand
AAAACAGTGCCAGGGGCAGACCCGGTTCCTCCGTAAGAAGTTGTCCCGTAGAAAGTTCCATCGTTGGTTTGAATCAGGCCGGCAAGACTCGATCCATCGGTTACATCGAAGGTGTGGACGATCGTCAGCGTGCCGGTTGGAGAGATCTTGAAGACGGTGCCTGCGCGGTTGGCTCCGCCGTAGATTGTCCCGCCGTAGAAGTTCCCGTCGTTCCCCAGGACGAGGGCGGCATCTGGATCGTAGCCCGCCTCGCAATAGTTGTGGCTGCAAAAGCTGTGAAGCCTTGTCAGCGCGCCCTGCGGCGTAATTCTAAATACCGTCCCACAGCAATTATTCGTACTTCCCGCTCCTCCCATAAGAGTGGGAGCGTAGAGGGAACCGTCGGTTCCCTGAACGAGCGAATTGATGGGATAAGCGCCATCCGCCCAGTCGAAATTCCAAAGGGTAGTAAAGGTTTGCGCCTGCGCGGTAATTACCATCACGGCGGCACTCATCAAGAGAATGCAGGCCCGCTTGCAGCCATCAAGTTTCCTCATCGGAAGCCTCCGTGCGGAGCGTGGCATCCACGCAGCACCGTTCGTCGCGACTCTATTCCTGGGTTGAACCGCACTGGGGGCTGATGCGGCAGGCGCGAGGCAGCAAGTATGTTCCAGGTCGGCAAGGCAGTCAAGCTAAAGAGACCAGACTGTCATACCACAACAGAAATGTCCCCTGTTTTTAGTGTCGTCGGGCGGACCCTGCGGCGTGCGACTGATTGCCCACTGATGTCCGGTATTGTCTTTTCCTCCACCATTCGCGTGAGCTAAGGCGGTAGGCCAGCCCGAGGGCGGCTGTCCCCACAGACCCATTCGAAGCTCACTAAACCCTTGAAGCTAAGATCAACCAATTCAGGTACTTGAGCTGGCGTCGTAGTACTTCCGTACCGTCTCTAGTACTTCAGTTACTGCTTCCGAAGTGACCACTCTCTACTTGTGTGACCACCACCACTAATAGACAGAATCTCCGCTAAAAACCCAACATATAGAAACCGCTTCGAAACGTCACTTACCTCCTTTCCAGAAAAGCCGTAAAAAACCCAGCAAAAACAGGAAATCCGCTTGGAGTCGCGGTTTTTCAGGGCTGATATATGCTCGGGACACCGAAAGCCCTTTGACAGACGTAGAGGGCGAGGATGTCTCCCAAGATTATCCTGCGACCGAAAAACAGCGGCGCAGGAAGTTTTGAGGACAAGGTTAAGGAAATATGGCCGACTCGCGGGAAGTGATGAACATTCGACAAGCGTCGCAATACCTGGGAGTGAGTCCGGACACGCTTTACAAGTACGTTGGGGAACAAAGTATTCCGGCTTTCAAGCTGGGCAACCGCTGGCGCTTCAAGAAATCGAAGCTGGACCAGTGGATGGAAGAGAAATCGAGCCAGATGGAGTCGGGAGCGAAACGGAAACCGAAGGCGGCGGGGAAAGCTGCCGGGTCGCAGTAACGAAAAAAGCCGGCGAGACGCCGGCGCTACGTTGCGAAAGGCGGGCACATGTTTGGAATGGGATCGAAAACGATTGTAGGTCTGGATGTGGGCTCTTCCAGCATTAAGGCCGTGGAGTTGAAAAAGAAAGGCGGCCAGATTGAAGTGGCGCACCTGGGACTGGAAGCACTGGCCTCGGACATCGTAGTGGATTCGATGATCGTGGATTCGGGAACCGTATCGAGCGCGATCTCGAAGTTGTTTGCCGACTGCCTGATCAAAACCAAGTCAGTAGCCACGGCGGTGAGCGGACACTCGGTGATCGTCAAGAAGATCTCGCTGCCCTCGATGAGCGATCAGGAATTGGCGGAGACCATCGAGAAAGAAGCGGCGCAACACATTCCTTTCGACCTGGCGGACGTGAGTCTCGACTACCAGATTCTTTCCGAAGAAGCGGGCAGCCCGCAGATGGATGTGCTGCTGGTGGCCGTCAAGAAGGACAAGATTTTGAACTACACCAACGTACTCTCGATGTCAGGACGCACGCCCGCTATTGTGGACATCGATGCGCTGGCGCTGCAGAACTGCTACGAGTACAACTACCAGCCGGCGCCGGGCCAGGTGGTGGCGCTTTTGAACCTGGGCGCCAGCGTGATGAACATCAACATTGTGAAAGGCACGACGCCGCTGTTCCCACGCGACGTCAGCGTAGGCGGGCACCAGTACACGGACTCGCTGCAGAAAGAACTCGACCTGAACTTCGAGGATGCCGAGAAGCTGAAGCTGGGGGAGAAGGTGGGGACGGTGAGCGAAGATGCGAAAGCGCCGATCCTGCAGCAGGTGACCGAAATCATCGTGCTCGAGATTCAGAAGACGTTCGACTTCTTCCGAGCCAGCGCGGCGGGCGAGCACATCGAGAAGATTTACCTGGCGGGTGGCTCGGCAAAGGTGCCGGGATTGATGGAAGCGTTGCGACAGGAATTTTCGATGCCGGTTGAATTGTTGAATCCATTCCAGCGAGTTGTGCCCCCGGCAGACGGTCCCGGAGCGGAGCTGGTGGAGCAGAATCCGGGCCAACTGGCAGTAGCGGTGGGTTTGGCTTTGAGGAGCTTTGAATCCCTATGATCAAAATCAATTTGCTGGAATCCTCCAAGGGAAAAAACAAGCGCGGCGGCAGTAACGCTCCGACGATGCCTTCGATGGAAATGGGCGATATGGGATCGCCCAAGCTGAAGGTGATGGTGGTGCTGTTGCTCGCAGGGACGCTGAATTTTGGCTACTGGTACCGGCTGGACCGTCAGGGCAAGACCATTGCGGCGCAGATGCAGGCGGCCGAGCAAAAAAATCGCGAGCTCAGCGACGTGAAGGCACGCTATCTGGAACGGCAGACCCAGGCCAACAACTATAAGCGGCGGGTGGATGTGATCGAACAACTGCACGCCGCGGGTCAGACCGGGCCAGTGAATCTTCTGGCCATGCTGGGTGAGACGGTGAATGGGACTGAAGCGGTGTGGCTCAGCAAGATGGATGACTCGGGGCCAAGCGTAAATCTGGAAGGCACCGCGCTGAGTACCGATGCGGTAGCCAACCTGATTGCCAATCTGCAGAAGACCGGTTTCTTCAAAACGGTTGAGATCAAAGAGACCTACCAGGACGAGCAGATCAAGGACATGCAGGCGTTTCAGTTCACGCTGACCTGCGAGAAGGGAAAGTCGTAGAGGCGCACTTATGGCGACCAATTTCAACGAACTGTCGGGGCTGAAGCAATGGGGAGCGGTCATCGTGGGAGGAGCGCTGGTAACGGCGGCGCTGTATTTCACGGTGTTCAAGAACCAGAGCGATAAGAACGCGGCGGCGCAGCACGCACTGCAAGACAAGGTTCGGGAAAACAACGAACTGGAGTCTTACCGCCCCAAGCTGAAGGACATGGAGCGTCAGCTGGCCAACTTGAAACAGCAGTTGGAGATTGAGCGGCGCATCGTTCCGGACGAAAAGCAAGTGGATGGTTTTATTGAGACGCTCGATGGAGAAGCGGCAAAGGCGGGCGTTGAACTGCGCCGCTATACATCCAAGCCGGTTGTCGCCAAGGAATACTATTCGGAGCTTCCCTTCGATCTGGAGTTGGATGGTCCGTATTACTCGATGCTGAATTTCTTTGACCGGGTGGGCAAGCTGGAGCGCATCGTGAACGTCAGCGGACTCCTGGTTTCGAATACCAAGAATCCCAGCGGAGCGAAGGCGAAGCATACGTATCAGTACGCGCCCAATGAGAGTGTGGTGGCGACGTTTACGGCCACAACTTTCTTCAGTCACGATTTGGATCCGGGCGGACCGGCACCTGGGGCGAAGCCCGCAACCGCAGCAGCAGGCGTGAGCAAATAGGAATCGCTATGAAGAAACTAACGACAGGCATTCTGGCAATGGGAATGATGACTGGCGGACTCTGGGCACAGAATCCGAATGTCATCAACAAAGTGCAGGACACGATGAACGCGGTGCAGCAGAAGAAGACGGAAGATTCCAACGCTGCACTGGGTATCACGGGCACGGCGTCGGCTAACCCGGGAGCGAAACCGGCTGCGGGGGCTACGGTGAAAACCGCGGCGATTCAGCCGATGTCGGCCCAGGCAACGCCAGCCCAGGCAGCGCCGGTGGGAGCGAAGAGCAACTCGGCTCCAGCGGCCGCCGCGAAACCGCACTCGACGCCGGTGGCAAAGAAGGCGGTGGCGGCGCATTCGGTGGTTGCGGCGAAAGAAACCGCACCCAAGGCGGCCGCGAAGACCACAGCCAAGAGCGCTCCTCCGGCTGCTACCAAGATTTCGGCGGATGCCAAGCCGGCCGAGATCGGCAAGAGCGCTGAAGTGTCCAAGGCGCCCAAGCCCGAAGAAAAGAAATGGGCGATGAGCGGGAAGCGCGATCCGTTCTTCAGTCCGGTGGTGCAGCAGCCTACAGGTTCGGGATGCTCGACCGGAAAAAAATGCCTGGAGATTGGCCAGATCAATCTGCGCGGCGTGGTGAAGTCGGAGAGCGGTTTCATCGCGGTAGTGACCAACAGCCTGAACAAAGCGTATTTCCTGCGCGAGAACGATCCCGTGTTCAACGGGTACGTGATGAGGATTACCGGTGACGCGGTTGTGTTTCAAGAGACAGTGCAGGACAAGTTAGGGAAACCGCTGACGCGGGAAGTGACCAAGCGAATTTTCACGCCTGCTGTTTAGCGTGGGTAAAGGTGCTCCGGAAGGCCGGAGCATCAACAAAATCGAGTTCCAGTAAGGACACGCGGGGCAGACCCGCGATTCGGGGAGAAGCGAAATGCGAAAGCAACTGCTGAGTGTAATCCTACCGCTGATGCTGCTGGGGCTGATGGCTTCAGCCGCAGAGACGCCGGCGTTACCGGCGGCCAGCCAGCGAAATGAACTGCAGCGCGTGAACGTAGTTCGCGGCGCGGATGAGATCCGGGTCGAGATCAACGCTCGTGGCGCGGTGACGCCCAAGCTAAGCACGGCGGACTCGCCGGCGCGTCTGATCGTGGATTTGCCGGGCACCATTATGGTGACAGGGCAGAGCCGCATCAGCGTAGGCAGCGCGGGTGTGAAAGGGGTACGCATCGGCATGGATGGCGGCACGCCTCCAAGCACTCGCGTAGTAGTCGATCTGGAACACGCCTGCCGCTACGAGCTGAATCCGTCGGCCGATGGAAAGCTGGTGCTGACGCTGCACACGCAGCCGACGACAGCGGCGGTGGCACGCGCGCCCAGGACCACCGTGGCCGAAACTTCTCCGGCTGCCAGCAAGGTTATGTCTCCGTTCTCAACGCGGGTGATTGCGGTGAAAGCGGAAGCCAAGAAGGAAGTGACGGCGAACGTGCCGCCGGCGGCCGCAACCGATTCGGTGATCCCGAAGATTGCGACCCCGAAGGCAGCTCCGGCTCCGCAAAAACCTGAGACGGCTTCCACCAGCGATTTTGTGTTCGTGGAGCCCACCTACGCTGCCAAGGCGAATTCGGCCGATCCGGCAGTTGAGCCTGCCGGGCGCGCCCAGGAAGCGGCGGCGAAGTTTGCCGACAAGACAGCCCCGGAGCTGTTGCCCGTGAGCATGAATGCGGCGCAGCAGTCCTCGCAAGGCGCATCTACCAGCGGCAGCGGCATCCAACCGGCGGTGAATCTGGCGGCCGAGCAGAAAGCGCAAGCTGGACAGCAACCCGCCTCGGTCGGCCCGAAGTATACGGGCGAGCCGATTTCGGTGAACTTGAAAGACGTGGATCTGAAGGATTTCTTCCGCCTCATTCACGAGATCAGCGGCTTGAACGTGGTGCTCGATCCTAATGTTCATGGCACTTTGACGGTTGTGTTGGACGACGTGCCGTGGGACCAGGCGCTGGACATCGTGTTGAAGAACAACGATCTGGCGCGGGAGTTGGAAGGCAATGTTCTGCGCATCGCCACGGTTGAGACTCTTAAGAAAGAAGCGGAAGGACGGCGCGGCCAGGTAGAAGCGGAAGCGCTGGCAGTCGAGAAAGTTTCCATCACCCGCTTCCTCAGCTATGCCCATGCCAAGGATGTGATGGTCACGGTGAAGAAGTTCCTCTCGCAGCGCGGAGACGTGGTTGCGGATGAACGCACCAATGCCATCATCGTGAACGACATACCGAAAGTGCTTCCTATCATTGACCGCCTGCTGACACAGCTTGACCGCAAGACGCAGGAAGTGGAAATCGAAGCGCGCGTAGTCGCCGCAACGCGGCAGTTCGCGCGCGACATCGGCACGCAACTCGGCTTCGGCTGGGGCGACGGCCACAGCGCGGTTGGCGGCGCCTCCGCGGTAGGCACTTCCCCAACGACCGTCGGCAACTTGGCTCCGGGCTACATTACAGTGCCGAGCACCGGCTCGAATCCGGGATCGACGATCCCATTGTTTTCGAACCTGGGATCGACCTCACCCAGCAGCGGCTTGACCTTCTTGAACGCCAGCAACACGGTTCGCATCGATGCGGTCCTGACGATGGCAGAATCGCGCGGCTTGCTGAAGGTTCTGTCCCGTCCTCGGGTGGTGACGCAAAACAATATCCAAGCCCTGGTGAAGCAGGGTGTGCGTGTGCCGATCGTGACGCAAGCACAGTTGGGCGGACCGCCGACCGTAACCTACGTCGATGCGTTCCTGCGCCTGACGGTCACTCCGCAGATCACCTCGGAAAATACCATCTTCCTGAACGTGGACGTGGAGAATACGACTCCAAACTTCGGGCAGGAAGTGCAGGGCAACCCCGAATTGATCACCCAGCAAGCAACTACGCAGGTGCTGGTGACCGATGGAGGCACGGTGGTGATCGGTGGCGTAATTCAGACGCAGAACTCGATCAACATCACGCAGGTACCTTTGCTCGGCAACCTTCCAATCCTGGGCAACCTGTTCAAACATACCCAGGTAAATACGTCGAACCAGGAATTGATCTTCTTCATCACGCCGCGAATCATTCAGACGTAACAGCGTCAGACATAGCAGCGCAAGTTGAAGATTTAAAGCCGCCGGCCTGAAGAACCTGTCAGGGCCGGCGGTTTTGTTTTTGGCTCGGACAGACACGAGTACCAGCTACGGGTCCGAGCCTGCGCGAACTCCGGATCTTCTTGCCGGGGTAGTGGGAACTCGGTACTTCTTTGCTAAACTCTTCAGCGATGGATTTTCTCACTCGCCAGAAGAAACTGCGGGCGCACCTTGCCACCACGCGGTTTGACGCGCTGCTGATCGGCCATCTTCCCAACATTCGATATCTCTGCGGGTTTACCGGGAGTGCGGGGTATCTGTTAGTCAATGATTCTCGAAGCTTGTTCTTCAGCGACGTCCGTTACGACACACAGGGGCGCGAGGAGGTGAAGGGCGCGAAGGTGATCATCGCCCGCAAGGCGGTGCTGAGCGCGCTCGCGGAATGGATCGGTGCGCACAAAAAGAGGTCGAAGGTGGCCATCGGAATCGAATCCGAGCACATGACCGTGGCGGAAAAGAAACGGCTGACGGATCTGCTGCCCACCGGCGTGCGCTTGCGGGACGCGACCGCGATCGTCGAGCGCGCACGCATGGTGAAGGACGGCGACGAGTTAAGAAGTATTCGGGCGGCCGTGCAGTTGGGAGCGACCTTGTTCGAGCGCGCGCTCCAGATGTTGCGCCCAGGAGTGAAGGAGATTGATGTAGCGGGAGAGATGGAGCATGCGGCGCGCCGGGCGGGGGCGGAAGAGATGTCGTTTCCGACGATCATTGCTTCTGGAGCGAGGTCGGCACTGCCGCATGGCCGGGCTACGGGGCAGGCCATCGTCCCCGGCGGATTCGTGGTCTGTGATTTCGGTGTTATACTCGGAGGTTATTGTTCGGACCAAACCCGCACCGTATGGGTGGGAAGCGGGTCAAGTGCGGCGCCGGCAGATGCACGCCACGCATACGAATCGGTTAGGGAAGCGCAGCAGGCGGCGATAGCCGCTGTGCGACCGGGTATTGCGGTCGCGGAAGTGGATGATGCGGCGCGTAAGGTCTTGCGTAAAGCGGGGTTAGGCCGCTACTTCACACATTCGACCGGACACGGTGTCGGGCTGGAAATCCATGAGGCGCCGAGGGTCGCGGCGGGTCAAAAAGAGATCCTGCGACCCGGGATGGTCATTACGATTGAGCCGGGAGTATACTTCCCCGGCAAATGGGGCGTGAGGATCGAGGACATGGTGGCTGTCAGCGAAAACGGTTGCGAGGTGCTGACTCCCACAAGCAAGGATTTCCTGTCGGTTTGAGTTGCTAAGATTCAAGTTGGTCAATTCAAGGGTTTCGCCGTGGAGTGCCTGGCTGTTCCCGGTCTGGGCGCTGCGCGGATTGGCGAGCGGTCCTAACTTTCATACGAATGAATCAAAAAGAGCTGAAGGAACTCATCGAGTTCTTAATCGAAAAGGACATTACCGAGTTTGAACTGGAGCGCGGTGATGTCAAAGTGAAGATCAAGCGGGGCGGCGAGCACACCGTGGTGCATACGCGCGCGGACGTGCCGTATGTGGCGGTGACCGTCCCGCAAACCGGCCAGCCCGCCGGGACATCTCCTGCCGCCGCGCCCCCTGCGGCGCCGATTGAGGCTCCGTCCCCAGAAGAAGTCCTGCACAAGGTGAAGTCGCCGATCGTAGGAACCTTCTATGAGGCGCCATCGCCGGGCGCACCGCCTTTTGTCAAGGTTGGGGATATGGTCGAAGTGGGGCAGGTATTGTGTATCGTTGAGGCGATGAAACTGCTGAACGAAATTGAGTCGGATGTGGCGGGCGAAATCGTGAAGAAGTTGGGGAGCAACGGCCAGCCGATTGAATATGGTCAGGAGTTATTCGCTATCCGGGCGAGGAAGTGAGACGGAGGTTTCTGTTGAGTCGCGCCGAGTCGCACATTTTTGCATGGCATCTTCTTCCGACAGGTCTTCCAACACGAACCGTTCCTACCAACAATATCCATTGCGAACGGCAAGCCAACGGCCATAGCGCTAATGGCCGAAAGCTGAAAACCGGTTCATGTTTAAGAAAATTCTGATTGCGAATCGCGGTGAGATTGCGCTGCGCGTCATTTGCGCGTGCAAGGAACTGGGCATCCGCACGGTCGCGATTTACAGTGAGGCGGACCGTCATTCCTTGCCGGTTCGTTTTGCGGACGAAGCCATCTGCATTGGTCCGCCACAACTGGCGTTGAGCTACCTGAACATTCCGGCAGTGATCAGCGCGGCGGAGATTGCCAACGTGGATGCGATTCATCCCGGCTATGGATTGCTGTCGGAGAATGCAAACTTCGCCGAAGTGTGCGAGACCAGCGGGATCAAGTTTATCGGCCCGCGACCTGAAGTGATGCGGCTAATGGGAGAGAAAGAAAAGGCGCGTGCGGCCATGAAACGCGCGGGCGTGCCCATTCTGCCGGGGTCGGATGGAATCGTTGCTTCCGAGGGCGAAGCGCTGGAGTGGGCCCGGCAGGTGAGCTTTCCGGTGATTGTGAAGGCGACGGCAGGGGGCGGCGGACGCGGCATGCGCATCGTTCGTACGGAAGAAGAGCTGCCGGGACTCTTCAGGGCGGCGCAGTCAGAGGCTGCCGGAGCGTTCGGCAACGGCGATCTTTACATGGAGAAGTATGTCGAGCATCCGCGACACATTGAGTTTCAGGTTCTGGCGGATGAGCACGGGAATGTGGTGAGCCTTGGGGAGCGAGAATGTTCGATCCAACGGCGGCATCAAAAGTTGCTGGAAGAATCGCCCTCGACCCAGGTCACACCAGAGTTGCGTGATCAGATTGGCGCCGTGTTGTGCAAGTCGCTGACGGAGATCGGCTACACCAATGCGGGAACCATCGAGTTCCTGATGGACCAGGACCGCCGCTTGCATTTCATCGAAATGAACACGCGTATTCAGGTGGAGCATCCGGTGACGGAGATGGTGACGGATGTGGACCTGGTGAAGAGCCAGATCATGATTGCGGCAGGCGCGCGGATGGACGAAGTGTTGCTGGGGCCGATTGTGCATCGCGGGCACTCCATCGAGTGCCGCATCAATGCGGAGCATCCCGAGAAATTCACGCCGTCTGCGGGAAGGATTACGGCGTTTCATCCGCCCGGAGGGACCGGAGTGCGGGTAGATACGGCGGCCTACACCGAAGGTGTGATCCCGCCCTATTATGACTCGCTGATTGCCAAGCTGATCGTGCGCGGCAAGGACCGCAGCGAGGCGATCTCGCGCATGACGCGGGCTCTGGAGATGTTTATCGTGGAGGGCGTATACACGACGATTCCGCTGCACCGTAAGATTCTCGCCGATCCTGACTTCCGGGCGGGAAAATTTGATACGGGTTTTATTGAGCGATTTCTGGCGAAAGGAAAGTGAGACCAGCCGTGGAGCGCTGGGCGCACTCGTCAGCCGGATATTTCGCAATTCTATCGGTAAGTTATGTTTTGTCGAACCAGCCTTGTCATGATCTTGAGGCTTCCCTCGGCGGGAGTGTACAAACGTCTGCGTTCCGTCCAGTTTCCATGATCGTCATAAATCACCTGCCACTCGACGTAACCCGGGCGAATGGTCGATTCATGTTGAGCATCGACAAATGTCTCACCACCGACTTGTTCTTTGCCTGAAGCATCGAACACGCGTTAAGGCCCCGTTGTGGTCGTATCCGAATTTTGTGTGGAGCGCCAGCGCCGTCGGTGTCGTAGAACTGTTGCTCGCCCGCTTGCGTTGCGTCGTCGTAACCGCGTTTCATCGTGTCTAATCCTACACATTCGGAGGCGAAGTGAGTTGACCAATCTCCCCAGCGTTTGCTGACGAAACTCTTGCTGCCGTATCTGAACCTATGGAAAGGGCGCAACCTGGATGAAATCCGACAAGATCTCAACGTTTCTACTACTTATTTTGAGCGCAGTGCTCACGGTGGGCCTTCACGCCCAAACCTCCGACAATCCCTCAGAGCTCCCGCAGCGCGATGGCTCTCACGACTTTGACTTCCTCATCGGCGATTGGAAAGCGCACGTCCGCCGCCTGCCGGATCGCCTGAACAACTCCAAGATCTGGGTCGAGTATGACGGCATCTCCAATCACCATAAGCTTCTTGATAGCAACGCGAACTTCGAGCAGTTCGAAGTTACCAGCACCGACAAAAAACTTCACATTAAAGCCCAGACGCTGCGGCTTTACAATCCTGCCACGCGGCAGTGGAGCATCTACCTCATCGACCTCGACAACGGAACCCTCGACACGCCTCCTGTCGTTGGCGGTTTTACCGGCAAGCGCGGGGAGTTTTACCATCAGGAAAACCTTAAAGGCCGCACGATTCTGGTACGCTACCTCTGGCTCGACCTTTCACCGAACTCGGCGCGTATGGAGCAGTCATACTCACCGGACGGTGGCAAGACTTGGGAAGTCAACTGGATTTGTGAGCTGTCGCGATAGTACAGTCAACAGGGCATGTTGCTTCCCCGTTTGTATGCCATTCTTGACGCCGTTTCCTTTCCCGACAGCGATGCCCTTTTCGATGTTGCCCACGAACTGGTACTGGCGGGCGTGACCCTGCTCCAGTACCGCAACAAATCAGGCAACGCGCTTCAAGCGCTGGATCAGGCGCGGGTACTAAGGCGCCGCATCGGGGCAAATTCCAAACTCATCATGAACGACCGCGCCGACCTTTGCCTGGCGGCGGAGTTCGATGGCGTGCACGTCGGGCAGGACGATCTTTCGCCGGAAGCTGTTCGTGGGATCATTGGGGCTGAGCGATGGCTGGGGGTTTCTACGCATAATCCAGAGCAGTTGCAACAGGCGGACCACACTTCCGCGGACTATCTGGCGATTGGACCTGTGTTCTCGACCTCCAGCAAGGAGCGGCCTGATCCTATGGTGGGCCTTGAAGGAGTGCGCCAGGCGCGGCAGTTGACGCGCAAGCCGCTGGTGGCAATCGGCGGGATTACGCGGGCCAATGCAGCTTCTGTGATTGAGGCAGGGGCTGATTCGGTGGCGGTGATCGCCGATCTGCTGCGGGAGCCGCGTAAATCAGCAGAGGAATTTTTCCGCGTTCTGAGGTAAAGTCAGTTGACCCTCGATCGCTCGATGACGGGACACCTTAGGGGTTAAAGCCCTCGAAGAGAAGATGGGTGGGTTATTTGGTACGGCTGAAGCCGTGCCCTTCCCGAAAATGCTCCAGGGCGAAACGGGTGGTCATGCAGGAGGGATCCTGAGTACACCGACAACGCAGGCGGTTACTGGTACGGACTGGGAAACTCACAGCCAGCAGGACAAGGAACTGGTTAAAGGTCTGGGCCTGACCAGCGCCACCATGTTGGTGATGGGGTCGATGATCGGCTCCGGAATCTTTATTGTTTCGGCTGAGATTGCACGGGAAGTGGATTCGCCAGCTTTGCTGATCGGTGCATGGGCCGTAGCGGGATTCATGACCATCGTGGCGGCGCTGAGCTACGGCGAACTGGCGGCCATGATGCCGCAGGCCGGCGGACAATACGTCTATCTGCGCGAAGCGCTCGGACCTTTGTGGGGCTTTCTCTACGGCTGGACGCTCTTTCTTGTAATTCAGACCGGAACGATTGCAGCCGTAGGTGTGGCTTTCGGCAAGTTTCTGGGAGTTTTCTTTCCTGCGATTTCTTCCTCGAACTGGATTTTGCATTTATGGAAAGTTCCGCCAATCCGGCTGGGGCCGATGGTTCTGGGCAACATGGATGTGGGAATCAACACCCAGAATCTGGTCGCCATCCTGCTCGTGGTCTTGCTTTCTATTGTGAATATTTTTGGGCTGAAGCTTGGAGCGCTCATCCAGAATGTGTTTACCGCAGCCAAGGTTTCGGCGCTGCTGGGGCTTGCATTGTTCGGGCTGGCAGTCGGGCGGAATGCGCAGGCGCTGGCTGCGAACTTCAGCGGACACTTTTGGAGAAACGCGGGATTGGGCGCGCAGCACGCGGTTCAGGTGGGAGTGGGCGGTCCGGTTGTGATGGTGGGTACGCTGACGATTCTGGCGGTCGCGCAGGTGGGATCATTATTTTCCGCCGACGCGTGGAACAACGTGACCTTCACCGCAGGGGAAGTGAAAAATCCAAGCCGTAATTTGCCGCTGTCGTTGGCGCTGGGGACCGGCGTTGTCATCGCACTTTATGTTGCGTGCAATTTTATTTACTTGCTGGCCCTGCCACTGGCTGGCGCGGCTGGCGCGGCAACGATTCTGGGCCGGGGGATCAAGTTTGCCGCGGAGGATCGTGTTGGGACAGCGGTCATGACGCAGATGTTCGGCGCCGTGGGCGGCCTTTTGATGGCCGGAGCGATTTTGATTTCCAGTTTCGGCTGCAATAACGGCCTGATTCTTTCCGGCGCCCGCGTCTACTATGCCATGGCAAAGGACGGCCTATTCTTCAAGAGCGTCGCCCGGCTGCATCCTACCTACAAGACTCCGGCAGTCTCGTTGATGGTGCAGATGGTGTGGGCGTGCCTGCTGTGCGTATCTGGCAGCTACGGGCAGCTTCTCGACTACATCATTTTCGCAGTGCTGGTGTTCTACATTTTGACCATCGTAGGCTTGTTTGTGTTGCGGCGGACCCGGCCAAATGCGGAGCGGCCCTATCGTGCGGTTGGATATCCGGTGCTGCCTGCGATTTATATTGTGATGGCATTATTTATCGATGTCGTACTATTGCGCTACAAACCGCAATTCACGTGGCCGGGGCTGATTGTGGTTTTGCTGGGCATCCCGGTATATTTTGCGTGGTCCCGGAGCGCAGATAAAAAGCGCCAACCGGTTTAGCTCCTAAGGAGAAACCAAACGAATGGCAAATCTGTTTGCAACCAAGCCCCTGAACCTGCTCATGGAGGAAGCCCGCGAGACGGGCGAACATAGCCTCAAACGCACGCTGGGAGTCTTTCAACTCACCGCCTTGGGCGTGGGCGCAATTATCGGGGCAGGCATTTTTGTGATGGTCGGGTTGGGCGCGCAGTATGCCGGCCCTGGTCTCACACTGTCCTTCGTTCTGTCAGGGTTGGGATGCGCGTTTGCCGGGTTGTGCTACGCGGAGTTTGCGGCCATGATTCCGCTGGCAGGCAGCGCCTATACATACGCCTACGCCACGCTCGGCGAATTGCTGGCGTGGATCATTGGCTGGGATCTCACGCTGGAATATGCGATGGGCGCGAGCGCGGTATCGTCCGGCTGGTCAAACCACTTCATCGAACTGTTGAAGATTTTTCACATCCGGATGCCGCTCTGGCTGGCTTATGACCACTGGACGGCCCTTAAGACCGCTGAGAATATGGTTGCGCGTCAGATGGCGCAGTCGGCAGATTCCTCGCTGGTGCCGGGCTCGCAAGCCTTTCTCGATAAAGTCAGCTCGATCATGACCATGCAATCGACGGAACTGGTGCAGCGCGGGCATGAACTCTTGGGAGCTCCGCATCTGTTTGGCATGGAAATTGGATTAAATCTGCCCGCGTTTATCATCGCCCTCATCATCACCGCGATTCTAGTGGTCGGGATCAAAGAGAGCGCACGCTTTAATACCGGGATCGTAGTCATTAAAGTTTCGGTTGTGCTCTTCGTTATCGCTCTGGGTGCTCACTACATTAATGTGAGCAACTGGGGCACGGACTGGCATTCCTACGCGCCCAACGGTATCGCGGGAATCGGAGCGGGGGCGGCGTACATATTTTTTGCCTACATCGGCTTCGATGCGGTGTCGACCACAGCGCAGGAGGCTAAGAATCCGCAGCGCGACTTGCCCATCGGCATGATTGCTTCGCTGGCTATATGTACTGTCTTATACATCGCGGTTGCGGGCGTTCTTACAGGGATGGTTCACTGGCAGCAGATTAATATCGAAGCGCCGGTGGCCCGCGCATTTCTGGATCGGGGCTTAAGCACGGCGTCGCACATCATCACGCTGGGTGCACTGGCCGGGCTGACCAGCGTCATGCTGGTAATGCTCCTCGGCCAGACGCGAGTGCTCTACTCGATGGCCAGCGATGGCTTGCTGCCCAAGAAATTTTTTGCGGATGTTCATCCCAAATTTCGGACTCCGTGGAAGAACACAATCCTGGTCGGAATTCTGGCCGCGGTAGTGGGAAGCCTGACTCCAATCGATGACATCGGACGTATGGTAAACATTGGAACGCTGCTGGCGTTCGTGATTGTGTCCGTCTCCGTGATGGTTTTGCGATATACAAATCCGGGTCAGGCGCGTCCCTTCCGCACGCCGTGGGTGCCGCTGGTCCCAATCCTGGGCGTAGTTTCGAACAGTTATATGATGTACAAACTCGGAATGTGGAATTGGATCCGGCTGGTGGTGTGGTTGGGCATTGGATTGATCGTGTACTTCACCTACAGCGTGAAGCACAGCCGAGTGCAGGCGCTACAGTCGAAGGGTAGTGGCCAGTGATCAGCGGCTAGTGGCCGGTAGATTCAAGGGCTCTCCGCACGGCGCGGAGGGCCTTTTTGTTTTATAGTCGGAAGAAAGTGGTCGGTGACATGCCAGGCTGCCAGAATCACAACTGATTACTGGCCACCGACCACTAATCACCGGACACTGCTTCTATGAAAATCGTTTCCGCCGAAGAAATGCGAGCCATCGATCGGGCCACCAGCGAGCGCTTCGGTGTTCCCTCGCTTGCGCTCATGGAGAACGCGGGCGCGGCCGTGTCGGATTATGTTCTCGCGCACTACGCCACGGCGGCGCGCATTGTGGTTTTCTGTGGCAAGGGAAACAACGGTGGAGATGGATTCGTCGCTGCGCGGCGACTCTACGAGCAGGGGAAGAACGTTCAGGTGATCCTGCTGACGGATCCGAGCGATCTGCGCGGGGATGCGGCGGTCATGTACGGCAGGCTGCCGTTCGCGGCTATAGCCGTGCATTCCAGCGAAGAGTTGAAGAGCGGACCTGCGCGATCGACGCAGGCCGATTTGTATCTGGATGCCTTGCTGGGCACAGGTTTCAAGCCTCCGGTGAAAGGACTGTATGCGGATGCAATCGCCGTGATGAATGAGAGTTCGGTACCGGTGATTGCCGTGGATATCCCTTCCGGGGCCGACGCCGACGCGATGGGTGCGCAATCCGGACCGATTGCCCGCGCCGACGCGGTCGTAACTTTTACCGCACCGCGTCCGGCGCACGTGTTCGGCACACTAACCTCCGGTCCGACTCTCGTGGCTGGGATCGGTTCTCCGGAGGCGGCGATCGAGTCTTCGCTGCACCTGAACGTAATCACGGCGCGCGATTTAGCCCCGTTGATCGGTCGGAGGCCGGCGGAGTCGAACAAAGGAAGCTATGGTCACGTCTTGGTGGTGGGAGGATCGCTCGGAAAAGCCGGATCGGTGGCGATGGCAGGAATGGCGGCGCTCCGCGCGGGAGCTGGACTCTCGACGGTGGCGACACCAAAATCCGTGCTGGCCACGGTCGCGGGTTTCCATCCTGAGTTGATGACCGAGCCGTTGTCCGAGAGCGATGAGGGCACGATTGCAAAAGATGCGCTGGACCGAGTCGAGGTGTTGGCTAAGGGAATGGCCGTCGTCGCGATTGGACCGGGAATCTCGCGGCATCCCCAGACTTCGCAGATGGTGCGAACGTTGATCTCGAACCTCCATCTTCCCGCAGTGGTGGATGCTGACGGACTGAATGCTTTCGAAGGCCGCGCGAACGAGTTAAATGGAAGGGACCGCACACTGGTGATCACTCCGCATCCGGGAGAGATGGCGCGACTGGCCGGACGCAGTACGGCAGAGGTGCAGAGAGACCGGCTTGAAGTGGCGCGGAAATTTGCCCGTGAACATCACTTGATTGTGGTGCTGAAGGGGCATCGCACGCTGGTGGTGCGCCCAGACGGTGAAGCCTGGGTCAATATGACTGGCAATCCTGGCATGGCTACTGGCGGCACCGGCGACATTCTGACGGGAATGGTTGCAGGGATGATTGCACAGAATCCGAAGAATGCGCTCATTGCCGTGCTCGCCGGGGTGCATTTGCATGGTCTAGCTGGCGACGTAGCGCGTGAGAAGTTGGGAGAGCATTCGCTGGTGGCGACTGATTTGCTGCGAGGGCTGCCCGCGGCTTTCCGGCGCACGCGCAATGCCGCGAAAGAAAGTTTCGTGTGCTGGGTCGGGTAAAGTTGTCGTTATCTTGAAGGCGGCAAGTGAATTGTTTTTCCTGTCGCAGCGGAACGCCGTGCTGCGTCGAGGATTTCTGTCACCGTGATATTAGTCTCAAGCGAGGATGGTCCATCTGGTTTCAATCCATCCACAAGCACTGACTTCAGAAACGAGATCGAGTTGTCGTAAGGTGGGGGGAGAGCCTTCGCAGCGATTTGCTCTTCCTTTCCGCCAGCGCGGCTCACCCAAATGTCATCGCGCTTTACCGTGATTACATATCCAGTCTCACCGTAGACTTCCATGTCTTTGCGGTCGAACGGCCAGTTCCAGGAAGCTTGTACGATGGCTTGCGCTCTTGGGTATGTCAGAATGATGGTCGCCTCGTCGTCCACCTGCGGGTAGAGGTTGGGTTTAATCTGCTGCGTAACGGCAGTGACGGTTTCGGGACGTTGGCCGTCCATCAACCAGGTCATCAGATCGGCGCCGTAACATCCGAAGTCGAAGAGCGCGCCCGCACCGTTAAGCTTGGGATCCGTGAGCCACTTCAGGAACTCAGGGGCGACGCTGATTTCCTTGGGCCCGCTGTGACCGTCGTGGACGACAACCTTCCGAATTTCGCCCAGTGCCTTTTCGTGTACGAGATCGTAGGCGGCACGATTGCTCGCATACCAGGTGGTTTCGTAGTTCACCAGGACTTGAATGTTTCCGGCGCGTGCTGCCTTTTCTATCGAGAGTGCGTCATCGAGACTGACCGCCAAAGGCTTTTCCATCATGACGTGAACGCCGCGCCGGGCGCAGGTCTCGACTACGCGGCGGTGGTCATACGTATTTGTGTAAACCAGTACGGCTTGCGGATGCGATTGAGTGAGCATGGTTTCGAGGTCAGGAAAGAGCAAGCCTTTGTCGATCCCATACTGCTTTGCGTATTGGGAAGCCAGCGACTGATCGGGCTCAGCAATACCGACGATCTCAATCTCCGGATTGTGCAGCGAATGCTCCAGAAATCCCTGGACATGTCCGTGTACCAGTCCAACGATGCCGACGCGGAGCGGAGTTCGATTCTGATGCGGGTGGTTCTGACATTGAGCGGGAGCGGCAGCATAGAAGGCAAAGAGCAGCATGGAAAGTAGAGACAAAAAGCTGCGCATGAGATTCTCCGTGGTGTAGGAATGGATAACAGTTGAAGCGCAAGACTCTTCCAATCGGTCCGGCAGGACATTGTAGCAATAGTAAACAACGCGCTAAGTAGCAGTGCTGTATAGACTTCGATAGGCGGACCCCCCCTTCGCAGCGCGGGAATCCGGCCATCTGCTTCCGTAATCTGTTACCTGACCCAGACTAGTGCGATCGTGCAATCACCTTTATGACCCACTTTCCCCAACCGCACCCCTCGAGGCGCGCGGCCCGGGTCCAGTTAGGCGATTCCGTCCTGGCTGCGATTCGTTTAGAAGATGGCCGTCGCACAAAAGCTAAACTTCAATCAATTTCCGTGACTGGTGGGCTGTTGCAATTGCAGGGTTCCCTCGGAACCGGCTCATTCGTCGAACTTGCCTTTCAAACGCAGTCGGGACCGGTGCACGGCATGGCCGAGATTCTGGCTCCGATGCGGAGGACGACTACGGGCGTGCTCCAGCCATTCCGTTTCGTGGCGTTTGAGGATGACGATCACCGTCGCTTGCGCACGTCGGTCGACCACGTGGCCGACCGCAGTTTGCTGGGACTGAAGTCGTCCGTGTTCGTGGTGCCGAAGACGATCTAACGTTGCCAGCGTTTCGTGGATGTGCTCCGGCGCTGCGTGGAGCACTCTCGCTATACTGGTCGTGATTGTGGAGTATTAGTCGCGACCGGATTGGGAGACGCTTCGGCAGATGACGCGGGAGATTGCCACACACTCGGCGGAGGAGACGATTGCTTTCGGGCGGACGCTGACGGAATTGTTGGCTCCGCCGAAACTGGTGCTACTGCGCGGCGATCTGGGCGCGGGGAAAACCACGCTCGTCAAGGGAATTGCTGCGGCGTTCGAGGCGGCGGCCGAAGAAGACGTCACCAGTCCTACCTTCACGCTGGTCCATGAGTATCGCGGACCGCGAGCAAATCTTTATCACATTGATCTTTACCGAGTGGAGACGCTGCGGGAACTGGAAACGCTGGGTCTGGATGACCTGCGCTCCGAGGGTAGCGTTTTGCTCATTGAGTGGGGTGAGAAATTTCCGCGGTTGCTGCGGGAGCGGGATGTGGAGATTTGCCTGGAGCGTCAAAGCGAAAATGGACGTAAGATCAGGATCGAGAGCTAGAGCATCCGTGAGCTGTTCATGAAGAGTCTCAACACCTTATTCCGCGCGATGTTTTTAGTAGTCTGCCTAACGTCGCCCATGGTCGCGCAGCAGGCACAGTGGTGCAAGAATCTGCCTCGCGCGGCCTACAGCAAGCTGGAGCGAGTTCCGACTGCGGACCCCTGGTTTGAGGTGTACAAGATACGCCCTGGAATATTTGCGATCTACGAGCCACGTCAATTGGAAGAGGTGATTTCGTACCTGATTATTGGCGATGACAGGGCCGTCTTGTTCGACACCGGCATGGGCATCAGCAATATCCAGGCTGTGGTTGCAGGGTTGACCAGGCTTCCGGTGAGCGTTGCGAATTCGCACACGCACAATGACCATGTTGGGGACAATTGGCGGTTCAACGATGTCTACGGCATGGATACGGAGTTCACGCGCGTCAACGCTCGCGGATCGAACGAGGACGCGCAGGCGGAACTGGCGACAGGCGAAATTTGCGGAACTTTGCCAGCAGGGTTCGATGCGAAGGCATACGCGACCAAGCCGTTCCACATCACCCACTGGCTGCACGATGGCGACAAGATTGACCTGGGTGGACGCACGCCGCAAGTCATTGGCACGCCCGGCCATACGCCCGATGCGATCGCGCTGCTCGACGAGAAGAACGGTCTTTTGTTCACGGGGGACAGCTTCTATCTTGGCCCGATCTACCTATACCGTCCGGAAACCGATCTGGACGCCTATGTGGCGTCGATGCAGAAACTAGCTGCGATGGCGCCTCGTCTTAAAGTTCTTTTGCCGTCGCACAACACGCCGGTGGCCGATCCCAGCTATCTTCAGAAGGTGGTTGCCGCGATGCAGCAGGTTCGTCGTGGAGAAGTGAAGGCGGTTGCGAACGATGGGAAGCGCGAATATTTGTTCGAGGGGTTTTCGTTTCTGATGCGCTAACGCGGCGCGGCAGGAGAGAAAGCAAGGAAGATGGTTCTCGCGCAGGCGACGGGCGCGCTCCATTCGCGCACCGTGGAGAAGAGCATGGCGGCGGCGAAAAAGGCGAAGACGAATCGATTCCTTCCCATCATCACTTCAATTATGGCATGTGGGAATTTCCCATGACCAGGCAAAATCTTTTAACCACAGGGGGCACAGAGGTTCACAGGGTAGAACGTGCTAGTTTCAGAATCCCATGATGTTGTATCCGCAATCGACAAAGATTACTTCGCCGGTGATGCCGCTGCTGGCGTCGGAGGCGAGAAAGACTCCCGTCGAGCCGACTTCTTCAACTTCCACGCGGCGGCCCAGCGGAGCGCGTTCTTCGTGGCCTTTGAGCATGTCACCGAAGCCGGCGATGCCGCGCGCAGCAAGGGTCTTGATCGGGCCGGCAGAAATGGCATTTACTCGAATCTTCTTCCTGCCTAATTCGTAAGCCAGATAGCGTACCGAGCATTCCAGTCCAGCCTTGGCTACGGCCATCACGTTGTAGCGGGGCACGACCTTTTCTGACGCGTAGTAAGTCATGGTGATGATCGATCCGCCATCTTCCATGAGCGGCGCGGCGGCGCGAGCAACCGCGATTAAGGAGTAGACGCTTACGTCCATCGCAACGCGAAAGCCCTCGCGCGTGGTGTTGATGAAGTCTCCTTTGAGTTCGTCGGCGGGAGCGTAGGCAACAGAATGTACCAGCGTGTGCAGTTTTCCGTGGCGTTCTTTGAGTGTGGTGAAGAGACGGTCAATCTCTTCGTTTTTGCTCACGTCGCACATGTAGCCTTCCGCGCCAGGGAGGGAGAGGATGAGGTCTTTCGCTTCCTGCTCCAGTCGCTCGTTCTGGTAGGTAATGGCGAGCTTCATGCCCGCGGCGTGCAGTCCCTGGGCGATGGACCAGGCAATCGAGCGCTTGTTGGCGACTCCGAAGACGACGGCGTTACGGCCTTGCAGATCAGAAGACATGCGTGCTCCTTGGAATGGGAAAGAATAACAGTGCAAGGTGTGGATTTACCACAGAGGCAAAAGCAAATCTTTAGCACGGGGGACACAGAGTGACACAGAGTAGTAAATCATTTCGCGATGCTGACTTCCTCTACAGTATTGGTTGTTCCCACCGGCCAACTTGCCGCCACGAACGACAAGCCGTAAACGCAAGCCAGGATTGCGAATGCTGCCACCAGGCTCACCTTGTGCGCGACTGCTCCAACCGCGAGCGCCAGCACGAGCTGGAGAAAAGTTCCAAAGAAATAAAAAGTATTCTGTACGCGTCCCATGAGATGTTGCGGGACCATCTCCATCAGGCTGGTATTCATGGCGATACCGCCCACGCCGCGCGCCGAGCCCATTAGGGCGTACAGCAGGATGGCGGCTACCAACCAGTGCGAGACTGGCGCGCACACGACGGTCGCAGCGATGATGGCCATCGAAAACGCCACTGAGCGCCGGCCGCCCACGCTGGCGATAATAGCGGGAGCATACAAGGCGCTGAGAAACGCGCCCGTGCCCCATCCGGCGTTGAGCCAGCCGTAGCCGACTGCGCCGGCGTGGAAGATGCGTTCACTCAGCGACGGAGTGACGACAACTCCCGTAATCATGGCTCCGAGGAAGAGCGCCCAGCTTATGCCGAGAAGAATGACTGCGCGATGATTGCGAAGAAAGTGCAGGCCCTCGCGCAGTTCGCGCCAGAAGCGCTGGAACTGGCTTTCAGCCGCCAGAATGTCTTCCCGCAATTCTTCCGGACGCAGCACCACGTGGCGTCCTTTTCGCACGGCGAAATAACATAAAAACGACACGACGTAGGTGGATACGTCGATCAAGAGCACGCCGCCGAGGCCGATGTGGTTGTACATGAAGCCAACGAGAGAGCCGGCGATGAGCCATCCTCCCTGCACTCCGGCTAAGAGAAAAGTGTTCGACTGTACGAATTGGCCTTCCGGCGTCAGTTCCTGGATGAGTGCAGTGATGGTTGGCCAGAACATCCAGAAGCCGGCGGCGACGAGAGTGTTCATCAAATAGAGTTCCCAGACCTGGACGCGGTGGCGAAATGCGAGGACGGCCACAGTCACAATGATCACGGCGCGGACGGCATCCAGCCACATGACAAGCACGCGCCGATCCTCGCGGTCGATAATTACTCCAGTGAAGGGAAGCATGAGCATGGCGGGGAGAGTCTGGAGAACGGCGAAAGTGCCGAGCGCCATTTCCGAGTGCGTCGCTTCCAGGATGTACCAGGCAACCGCGGCCGAATTCATCCCGCTGCCCAACATCGAAATCACGTTGGCGGCAAAGACGAAGCGCAGCGGGCGCTGGCCGAGGATAGATCGCATACTTTAACTTTAGCTGAAATGGAAACGAAGGATGTTGACGCAATTGGCTACGCGATGGAAGTTAGTTTGTCCGCTTCCTCCCGAATTCTCTGCCATGCATGCTCGACGTGTCTTCGACCAGTATTGGTCTGGCCAACGCAGAGCCGTAGCGTCAGCTTGCCGTTGAGCTTGGTGTGTGTGAGAAATAGATCGCCGCTTTGATTGAGGCGATCCATGATGGTTTGGTTGGCGGCGTCTCCGGCTTTGTGGCGGAAGCAAACCAGATTGAGCGGAACGGGGGCTGCAACCTCGAAATTGTGGTCATGGCGCACCCAGTCGGCGAACTGCTGAGCTAACTCTACATGGCGCCGGATGTGGTGCTGCAGGCCTTCCACGCCGTAGTGACGGATCACGAACCATAATTTAAGCGAGCGGAAACGACGGCCGAGCTGGATGTGCCAGTCGCGATAATCGATGACCGCGCCAGATTCGGTGGCCTGATTGCGCAGATATTCGGGCAGAATGCTTAGAGTCTGGATCAGTGCTTTGCGGTCGGCGATCCAGAAACAGTTGCAGTCGAAGTTGGTGAACATCCATTTATGCGGATTGAAGTTGTAGCTGTCGGCAAGTTCGACTCCATTTTGCAGATGGCGGAATTCGGGGCAGATCGCGGCGGTTCCGGACATGGCCGCATCCACGTGCAGCCACAAGTTGTGCTGGCGGCAGACCTGAGCAATCTCAGGGATGGGGTCCATCGCATTTGAAGATGTGGTGCCTACGGTAGCGCAGACAAAGCAGGGAACCAGACTGGCACGCTTGTCGGCTCCGATCTGGCGGGCGAGAGCCTCGGGGTGCATCGCGAAGTTGTCGTCGACGTCAATTGAACGCAGATTGTCGACGCCGATGCCTGCGATCATGGCGGCTTTCTGCAACGACGAGTGGGTTTGCGTCGAGACGTATGCGACGAGGCGTCCATCGCATCCTTTTTTGTTGCTCGCGTAGTTGGTGGCGCGTTCGCGGGCGGCCAGCAGCGCACACAGAGCCGCGCTCGAGGCTGTGTCTTGAATTACACCGCCGCCAGTGCTCGACGAGAGAAATTTCTGCGGCAGCCCCAACATATTCACCAACCAATCGAGCACATGCGTCTCCAGTTCCGTGCAGGCCGGGCTTGTCGACCAGAGCATGCCCTGCACGCCCAATCCGGAAGACAGGAGGTCGCCGAGAATTCCGGGGCCGGAAGCGTTACACGGGAAGTACGCAAAAAAATTCGGCGACTGCCAATGCGTGACACCCGGAAGAATCAGCTTCTCAACATCTTTCAGCAGCGCTTCGAATTGCTCGCCATGTACAGGAGGATTCTCCGGCAGCGATACTCGAATCTGCCCCGGTTTGGCCTGCGAAAGCACGGGGAACGACTCAATGCGGGATTGATAATCGGCGATCCAATCGACTACGGAGTGACCGTGGCGGCGGAATTCTTCGGGCGTCATGTGAAAGGATTTTTCGGGATTCGACGATTCTTTTTCTTGCAATGTTCCTCCGAGGAGTTCGTCCGGGTCAGCTCAATCGGCCAAAATACAATCGCGTCTTGTATTCGAAGGTTGCTCGTCCAGAAACCGCGTGCGCATCAAAGACGTGGTGCAACTCGCGCAGCATCGGTGGATACTGCGGATGGTCCGGCCCGGGCGCATAGGATGAGGATAACAGCCGGCCCTCGACGCCCTCATAGTCGAACTCCTGACGCATCTCGAATGTTAGCTCCTGGTATGGGACAGGATCGAAAAACTCATTTACCGCATCGGTGGTTCGCTCGTGGCGCACTTCTTTGTAGTCGGTGCCATAAGTCAGCAGTAGCTGTTCGTAGTCGCGGAGAAACGGAGTTTTGTCGGTGAGGCGTTCATTCCACAGCAGGACCAGCCAGCCGCCGGGCTTCAGGATGCGAACGAATTCGCGTCGGGAAGGGGTGCGATCGAACCAGTGCGCTGCCTGCGCCGCAGTGACGAAGTCCACAGATTGATCCGCCAGCGTTGTAGACTCAGCCGTGCCCGCCACGCTGGCAAACTTCGGGAACGCTGCCAGCAGGCGCTCACCGGCTTCACGCATCTCAGGATTCGGTTCGATGCCGAAGACTGCATTACCGTTTTCCAGCAGTGTGCGAGTCCAAATGCCAGTTCCTGAGGCAATGTCCGCAACTATATGCTCCGGGGCGAGGCCACACTCGGTTCGCAAGGCTTCCAAAGCTTCCAAGGGATATCCCGGGCGATAGAGAATATAGTTTTCGACGCGGTCAGAGAATCGGCTGGTGGCATTGGATGCTGGCATGAGGGCCTAAAAAGTGGCAAGTTTTTTCATCTTGCCAGAAACCCATTTTAATTGCAGGATAGGGATATTGTCCTTCCCCGCCGGACCCCCTGTGCCTTCAAGTCCGGGCGCCTACGGCAGCGAGATTAGATGTCCTTTATCGATAAGTGACGGGAGAGCCTCCTCCGGCATTGAGTGCGGTACCATTCCAAATAAGCCACGAAAGTCGGAACCAAGCAATGAGAGTCGTCATCAAAGTCGGCACCAGCTTGATCGCTCCTGGGGGTCAGATTGACCCAAACCTGCTGCGCGCTATGGTGGATCAATTTGACCTCAGCAAGAACGAATACCTGATCGTGACTTCGGGCGCGATTGCCGCCGGCATGTCCGGCCTGGGATTAGCCAAGCGCCCCAGCGATGTTCCGGGCATGCAGGCTTGTGCGGCCGTAGGGCAAAGCAAGCTGATGCACACTTACGAGCGGCTGTTTTTCGGGAAGAAAGTAGTAGCGCAGCTTTTGCTTTCGAGTGACGATTTTACTTCGCCCGTGCGTTATCGCAACCTGCAAAACGCTTTGGCCGAGTTGCTTTCGCTGGGGGTTGTGCCCATCGTGAATGAGAACGACAGCGTTTCTGTGCGGGAACTGGAAGGCGCGTTTGGCGACAACGACGAACTGAGTTCACTGCTGGCTACGGCGGTGAAGGCCGATTGGCTGCTGCTGTTAACCAATGTTGACGGATTTCTCATGCCTAATGGCCGCAAGAAACCGCGACTGGTGCGCGTGGTACGCAAGCTGACACCGGCTCTGGAAGCGCAATGCAACGGCAAGAGTGCGCAAGGACGAGGCGGAATGATTTCAAAATTGCGCGCGGCGAAGCTTGCCAGCGAGGCGGGCGTGCATGTGGCCATTGTGAATGGACGCCATCCGCACGGGATCACGCAGGCGATGGAACGGAAGATTGGGACGTACTTTCCTCCGCCGAAAGGGCGAAGGTGATGGGGACGACTACCGTTAACTCGGCTTCAACACAGGAGAAATTGCTGCGCGCGCGCAACGCTTCCGCAAAGCTCGCGCTGCTATCGACGGACGAAAAGAATGCGCTGTTGCTGGGGATCGCCGACGCAATTAACGCAGGTTCTCAAACGATTCTTGCAGCGAATCGCGAAGACGTCGCAAGCTCCGGCTTGGAAGGCGCGATGCTCGACCGGTTGCTGTTGACTGCAGAGCGAGTTACGGAAATGGCGCAGGGCGTGCGCGATGTTGCTGCGCTAAACGATCCCATCGGCGAGACTCTGACAGAGTGGACGCGGCCCAATGGCCTGCGAATTCGCAAAGTGCGTGTGCCGCTTGGAGTGGTGGGAATCATTTACGAATCGCGGCCGAATGTCACCGTGGACACGGCCGTGCTCGCGCTGAAAACCGGCAACGCGATTGTGTTGCGCGGCGGCAAAGAAGCGGCTCGCAGCAATCAGCGTCTGGTGGAGATTCTTGCGGCTGTGCCGGGAGTGCCTGAGGGAGCCATCGAACTGCTCGGCTCGAGCACGCGGCAATCGGTGCAGGAACTGATCAAAGCTCGAGGGATGGTGGACGTAATTATCCCGCGCGGCGGTGCAGGGCTGATCACGTTTGTTACGGAGAATTCGTCCGTGCCAGTGATCGAAACCGGGGCAGGGAACTGCCACATCTTCGTGGATGAATCCGCCGATTTCGAAATGGCGGACCGGATCGTGATCAACGCCAAGACGCAGCGGCCTTCAGTGTGTAACGCGGCTGAGAAGGTCTTGGTGCATGAGCGCATCGCGGAGGAATACGTCCCGCGGATTGTGAGGAAGCTGATCGATGCCGGCGTTGAGGTGCGTGGCGACGAAAAATCTCGAAGCCTGGCGGCTGGACTGGTGATAGAGCCTGCGTCGGAACAGGACTGGTACGAAGAATATTTGCGGCTCTGCATGGGAGTACGGGTTGTGGCAAGCGCGGACGAGGCGATAGCCCATATCAATTGCTACTCGACGAAGCACTCCGATTCGATCGTGACGCGCAATGAGGCGAACGCCCGAAAATTTCTGCGCGGCGTGGATTCGGCTGCGGTGTACTGGAATGCTTCGACTCGTTTTACCGATGGCGCGGAGTTTGGCTTCGGGGCCGAGATGGGAATCAGCACGCAGAAGTTGCACTGCCGCGGACCGTTCGCGCTGGCTGAGCTGACTTCTTCCAAGTACGAGATTGTGGGGACTGGGCAGGTGCGGTAGAAGAGCGTGAGCGTGCCGGAGAGCTTGCCATGACAGATACCACGATGAAGCAAACACTGGGGACGCCCTCGGGACGCTTGTGGGACATGATCTGAGCTCGGTAACTTTTGTGCGCGATTACATTCAGCTTGCGTTCGATGGTCCCCGCTTGAATGCGTACACTGCCCCTGCGGTCAGCTGCGGAGCTGAGAGCCTCAGCCTAGGGCACCCCGGTTACCGCGACTGTCTTTGCAAGCAAATAGGTTGTCGAATAGAGCGCACAGAAGTTAACGACCAGCGAGTGGCAATCATTTTCGAGAAAGGGGCGGTGGTTTCAATCTCGCTCCGAGACGACGATTATCGCGGCCCAGGAGCCTTGGAGTTGCAATTGGACAAAGATCGTATTTGGATAGTTTGAATGGGCCTCACCGCCAAACCGGCACACGCATCACATCAAAGTGATGATCGTATGTCCAAACCTGCAATCGCAGACGCGTGGCCACGGCGGCTGCGACTGCGTCAAACAGGGTGATGGGCTGGTCTGCTAATCCTTGGAGCTTTGCGGCGGCCAGTCGGAAGTCTTCCGGGCTTGGATTGATCAAAGAAGCGTCCGCAATGTCGATGAGCCAGTCTGTTGCCGTGCTCTTGCCCAGGCGAAACAGGATTAGAGAGTAGGTCTCCAGCAAAGTTGAGTACGCGACTACAATTTCCCGCCGCTCCTCGTCCAACCTCTCCATCTCCCGCACTGCCCGCCTATGGTGGCTATCTTCGGGGTCGACGGCTGCATACAGCGGACCTGCATCGGCCAGCACCGCGCAGTTCATTTCTTAAGTCCCGTAAAGTAAAGGTCATAATTCTGACTTACGTCGCTGCGTCCACTCCCACGCTTGGCCGGCCTGATTTTCACGGTCCGGTGCACCCGTAGAAATCCTCGTTCCCGCAGGTATTCGCGTAAGGCGGTTTGCATGATGGTCGTAAGCGCCGGGGGGGCTTCTTGAGCCCGCAGATAGTTCTCCGTAGCTTCTGCCAAGTCGTCGGGTAGGGTGATAGTGGCTCGTTTCATACGTCATAAGTATAGCACCGATTGGTGACAATAGTGATGTTGGTGACGATGATGATAATGGTGCTGGGCGTGCTATTGCTTTGCCCATGCAGGCGGAAACAGCGAATGCCAACCGCTGTGCTACCTTACTTACTTTCACCGCGAGAGCCCATGAAATTGTTCTCAACAGCTCTTCTTTCGTCGATCGTCCTATGTCTCTTGCTATCGACCAGTGTCAGCGGAGACGCGCCCGAGGCTGCCGCTTCCGGCCAGATCTTCGGTTTTCGCGATGCCGCCGGGGAAAACGCTGCCGAAGCCCGTTTCCTCGGCGTGCCCGATACCAGGTTAGCCGAAGAGCACCTGCGCACGCTCACGCAAGCGCCGCACATGGCGGGCACCGCCGAAGACAAAGCCACTGCGGATTACGTGGCGCGGAAATTTCGCGACGCCGGACTCGATACGGAAATTGTCGAATACCGAGTCTGGATGAACTATCCGCTGGAAATCAACGTGGATGTGACCGCACCCGCCGGGGTTGAAATGCACGGGCCGACGCGTGAGCAGGTGGCTGGCGATCCCTACGATAACGACCCACGCGTGGTGATGCCTTTCAACGGTATGTCTCCATCGGGAGACGCCGAAGCGGAAGTTGTTTATGCGAATTACGGCACGCCGGAAGATTTCGAGAAGCTGGAAAAGTTGAAAGTCGATGTGCACGGCAAAATCGTGCTGGTGCGCTATGGCCAGAATTTCCGTGGAGTGAAAGCCTTTGTCGCGCAGGAACATGGCGCGGCGGGAGTGATCATCTACTCCGATCCGTTCGACGATGGCTGGCGCCGCGGCGATAAATATCCTGACGGGCCATGGCGCCCGGATACCGGGGTACAGCGAGGATCGGTGGGATATATGTTCGAGTTTCCCGGCGATCCGACGACGCCTGGAATTGCATCGCTGCCATCGCTGCCGGAAAACAAACGTACTCCTCCGGAGAAATCAGCACAGATGCCGAAGATCCTGGTGACGCCGCTTTCCTATCACGATGCCTGGCCGATTCTTCAACACCTGGGAGGGCAGGATTCGCCACGCGAATGGCAAGGAGCGTTGCCTTTCACGTACCACGTTGGACCAGGACCGGTGCGTGTGAAAATGCACCTCAAGCAGGATTATCAGTTTCGCACGCTCTGGGACGTGATTGGGCGCGTGCGGGGCAGCGAACTGCCGAATGAGTGGGTGGTTGCAGGCAACCATCGCGATGCCTGGGTCTATGGCGCAGTCGATCCGAACAGTGGTACTGCGGCGATGCTTGAGAGCGTGCACGGTGTCGGTGAATTGCTGAAATCTGGATGGAAGCCGAAGCGGACCATGATCTTTGCCAGTTGGGATGGCGAAGAAGAAGGTCTGATGGGTTCGACCGAATGGGCCGAGCAGCATGAATCCGACTTGGCGAGTGCGCCGGCGTATTTCAACATGGACGTAGCTGTTTCGGGCCCGAAATTTGGAGCGTCGGCCGTGCCCAGCTTGAAACAGTTCTTGCGAGATGTGACCAAAGCTGTGCCCAGTCCCAAGGGCGGAACCGTCTACGAGGGTTGGCAAAAAGTCGATCAGCCGGGGACCTCGTTGTCGCAGTCGCCGAGCGAATCGGTTGGCGACAACCGCCGTATACCGGCCGCGCCCACCAAGGGCGATGCCCTAGTGGGCGACCTGGGCAGTGGCTCCGACTATAGCGCGTTCATGCAGCATTTGGGTGTGCCTTCAAGCGATATCAGTTCGAGCGGGCCGTACGGCGTATATCACTCGGTCTTCGATAATTTCGCGTGGTTCAAGAAATTCGGTGATCCGGATTTTGTTTACGAGCAGCAGATGGCGAGAATCTTCGGACTGGAAATGCTTCGCATGGCTGATGCCGACGTGCTGCCCTATGACTACGAAGAGTACGGCAAGGAGGTTGCCGTTTACCTGGATGGGGCGGCAAAGCGTGCGGAGGCAAAGTTTGGAAATCGCGCTTTGGATTTCAATACTGTGACCTCGGCAGCCAGGCACTTTCAGGATGCAGGGACGAAGATTCTTGCGAAGCAGAAAAATCCTCCGCGAGACCTGACCAAGTTGAACCTGGCGTTGCGCAGTGCGGAGCGCGCTATGCTGGTGCCGGAAGGGCTGCCGAACCGTCCCTGGTTCCGGCACGCGATTTACGCGCCGGGAGAATATACGGGATACGCGGCGGTGGTGATTCCTGGAGTGAATGAAGCTCTGGATAAGGGAGACGCGGAGCGGGCGCGACAGCAATTGGCGGTTCTGGCGGCGGCGCTGGAGCGGGCGGCCAAGGCGCTGGAAGGGTATCGGTAGCCGAATGAATGCGACCCACGCTCTCGGACAATTCCTGCGCACGCTGCCGCACTCGGCGGCGGCCACATTTCTTGCGCTGTTTCCGATTGTCGATCCGTTCGGCGGCATTCCGATTTTCTTTTCGATGACCTCTTCCTGGACTCCGCAGGATCGCCGTCGTACTGCCATCAAGACCGGTGTCTGGGTGTTTGCCATCCTGGTCTTTTTTCTTTTTTTTGGCCGCTTCGTGCTGCATTTCTTCGGTATTTCGCTGCCTGTCCTTAAAATTGCCGGTGGTTTGATAGTCGCCAACACAGCCTGGGGCATGGTCACTTCTCATGCGCGCATTACGCCGGAAGAGAGTGACGAGGCGCAGGACAAGGAAGACATTTCCCTTACTCCGCTGGCCATGCCGCTCATGTCGGGACCGGGGGCCATCGGCGTAGTCATGGCGCTCGCGGCGAACGTGGACAGCGCTGCGTCGTACATGGGCATGGTCATCGGCATCGCTGGAGTGGCGCTCTCCGTGTTGCTCTTCTTCTGGTTGGGAGGGCCACTGGTGCGGCGGTTGGGACCCAATGCTGTCGGAGCCATCAACAAGATTTTTGGCTTTCTGATTCTCGCTATCGCCGTGCAGTTGGTGTGGGATGGCGTTGCGGATTTTAACAGCTAGGTGTGGCGCGGGCACTCTTGCCCGCGAAATCTAACCGTCTTTCGACCGTTCTAACAGCCGTTTGTGAGGAGGCGCCCGGCCTAGCCGTCACCTGTCCTTGCCCAACTCACTCTCACGAGTATGCTTTCTGACCTCCCGCTCAAAACGCGACTGGCCAACCAGCAGCGCCGAGAACGAGACCGGTCGGCCTCCGTTTCGGCTCTTGACATAAGTAGTCCCTGTGTTCCGGCCCTTCTTCATCCAAGCGATCTCGTTCCATGCGATGATTCGGTCGCTGCGAAGCCAGCGGTGCTGGTGGATGCCTTCATGGTCGGTCCAGACTGTTCCGGGTTTGGCGAGAAGAATTGCGAGCAGGACCGAGAGTGGAATCAGGGTCGCGTAGAATCCCTCACCGTTGCGGATCGTTTCCACCGTTACGAGAGCCGTAAAGGCCACCAGCAATAGGATGACGATCTCGATTAGCACAAGCATGCTGGGGGCAAGGGAGAACTCAGTCATAGTGCCGTTTTCACGTGGACGAGCCCTCTTGGCAGACCGGCGAATCCACCAGAACAAAAGCATGAATGGAGAGACGAACAAAAATCTCAAGAGGACTGCGCCGAAGATTAGGGCGATTGCCTTCACCTCACATCTATTTGGAAGCTATCCAGCTTTACCCCAAAGTACGTGGTGCGGCTGTCCCCACGAGCCAGTACTTAATAGATACCAGCTTCTCCACCAGCTCCGAGTAATCCTTCTTCTCGATCCCATGCACCTGCTCGTTGTACTCGTCCACCCTCGACGAATAATTCATCGAGCAGAATTTGGTGTTCACCCAGCGCTATTTCTCTTTGACTTTCTCCGCCAATTCGCGAAATTCCTTGGCTTGCTTGTGGCTCGCTTTTATTTGCACCTGTGCGAGCTGTCGAGAGTTCTCAGTCGTCAGGATCGGCGCCAAAGCCTCCAGTTCCGTCGCTACTTCGCGTGCGTGATCGGCCTCTTTCAACATCAAATGTTCAAATTTCCGGACTGCCTCGTGGTGATCCATAGACCTCGCTTAGGGGTAGATCCAGCTGCGTGTTTTACTTAATGGAAACCAGCCGCTCCACCAGTTCCGAATAATCCTTCTTCTCGATCCCATGCACCTGCTTGTTGTACTCGTCGACCTTCGACGAATAATTCATCGAGCAGAATTTCGGGCCGCACATCGAGCAGAAGGCTGCCTCTTTGTAGTAATCGTCGGGCAAGGTTTCGTCGTGCATGGAGCGGGCGGTTTCGGGGTCGAGTGAGAGCGCGAACTGCTTTTCCCAATCGAATTTGTAGCGGGCGTAGCTGAGGGCGTCGTCGCGGTCGCGGGCGCCTGGGCGTCCGCGAGCGATGTCGGCGGCGTGGGCGGAAATCTTGTAGGCGATAATACCGTCCTTCACGTCTTTTTCGTTCGGCAAGCCCAGATGTTCCTTCGGCGTGACGTAGCACAGCATGGCCGCGCCGTACCATCCGATCATGGCGGCGCCAATCGCCGACGTGATGTGGTCGTACCCGGGAGCTATGTCGGTGACCAGCGGGCCCAGCGTGTAGAACGGAGCTTCGTAGCAGAGCTCGACTTCTTTTTCGACCTGCTCCTTGATCTTATCCATGGAGACGTGGCCGGGGCCTTCGATCATGACCTGCACGTCGTGCTGCCACGCGATTTTCGTCAACTCGCCTAGAGTCTTCAGCTCGGAGAACTGGGCTTCGTCGCTGGCGTCGGCGACGCATCCTGGACGGAGGCCGTCACCCAGCGAAAAGCTGACGTCGTACTTCTTGAAAATCTTGCAGATGTCGTCGAAGCGCTCGTAGAGGAAATTCTGTTTGTGGTTGTAAGCCATCCACTGGGCGAGGATTGCCCCGCCGCGGCTCACGATGCCGGTAATGCGCTTCGAGATCAGCGGCAGATACTGGATCAGCACGCCGGCGTGGATGGTCATGTAATCCACGCCCTGCGCGGCTTGTTCTTCGATCACTTCGAGCATCACTTCGGCGTTCAGATCTTCCACGCGTTTCACGCGCGCAATCGCTTCGTAAATCGGCACCGTGCCGATGGGGACTGGAGAGTTCCGCAAGATGGCTTCACGAATCACGTGGATGTCGCCGCCAGTGGAAAGATCCATCACCGTGTCAGCGCCGTAGTGGACGGCAGTGTGGAGCTTCTTCAGTTCCTCTTTAATTTCAGACGTGACCGCCGAGTTGCCGATGTTGGCGTTGATCTTGCATAGCGACGCCACGCCGATGGCCATCGGCTCCAGTTCCGGATGATTGATGTTCGCGGGAATAATCATGCGGCCGCGGGCCACTTCGTCGCGCACCAGTTCGGGCGCGAGTTTTTCGCGGTGCGCGATGTAGCCCATTTCTTCCGTGATCACGCCGTGGCGGGCATAGTGCATCTGGGAGAAGTTGCCGTCGGTGTTTTCCTGCTTCCGCCGGGCGAGCCACTCAACGCGGGGCTTGGGGACGCTGCTGCCGCTATTGCCATTGCCGGAATTGCCATTCGTGGGGGTCATCTCAGAACCAGCTTTCGTCAGAATTTCTCAAGCCACGATTATACCCGTCTTGACAGCCGCAGTAGTCGCGGCGAAAACGGTTACTCGGGGAGCGGGCTGGCGTGCCACTGCCGCCACTGCCCTTGCTCATCCGGAACCGCGAGGCTTAGAATCTCAACCGTTCCTCAAAAGGAGAAGTCTCGCTATGCGCGTGTTCCGTCTCTTGCCGGCATTTTTGATATTCATGACCATTGGCAGTTTCGCCCAGTCCACTTCCACCAAGCCTGCTCCGGGCTTCAGTCTCGACAACATCGACAAGACGGTCGATCCCTGTGTGGATTTTTACCAGTACGCATGCGGCAGCTGGATGAAGAATTCCGAAATTCCAGCAGACCGAGCCTCGTGGGCAAGCTTCACTGAGCTCGATGAGCGCAATCTCGATACTGAGCGCGGAATTTTAGAGAAGGCTGAGTCTGGCGGCGCAAGCCGCGCTGCGATTGATCAGAAGATTGGCGATCTCTACGCCTCCTGCATGGACGAGAAGACGGTGAACGCCAAGGGCATTGCTCCGCTGAAACCGGAACTCGATCGCGTGGCTGCGGTCAAGGACAAGGGTGCACTGATCGATGAGATTGCGCGCGTGCATCTGGGCGGGTCGAGCCCGCTCTTCAGTTTTTATTCGAACTCCGATTTGCACAATGCCGATATGGTGATCGCCTACATCGACCAGGGCGGGCTTTCGCTGCCCGACCGTGACTACTACATCAAAGACGACGCACGGATGGTCGACATGCGCAAGCACTTCGTCGAGTATGTGACTGAGACCTTTACGCTGGAGGGACAAACACCCGAGCAGGCGGCGGAATCGGCCAAGACGGTGCTGCGCATCGAAACCGCGCTTGCCAAGGATTCGATGGATCGCACCCTGCGCCGCGACCCAAAAACCCGCGACCATAAAATGACGCGCGAGGAAGCCGTGGCTCTGGCGCCGAATTTTTATCTGAATCGTTTTTTCGCAGCGGTGGGATCTCCCAGTTTTACGGAGCTGAATGTAGGCAATCCTGAGTTCTTCAAGCAGGTGAATGGCGTGGTCGAATCCGAACCGTTGGATGCCCTTAAAACTTACGTGAGCTGGCAGGTGCTGCGGAACGCCGCTCCCTGGCTTTCGCAGCCGTTTGTGGACGCCAACTTCAAGATGCGGCAGGCCCTCACCGGTCAAAAACAAATTCAGGACCGCTGGAAGCGCTGCGTGGATCTTACCAACGCTGCTCTGGGTGAAGCATTGGGACAGCGTTACGTGGAACTGACATTCGGCGCCGACGGCAAACAGCGCATGCTGAAAATGGTGGACGCTCTGGAAAAATCTCTCAACGAGGACATTGAAAAGCTGTCATGGATGAGCGACGAAACCAGGAAGCAGGCCGCCGTCAAACTCGAAGCCATTCGTAACAAGATTGGATATCCCGATGCGTACCGCGACTACAGTTCGGTGGTGATTAAGTCCGACGATCTGTGGGGCAATGTGACGAGAACGGAAGAATTCGAGTCAAAACGGCAGATTGCCAAAATTGGAAAGCCGCTCGACCGCAAGGAATGGGGCATGACACCGCCAACGGTAAACGCTTATTACAGTCCTGCGTACAACGAAATCGTGTTTCCGGCAGGGATCCTGCAGCCGCCGTTTTTCGATAAGTCCATGGACGACGCCATCAACTTTGGAGGCATCGGGCTGGTGATCGGACACGAACTCACGCACGGCTTTGACGATCAGGGTCGCAAGTTCGATCCTAAAGGCAATTTGCATGATTGGTGGACTGAGCAGGATGGTAAGGAGTTTGAGAAGCGCGTCAGCTGCGTTGCGGATGAATACTCGAACTTCGTGGCTGTAGACGATCTCAAGCTGAACGGACGTCTCACGCTGGGCGAAAACACCGCCGACAACGGTGGCGCGCGCATCGCCCTGATGGCGCTGGAGCACATGATCGCCGACGACAAGACGGGAAAAGAGGGCCAGAAAATCGACGGCTACTCGCCCGAGCAACGCTTTTTCCTTGGATTCGGGCGCGTATGGTGCGAGAAGCGGCGTCCTGAATACGAGCGCATGCAGGTGACTACGAATCCCCACTCGCCTGGCAGATACCGCGTCAACGGCGTGGTGCAGAACATGCCGGAGTTCCAGAAAGCCTGGGGATGCAAAACCGGGCAGCCCATGGTGGCTGAAAACGCCTGCCACGTCTGGTAAACGAAGGCACAACAGAGAAAGCAGGGACAGCCGCCCCTCCGACTTTGCTCAACGTACTCTCTCGGCTGTCCCTGCTGCTGCTCTCGCTTTGAAAGGGGGCGGCTACAGGCCGCGCCGCTGAGTTCTACGGGGATCAAAAGCGAGCGGGTTCAGGCGGCAACGGCTCAACAGCTGTTTCATTCCGTCGCCGTCGAAGCGCGCCGCGCTAACCCCATTTCAAAGCCTTCCGGCACTGCCACCTTTCCCGGTAGTGTTGGCTTTGTTTGGGTCGTTAACAGGGTGATATTCGAGACGCCAGCCGCATGTGCAGCATCAAAAACCTTCACCACGCTCGCGTAAGGCGCCCTGGCGTCGGCCTTGATATAAAGGCTCTGCGTGCGCTGAGACAGTCGACTTTTGAGCTTTTCTCCCAGCGACTCGGGCGTGACCGGATCGATTCCGAGATAGAGCTTGCCGGTGTCGGTGACAGTCGTAATCAGAGCGTCTCGGTTGTCCGCATCTGGCACTGGGACCGCGCTACTGGTGAGTGCTAGCTTCACGCTGATCCCTTTTTGCATCGCCTGTGCGCCGCTTCGAGGAAACGCCGATAACATTGTCAAAACCACCAAGGCTGCAACGCTCCACACTGCGGTATTCAGTCTCGCGACGTTTTTTGTTTTAGACCAACTCATAGTTTTCTCCTCTCTTGTTCTTTCGGCATTGTTCGCTCATTCATTACTTACTGAGCCTTGGCGCCGCCGAGCGATGCGGTTGCGAGCGTTCCTCCCAGCCCCATCGTCTCCACGGCGGACGAAGGCACAATTACCATCGACCCCTTTTCTTTGATCGCTTCGTAAAGCATGTTCATGGCGCGCAGATGCAACGCAACGGGATTTTCCGCGTAGGCTGCCGCGGCCTGCACAAAGCTGTTGGAGATTTCGGTTTCCGCCTGGCCCAAAATGATTCGCGCCTGGCGTTCGCGCTCGGCCTGCGCTTGCCGGGACATCGCGTCCTCCAGGCCTTGCGGAATCCTCACATCGCGAATTTCAACCGACTGCACCGTGATGCCCCAGGGGTTGGTCTTCTCATCGAGAATCCGCTGCAGTTCCCGGCCAAGCGTTTCGCGCTCGGTGATCATTTGAGCGAGTTCATGACGGCCAATCGATTCTCGGAGCGCCGTCTGCGCGCTCATGTTGATGGCTTCGATAAAGTTCTCAACTTCCAGAATGGATTTTTCAGCATTCCAGACCATCCAGAAGACAATGGCGTCGACGTTGACCGGTACCGTGTCGCGGGTCAGCGTGGATTCGGCCGAGACGTTTGCCACTCTCACCCGTTGGTCGACATAGGGGCTCAGCGTTTCAACAATCGGGATAATGTGGAAAACGCCAGGCCCGCGCAGACCGATGTAACGCCCGAGGCGCAGCACCGCCACTTTCTCCCACTGCTGTACAACCTTGAGGGCGAACATCAGATACAAGCCGAGCGCGGCCCCGGTAATGATCCCCGCGGGATGACGCGTGGCTGCTGTGATGACGGCGCCTGCCAACAGGCAGATGACAAACAGTGACCTGCCGATACCGCTGATCTGACCGATTTCGATTTTTGTCATGGCTTCTATCTCCTTTGCTTCAGCTGAGGCGTTAACTCGCTAAGACGCTCAAGCAGTTCCTCGACTGTGAAACCTGCCGCCCCGGCGCGGGCTGCGAATTCATTGGCCAGTTGGGTGAGTTGCCGCACCCGCTCTGCGTTGTTCTTGACAATTTTTCTGTTGCTGATGAAGGTCCCGGTACCCTGGTGAGTTTCGAGAGCGCCACCAAGTTCGAGCTCACGGTAGGCCCGAAGAACTGTATTCGGATTGATGGCCAGGTCGACTGCGAGTTGCCGCACTGTGGGAAGTTGATCGCCGGCGGTGAGCGTCCCTCCCGCAATGCCGCTGCGAACCTGGTCGATGATTTGCCGGTAGACAGGAACTCCGCTGCGCAAGTCCAGCTTGAGCTGGAAGGCCTGCGCGTTGCCTGGCATACGTCCCATGTGTACCAGTGTACTATAAGACTAGTACATTAAGTCAAGATCTTAAATACGGATAGTTGACGGGCATTTACAGGGATCTATGCGTGGCAAACCACGTCGAAATGGTTTTCGCCGGCCAGCCTCAATGTTTTGCCGGTGCAAAGCCCTTGCGGCGTTGTTCGCTGTAGCGGTGCAGGGCGTCGAGGATGATGGGATACGCTTCGGCGGCGGGGCGTATCTCGTCCACTTCAACGGCTTTACCTTCGAGCTGCTTGTAATCCTGAAAAAATCTGCGCAGCATAAGCATGCGGTGCGGCGGCATTTCCGCAGCCTCGTGGTAGGTGTTGAACTCTGGATCTTCGGTGGCGATGGCAATGATCTTATGATCGGGCTTGCCACTGTCGATCATGGTCATCAACCCGATGGTGCGGGCGTGAATGATGGTGAGCGGAACGACAGTCTCCTGGCAGAGCACGAGCACGTCGAGCGGATCATCGTCTTCGGCGAGCGTCTGCGGAATGAAACCGTAGTTTGCGGGATAGTAAACCGCAGAGTAGAGAATGCGGTCGAGTTTGATGAGGCCGCTCGCTTTGTCGAGTTCATACTTCACGCTCGATCCGAAAGGGATCTCGATCACGCAATCGAATTCCTGCGGAAGCTTGTCGCCGGGAGTTACGTCGTGCCAGGGATGGATCATAGGAATGTTGGAGCTAATATCAAGAGCAAAGTCCAATCTCATCTTACAGTTTACAGTGACGTCACGAATCTATCGTCTAAGTGATGCCGAAACCGTTGTGGGTCTTTCTGGGAAATGTAAGCAAAACCGTCGCGTTATTGTGCCTATTCGTCGAAAACCGCGACGGATGGGGAAGCCTGATTGTTTGCGGCGGACGACCTGCGTCCCGCGCCCACAGGTCGGTGGCACGGTTTCACTACCAATCACTCGAGAGCCCCTCACCGCGATACAAACATCGCGTACTGATGTGTCCCGCCAATCCTCTCCAGCGCGGCGCTCTCGCCCAGCACATGCTCCAGCAGAGGATTGTGATAGATCACATAAATCTTTCGCGGATGTTCTCGCAGACTCTGCTCCAGATTTGCCATGACGCGCCTCAACCCAGACTCCGGAAAGGGATTGAAGAGGAACAACACCGTCGGTTCATGGGGAAATGCAAACTCAGTCGCGTTCCCGCAAATCGCTTCGATCGAGAAACACTTCTGCGATTCACCGTGATACTTGCCGAGATTGTCCTCGGCCGCAAGATGCAGCGCCGGCAAAAGTTCCACCCCCACAATGCGGCGGAAGGAATAGTCGGAAGCCATCAGCAAGGTTCGTCCCTTGCCGGAGCCCAGATCGATGAAGGCGAAGTCACGAAAATCGAAACCATGCCGCGCCGCCAACGTTCCAATCATTTCGTGGAACAGGGCATATTCAGTCGGCTGATAGGGAGAATGAAAAATCCCCAGCAGTCGATCGTACCAACCCACCGCTGCGCTGGTCGTGTTGACCCGATGATCCCAGTCGTACTCGGCATCGCCATAGCGCTGCCGGCGCCGCTCCGGAGTCGAGTCCCGAATAAACTCCGCCAGGGCACTTAACAACTGCTGAGTTGCGGCCAACTGTCCGTCACGCGCTGCAATATCTTTCCACCAGCGCCACGCCGAGCGCGATACGCGGAGTCGCGGCGAAGCAGAAGCGTTGACCTCATCCTCATCCATGCTTTCGCCATGATAAGCGATGAAGAGATTCTTACTCTTGGCTGTGAAATTTCGGCTGCGGCTTGTATCCCGGAGGCATGCCTTTCGTGGCAAACGGAAAGTCATCCGGAAAACGCACTTCGACGCGCCCCTCAGGTGTCAGTTTGTAGGGATGTCCATCAGGATCGACCGGGATTCCCGTTAATCGCTCGGCGCTCGCGAGTTCTGCAATGCTTGCCGGCAATCGTCCGGAGCGCTCGCCAAAGCGCGTTACCCCTTCCTGTAGATGGGTAACGTCCTCGTCGACGCGTAACGCGCGCAAATGTTCCACCGCATTCTGGCGGATCAACTTGTCCTGGCTGTTCTGATAAGTCGCCGACCACATCATGCGCGCCGTGTCGAACTCGCCCGCATGCTCCGCCATCTGCGCCGCCAGCAAGCGCAAAAACGGGTGCGCGTTCGGCACCTTCGATCCCCGGTCAAACGCGTCGGCTGCTCTCCGGTAATCCTTAAGATTCATGTAATAGACGAAGCCCAGATCGTAATAGAGCTTCCAGTTGTCGGGATTGTTCTGGATGCCGTACTCCATCAACCGAATCGCGTTCTCGGGCTGTCCTGCGCCGCCCGGTGGCGGCGGAGCGAGAAAGCTGGCTCCGAATTGATAAGCCACAACCAGTTTCGGATCGAGATGCGTGGTGATGTCGAGCAAAGGAAAAAGCAGGTTATAGCTTCGCGCGCTGTCGTGGTGCCGTCCGCCAAAATACTGCACGGCGCGCGTCCAATAGATATCGGCAAGCAGGCCGTCGTAGCCCAGACTGGCGCGCTTCAACACCTTGGGCGAATTGAGATACAGCACGTCTTCGAGCGTGGCTTGTGGGCGAAGTTCGTCGGTGCGATGAAGTATTACGGCACTGGCCGCGAGACAAACGGCAACGCACGCCCCGGCAACGATCGAAACTTTGCGGCGCTGCTTCATTTCAGGTTCCGGTGTTCGAAGATGAGCACGGCTCCGCTCAGAGCCATCGCGGCATAAAAAAGCGCATACAAACTGTTGTGCCAGATCAGTTGCCACGGGACCGGCTGTTCGTGAGCGATGGAACTGACTACGTTGAAAGCCGAGAAATTCGGCACCAGGTACGCTGCACCGGTCACAAGCCAACGGGTGAATCCGTGGGCCATGCCCGCGAATCCGCGCAGGTCTTCGGCAAAGCTGCCAATCACGAACAGGGAAAAAGCGAATACCGCCGAGAGCAACGGCGAGGAGAATGACGAAAACAGCAGGGCCAGCGAGCAAATGATCAGGAATTCGAGAACGATGAAATACAACGCGACCAGTATCAGCGCGTCGGCGCGGACGAATTTGTGAGAGACATAGAACAGCGCGGCAAAAACGCCAATCGCCATGAAGAAAGTATTCACCACCAGGGTGCCGGCCAGGCCGAAGAACTTGCCGACAATGAACTCCCACCTGCGTACCGGACGAGACAGTACGGTGTAGAGCGTGCGCTTTTCAATCTCTTTGGATACCAGGCCGATCCCGATAAAAATTGCGATGACAATTCCGAAGAGAGAAACAGCGGTGAGGCCCAGATTGATGACCACCAGTTTTTCAATCTCGATGGAAATCTGGCCTACCAGGATTGCTGCTCCCGAGAGCAACACGGCGAAGGCGATGAGGTTGTAGAGCACTCGATCGCGCACCGCTTCGCGGAAGGTGTTGGAGGCTATGTGGACGATGCGGGCATTCATGCTGTCCTCGTCATAGTGCTTTTCCGGCCGAGGTTTCGGCGCGTTGAAGTTTCTCGACAAAATACGCTTCGAGGGAGGTGCGCACGGGAGTGAGCGCGATCAAGCGCAAGCGCTCGCGGCGCAGCGCATCGATGGCCGCGTCCTGCTGAGTCTCGTCAATGATGGCGCGCACTGTGTCTCCGGTGACGTGGCACTCTGCGCCCAGAGCCTTCATCGATGTGGGCACATGCGTGCCTTGCCAGATCATTTCCACTTTGCTCTGAACGCTGGAGGTCAAATCCGCAACCGCGCCGATACCGCGAAGTTCGCCTTTGTGGATGATGGCGACGCGATCACAGAGCGCTTCGGCGTCGGAAAGAATGTGCGTCGAGAAAAATACGGTCTTGCCTTCGTGCTTGAGCTGCTCCATCAGGTCGCGCACTTCGCGGCGGCCCATGGGATCGAGTCCCGACATGGGTTCGTCGAAGAATACGAGTTTCGGATCGTGCAGAATAGCCTGCGCGATTCCTGCGCGCTGTAACATGCCTTTGGAAAACTTCCGCAACTGTACGCCCTTGATATCTCGCAGGCCTACGCGTTGCAATGTGGACTCAACCCGCCGTGAACGGTCTTTGGCTGGAACGCCGGAGAGTTGCGCGTAGTAGTTCAGGAGTTCGTGGGCGGTGAGATGATCGTAGAAATACGGCTGCTCGGGAAGGAATCCGATTTGCGCCTTCACTTCCGGATCAGTCCAATCGCGGCCCAGAAGGCGCGCTGACCCGGAGGTAGGGAAGACCAATCCCATGAGCAGTTTCAGAGTGGTAGTCTTGCCGGCGCCGTTGGGACCGAGGAAGCCGAAGATCTCGCCATCTTCCACTGTGAGGTGGAGAGGGCTCAGAGCGCACTTCGGCCGCTTGCGCCAGAACCCTACGAGATAGGTTTTCTCCAAGCCGAGAATTTCAATTGCAGGCATGGCACTCCGACAGAATGGAATAAAGAGAATTACTTTCCTGAAAAATTATATGAAACGCGGCCGCATTTTTATAGCTGGTGGCAGGTTACGACGGTTACTAAGTGTATGGCTCGCGCGAATGGTGGAGATGCTGTGCAACCGCTTCGCGTCTCAGGCTGGCACACAAACGGGCTTCATCTGTCTCTTGCTGAGACCTTTCGATCGATGCGCTGGGATTCTAACGATGTGCGTTAAGAACTAATTCTTTCGCCCTTCAAGGGCTTGTTCCTTTCCCAGTCGTTTACCCACGGCTTGCGCCGTGGGCTGTCCTGCTAGTTATTCATCGGCCCTAATACTTCGCAGGCGCCAAAGCTGCCGACCTGCGTAATGTTGCCTGCGGGTTGAAGGCGAATCACCATATCCTGAAAGGCGCAATAGGAGCGGGTTCCGGTCAGGCTGCTGAGCGGAAAGCCGGTTGCATAGAATTGATCGTTGATCAGACTTCCGGCGCTGGGGGATCCAGTGGCGTTAAAGCTGTAGCCGCTCTTGCCACTGCCTCCGCCGTTGAGGGCCAGGCTGTTATCGATGAGACAGGCCGTGGCGATGCTGGCAGTGCAGGGAACCGCGCCGCCCAGAGTTGCCAGCGCGACCGGGAAGCCAATGGTGGAATAGGTATCGAAATAGGCCGCTTCGGCAATGTTGATGTCATGAATAGAGGCGGCGGCGGACGAATCATTGGCGGCCATGCGTGCCCGCATGAGATTCGGAATCGCGATCGCGGCGATGATCAGTATGATCGCCACCACAATCAGCAGCTCGATAAGTGAGAAACCTTTTTGTTTCCGCATGGGTTTAGTCCCAAACTCTACTGCCCATCTGTGTTTCCGGCCTCTGCCACACTCACACTAAAGGCTGTGGCACGTTACAGGCCACTATCCTCTCGCAACTCTGCTTCCGGTACTGCCGTAACTGTCTCCACCCGTCTCCAGACTCTGAATCAAAACAAAACGGGCAGCGAACTCGGCGTTCGCTGCCCCCTTGGCTCGGTACCCTTCCCCGGAATACTTTCGCCAAAGTGGACAGCTAGTTCGCCATCGGCAAGAACGCTTCGCAGCCCACAAAACTGGCTGCCGCGCCCAGGTTGCCGGGGGTATTGGTGCGTACGACTCCATCGTTAAACGCGCAGAAGGACTTGGTTCCCGTCTGCGGGCTCAGGACGATAGCCTGCGTATAGAACTCGATCGGAATAACGGATCCGCCGGGTATGACCGGGGCCGCCAAGAAGCTGTAACCGCTCTTGCCGGCGCCGGCCGGAGTGCCGTTGGTCGCCAGGTTGTTGTCAATCAGGCAGCCGGTGGCCACTGCGGGCGTGCAAGGAGCAGCGCCGCCCAGGGCAGCCAGGTTCGCGGCATAGCCGATGGTCGGATAAGCGGCAAAGTAACCGATTTCGCCGGTGACGATGGTACGCTCGGAAGCGGCCGCAGACGAATCGTTGGCTGCCATACGGGCGCGCATCAGGTTAGGAATTGCTATGGCCGCAATGATCAGGATGATTGCGACTACGATCAGCAGTTCGATCAGCGAGAAGCCTTTAGCCTTGCTTTTATGTTGGCGCACGTTTGTTTTCCTCATTTTTTGTCCCTTATCAAGCAAGGGCTAGACACCGTTAATCTTGCACCCCGCGTGCCAAAGCCGCCGTCGCATGGCGTGACGAATGTCCTCCTGGGGACGTCCTTTCTTTTCAAGGTGTTCCGGGATCAGAAGGGGCTTGAAGTTACCCTGGGAGGCAGACGCCAGCAAAATTGGGCAATGAGAGTGACAGAAGTTGGCAGAACGCGAAAACGCCGCGGATCGAGGAAAAAAGGCAGCGAACTTGCGTTCGCTGCCCTGGTTACCTTTCTCCCCACACCCGGCCGGATTCAGCTCACTTAGTTGGCCATGGGGAGGAATGCTTCGCAGCCAACGTAGCTACCAGCCGCGCCCAGGTTGCCAGGCGTGTTGGTGCGAACCACGCCATCATCGATCGCGCAGTAGGACTTGGTACCAGTCTGCGGGCTCAGGGGTATGCCCTGGGTGTAGAACTCGATCGGGATGGTGTTACCGGCAGGAGTGACCGGGGCGGCAAGGAAGCTGTAGCCGCTCTTTCCAGAGCCTGCGGGCGTACCGTTGGTTGCCAGGTTGTTGTCAATCAGGCAGCCAGTGGCCACTGCGGGAGTGCAAGGAGCGGCGCCGCCCAAGGCAGCCAGGTTCGCAGCATAGCCAATGGTCGGATAAGCAGCGAAGTAACCGATTTCGCCGGTAATGATGGTGCGTTCGGAAGCGGCCGCAGACGAATCGTTCGCCGCCATTCGGGCGCGCATCAGGTTAGGAATAGCGATCGCTGCAATGATCAGGATGATTGCCACTACGATCAGCAGTTCGATGAGTGAAAAGCCCTTCTGTTGTTTCCGCATCTCGACTTTAGCCCCTGGGACAGGGTACCACCGGCGGAAGCGCTTGAGAGCTCGAGGAGGAAGAATATTGCTGGAAGGTTGCGCTGGCACATCCAGAGCGGGACGGCAAAAGAAAAAGGGCAGCGAACTTGCGTTCGCTGCCCCTGTACTCTTTCCCGAAAACTTGACCAGGTATTAGTTGGCCATCGGGAGGAATGCTTGACAACCGGCGTAGCTACCAGCCGCGCCCAAGTTGCCAGGCGTGTTGGTGCGGACCACACCGTCATCCGTCGCGCAGTAAGACTTGGTACCAGTCTGCGGGCTCAGGACGATGGACTGAGTGTAGAACTCGATCGGAATAAGCGAACCAGCAGGCGTAACCGGGTTAGCCAGGAAGCTGTAACCGCTCTTACCGGAGCCGGCCGGAGTACCGTTGGTCGCCAGGTTGTTGTCAATCAGGCAGCCAGTGGCCACTGCGGGCGTGCAAGGAGCAGCGCCGCCCAAGGAAGCCAGGTTCGCGGCATAGCCGATGGTCGGATAAGCAGCAAAGTAGCCGATTTCGCCGGTGACGATGGTACGCTCGGAAGCGGCCGCAGAGGAATCATTGGCTGCCATACGGGCGCGCATCAGGTTAGGAATAGCGATAGCTGCAATGATCAGGATGATTGCCACCACGATCAGCAGCTCGATTAGTGAGAAACCCTTCTGTTTCCGCATCTCGATTTTCCCCTCGTTTTTGAACTCTTGATTGATTTCGTTTCTGAGTCACGAATGACGCAGTCGGGCATAATGATGGCACTTGCCGGGCCAAAACCGATAGTTACCTTGGTTCCGGTGAGACCTCGAATAATTCCCTTATTTTCAATGACCACCCAAACTCTGGTCCCATTCCAGGGGGACCCGATCCCGGCTCCATGCCAAAATGCGTCGTAAGTCCTGACAATTCGTGTCAGTCTGGCACAGAGCCATTCCTATTTTAGAACGCTGAGCGAAACGGTGCTTGCGCGAAAAACCGTGCGCAGCGCCGCTTCCTGAAGTTGCGGAATCCCGCCGCCAGGTTGATGGTTGCCGTAGAATGTCCTGCCTGATATTCCGGTGCAAAGAGGCTACAAGAGCTAAAAGGTGAACCGCATGGATACACTCTCGAAGGACCGCATCGTAATCGATTCTGAATTGTCGCGGGCATGGACCCTGCCATCGCGCCTCTATACGGATACGAGTATCTTCGCGGCGGAGAAGGAAAAGATCTTCGCGCGCACATGGCAGGTCGTGGGTCATCACGACCAGGTGGCCCAGGCAGGCGATTACTTCACGACAGAGCTGGGAGGCGAACCACTGCTGATCGTGCGCGGCAGCGACGGAGTGTTGCGGGGATTCTATAACGTCTGCCGGCATCGCGCCGGGCCGCCGGCGGAAGGATGTGGCTCCCGAAAACTGTTTCGCTGCGGCTATCACGGGTGGACATACGATCTGCAGGGCGCGCTGATCAGCGCAACCGAGATGGAAGGCGTCGAAGGATTCCGTGTTGAGGATTTCGCATTGCAGCCTGTCCGGCTGGAGGAATGGTTCAACCTTATCTTCGTTAATCTTGATCCCGACGCAGAGCCTCTCGGCGAGAGTCTGGGCGAGTTGCCGCGCCAGGCGGAGAAGTTTTCATTTTCCGGGATGAAGCTGTTCGAACGCCGGACCTACACGATGGAATGCAACTGGAAGACCTACGTGGACAACTATCTGGAAGGCTTCCATTTGCCGAGCGTACATCCCGGGCTGAACCGGGAGATCGACTACAACGCCTACGTCGTCGAGACGTATGCGAGGCACGTGAGGCAATTCAGTCCCATTCGCGGAGCGCAGCCGGGGGATGCGACTCCGCGGCGGTATCCAGAAGCGGCCGAAGATCTGACGGCGAATTACTTCTGGATATTTCCCAACTGGATGCTGAACTGCTATCCCGATAACACCTCCTTGAATATTGTCTTGCCGGTTGCGCCGGAGCGTTCGCTGGCCATCTTCGAGTGGTACTTGAAAGAGGAGCACCAGGGCAGCGCGGCGGCTAAGGCCGCAGTGGAATTCAGCGATCAAATCCAGATTGAAGATGTCAGCATCTGCGAGAGAGTACAAAAAAATCTCCGGTCGCGAAGTTACTCGCGGGGAAGGTTCAGCGTAAAGCAGGAAAAAGGCGTACACGCGTTTCATCGGATGTACGCGGAGTGGATGGAGAAGGGATAATCGCCGAGAACCGCAGAGCGCGCCGAGGAAATAAGGCATTCGAGCTTCGAGAAGCGGTGCAGTTTAAAGCGAGCCTCGTATCAGGGCATGCCTTCAGGCGTGCCGCCAAGATCCGGTAAGTGCGAAGGCTTTAGCCGCCGTGCCATAGCGGCAAGCCCCAGCGGCTAAAGCCGGTTGGGATTGTCGCCTTTGGCGGCATCGCTGAAGCGATGCCCTGATACGAATCTTTTTCGCAAACTGCACCATTGGCGAGCTTCGGACGGCTGTATGCTCACGGGCGATCCCTCGTCCCACAGGTGAAAACGCGGGACTTTGGGATGACGCCAGAAGCCCGGCGTTTAGAGGTTTTCTGCTTTGACCAGCAGGCAGGTTACGTCATCGTGCTGGGGGGTCGCGCCTACGAATAAATCCACCTCGGCCATCAAGCGAGTGAGCATTTCCGCCGGAGTGCTGCCTGCGCCAGCCGCGATGGCGTTAAGCAATCGAGTTTCGCCGTATTCATCCTGTTGAGCATTTTCGGCTTCGACCAATCCGTCGGTAAAGATAATGAGCCAATCGCCGGCGGAGAGAACCACGCTGGCTGATTCATACCTGGCTTCGGGCTGGATGCCGAGCGGCAATCCTCCGACATCGAGACGCTCGATCAATCCTGAGCTGCGGCGCAGGATAGGATTGTTGTGGCCTGCGTTGATGTAGGTAAAGATGCGCCGGGCTGGGTCATACTCCGAAAGAAATGCGGTGGTGAAGCGCAGTCCGCCCTGGCTGTTGGAGCAGGCGTACTTGTTCATGTTGGCGACCAGTTCGGGCAGCGCAACCTGAGCGGTGGAAAGCGTTTTGAGGCTGGCCTGAAACGTAGCCATGAGCATGGCTGCGGGAATGCTCTTCCCGGCCACGTCGGCGACCGCGAATACGACGCGATTTTCTTCGTTGGTTTTGCCGGGCCGCGGAAAGACGTCATAGTAATCTCCGGCGACAGTGTTCGCAGGGCGGGTGGCGTAGGCGATTGAGATTCCGGGAATCTGCGGCGGCGCTCCGGGCAGAAGCCATGTCTGGATCTCGCGGGCAATTTGCAGATCGCGCTTCATGACGACCCGGTCGGCGATCTCCAGCATTAGCAGCAGGAACATCAGAAGGCCGCCCCAGAAGTGGAAGTCAAGTTCGACCACGTGCAATTCCTGGTCGCCGCCGCGATAACTAAAACCGCTGCTGGGGAATACAAGCATGATCAACGCCGCCAGCAGCAGCACGCGGCGCGCCGGGGAAAGCTTCTCAAGGACGGCCCAGAAGAATTCCTTAACGACGTGCAGCCGGCGTCCGCGTTGCGTGAGGTCCTCTGGGGTCTTCGCGGCAACATCGCGGGAATAGAGCCGATAACTCGCGCGGGCTTCAGTTTCGAATTGCGACCAGAGCTGAGTAAGCTCCAGGCCCTCGGTGACCCTCCGCCAAAACTGGTGCAGGCGCGCTCCCAGAGGAGGGCGTTGGGTGGGGGCTGGTGGGGAAACGGTCGCCATAGGTTCAGTGATTATAGAGGAAGGGGGAGCGGCGGTCAGTGGTCGGTGTGGCCCCTGATCACGATGACTGACCGCTGCATTTAGAACAGTGTCAACTGTTCGCCTAATGATTGAGCTTGCCACTTGTCTGTATAGACCGTGCCACGCGGGTCGGCGCGTTTGATTCCATACTTCTGACGGAAGCGCGCGACAAGTTGCGAAACTCGTTTGCCGTAGGATGGCGGAAGGAATGACCGGTCCTGGTAGCGTTGGCGGTAGTTCTCAACCAAAAGAGGGAAGTGTTGTTCGAGGAAAGGAAGAAACACCGCCGCCGAACATGGTTTCAGGAACAGCGGGTTGGCAAAGATGTGGCGCGCTCCGGCCCCGGCGGCCTCCCGCACCAGAGCCTCGAGATCTGCGGGAGAATCGGTGATCCCGGGAAGGACTGGCGAGCAACTGACGCCTACGTTGATTCCGGCTTTGCTGAGTTCACGAACCGCCTCGATTCGCAAATCCGGGCGCGGCGCACGCGGCTCCAGAATTCGGGCAAGGTCTGTGTTCAACGTTGTCACGGTGATGTGGATCGACAGCAAGTTGCTTCGCGAGACCTCGCGTAGAAGATCGATATCCCGAACAATCAGATTGGATTTCGTCACAATGCCCAGCTCGAAGCCGCTGTGACGAGCGAACTCTTGCAGAATCCCGCGAGTGATTTCATAGCGTCGCTCCGCCGGTTGATAAGGATCGGTGGCCGTGCCGAGGGCAATGGATTCTCCGTTCTTGACTCGACGCAAGTCGCGCCGCAGTAAATCTGCGGTGTGCTGCTTGACGTAGATTTTCTGTTCAAACTCAGCGCCGTCGCGCATTTCCATGAATTCGTGCGTGTAGCGGGCGTAGCAGTATTTGCAGGCGAACTCGCAACCGCGGTAGGGATTGATCGTCCAGGTGAAGGGCATGCGAACGCCAGTGCAGCGGTTTAGCAGCGACTTCGCGGGGAGGGTGAAGTATTCAACATTGTGCCCTTCGCGCAGGGATTCGCCCTCCGCCGCCAGCCGGGCAATGCCGATGAGAGGGGAGTTCTGGGGAAGAGGGAAGAGCGATGCGGAATCCATATTTCGCCTTTTGTTCGCTTATCATACTGCTGGGAGTGACTTCCGTCAATCGGCGCACGGGGCAGTACCTTTCGGGAAAGATTCGGCTACCCCCGGTCCGGAACCCGCCGGTTTTGACTTTGCCGCCCCGCCTGTCCGCGCGCGAAGGACAGGGTGAGCAGGCAACGAAGAAGGGTGGGAGGCATTCGTGCGTTCGAGCGAGCGCAAGATGTCAAAATGTGTAATGGCCCGTTCTCGCCAGTTTGCCTTCCGAATAGCGCGTTGATCGAGCACGACTGCAGCGAAGCACACGCGCGTCGCCCTGTCTGTTTTGACAGTTATCGCCGTTTCGTGGCTGTGCGTACTCTTTATGCGAGGCTGGGGGGTGCGGCGTATATGAAGCTCCGTCTGAGTCATTTCAATTTCATTCTGTGCCTGTTCAGCGTCGTGATCGCATTGTTGGTGGGAAATGTTCAGGCACAGAAGGCATCAGCCCCTGCCGCATTCTCCTTTGATGTGTATGGCGACTCGCGGTCGATGATGTACCTCCCGCACAAAGCCGACCAAGAGACGGACGCTCGCAAGCTCATGGTTGACATGTTCGAGCTGTCGCTTCCCGCAACGGTTGCGGATGCGGTCGTGCAGAAGGACGTCAAGCTGACTTATGACCCAACCAGCAAGGAGTTGGTGCAGATGGTCATGCCGTACATGACCGCCAGCGAAGTGACCACTCTAAAGTTCGACCAAGGCTGGGTCACTGAGGCTTCGGTTGAAGACGTAAAGCTACTTCCCGGTGTGAACTTCACCATGTATCGCGCGGCAGGCGGAGAGTGGGTTGCCCGAGAGGTGGTGAAAGAGATCCAGACCGGGCAGGCCGAATTCATTCTCAGTACGGGGGACCTGGTATGGTGGGGCAAGCAGGCGGATAAACCATCCGAAAGCCCATACTGGAAGCTCGTAAACGAGGACGTGCTCAGGCAATTGCCGCATCCGGACAGACGCATGAAGGACGCGGGCTTGGATGGCCGCGTGTTTCCCGCTGTGGGAAACCACGAAGTGTGGGGCGACACCGACGTAGAAGGACTGCTGACTCTATTCCCCTATCTGAAGAAGATGGGAGTTTCTGACAAGAAATTCATCTACTCGTTCGACTACCAGGGCGTTCGCTTCATCTTCCTATGGACCGGATCATACGACGAAAAGGAACCATCGGCTTGGAACGCCACCCAGCCGGTTTATGACGAGCAGATGAAGCAGCTCCGGGCATGGTTGGACGAGGCCAAGGCGAAGAGTATCAAGAAGGTCTTCATTTCTTTCCACGCCCCTGCCTTTGCCAGTTGCGGTCTAGGCCCTATTCCGGAGGCACAGAATCCTCACAAAACGATTGCCGCATACGCCAAAGACCTGGACATCGTGGTTTTCAATGGGCACGTGCACACGACCGAACTCTACCAGGTCGACGGCGTGAAATACCTGCTGTTGGGCGGCGGCGGTGCGGAACAGGACCCGATCCTTCCCGGCAGGACGCACAACAAGGTCCCCGAAGGCTACCCCAAGGATCTGTACTGGAACGGCGAAGACCCCAAAGAGGACTATAGCTACCTGCATGTAGACGTCATACCGGGACAGCCAACGAAGCTCACACTCAATCGCTTCCGGCCGTGGTCGGCTCAGCCGTTCGAAGCACTGGAATTGTTCAAATGAAGGCCCGTAGTGGCATGTCTCTCCGTAACG
>Ga0210389_10000288_pt1 | contig 51308 bp, 100 predicted proteins | sample IncBWH28OmetaG_FD_160127 | JGI IMG/M metagenome (GOLD analysis project Ga0210389, IMG submission 160127) | Forest soil microbial communities from Barre Woods Harvard Forest LTER site, Petersham, Massachusetts, United States - Inc-BW-H-28-O ... | reverse complement strand
GTGTTTAGGTTTCGACGCTAACTGTCTAGAGAGAAAAACATGATCGAGTTCACCGACACAGAGCGTGAAAGGTTGATACAGCTAGGCGTCTACGCCGCCCAAATCGACGACATTGCAGCCAACTGCCACGCACGCCCCGAGTGGATCGAGGAAGCACTCAAGAACGCCCGCTGTTGCGGATGCGGCGAGCTACTTTCCATGGACCTCGGTATCGCCCTAGTGATGGACGACAAAGGCAGACACGATCTTTATTGCGAGCCATGCAATCCCGACCGCGGCCGCGGCTACACACTGTCCCAGCTCAAGCAGATGCGCGAAGAATCACAGGTGTCCAGGGCCGCATACGAGATGCAACTGATGGACAAGGTTGGCCCAGACGTGTACTTCACCATCAAAGGCCGACCGGATACTGACCTCTAACCTAGGGGTTAACGACGTGACGTGACGCGCCATCGCGCGGTGCCACCTGTTCTGTGACCTGCTGTGTTATTGTCGCGGCAAAAGGTGTTTACAAACGCGCCTTAAATCAAGCCCCGCATCCCCTTCGGTGTGGGGTTTTTTCTTGCACACACCAGAGGTCCGACATGGCTGTTTGTGACTGTTGTTCCGCTGCATTCCATGATCCGTGAAGCGTTGAAGAATCTGCGTGACGCCCGCGAGGATGGCGACCCGGCCCATAAAACATCGACGTGCTCTGGTGCCTGCATCATCTGCAGCAACCAGCGAGCCCTGGACCGATTAATCGACCGTTTACCAAGGGAGAAAGCATGATCATCCTCGGAATCGTGCTGCTCGTTCTCGGCAAGCTGTTGCCCGACTGGTTTGCAGTTCCTTACGGCGTCGAGCACGCGCTCACTCTTGTCGGTGGACTCCTCATCGCAGTCGGCCTGGTGTTACTAATTCTGTCGTTCTTCGGTGTGGCAGTCGGTAACCGCCGCTACTGGTTCTGATGGACCAACTCCACCACGTCCCCATCGTCGGCGCACCTTCTGACCATCCCCACGGCCATGCAGTGATCGTTTTTGATGCCGACACCGGGAAGGTGATCGGCAACAACCCAACCTATGTGGTCGAGCAAGTCGCGGTGGAAAAGAAGCGCGGCACCGTCACCACCACTCTGAAGATCCGTCACGTAAAGGACTCTTGATGTTTGAGAAGGCTCCCGAGGACGTGCTGGACTTTACGTGGGACTGGACCACGTGGATGCCTTCTGGGGACGCCATTTCCACGGTGGACTGGGTCATACCGGAAACGTTTCTTCCACCCCCGGTGGGGTTGATTGACTCCCCCTCCACAATCGGCGGCTCGTTCGCGGCTAACTCCTATTACTGGGTTGTCACAGCGGTCAATTTCGCTGGGGAAACCACCCCGTCGAATGAAGTCACCGCCACCCTCACGGGGACAACATCATCTGTGGGGTTGGGCTGGAACCCAGTTCCGGGGGCTACCGGCTACAACCTGTACCGGGGATCGAACTCGTCGGGCACACCGGTAACTCTCGATTCCTCGGCTACGGGCACGAAGATCGGCAACGCCACCGGAACCACAACCACGCTCACCGCAACCTGCACCTACACCCGAGGATCGTCCGCGAACTATGTGGTCGCCTCAGTCGGTTTCTTTGCGGGACTCACTCCGTCGTTGATGACCTGCTCTTACGGCACCCAAACAATGACGTTGCTGGGGTGGAATGTCACCGCCTACGGCGGTATCGCCTACTTCGGTTTGTCCAGCCCCGCAACGGGTTCGCAAACAGTCAGCGCGACTGTTCAATCGTACGGCAACGTGTTCGGCGTCGTCGTCGCCTGCTCTTCCTATGTCGGGTGGGGTTCCACCCAATACACCGGAACCGCTGGCGGGCAAGAAGGTTCACCATCGCAGACTGTTTCCGCAGTGTACGGCGACATGGTGGTGTGGTCCGCCGTGAACGTCACCGGGTCGGCCATCAACGCCGCCATGTCTTCCCTCACTGGCGGAATGAGTTTGGAGAACTCGGGAAACATCTCACTGGCGTTATCGGACCAGCTCGCCCTGTTAGTCGGGTACACCGCCGGCCCGTCGTCGGGCGGCTCAACCGTGTCATTTGCTGCGTCTGTCGCTGCGGCGAACATCGACCAATGGTGGAGTGCGGCAGCACTAACACTGTTGCCGGCAGCCCCTCCCATCAACACGTTGGTCACCTCGATCAACAACCCGTCCACTACGCAATACACCGACACGGGTTCTACGGGCACAGCAGCAACCCCCCCTGCGGCGAACACCGCGGTGACGTCGATCAGCCAAGCAGCGAGCAATCCACTGAACGGCCACACCACCACAACAGCGACGGTGGTTATCGCCGACGGCACCGCTGGAGGTAGTTACCCGGTGACCTGCCAGATAAGCACTGCAGCGGGTCGGGTCGCGCAAAACACACAGACAGTGAATGTGCTGAATCTATGACACTTCGAACGAACTACACCGACGGCGGCGCGACACCAACCCCCACTAATGTGACTGCGGCGGATTTGAATGCCATCAGCGCAGCCGTGAACGCAGCCGGTGTTCAAGCCGAACCCGTCGCTGTTCAAACATCCGCGTACACCGCATCACCGGGCCAGATCATTCCATGCAACGCAACATCCGGTGCGTTCACGGTGACACTCCCCGCAGCCCCCCCCGACGGGTCTGTGGTGTTCATCAAAAAAGTTGATTCCAGTTCGAACACGGTGACGTATGCGTGCGGCGGATCGGACGTTCTCAACGCGCACGCCGGAGCGACGTCAGGAACTTTACAACTGCCTTTCCAGGCTGTGCAGCTGCAATACTATTTACCGTCCAACATTTGGTACATCATCAGCACCGGCGCCCCCTTAGGTCAGTTGGATACCCGCTACCAAACTGGGGTTGCGGCGAGTGTTGTTCCTGCATCGGGGAACACCGTCAACCTGGGCAGCGTATCGAATTATTGGGCTGACGTGTACGCGAATGTTGTTGCGTTCGAGGGCACTTCCCCCGCCATAACTGGAACACCCTCCATCAATCTGACTAACGGCACGAGCCTCCCCATCTCCGGTGTCACGAATCTTTCTTCTACGCGGGTTGCGTACACGACAACGCAAACGAACCTCACCGTTCCTACTGGGGTGACGGGGGTGTGGATCGAATCCCTCATCCAAGCCGGTAGTGGCGGTGCTAGCGGTCGGCGTTGGGCGTCGGGGACGGTGTGCTGCGGCGGCGGTGGCGGCGCATCCGGTGCAGTCATATCGAACTACTTCATCCCCGCCGCACTCCTCGGAACAACCTTCACGATCACCCTTCCCGCTCCCGGGTCTGGGGGTGCCGCGGTGACAACGGATTCCACGAACGGCAACAACGGCGGTATCTCCGCCGCAGCCTCGTTCTCGTCGGGGTCGTTCACGATTTCCACCGTCGCAGGCACCGCCGCAGCGGGTGGAACAGCATCTTCTGGTACGGGCGGAAACATCGCCCAGTCGGTGATTAACGGCGCTATCGGTGGTTCCGCATCCACCACTGGTGGTGCGGGTGTTCAGGGTGGCCTCGCCGCTAACAGCGCACCCTCCGGTGGGGGTGCGGGCGGCGGAATCACCACAACCCCCACAGCCAGTGCTGGGGGTGCTGGGGGTTTCCAAACATTCAACTACGCCTTCTCCGCGGCTGCCGGCGGAATCGTGGGTGGCGCTTCACCAGGCGTAGGGAACGCGGCAGTAGCGAGTGTCGGCGGTTTAGGTGGCGGTGGTGGCGCGGCTTCGATCACCGGGGCAGCCCAAGCCGGCGCAACCCCAACAGGTTACGGAGCCGGCGGCGGTGGAGGTGGAGCTTCCCTGAACGGCAACAACTCCGGTGCAGGCGGTAACGGCGGCCCAGCCTATTGCCGGATCAACTGGGTGTACACCTGATGACGCTCCCAGGCCAGCTGCCGGCCAACGAAACGACAGGTTCAACGTTCACAGCTGCGCAAGAAGTGGCTGTCGAAACCGCCGTCAACCTGGACACCGTCGCCATCCAAAGCGGCGCGAAGCTGGTGTCCATCGGCGACCAAGGCTGGGGTTTGGGGCAATCACCCAACGCTACGAGCACCACCGGCACCAGCGAAATGATTTTCAAAGTAGGCGTCACCGCATCGAACGTTACAGCGGAGTGGATTCACTGGTACACCGCCACGCTGCTCGACACAGACCCGTCGGGGTCGATCAGTTTCAACGCCTCGTTGAAGGTCGTCTCCAGCACTAACCCCGGTACCACGGTGGGCACTATCTACCGAATGACGTTCGGGGGGCGCACCACCGCGACCCTTGATCCGGGCGGAAGGAGTCAGGCCGACCTGTTAGGCGTGTCCGTCGCCCAAGGTGATGTCGTAGCTATTCGAACTTACCTTTCCAGCGGCACCGCCTACCCGGTGCGGCCCACCTACGGAACGTACACATCCCAAGGTGGTTTCGTTACAGGCGATTTAACCGCTCCCGGTAGTGCAGCGATCACCCCAACCACCGGGAACTATTTCGGGCCCTCGAACCTACTCGGCTATCCCCAGAACGGCAGAAGCGCGAAATCTGTTGTTTTGCTGGGTGATTCCATCGCTGCGGCGATAGGAGAAGACGCACTCCTCACGCAACCTGCGCTCGGCCTCGGCGGGTTCGGTGTGCGCGCCTTGTATGGGGTGGGTGGGCTCCTCGACATAGCGCAAAGCGGGGACACCGCGTCGAGTTTCCTCACCACAAACGGCAGTTTCCACAGGCTCACCATCGCCGGGAAATGCAACACCGCGATCATCGAGTACGGCACCAACGACATCGCGAACGGTGCAGCCGCAACAGCTTTGCAGGCAAACTTGCTCGGCATCGCCCAGAATCTACGCAGGTTGGGGATAGCCAAAGTATTTCTGGTCACCATCAGCCCCAGGACAACCTCAACGGACAACTGGGCAACGCTGGTCAACCAAACCCCGTTGACAACCGAGCCGCAGCGCATAGCCCACAACGCGTGGGTGCGTGCCGGCTGCCCCATCAACGGCGCAACGTTGGCGCCTGTGGCTGTCGGAACATCCGGGGCGTTGTTGGCTGGGAGTTTCGGGCATCCGGTCACTGGGTTCTTCGACACCGCCGGCCAGACGGAATCCTCGTTCAACTCGGGACTCTGGGCGCCCGCCCTGCGCACCACAACAGGGTCAATAACTGCGTCTCAAACCACGATCACAGCGCCGTCAGCGAACTTCAATTCCGCCATCCAGGAAAACGGCGGCGATGTGGGGTTGACCGTGGTCGTGGTCGGTGCGGGTACGTCGGGCGCTAACTTGTCGACCATCATCTTCTCTGTCACCAGTTCCACGCAGGCAGTCTTGTCACCGGGCGCCGCTACGACAGTGTCCGGGGCGCAGTTCGTTATCGGAACAATGACGACGGATGGCGCCCACCCGACAGGCCGAGGCCACAACCTGATGGCTCAGGCCATCAACACAGCACTGCTATGACATTCCCGGTCAGTTTTCCGTTCCAGTTTCAACCGGGCGCTCCATCCCTTCCTTACACGCTGCCGTACACGCTGTATTTCTTCACACCCCCGGTGGTTACCACGGCACCGCAACGCACCTGCCACGTCCTGAACACAGTCCGGAGCGTGTCCGTGCTGCCGAATGCGCGAACGTTTCTGGTTCCCCCCAACGGATAGAAACTCATGCCACAGCCAAAAAAGAAGCCGTTCGCCAAACTCGACAGCCACGATCAGGAAACCCTGAAACTATTGATGGCGAACATCGGCAACCTTGAATACCGCATGCCCGGTGCGTCGATGTGGATCAAACACCCCTACTTCCAGCCGCTCCTGTCAGGGAATCGCGAAGGGGTGATGGAGGTTAACCGCCGCTTCTGCGAGGCCATCATTCAGTTACTCAGAAAACATGAGCGGCTGAAGTAATGCCTGACTCCAATATTCAGGTCGCCTACATCGACAAATTCATCCTGCCTTTGCTTGCGAAGGCTGGGTTGAAGGTGAAAGTCACCAGGAAACCTGAGTACACCACACTCAAGATCGCAGTACGCCGTGCCGAACAAGACGGCTAGCCCCTGCACCTTCCCCGGCTGTGGGTCTAAAGGGACTGTTCGTGGCCGCTGTAATCGGCATAAGCGCGGCACAACCACAGCGCGTGGCTACAACGAGCCCCATAAGCGTCTCAGAGCCTCGTATGAGCCCGCTGTAGCGCAAGGCCGAGTCGTGTGTTGGCGCTGCGGAGAACCGATCCTGCCCACCGATGAGTGGGATTTGGGCCACGACGACAACGACCGCTCAATAACTCGCGGTCCTGAACACATCCGATGCAATCGCAGCACTGCCGCCAAGAGAAGAAACTAACGAAGGAAAAGGAATAATGGGAACCTTCCCGAATCAAGGCCCGCAAGGTGCTAGCAACGCCGGCACCGACCCGTCCGTGGTGCCCTACACCTCCGCAACAGTCAGCTGCACCTCAACTGCGGGCGGCACCAGTATCTGCACCATCCCCGCCACCGGCGCCCCCATCCTGCTGACCAACGCCGCCACAGCCCCAGTGTTCATCGGCAACAGCGGTGTCACCACCACCACCGGCTATCAGATCCCCGCATCCGGATCAGTGTTGGTGACGTATGGGATGTTCGCCCCCGACAGTGGTGGTACGTCGTGCGCCCTGTACGGCATCGTGTCGTCCACCTCGAGCGTGATCACCTATCTGGTGCCCACCGCATGGCCCGGAAACGAGTAACCACATGCCAGACGCAGCACAGCCAAGGCTCGTCAGATACTGGAAAGACGGATACCAGTCCGACCCCATAACCGCATTCGTCGACTGGGAACAGCAGGGTCCGTACGCACAGTTCTTCGTCAAACCGGATCACGTTCTCACGCCAATCATCCAAGATGTGCCAACGAGCACGTGTCTGCTCACCGTGTATAGCACTGACGAGCTTGAGTGGTCGATTCACACGGCGGAAACCGGGATCTTTCCCAAGGATGGATTCGTCCACGGGACGCGCTTTTCCTGTGTTGAGCGACGCAAGAAATTACGTGACTCACTGATATCGGATGACTACCTAGTTGAGGCATGGCTGATGGCCGAGAAGGAATACGAAACCGGAGAAACCGATGCCTAACTTCGATAACTACCCGGGCACACCACCCCTAGCCCCGTACGCAAGCGGCACAGTCACAGTAGGAACCACAGCGGTCCTGCTAGCTACCGTGACTAGCCCTGGTGCTGTGGTGGTACAAAACAACAGCACCACTGCTATCACCGTTTACCTCGGCGGTGCAGGCGTCACAGCTACAGGTGCAACACAGGGCTACACACTCACGCAGAACGCATCCATCAACGTTCCCACACTCGGTGACGCACAATGCCAGCTCTACGCCATCGCAGCATCCGCCGGCGCACTCGTCACCTACCTCTACCCCACCGCATAATCATACATAGGCGTGGATGGCGCGAGATCACTCGAACAATAGTGCGATCATCCTACGTACACACGTTCGAGAATCTCACAACCCCAACAAACATGCAGGTCAAAGCCCCGCCCGACGCATAACCCCAGGTCAGATGGCACGGGGGGAGGGTAAGAGGTCCCATATCGACCACCCCACGACCCATCCAGTCGTCTGATTTTGCTGCCACGTTTTGCCGGATGGGGTTTTTCCGAACGTTCATTCGATTCAAATTCGAACAAAGGTTCTATACATGTCAGCACAGCCAAAACCGCCGTTGTATAAATATCCAACTGGTCGCGGGGAGTGGAATAAGTGGTTGGCGGGCTATGCGGCTATTGCCGCGAATGGCTCAAGGTTCGGTGTTTCGAGGGTGCGGGAGCTGTACACCAGCATCCCGTCTCCGACGCATCCTGCTGCTAATGGTGGTGATAAGCAGCGCGCCGCGTATTGGGGCGTGGAGTACGAGGACATCTGCCGGCGCACTGTGTATGAGAGGGATGGTTGGCGCTGCGGTATCTGTCGCCAGCCGATCAGTCAGGATGCCAAGTACCCTGCGCCGGGGTTCGCCACCCTTGATCATATTGAGCCGATGTCTCTGGGTGGTCCGCACCTTTACGTCAATGTTCAGGCAGCTCATTTGCGCTGCAATGTCAAGAAAAGTAGGACCGGCTGCGGGGATCAGCTGGCCCTGATGGGCTGAAAATGGGTAAGCGTGGTCCTACTGGGCGTCCGAACCATTTGAAGGCTCTCGAGGGTGAACGCGAGGACCGCCTAAACCGGGATGAACCCATCCCGGGCGACGGACGCATCATTCCACCTGTCGAGCTCGATGAGGATGCAATCCTCGTCTGGAACCGTCTAGCGCCGGATCTGATCACGAAAAAGGTCCTGACCAGCTGGGATGTCGACCAATTCGCGGCGTTCTGCCAATACGCAGCCTTATACCAGCGTGCTGCGGACAGCGCCGCCCATGCACCGTTCGAAGTTGATGGCTCGCATGGCGGCACCGTGCAAAACCCAGTGTTTCGAATAATGCAGATGGCGTCATCGGAAATGCGGTCTATCGGGCAAAGATTCGGGCTCAGTCCCGGTGACCGCGCCGGTTTGAAAATTGATCACAGCAGCGGCGGCAAATCTGGCGCTGAAGCCTACGTCGTCTAGGAGAAGCCATGCCAGCCAAGACTGAATCCGACCTTTCCGGCGCCGAGCAGCACGTCAGCGAGGCGGCGAGGCTGGTGTCGCGCGGTGGAGACCACGTCCAAATCGCGGTGCAGCACCTGGCAATCGCGCTCGGTGACCTCATAAAACAGCTCAATGGGTAAATGCCCGATTTTGAGCCGTGCGGTTTCGTAAACCCCGCTGACCAGCACGAATGCCTCGAACAGGGCGATCATTTCTGTGTTCCCCGTGCGAATCATGTGGTGGGGTTCTTCGAGAACCTTCTGGTCCACACGAAGGGGCAGCATGCGCGGAAACGGTTCTTGTTGCGGGATTGGCAGTCCGAGGAAATTCTGCGACCGATTTTCGGGCGGGTGGTGTGGTCGGACGAGCACCAAGCGTATGTGCGGCAGACCCGCATCGCGTATGTGGAGATGGCTAGGAAGAACGGGAAATCGCAGCTTCTAGCAGGCATTATGCTGTACCTGCTGTTTGGTGATGGTGAAGAGTCCGCCGAAATCTTCTCTGTGGCTAAGGACCGCAACCAGGCCGGGTTGGTTTTCGACGTTGCCTCCCGGATGGTTCTGCTGTCCCCGGTCTTATCTAGAGCTTGTCGGGTGATTCACTCCACCAAAAGAATCGTCCGGGTCGACACCAACGGCGTGTATCGGGTCATCGCAGCTGACGCCGGCTCCGCTCTTGGGTCTAATCCGTCGGGTGTGGCGGCGGACGAAATCCTGGCGTGGCTCAAACCGGACATTTGGGACGCCCTCCGGTCGGGTATGGGGTCTGCGGACCGCATGCAGCCGTTGATGGTGGCCGCTACAACAGCCCCAGGGGATTCGGAGAGCTTTGGCGGGGATATGCACCGCGAAATGGTGCGAGTCCTCGAGGACCCCACCAGAGCGCCGCACGTGTTCGCGTGGATCAAAAACCTGCCGCTCGACGCTGATATTTACGATGAGCGGAACTGGTACATACCTAACCCCGCTTTAGGGGATTTCCTCCTGTTGGAGGAAATGCGGCGCATGGCCCTCGAAGCGAAAAACGATCCGGTTAGGGAGCTGGCGTTCCGCCGCTTCCAGATGAACCAGACTTTGTCGTCTGAGGTGCATTGGATGCCGATGCATTTGTGGGACGACACCACCGGAACAATCCACGGCGACGCCAAAACGACAATGGATGCGTTTGCCGGTCGGGACTGCTGGCTTGGGATTGACTTGGCGGCGCGACAGGACTTGATGTCCATCTGCTACCTGTTCCCCGATGGCGAAGACTCATGCGATCTGGTGTGGCGGCACTGGCTCCCACAAGAAGCCTACGAACGTCTAAACCAGGCGAACAATGGGAAACTCTCCCTGTGGGCTAAAGAGGGTTGGCTGACGGTCACCGAGGGCAACGTGTTGGATCTCAAGTCCGATACGTCACCCGTTTTGAAGGCTATTGAAGCGGACGCCGAGAGATACACCGTCCTGGGAATCGATGCGGACCGCTGGTCAACCGACGGTCTACTGCAGGACATCGGGTACCGCACATATATCCATGAAGACGACATCATGGCCTACACGAATGACTTCAACCACATGAGTGGTGGGATGCACCGCCTCTTTGAGCTAGTCATGGAGAAGAAGCTCCGCCACCACGGCAATCCTCTCGCGCGGTGGTGTTTCGACTGCTGCGAAGCCAAACTCCATACATCCGACCCGGATTTGATCATGCCGAACAAGATCAAACGCGATCTGTCATCCAACCGGATCGACGCCGTTGCGTCGGGGATTATGGCTGTGAATGCGTGGTGGACCCGCGGCCGGGACGTGGACTCGATGTACAACACAGAATCTTTGCTAATTGTCTAGGAGTCCCGTTGTTCCGCAAAGGAATCGTCAAGCGAGCCGTTCTACGGCGTTTTGCGGTCACTTTACGCGGAATTGACGATACTTTCAGCGGTATTTTGACCGAGTTCGATACGGAAATGTACGTATTTGAGGACTGCTACAAGGTGCCCACGAAAGAGGGCGAAACGGTGGCGAAGATCCCTGGGCGGCTATTTGTGGAACGCAACACCGTTGCGTGGCTGCAGGAGCTTCCCTGATGGGGTTCATCCTCGAAAACGGGCTCGCGCAGCCCATCGCCCCCCAAGCGTTCGCCGAAACCGCGCCGCTGTTCTTCAACGGCTACTTCGTCCCGCATCAGGGGCTGCAGCTAGAAACACGGTACGCCACCTACGCGCAGATTTACGCCCAATCAACCTGGGTGGCGACAGTCGTGGATGCCATCGCAAAGAACATCGCTCGACTTCAAATGACCGTGTGGGACACCAGCCCCGCGGACGGGAATGTGCTGAAACCCCCCAGGGGCGAAGGCGCCAGTTCCTACGCGAAATTGATGGCGAACCCGTGCCCAACGATGCACCCGCACCAGTTCCGGGAGTGGCTGGCGTCCACGTTCGAGATTTACGGCGAAGCGTTCCTCATCAAAGTTAAAAACGGCGACGATTACACCCGTAACACTGTCGTGGACGGTAAGCGCGTCCAGGTGTCCAGCAACACAGGTAAGACCGTCGGGATGATCCCGATGCATCCCGCTTTGACGCAGATCTTCCGTGACCAGTACGGCGACCTGACGTACCGGTTCATGGGGCAACCCAACGAGTTGATCTCCGAAGACATGGTTGTACCCTTCGTGCGGTACAACCCTGAGACGGCGATGCGGGGTTTGTCGAGGCTTGAGGCGCTCCGGTCGACCATCACAAACGAAGACGCTATCCGCCGCGCATATACGTCGTTCTGGCGGCATAACCTGCGTCCCTCCGCGGTGATGCACGTTGAGGGGAAACTCAACCCAGAGGCGAAACTGCGGCTGCAGGAGCAGTTGTCGATGATGTACTCCGGTGCGGAGAACGTCGGCAAGGTTCCCATCCTGGAGAATGGCTCCAAGTTGGAGACGCTGCAAAACAGCGCCACCGAAATGCAGTACATCGACGCCCGCAAGATTGACCGCGAAGAAGTCTGCTCCCGCTTCGACCTCTCACCCGTCGCCGTCCACATCCTCGAGCACGCCACCCTCACCAACGTCACCGAAGAACTGATCGGCGTCTACCGCGATTCAATCTGCCCGCGGTTGGAGTTCTTCGAGTCCGGTTTCAACTACTACGTGGGCTCAGAGTTCAACGGGCAGCAGGAAATGCGGTACGACACCCGCAGGGTGATGCGCGGTGATCCTGTGCAGCGCGCCCAGATGCACACGATGCTCATCCAGTCCGGAGTGGAAACACCCGAAGAAGCGCGCCCAGAGTTCGATTTGGGGGCATCAGGCGACCCGGCAGCCGCCAAGCTGTACCACCAGCAGCAACTCGTGCCCCTCGACACCCCACCCGCACGCACGGCACTTCCACCGGGCCAATCAGACAGCCACGACGGCGGCGAGCAGGTTTCCACCACAGCAGCCGGCGGCGGAAGCGGCCCTGCCGTTCCCTCCGTCGCGGGACGCAAATACATAGGGGACATCAAATCCCTGATGGGACTTGGGAAGTCGTTGCCCGAAGCTATAGGGCTTTTGCACAGCCGGAACCCTCACGACGCTGACGCGATCCGCGAAGCGCACCACCATTTTGCTGAGAGGATCGCCTAAATGGATGTGGTAACCAAGGCGACGGCTACCGTTACCCCCGTCGAAGATTCCAAATCGAAGCACGGCGAGTTCGATGTCATTTTGAGCACTAGCAGCTTGGACCGTGACGGGGATGAACTACACCCCGATGAGTGGAAATCCCCACTCCCCGACAAGATCACTTTCGACTCCGACCATGGCATGTCCGTAGCCACCTGCGTCGGTTCGGGTAGGCCGTTCATCAACGATTCTGGGCAACTGCAGGTTCGGGGCGTATTCGCTAGTACCCCGCACGGGCAGGCTGTCCGAACCTTGGTGAACGAAGGCCACATCGACCGCGTCAGTGTGGCGTTCCGGAACCTCCCGAGAACGTCGAAAACCGCCAAACCCGAACGAGAACTCCTCAACGGAGCGTTCGTCGCTGTCCCCGCCAACCCCGAAGCCCGAGTCCTCTCATCTAAGGGTGCCGGCCCCCATGCACATCCTGAGATTTTCACCCCTTCAGAAAAGAAGGATGCGGTGGACTGGCGTGAGGACACTATGGCCGCGGTCGCGTCCATGTTTGATCAGGTCGACAACCCCAACGATCCAGCGCGGAAGTCTTACTTCCAAGGCGTCCACGACCTCGCGGTCAAACTCGGCGCCGGATGCCCATACAGCGACCCATCCGCAACCCCCGGCGTGTTAGCGCCATCCAACCGATCAATTAACGACGAGGTTGAAACAAAGTCTTCGCCACCAGAATCCGGTGATTTGAGCGAGCCCATTGCACCTGCATTAGATACCGCGAATGCAGACGACGAGGACGACGAATCAGCCGACGATGTGGCGACTGAGGTAGCGAAAGCCCTCATCAAGCTGCGGTCCATCTAGCAGCAGCATTCAAGCACAGCCGAACCGGGACATCGTCTCGGGGATTTCCCATGCTTTGAAAGGGATTCACGTGAACCGTGATGACATGCGCAGACGCGCAAAAGAATTAGAGACTGAGATCGAGCAGAAAACTGCCGACGTTGAAGCCGATAAGATGACCAAGGCTGACTACCGCGAGTTCGTCGCGAAGGCCGTTTCGGAATCCAATGAGATCGCCGAGGACCTAAAGACGTTCGACGCTGGGGACGCCGCGAAGAAGCGTCTTTCCGGTGGCACCGAAGTAGCGGCTCCGGGTCAGCCGAATATGCCTGCACCACAGCATGACACGGTGACTAAAGCTGCCGCATTAGCCGACGAATACGCCCGCTTTAAGGCATCCTCAGCGGCGAAGCGCGGGGGCGATTTCGGTTTCGATCTTGGGTTGAAGACTCAGGGCGAAGCGAATCTACAGGGCGAGAACGCCTACGGCACCACCGCAGGTGTCGCTCTGGCGCCGGGGGAGTACTTCCTGCCCGGTACCGCCGGCCCAGCGGTGATTCCGGATTTCATCCCCGGCATCCTTGAGTTGCGCTGGTACGACAACGTCATTGCGTCGCTGTTCCCGACGTTCCCCAGCGACTCCCCGATCGTGACGTATCTTCGGGAAACACAGTGGAACAACAACGCTGCAGCGACTGGTGAAGGTCAGACGTTCCCGACCTCCACTAACCAGATCACCCGGTACACCGCCCAAATCGGCAAGGTCGCGAACATTTCCCGCGTCACGGATGAAATGATCCAAGACGCGCCGCTGTTCTGGTCGTTGGTGCAGAAACGCACCGCGCAGGGTGTTGCCCGTCAGGAAGAAGTGCAGATCCTCGCCGGCAACGGCAGCTCCGGAGGATACCCCGGTGTGGAGGGTTTGCTGCAGTTGACGACAAGCTTCACCATGCCGTTCCCGCAATCCGCAGTCACCAACTTCGTTGTCCCGGCGCTGAACACGCCGGGTGAGGGAACGACCTCCTCGACTGTCACCTCTGTGACTCCGGGCCGGTTGATCTCCCTGAACAACGCGGGGAGCGCGGCACCGAAGGGCTCGGACATTGCGATCGGTATCTTAGGGATGCTCACCGACATTCGTGTGACGCACTTCTTCGAGCCGACCGCAGTGGTGATGAACCCGTATGACTGGTTCACGGTGCGGACTTGGACCGACAACAATGGTCAGTTCATGGCTGGTGGACCGTTCTTCACTGATTACGGTCAACAGCAGAACAACGTTCGCCCTGATGTGCAGGCGGTAGACACTGCGGGCCAGATCTGGGGCAAGCGTGTCGTCACCACCCCTGCCATCCCCCAGGGCTACATCTTGGTCGGTGACTTCACGAACGGCGGCTTTGTGATCCGTAAGGGTGGCCTCCGACTGGAAACGGTGAACGTGAACGGCTACGACTTCGAACAAGGACTTTGGACGATGCGCTGCTATTCCAGAGTTGGCTTGGCTGTTGAACGTCCCGAGCTGTTCGAGTTCGCGCAGCTGCATAGCTGATAACTGAATAGCGGTGGGGGCGCGCCACCCCTGCGTCCCCACCGCCCCAGTTAGGAGCATTCATGCCGCAGCAATGGGGAGAACCCATTAACAGCTACGGGCCACCTCCCGAGGTGTACGAACACCTCACCAATGAGGAGCGGATCGCGTTGGCCCGCAAAGTAACCATGTCAGTACCTAGCAAGGAGCCCAAGGACGATGACTGACAAAGATGTAACCAAAGTAGGACCTCCCGTTGATGAGCGTGAGGACGATGGTCGCAAGCACGACCACGGCACCGCCGGTCCGGCACCGACAGGGAAACGCCCCCACCAGCATGGCGCCGAGGTGGAATCGCGGCTGAAGTTCCTGGCCGACAACCCGATTCACGCCAAGGTGGTTGAGCCTGCTGAGCAGGCGAAGCCCAAGGGCAGCTCGGCAGCTCAGACGAAGTGAGCCTTGTTCCCGCATCCCAGGTGATGGGCATGCCGATGATCGTCGGCGCCCACACCCAGGATGAGGTGCAGCTTGCTCTGGATTGGGCTTCGGAATCCATCGAAGCCTACTGTGAGCGGCGATTCGCCTACAACCCATCCGATGTGGTGTTCATCAACCCCTACCGCGGGGATGGCGGCAAAGCGATGGCGATGCTCCCAAATCCGCCGGTGTGGAATGTGTCTCAGGTATTAGCACAAATGGCGGGATATGACGCCGGTCTGGAATGGGTTGCGCTGCAGTACTATCAGTGGGCTAAGGATGGCCTGCTGTACGACACAACTAAATATTACGGCTACTTCGGGGTCACTGGGTCTAGTTTCTGGTCCGGGGTCACGAACGCCGACGGCTATTTCGACTACGGTAACGTCCCGTCCTGGCCGAGACTCCCTAGATCACTTCAGGTCACCTACTCCCATGGGTTCATTCTCCCCGGCGGCGACCCGATAGAGGGCGTGCCGACCCTCCCTTCGGGGATTGTGAACGCCACTATCCGCGGTGCCGCACTATTTTTGGAGAACCCCCAGCTCGCTACCGATGTGCGGATCGGGGAGATCGGCTACAAGTGGGACACCACCGGGCCGGCGAAGTGGCTCGATGAAACCCTGCTGGGTGAGTACCGGCTGGTGCATCTGTGATCGGCGCCCAGCAAGTCACCTACCAAACCGCGGCTAACGGTGCGCTGGACTACAACAACGTAGCCACCCTCACCTACACAGACACCACCTTGTATGGGTCGCTGCAGCCGATGGAAGTCAAAGAAGCAGTGACCAACATTGACTACGCCATCGAAAAATATCATTTCATCACGCCCCCAACCTCTGTGGCGTTGGCGGCGAAAGCCACCGACCGCCTCGTTGACTCCCAAGGGCTCACGTATCGGGTGTTCGGGGCGAAGATCAAACCCCGCGCCAACGGAACCCCACATCATGTGGAGATCCTCCTCGAGAACCCCAGCGGTCTCAATGCCTAAGTGGGTCAAGGTGTTGAAGTCGAAGAAGGTTCAGGCCGGGGTGGAGAAGAAAGCCGAGAAGGTCGCCGCATACTGGCAGTCCATCGCCCCGGTGTTCGGTGACAAGCCCCCGAAAAGGGCTGCGCCTTCTCATGGTTCGCCGGGGGATTACAAAGCCTCCATCAGCATCGAAGACCACCCGTCTGGGGATGTTCCCGGTAAACGGGTCAAAGATACTGATTTTAAAGCGAAGTGGATCGAGTTCGGCTCGGCCCACATGCCCGAATATGCGCCGCGCGCCAAGACTCGAGCGAAGTTCAGATGAGCGCCCCGGAATTGGACGCTGAGGGTTTCGTCATCGCCTACCTGTCCAGCCAGAATGTTGTGGCCGCGGGGAACGTGTCAATCCGGATGCCGCCCCAGCCTTCGCTTCCGTTTGTGTTGGTGCAGCGGGTGGCTGGCGGGGATGACTGGATCATCGACTACGCCACAGTTTCTGTTCACAGCTTCGGAGCAGATCAGCCGTCAGCGAAATCTGTGGCAATGTCGATGCATCATGCGATGCGCGGACTGCACTCGAAAACCGTTGTCGCAGTTAACGGTACCCAATGGAACATCAACCGGATGACGGTTGAGCAAACCCCCATATACCTGGAATATCAGGAATCCGGGGGCGGTGCAGTATCAGACCGCTACGTCGGACGCTACGTCCTCGACATCCGTCTCCCGTCCATCCTCGGTTACTGAGCACACCCTTTTAACCCTTCCTTTTTGAGAGGCATTCATGGCTAACGGCGTCTTGTGGCCCACCCTATTTCAGGGCGACGAACAGAACATCCGGAAGGCCCTCTACGGGTCGTGGCTGATCCGTGACTGGAACTTCGACGCCACCTCCCTGACCGGGGTGTCGTTTTTCGGGACGGACGGCAACCTCGCCACCAACCTCATGTCCAGTACGTTCCCCGGCGGTCAGTGGTACGACCTCGGCTACATGGACGCGAAGGGGCCGGAGTTCACCCCGAAGCTGGATGTGAAACCGGTGAAGGTGATGCAGTCCCGCTGGCCCGCACGGTACGACTACACCGGGCAGTCCGAAGAGATCGGGGCGACGATCCAGGAGCAGAACCCCGTTTTGGATGCCCTGTACTCCAATGCTGCGCTGTCGAGTTTGCAGCAAGTCGGCCAGATCGGGTACGCATCCTCGGCCCCCGTTGAGTTGGATTTGCGGTGGCGGCAAAGCCTTTTCATCGCCGTCGACGGACGGTCGGGGCAGAACTATTACACGCTGCGGATCTACCCGAAGGTTCTGATCGGGGACTTCGGGAAGACACCATGGAACATCGATGACCCCGCCGGCACCCCCGTCAAAGCCTTCGCTATCCCGGATGAATACTCGGTTCCCCCCGCGAACCCGGACGGCACCATCAACACCGGTTCCCCGCGCTGGATACTGCGGGATGGTCCGGGATGGCGCCAGCAGGGTGAGGCGAACTTCGAAATCGGTTTCCCCACAGCCCCCGTTGCAACACCGGTGACCGGGTTGAAGGTGAACATCGCGTTCACCACCCCGCAGGGTTTGATCGCGCCCATTACCTACACGGCGTCGAAGACGACCGGCGGTACGACTACGGCACTGACCCTGACGGGTTCACCCACCGTGTCGGGGAATACCACCACCGTCCAGGGCACCACCTTGGCCGCGTCGACCCTATACACAGCTACGACGGTGACCGCTACGGACTCCACATCACCCACCCCGCAGGTGATTACGTCGGCTCCGTCGAACTCGTTCACCTCAACCGCAAGTTAAAGCCCCGGTTGGGGTGGGTGCTGCCTGTGCTGACACCCCAACCGGTCCAAACCACACAGCCAAGAAATCAGGGACAGCCATGAAGAATCTTCGTATCAAAGCCGCCGAATACGGTGAACAACAGCTGGAAGCCCTCGGCCTCCCCTCACGGCTTGAACTTGAGCTAGCCGATGGTTCCACAGTTGAAGTTCTGCATCCATGGTTGTGGGACGACACCACCGAAGCAGCCGTCAAGCAAGCTGCGGAAGACGGCGCCGAACCGTACAACACGCGCCTGGCTAGGGCTGTGTTGGGGAAGAAGGAACACGCCAGGTTCATCAAAGGCGGCGGCAAATCCAGTCAAATCGCGTTGGCAATTGGATTACTGAGGCGCGGCGATGCTCTTGAGGGGGAAGAGGGTTCCGACCCAAAAGACCAGACGTCGAAGGACTCGTAGCTCACTACCCGGAGGAGATCGAAGCCTCCCTGCTGTTGAGCCCAGGAAACATCGACATCTTCGACTGGTACCAAGGCAAAATGTCCAGCCGGCGCCTTCTCATCTTGCTCAGATACCTTCCGAATACGTCGCCGTTCAAGGTGGCCTACTTCGCTGACTTCCCGGAAGAGTACGACTGGCCGTTAGAGCAGCAGCTGAGCGCGTGGACGTTGAACGCGATCAACGCGTTTCGTAGCGACGTATGGACCTTGAGCGGCCAAGGCGGCTTGACATATCAGGCTGTCCTATCCCCGTCAGCGCAGCGGGAACAAGACGAGAAATGCCAACAAATGCGGGAAGGCCACGACAGCATCATCGCCCAAATCGGCGGCTAACGGAGCTGATCTATACCCGGTATCGCCGGGGGAACAACCGGAATGGTGTGGCTGTACAGCAAGTTGCCCAGCCCGAACGCCAACGCAACAACGACAGCGCCTTCGGCAAGCAGACATGTCGCGGCGATCAACGCGAGCGGCGCCCACTCCTTGATTTTCATACCGGTATTAACGCACGCGCCGACCGCCCGTGTTCCACATATTTCCTAAGAAAACGCTGGGGGTGACGCGCGATGGACGACTCCGATGACGAAATTTTCATTGATGTCATCCCGCGCGTCGATGATGCGGCTGCCGATTCCGCCGTAAGCAGGCTTAAAGACAAGTTCAAAGACGTCGCTAAAGATGTCGGTCCCGAGTTCATGGATGCGCTGAGTAGTAGCGGTGTTCTTGAGCAGCTCGGCACAAAGATGGGCTCCGTCATCTCCGACAGCGTGGGGCAGCCCCTGCGTGATATGAGTTCGGCGATCGGCGTCGATCTTGATGACGCCATCGGTAAAGCTCTCAACAAAGACTGGACGGGACTGGGGACTTCCCTAGGTAAGGGCCTCGGCGGGAAGATCGGCCAAGCATTAGGGCTAGAGGACGCCCTAGGGGGACTCGATGAGGTCATTGGCAAAGCGCACACTCTCGCCGATACCTTCAAGTCCTTTCGGAGCGGCGATCTTAGCGGCGGTTTGGGCGGGGCCTCCGGTCTGCTCGGTGCATTAGGGCTTCCCGGCGGCGGGGCATTGGACGAAATCAGCAGGAATTTCGACCAAGTCAAGGGCCTCGTAGACGAAGTCAAGGGTCTTTCTGAAGGCACTGGTCTGGCTAGTTTGCTTGCAGGTCCAGAAGTGGCGCTGCCGCTCTTGGGGGCCACGGCCCTTGCAGGACCAGGCGGTATTGCCGACCGGATCGGGACCGGCCTGTTCAACGCTGGTGTGGGGCATGTCCCGGCTCTCGACATCCCATCCGCAGTGGGTTACAAAATACCGGACGGGCCGCAGCAGCCGATTGTGTCGCCGTTCGATCAGCCCAGGATGGGCTCCCTATCACCTGTCGCCGCACTGCCTTCGCTGCCGGCATTCGCGCCGCTAGACATGCCCAGTGATCCTAAAAACCCGACAGGGCGCACGGGGATCAGCCACTCCGATGATTTACCAGCGCGCAGCGGGAGCGCCAATGTTGAGGCGCAGCAGGCAAACGTCTCGGCAGGATCAGCCACGGTTGTGGCTAGCAGTGTCAGCCTGGGCGGTGTTTCGCTGTCTAGCCTCGGAGTCGGCTCATCGGCGTCGTCGGTTCCTAGTGCCCGTCCGGCGGCGGGCGCCCCCGTGCTCAATACCCCTCATGGACCAACATCTTTCACGAACCCACTGGATCTATTGGCACCAAAGGACAAACACTCCGAGGGCGGAATCCTGCCTGGCGATGCACCGGGCTACGACAACATGATTGGGGTTCTTCCTAGCGGTGGAATGGTCGGCCTCGAAGGCACGGAAGGGGTTCTCAACCCCAAAGCAATGGGTATTCCCGGTGTTCCGTCCTTGGTATCTCAGCTGAATAAAGGCTTTGACTCGGGCACGGGGGGCCCCGGTGGGGTTGGTGGTGACCCGAATAACACCACCCTGTCCACCCCACCCACAACCCCTAACAATGCTGGGGGCGGTAACGGGCCGATTCAGCCGCAGCAGTTCGGTTCAGGTCAGGGCGGCGGCATCTCCGGTGGCGGAATCATCGGCGCCGCGGAACAAGCCGGTGTCGCAGCGGCGGGGGTTGCCGGGTTTGGTGGGGGTTCGATCGCCGCGCAGATGGCGGTGCAGGAATCCAACCTCGCTGTCCAGAAAAGCACTCAGATGGTCGCAGCGTTGGCGACGGCACCGTTCGAGACGTTCGGTTTGGGTGGCGGAATGATGGGCGCCCCCACGGTGAATCCGATGGGCGGCTGGATAGGGAAACTCGTCGGCGGGGCGTTGGGTCAGATGAACCAAATCCCCAACCTTGCCGGCTCGGTGCAGCCCCCGAAGAAACCGGACCAGAAACCCGACGACCAACAGCCACAGGGGGAGTCGCCGTCAGGGCCGTCTGGGGATAAAGACGATCCGATGCATGTGAAGGTCACGAATCCTCAGCAGCCGCAGCAGGGTTCGGCGACTAGTGCTATGAGCACTCTTCCTGCTATGACGATGTCGGTGCCGTAGCCGTGCCTGTTTTTCCTCCCGACACGATCACCCCTTTGGGTGCGGCCCGTCTGATGTCCGGTGTTGTTCCCGATATTTCGTTTGTGGGTGCCGACAGCTCAACGTTTTATCTGCAAGGCGGCCGTGCCCCTATCCTGTCGTGTCAGGACGGCGTTGGACTTGTTGGGACGGAGGGATTCCAGGCACCGTTGGTGCTGTTGGATGAGCAGGGCGCACGCCAGGACGGTATTACGAACCTGGACACCGTCTTCGACCCGGCCATCATCAAACTCACGCTGCAGGCGTCGGGGAAAACCCCGCAGTCGCTGCGAACCACGGTCCGCACCTGGATTTCGTCGTGGAACCCGCCGAATGTTGGGGCGTTGAATGTGACGACCCAGGAGTTGGGGCAGTGGTGGATGCCTGTCCGGCAGTACAAAGCCATCCCGGACAAGCTTATTCAGGACCCGTCGTTGCACCGGTTGTTGGATTTTGAGTGGACCTGTAGGGGGGATAACGCGTTCTGGCAGGGCATCGACACCACCAGTGTTTTTCCTCAAACCGCTCTGGTTGGTGGTGCGGGGACGGGTTTCTGCCCGTTAACGAATTTCGGTACACGACCGATATTCCCGCGGTTTCTTGTGACGGGGCCTGGAACGTTCACTTTGGGTAACGGCGCGGTTCCGACCGCGCAGGGCATGATTTCGAATGCTGGTTCGCCGATCACGTTCGGCCCGTTGGAGGCCGGGCAGATGGCGTTGATCTACACGCAACCACGCATTCGGTCCGTGGTGGATCTGTCGCCTTCGCAGCCGGCGCAGTTGTTGACGGCGTTCCAGCAGATGATCCAAACCTGGGTCAACACCTCCATCGGCCAAGCCCCCGTACCCCCGTCTTTAACGGCTCTGGAATCAGCGTATGGGATTCTGCCGCCGCAAGGCCCGTTGTATTCGCTGCTGAGTCGCCGGTTCACGTCGGCGTCAGTTTTGCCGCCTAAGCAGGACGGCTATCCGGCTGTGACCCAATACATCACAGTCGGGATCACGGGCGGAAATAGTGATTCGCAGATTGTGGCTGCGGCTACCCCGTACAGGACGTGGCCCTGGTGACGCAGCCAGCGAATCTTACACAGCCGGTTAACCCGCAGCCGTTGAACATCCCGTACCCGCCTGACCAGGTGTTGCTACCGTTCCAGCCTCCGGTTTCATACTCGCAGGGCCAGTTCGCTTCGGGGAAAACCCTTTTGGAACTGCTGCAGTCCGGTGTTCCCGAAGTTCAGATGGGGGCCGCGTCGATTGTCGGGGATGTGGCGCAGAACGCCCCCGACGACGTCACAATCGTTTTCTACTCCAAAACATATGTCCCTCAAGGGGAGATCAACGACTACATTTCCCTGACGTTCCAGCTAGCCCGTAACAAGGTTGGTGGCGGGGAGATCATCCTCAAAGGCACCGACTCCAATATTCCTATCTTTTTGAACTGCCCCAACACGACGGTTCCGATCACCATCGAAACCGGGACTGTCCGCTGGTCGGGTCGGGTGATCGCGTGCGAGGACCGGCTGTCCATGATCCACGGCGCCGACCGCCCCGTGAACACAGTCGTGTTGACGCTCGCCGACGACTACATGTGGCTGTCCAAGATTTTGTGCTGGCCGAATTTCACACTGCCCATCCAGGCGCAATTCCCCGATGAGGCTTTGTATTTAGGTCCTGCCTGTACGTGTGTCGCCACTCTCATCACTGAGCAGGCGTTCCGGTTGCAGTCGGGGATTTGGGAACTGTCCAACAACCTCGGATCTTTGGATTTGGATTGGAGGGCCTGGTTCGGAACCCTGTTGGAGTCCAACGGAAACCCGACAACCATGCTGATGACCCCCATTGTGGTTGTCCCCGTAGACCCTATCTACGACACGTCACCGTGGGTGAGTTTTTCAGGCAGGATGGATCAGCTCGACACCCTGATCGAGCAGGTGTGCAAAGACACCGGCACGAACGTGAGCGTGGGGTTGTGGCTCCTCGGAGACGCCCAACCACAAGGACTCTCAGCCACCCTCACCACCCCCACCATTCTTGTAGAGGTCACCAACAACCTCGGAGTGACAGGCCCCTCGGGGTCGTTCCTGGACGGAATTTTGCAGGACGTCGTTGACCTAAGTGCCTCCGATGTGGGGGACATGCTCGCCCCCTTCCTCAACCCCGGCAACGAATACGCCCCCCAAGGCATCAACATCGCCCCCGTCCTGGGAATCAACTTCGTCCAACCGTGGGTGCTGTTCACCGACGACCCACGATCCGGACTGATCAACTACTCCATCAAAGGCCGACACCCGTTGGCCTACACCGTGGTTGGAGGCGGGAAATCGCCTCAGTGGATAGACGACCTGTTGAACATTACGTCGTCGTGGGCTATCGACGCTCTCACCACCATTATCGGAATCTCAGGCGTGCCCGACGACCTTTTCAACGGGGTCATAGATGACGTAATCCTGGCCTTCCAACAGATCGAAAACGGTGGCCGACGACTCGATTTAGGGCCGTACGGGTTCCCTGAGTTCTTCGTCCAAACCGGTTGCAGTGCGTACACGTTGGATGAGTGGTTTGCCCTCATGGGGGCGATGTGGGACACGCGGGGCTTGTACACGTATCAGTGGACGTGGCTCAACGGGTTCCCCTACACGCTCGGGGTGGATATTTTCGTCGGACAGCTCGCTTCGTTCGCGAATCGCGGCCAGCTGTATACGGATTGGATTGACTCCGTCGTGTACACCGACGACCGCACCACACGTCTAGGCAGGCTTGAGGTGACGGTGGGTGATGGGACGTTCGTGGAGAATCCCGTGGCAAAAATCTACCGCAAGCTTGTGAATGCAGAAAAAGCATTTCAAATCGAGACGCTGTCTTACAACTAATGAGCTTTGACAACTAGGAGTTTCGGGTGACCCAACCAGGTATTTCGGTGGACGGTAACTCACTCGTCATATCCAACGCCACCATCACCGTCGAGAATGCGTTCGACCAGTCCAACGGTGCCGCGGTCATCATCATCACCCCCGCTGGGGGTTTGGGAACGTTGCCAGCGTTGTTGCAGGGCCAGCCAGGTCTGCCCCCTGTTTTGCGGAATATCACCACCCATCCTGTTCCGGCGGGGACTGCGTTGCCGTCCCCGTCGTCGGTGTGGACCCCAATCGCGCCTGGGGGTCCTGGGGTTGCGTCGGTGTACGACTTGGATATTTGGGTGAACTCCGGTGAAGCCGGTACCGCCGGTTCGTATTCGATTGCCGGTTCTACGGATCTGTCTGGGACGGCGACGAACAACTGGACTTTGGTGTGGAACGCCATCTCCAACCAGTTCGAATACCAACCCCTATATGTGGGGGCCACGTATTGGCCGTCCACGATCAACAACACATCAGGGTTCACCGCGCAAAACACCCCGAGAACGTTGACGTCGATCTCGGTTCCGGCGTTGCCGTTCGCGTGGACACCGGTGATGTTCGGGCAGACCGTTGTGACAGGAACCGTGAACACGGTGATCGAGTTGACGGCGAATCTCGGTTCGGCGTCCGGGCAGCAGGTCGGTGTGGGTTTCGGTGTCACTGGGCAGGCGTCCCAAACTGTTGTCCTGCAGTCCGGTATCCCCGCCGGCTCAGCATCGGGGTATGGGCAGGTCGCGGCTAACTCGTCCGCAACGATTGTTCTGTCCGCTACGCAGACCGCGAACACCACAGATTCGTGGGCCACATCGTCAGCGACCACCTCGTTTCAGTTGACACCTAGCCCGGTTCCGCCGTCGTGACGTTCCCGATCACGCCGAACCCGGCGATCCATGTACAGCCGGCCGGTATTGGTGCGCAGCAGATGCTGTACTCCGGGGGTCAGTTGCAGGCGTGGGCGCAGTCGCTGCCGTTGGCGATGACCCTGAAACTGATGGACGCCATTTTGAAGGCGCTGGGGGTGTCACAGTCCACTATTGATGCCTACAACAACGACGCAACGACATATTACGATGCGGTGCAAACTGAGCTGGGGACGGTAAACACCGATGTCGCTGCGCTGCAAGCGGATTCAACAGCATCTGAGGCGGCGTTCGCAACCTTGTTGACGTCGTGGGAAGCGGCGATCACCGGCTACACCAGCTGGTCAACGTTCATTACTGCGTTGGAGACGGCGTGGACCACCTACTCCACCACGGAGTCCGGGCTGTCGTCGGGCGCAATTTTTACGCTGCAAAACCTGTTCAACACCCTACTGGGGATCAGCCCCACTACGGGGCAGATGACGCCGACGAACATCGGGAACGTGTTGGGCGGCTCGAGCCTCGGCTCGGATGTGACATCTGTGAACACCCAAGCCACCACCCAGAACGCTTGGTGGGGCCGGTGGATGACCGACGTCTCCATCTATTTGGACCTGTTCCACACCACCTATCCGGTGGGATCTCCGTCGGATGGCCCGACTACCACCATCAGCGGTGTCCGAACCTGGTATTCGGCGATTGCCGATATTCTTGCTTTGTTCGGTGTCGTCCACTCCACCTCGGCGCCAAGTAACCCAGTCTCCGATGTCGGTACCACAGCTTCTGCTGCGTCTGCTGCGGCGACGACGGCGGGAACGAATGCGTCGATAGCGATATCGAGTGCCTCGGCGGCGAATACGTTGGCGCAAGGCACGATCGACGGGTTGAACACCGCATGGAGTGCGGGCGGCACAGGCAACCCGGTCACGACCATCCCGACTATTGCGGCGGCGATCCCGACGTCCGCTATTGTCGGGGGTGCCGGTGCCACAGTGACATTCGGGGCTGCCGGTGCGGGCAATAATGCGGGTAACTTGTTCGGCGCTACATCGTCGTCGCTTTCGTGGTCGCACACAATCGCCACGGGGGATCTCGGTGTGCTGGTATTTATCGGTTACGTCGTCAGTCCCGGCCAGACCGCATCGAGTTCCGTCACATACGGCGGGACTGCTATGACGATGATTCAGAAGGAAACCTCGTCTGCGTCCAGTGGCTTGGGTGTTGGTGTGCTTGAGGCGTGGTGGCTGAAATCACCGGCATCTGGTGCTAAGACGGTGGCCGTTTCGGTGAGCGGCGCGAACTTCAGCCAGTTGATGGGCAACTCGGTTTCTTACGTCGCGTCGAAGGTGGGAACTGTCGGCCCAAACTTGGGTGGCGGCTCGGATACCTTGTCTATGTCGGCTGCATCCGTTACCGGAAATATGGTGGTCGGCGCGTTCTGCGCTGAAATCAGTTCTGGGTCGCAATCGCTTTCGGCCTATACCCAGACGCAGCGTTACAACGCAAGCTCGGGCGGCGGTGCTGTGGTGATCGGTGATGCTGCGGGGGCGTCGTCGGTGTCTTTCGGCGCAACTTCTTCTGCAAGCGGTGGCGGCACCAATCTGCAGTGGGCTGGTATCACCGTGGAATTGGAGAACTAGGTGGACTATCAGACAAGTCATGTAAAGCGTGACCCGTCCACGGGTGCTGTGGCGATACGCACCGAGTTTCCTGAAGTCGGCGCCCTCGCCATACACGCATGGCTAGTCGCTACTACGGGTAGTGGTGCGGTCACGAAAACCACTGCCGACGTTGACCATTGGGACGACCTCTACACCCCAGGGACATGACTACCCCGGCGCACGACCAGAAGGAAACGAAATCCTATCTGGTTCACTACCCTGCGCACCCAGAACGCCGCACCGATATCCACTACAAGGACTTTAACGCTTACCGCCGCCGCACCCGCAAGACAGCGAAGTGCGCGATCGGACTGCACCGCAACGATTTCTCCGAGTGCAAAGGCCAACTCGAACTCCACCACAGCCACATCGAATTCGCGTTGCAAAACGGTGTGGACCTCGCGTGGCTTGAGGTCGACTACCCCGGCGTCTCCGACCCAAACACTGTTGGTGCGTGGGTGGAGTCGGGGGCAAATCTGACATGGCTTTGCTTGGAGCATCATCGAGGGGCGCACGGAGTGCACCTGCTGTCCTCCAGCGATTTTGAAGCGCAACGGTATGTGAGAGGGCTGATCGGATGAGTGTTCTCCGGTATGTCATCGACGCGGGCATCATCCTGCTCGCCCTGGTGGGTGTCCTCGAGTTGGTGCTGTTCCTGGTGGCCCCGTTCATTGCCCCCACCGTTGACTGGGACGAAGAGGACGAAAGACTCATATGACCCCGCCTCGCATCCCCGGTAAACGGGGACGTCTCCCAGCCCTCCCGAAGCGGTTGGCCCTCAAGTTCGTACACGAATACGCCCCATTGCCTCCAGTGGAATATCCGGTCGACGTCACGGGTGGGATCACCGACTGGGGGATGCTCGGCAACGGACCCGACCCGACCTGCACTGTGCAGCCCGACGGTGTCGGGAACTGCCTTGGCCCTGATACCCGCGTGCTGACGGCAGACCTTCGGTGGGTGCCGATCTCGTCATTGAGAGTGGGCGACGAGTTGGTGGGGTTTGAGGAAACTCCGATCAACAGGGGACAGGGACGGCGGTTCCTAACTTCAAGGGTCGAAGCAGTAAAGGCGCTACGCAAGCCCTGCTACGACCTCGAGCTAGAAGACGGAACAATAATCCGTTCTTCTTTCGACCATCAGTGGTACCGCGGAAGCCGAGGCATGTCAGCGGGTGGGGCATGGCTACGAACTGACGCCATGCGATCAGACAGCGCCCTCTACCAAGCCTTCCCAACCTGGGAAAGCGAAGACTCATATGACCTCGGGTATCTAGCAGCTGCCTTCGACGGAGAAGGTTGCCTATCTCGCTCCACCAGCACTGGCGCGCTGAAATCCGTCATCTTCTCACAGCGCGATAACCGGATGCTTTCCGAAGTAGCCCGAATCTTGAACCACCACGGATACCGCGTGGCTCGCCGCACTATGACATACAGCAGCCTGTCGACCAAGGGCTACGACCGGCTCGTCCTTCTGGGCGGCCGGCGAGAAACCGCCAAGTTCCTAGGGCACGTGCGCCCGAAGCGTCTACTTGATCTGTTTCAACCCGAACACCTACGGCGCGTTATCGCCAATCCGGTGCAAATCGTGGAGCGTAAGGACGTTGGAGAGCAGTGGGTTACGGCGATTCAGACATCCACCCGGACTTTCGTTGCAGAGGGAATGCTCTCCCATAACTGCACTTTCGCGGGTAGGCAGCATTATCGGATGGCGAAATCCGCCCGCGGTCAGGAAGTCGAAACGTGGGAAACCTCAAACCAGTTGGTTGAGGAATACCTGACGTATGACCGGGGTGTGGATCAGGGCGCGAACATCGCCAAACTTTTGCTGCATTGGTTTCATGTCGGGAAGATTGTGGCGTTCGCCCCGGTCGACCACACGGACCGCACTAAACTCGACGCCGCGCTAGCCGCGTTCACCGGCGTGTATTGCGGGGTGTCCCTCACCGACGACGCCGACGAACTGTTCTCCGGACACCAGCCGTGGACCGTCGCGGACGGGCAGCGGTCCGACCCTAATGACGGGCACTGCGTCCTCCTCGTTAAAGCCGACGGTCACAGCCTGGACGGCTATGTCACATGGGGCGCTGACCAAGCAGCCACGACGGGGTGGACGGCGGAATGCGTTGAAGAAGCGTGGGTCATCATCACCCAAGAGGATGTCGACAACCACAACATCGACATAGACGCATTACGCGGCGACATCGAAGCTCTCGGCGGAACAGCGAAACGTAGTGCCGAATCCGCTGCTTGATGAGTTAAGCGATGAGGCGAAAGCCTGGTTGGCGGTGTTGTTCGCGGAGATGAAACGCCACTACCACTCGGCCCCGCACGTCTCGGGTGGGATGACGGTCAGGTTGATTCGGCAGCGGAATCCGTGGGACCGGTTGTGACACAACAAGAGCAAGTTGTGGATGTGGCGCGGTCGAAGATCGGCGACTCCTACGGGTGGGGTGCTGAAGGACCCACCGTGTTCGACTGCTCGGGGCTCACACAGTGGGCGTACGCGCAGATCGGTATAGCGATTCCACGAACCTCCCAGGCGCAAGCCGCGGGTGGGGTTCCGGTAGCGTACAGCGACCTGCAGCCTGGGGATCTGATCATCTACTACCCAGATGCTTCGCATGTGGCCCTGTATTCGGGTAGCGGGAATGTGATCGAAGCCTCCACCTACGGGGTGCCCATCGAAGAAGTACCGGTCAACGATGCCGGCCCCTACAACACAGCACGCCGATACCTCACAGGAGAAGCAGTGACACAGCCCGTCTACACACTCTTCGCCGACGTGTCCGAATTTCAGACCGCTGTTAACGATTCGTATCCGTATCCGGTGTTGTCGATCCGCTCCAACGACGGCACCTATGAAGACCACAACTTCACCCAAAACTACCAGTGGTGCGTCAACGCCTGCAATGCAGGAACATTGGAATGCTTCATCGTCTACTTCTACTGGCGCCCCGGTGCTACCGGCTCCAACACCCACATGCAGATGGTCAATGCCGCGGGCGGACCGCATCCGAAGATGGTCACCATGATCGACCTCGAATCCGGCGGCAACCCCGACGTCGATCAAACTACTGACCTGGACGGCGAATACCAAACCCTCGCAGCCTGGTTGGGCAACGAACAACGTGTCATCGCCTACGCCAACCTGGGTGACGAGAAAACGATGTGGCAGTTCAAACCCGCCCACCTGGAATGGATCTTGGCCGGGTACGGCGCCAACCCCGACGACCCCACCCTGATCAAACTCGCGCACCAGTACACAGACGGCACCGGATACGGCGCGGCGTCTGGGCTGCCTGATGGCTGTCCGCCGTTCGGGACTTGCGACATGAACTCCGCAGACGGCTACACACCCCAAACGTTCGCTACGGCATGCGGCATCGACACAGGAGGCACAGTGACCCAACCAGATCCGACACTCGCACAGATTTTGGCGGTGGTGCAGGACATCCAAGTCCAGCTGCGGGGCCCGAACCTTCAAGGCTGGCCGCAGCTCGGCACCAATAGCGCGGGGGAGAACTTGACGGTTGTGGATGCTCTTGCGGCGCAGGAGAACTCCGTCGCCAACATTCTGACGTTCATCGCGTCCGAGAAACCCAACAGTTAGGCACATTTGTGAGCCGTCATGTTGTTCTGACCGTCGCTGGTACAGGCTCCGACCTGTGGAATACCGCCCCGCCGCAGCCGGCAGGTATCGGCTCCAATCTAGCTGCCAATCAACCGGATCGGTACTTTTGGCAACCCGTCGGGGATTTTCCTGCGGCGACTTTCCCTATGGGGCCGTCTGTGACGATGGGTGTGCAGTCGTTGATATATCTGACGACCGGGGAAACTTATCCGGGTTTCCAGATCACGCCGGGGCAAACCTACGGCGAGAATTCCCTTGTCCTTATCGGGTATTCGCAGGGCGCGATGGTGATTGCGCAATTCGTTCAGTGGTGCTATCAGTTCAACAGGATGGATATCCTGTCTCGTATCGTGTGTGTGGCTGTGCTTGGGAATCCTCAACGGCCGGAGGGATTTGCGTCCGGTAACGAATTCGCCGGATGGCCCATCCCAGGGGTTAAGGATGGTTCGCAGACGGGCGGTATCGCGCAGGGCACCAATAGCGATGGGCCGGTGAACCTGACACTCGAGCAGGTCCAGCCCCGCCTGTCTACTCCGGTCACACATTTTTGGGGTGACTTTGTGAACACCAACAACCCGGATGTTGGCGCTACGGAGCTGTACGCGAACGCGCCACAGAACGGGGTTGGGTCGGTGGAACAGACCATCTTCAACGCTGTACAAAACCTGACACCTTTGGCGGCGTGGGATGTGTTCATGGACCTAGACGCGCCGATCAACACCTTCGACGCGATCATCAACGGCTTCCAATTCCTCGCCGCGACAGGGAATGCCGACCACTACACCTACGATCCGACACCGATCTACAACTTCGTCGCCTTGGCGGGAAGTCAGACAGAACCATTCGGCCCGATCTGATTTATCACCACACAACAGGAGGAAACCAGCATGGCGAACATTGATGAATCGAAGATTGAAGGCGACGCCGTCGCGATCACTGCAGGTCTGCAGGACGTGTTGAGTCTTGTCGAAAAGGTCGACGGCTTCTACCCCGTGCCGTATGTGATCAAGGTGCAGGCTGCGCTGACTTGGATTGAGTCGGTTGAGAAGCAACTGAACCTGTGAGCACCCTTTTCTCCGTTCAGTTTTGGCGGAATACTGCTGAGCTGGCGGTGCGCGGTGCGGCGATCTGCGGCGGCTCCGCTATCGGTGGAAGCGCTGTCGATGCGTGGCATCTGGATTGGAAAGCTGTTTCCGGGTTCGCCTTGTCCGGTGCCGTGCTGTCTGTGGTGGCTTCTTTGTCGAGCATTGAGGTTGGGCAGAAGGGCTCCCCGATGTTGACCGCTGTGCATGGCTGGAATCCGGTAGATCCGCTCGGAGATGACTGACTTCCGGACGGCTCCCATTCAGGGAGGGCATTGTGGAAGGCGATGATCTGCTTCGTGACCTGAAGCCTCGGCCTGATCCCACCCTCCTGACGACGGAGCAATTGAACCGGGAGATCGCGCATCTAAAAGAGCTCATCCACCTGCGCTTCGACCTCATTGAGAGCCGCCGTCTTGAGTCCAAAGAAGACAACCAAAAGGCCCTCGATGCCGCGCTGCTGGCTGCGAAGGAATCCGTTGCGTCCCTGGGGGCTGCATACGATCTGGCTCAGGGCGTCCAGACTTCGGCTATCGGTGAATTGAAGGATCGGATGACAACGGTTGAGTCGAAAGCGTTGGGGGCAGCTCTGACCCGCGATGAAGTGATCGATCAGCGTGCTGATTCGCGGGCCACTATCGCACTGGTGGTCGCTGGGGTGAGTGTTGTGCTGACTTTGGTGATCGCCATCGTGAATGAGGTTGTCGTCCATATGGGTCGCTGATGAAAACGCGGTCCCGTCTGTTGGACAAGATCAAAGCCACCCTGCGGCGGGTGATCCTCAGTGACCGAGTGCGCCCTTTCGTCTGGGTTTACTCTGTAGCACTGTTGACTTGGGGCATCTACAGCACCTTTTTCGCCGCACCAGTCACTTACGTTCTGCCTGTGATGGGCCAGCGTGTTTATGATGCGTGGGTTTGGCTGCACATCATCGCCCCGTCCATTGTTATGTGCGGCTTAACTATCGAGGATAAAGCCAAGTCGATCAGGCTGGTTCGGCACGGTGTTCATCTTCAAACGGGTGGCCTCGCCTGCATGTTCTTCATTCTGCTGGCTTATGAAGTGTCCGCGATCACCGCCGCCGCATGGGGGCAGGGCACCTACAGCATCTTCGTCATCGTCCCCTACGTCATAGGTTGCCTGCTTCTCACGGTGCAGGGTGTCGTGAAAATTGTTACCGCAGAACAGATCAAGCCATGACCGCTGTCGCGGTGATCCTGATAGCGGCAATCGTATCCCTCTCGGTGGGGGCTCTCACATCCCTGGTCCCTTTATTGTCGCTGACCAAGAAGGGCAACGCTTTACCTCGGCGGCCGATCACCATGAACACCGGTCCGCTGTATTGGAATTACGCCGCCTGGACAGTAGGTTTAGGTGCTGTTCTGATAGCAGCCCCGGAATACTGGTACGGCCCGTCGTGGCATTACTTTCAGCAGTACATCCCGCCTAACGGTTTCGGTATGGGCGTGTGCTGCACAGGATTAGGCATCCTGCTCATACTCGCGCTGCGGCTGGATCTGAGCGCACGCATCATCTCCATCCTGCTGTTCCTCACCGGCTTCGTGTACTGGACCGCCGGCATAACTTTGGGCGCTGAAGGGCTCCTCGGCCACCAAGGCTTAATGGAAGCCCCGTTCATGATGTACATGGGGGCTCAGGCGTTCGCTCACTCTTCCTCACTCACCGCACATGACCGTCTAGAGGCACCGGAATGAGCCATGAGTTTGTTCTGGCGCTCATCACCGCACTCGGCAGCACCGGAATGTGGGGGGTTGTGTCTCTGTGGCTGGCGAGCAGGCAGAAGAAGGAACAGGACAAGAAGGACGCCGCGGCCAAAAAGGTTGAGGATCGCCGCGCCCGCCAGGCCGAAGACTCCCAGACGTGGTATCGGGAATCCCGCAACCACTATGACGTGGCGAAAAAAGAGGCCGCCGACGCACGTGCGGAATCCAAGGAATGCCGCAAAGAACTTGAGCACACCCGCAGGGTTGTCTATCTCCTCCTCGAAGAATTAGAGGACCAGATAATCCCGCTGCTCAGTGCTCCTGAGGCTATTGATCCGGTGGAGGTTCGGTCGGCGACTAGGGCGGCTATCAAAACGGCGAGGGAGTCGCTGCGTGCTACGGCCGGCTGATCGGGCGTGGATCACGCTAGCGGTCGGGGTGGTGGCGTGGGATGTCCTGTGTGAGCCCGGCGAGATGCTGTCCGAAGCCTCCGCACGGTATGCAAAGAAGCATCCCGTTGTGGCATATGCGGTGATCGGGTCAGTCGCAGCTCATCTCACGGCCCGTATCCCGCCGTGGGTGGACCCTATCCACGGCCTCGGTGTTGGTTTGCGGCGGCTCAAAAGATGAAGCGCCTCCTACTCATCCCCGCGGCGGCAGTCCTCCTCGCCGCGCCTGCACATGCGGATATTGGTGGAAGCGTTCCCGGCCCCGGCGGGTGCGACTATCCGATGATCGGCGGCTCCGGGGCCGCGTTCGGCGAGTACGACTACTCGTGTTCTGGGCCGACGGAGATCAACGGATCGCATTGGCTCTCTCTGATGGGGGGTGGGATGTGGACGGCGAATGTGGGTGTGTCGATCATGATGTTCAACGCCTCCATCACCTCCCCTGTGGGGGTGTTGAGGGTGATCACCTACTGGGCCTGCCCGGATTTGTCGATCAGTGACCCCCCGAACCCGCCGGGGGCGTGGAAGTCCTACATCGTGCCCGCGAAATGCAAAACCATCGCCCCGAAACCCGAACTACTCCCCGACTGGCAACCACCCCCAGGCGCTCCTGAACCCCCACCGCCCATCGCACCTCCTGTTCCAGGGACTCCGGGGTATGTGGTGCCAGGTAACAATTTGAACCCCACCTTGCCCAACCCCGACAACACCGCACCACCGGGCCACTAACCCAGGAGGGTTGACATGAAACTGTTCATAGCCGCGCTCGCACTATCTCTGGCCGCACTGCTGGGAGTTCCAGCGCACGCCGACACCACCTACACCGTGGAGCCCTTCGACCTGGACGGCGTCGTCGCCTGGTGGCAGCCGACCATCACCCAACTGCAACTCGGCGGCAGCGAGTGCCCGTGCGAGAAGGTGCAATACCCCTCCACCGGGTTGCCGGCCGATAACCAGAAGGGCGCCGACGCGATCTGGGCGCTCGTGCAACAGGGCACGATCAAGCCGGGTGACACGCTGATGGGCTTCTCGCTCGGGGTGCAGGTCATTTCACTGTTTATGAGCCAGCACCCGCTCCCGGGCGGGGTGAAGCTGGTGTTGTGCGGTGACACCTTGTTCCGTAATCAGCAGCTCGTCGACGCCGGCCAAGGTATCCCGTGGGACACACCGAACGCGGTGACGATGGTCGCCAACGAATATGACGGCTGGTCCGATCAGCCCGACAAAACCTCGGCGCCCGGGTATTGGACAGCGATGCTCAACGCGGCGATCGGCGGCCAGCAGGTCCACAACTACGCCGCCACCCAGCCGGGCGCGCCAGCGAATGTGGTGCAGACCCGCGGCAACATCACCGCCATCCTGATACCGAACCAGAAGCTTCCGCTCGGTGACGAGTCACAGCGCCCCGAGATCGACGGCGCCTATTCGCGGCCCGCGCCCAGCGAGCAGCAGACGGCCGCGGCCACCGACGAGCAGGCTCCGGGGCCGATGGAAGTGTCGCAGGCAGCCGAACCAGCTGTCGGTAGTTGATCATCTACCGGCTCTACATACGCCGCCGGCGTGGACGTTTGCGGGTGCAGTGGCTGGAGCCGTCCAACACGTACACGCTGTCGGCGCGCTGGCGGAAGGTTCGACGCGGCAATCTCTAGGTTTAACGGTCAGTCATAGCCAGCGGATTCCGAATTCCATCGGGGTCCAGCGGCAGTCTGTTTTCACACCGCAGCCAAGGCATAGGTGCCACCCCGAGTGCGGCATGATGCCGATACATGTCGCGCAGATGTGGGTGCTTTGCCCGCAGCATGGCGCGGTGAGCACGGCGATGGCAGGTCGGTCGCAGAACACCACCTCATCGGGGCTCGGGTAAAGCTTGAATTCGCATCGCGGCGCGTCACTCGATGGCTCCTGCGGTGCAGGATCAGTGACGTAAGTCTGCTGGTCAATCACGGTACTCACTTGCCCTCGTTTCGGTCGGTAACCGCACGGTTAGCGGTCAGCCGATAACTCATGCCTTACGTCGGGTTGTCCAGGAACATCGGCGGCAGGGTTGCGCCGGTTGCTTCGATCCGGCCACCGCACGGATCACCGTCGGGTTGTGTCATGCGGTCCTCTCGACCGATTTCCATGTCAGACCATGTTTTGCGCCCACAGCGGCGGCACTGGCCGACAGGTTCGGCATCCAGCCAGTCGGGATTGATTGGCTGGAATCCCGCCGCCAGTGCTTCGCGATCAAACTCATCCATCAGTCGATCCTTTCACCGATAACCGTGCGTTTCGTCGGCCAAACTGTTAATCCCTAGGTTCTGGGTTGAACAGTGTCGGCTCTGGACGCGGCGCCAGATATCCGAGTCCCCAGGTCAGCAGACAACATCCAAACGGCGGTCGCTCATTCATTCCGACACGGGTAGAACCGGCACGGATGAACCGCATTCGCCCAGGCAGAAATGTCACACACAACGGCGACGTGGGCTCGTCGCGGCGCGTTTCTACCCATCGCTGCCACCAGACTTGCTCGCAGCGATTAGCCGGTAACAGCATGGCGATGCCGTCTGCGGTTTCGTGTTCCTGCCAAGCCTTTTCTACCCAGGCTCCGATGTTGGAGTATGGCGGGTTGCACCATACGCGCTCCCCGGACCACGACTGACGCAGTCCGTCATCGCGCACCGTGAAGTAGCGGTCACACTTCGCATTGTGTGGTGCGGCGGCAACATCCAGCGTGAACGGACCCAACGTGTTGAACCACGCGAAATCCTCCGCTGTCGTGCCACGATCGTCCACCTCGTCGCTGACTGGCTGCTGCGGATGATTCTGAGCCTTGAAGCCGATGATGCTCATGCTCATCCTCTCCAGACCTCAGCGGTACCATCCGTCGCGGCGATGCTCGCGCACCCACGGTGGATCGTAGGTTTCGGCGTCCCGCTGGATTCGTTCACGCCGCTCCCGGCTGTATCCGCTTGACCGCCGACAGACTTCACACGAACCTGATGCACAACACTCGTCCATGCTGTTCCTCTCTAGACCTCTAACGGACTACAGGACGCTTGACGAGTTGGATGCCGTAGGGCGGCTGGACGATCCGCACCCACTCGCCCAGTATCCGGATTACGATTCCGGGGAACTCGCGTCGTCGGCCTCGATACCGATGCTTCGCCATCTCGTCCTCTCGGTCGTTAACCACGGGGTTAGAGTTCTAGGAATAGTTTGTCGTCGTCGGTCAAGCAGGCGGTGTGCAGCAGCAAGCCAGTAACGACTGTGGTGTCTTCGTCGGCCTCGAATGCGCGCTCGCACCGGATGCAGCCGTCTTGGAATATCGCCATAAGCAACCGTTCCTCTGGCGTGGCGCTCATCTCATCCTCCCTGTTGGTTCATGCGATGCCGACGTGGATCAGAAACGCCCACCCAAGCATCGCGGTCTGGCCTCTCGCTCATGTCGTCCTTTCGCCTCCACCCGTCACTTCCACTCCCACTCGTCACAACAGCTCGTCGAGCAGTCGCACATAGCTGACGGATGCAAACCGCCCGTTTTCCCGTCAATGTCGGCCTTCCGCACTGGCCACAGTGCGTGTCCTTCAACCTCGGCTGTGCTCATCTCGGTCCACTTCCGCTGCTCAAAGCTGCTCATGTCGTCCTACCTTCCAAACTGCCGATCAGCACTATGCAGCCATCACGATGCACAGTCGCCGACCAGCAGGCGACGCAATAGCCGTCCTCGTCGCAGTCGTCGGGCTTCACGTACCTCGGGTCGTTCCAGTTGGCGTGCTGGTTCATATCGTCCTGTACCGGTCTGGGTTGTCGATCAACTGCTGTTCCGTGCTGCCGTCCTCGGACCACGCGCAGTGCGGGCAGATGCGGAACGGATTGCCGTGGAACTCTGGTGATGGGCAGTGGAATGAGTGGTTGCATCGAATACCCGTTGCCTTTTCGATGCCTACCTTGTTTGGGTCCGCCGATAGGCAGAACGGGCAACACACCATCGTCTCGCTGCTCATGTCGTCCTAACCGCCCCAAAAGTCGGGTTGTGGTTGATCGGATTAGCGCGGTGGCGGCGAACCATTACCAGCGTCCAACCGCAGTAGCTCGGCCCATCTTCGGGTCGGGTGCCATGCTCACTGTCGCGCCTGCCGCACCGTCCGCAGTGATTGCGATGCCGCCAGCGTCCGCCGCTCATCTCGTCCTCTCGGTCGGTCGTTTAACGGTCAGCAAACCGGGCCGTGTGTTCCGGGCTGCCCGGTGTAGAAATGCTCTACCTCAGGGCGCCCGCAATATGTGCCGTCGCTGCTGTAACGGTGGGCGCATTTGCCGGAGGCGTCGGGGTCGAAACGGTGGTGCCAGATAGTAGGCCGTAGGTTCATAGCTCTAGCCCTCCTTACGAAGCTGACGAATAGTCATGCGGGAACTATCTTGAATGAGTCGTAACTGCGCTCCAGAAAATGCGTTCGCGCCCACTCGCGCGCATCATCCTCAGACCAACCGTCACCGTCGCCAATCCGTTCTGGCGGCCCAGTCGTCACTATGACGTAGCTTTCATTCTGTGTGCTCATCGCCGTGTCCTTTCGTCGTTAACCGTCAGGTTAGAGTTCTCTGTCGGACCACTTCTTAGGAAGATCGCGGAAATCCGCGGCGCCTAACTCAACGGCCCCAGCTAGGTGGCCGGATTTCTGAAGTGTCCTGACAATTTTCCGTGCCCGGAACTGCATTCCGTTGCTGACACCGCGGCGGCCGAACATTTCAGCGAGGACGCCAGCGACGATGTCTACACAGTCTCCGTCGCTACCCTCGCGGCACACCTCTGTCACGGTGATCAGTCTACAGCATTTTCCTGTTACAGTGGGTGCTGTGACGGACCTGGAGAAGCGGCTGCGTGTGCAGGGTGAAGTGTTCGCCGGCACAAGGGAGGAAGCAGAGTATGCCCGCGGCCGGTGCATCGAGCTGGCTGTGGAAGCCACCGCTGCGAAGATGCCTCAGTGGCGTATCGCTGAGCTTTTGGGTGTGGACCGTATGACCGTAAGGAAATGGGTGGGAAAAAGATGATCTTGGGCGATGAGGCGTGGTTCGTCCATGTGAGTTACGGCGGCAGGAAAATGAAGGATGCCTTCGAGGGGCCGTTCTCTGATCGCGCTGAGGCGGAACGGTTTGCGATAGTGCGCCACGATGAGGGCTTCGGGGCTTCGGTTTACCGCTGCATGTTCGAAGTGACTGGAACATGGCTTGCCATGCAGCGCGATAGCCGTATACCCCGATGACGAGCGACGACTGGTGCCCGAAATGCAATAGCGATATCCCCAACGGTCCAACCGACACGGGGCTATGTCTGCATGCGCTGATAGAGGTGGCGTTAGAGATGGAAGAACCGATCGGCCATTACTGCGGCCTTCCCGTCTACGTATCAGACGCATTGCCGGAGAAGCGATGACCCAACCGCGCATCGGCTTGGACGACGATGGGACGCTGGACGACTTCGCGGCCTCGGATGTGAAACTGGTCCACTTCGAGGCGCTGGATCAGTCACAGTGGTATCTGGCGATCGAACTCAACAGCGGCGATATTTGGCAGCTCAAGTTCGGTGCCTGCAATGACAGGGCGAAGGGCTATGCGTTCGCCGAGCAAGTGAAATAGGCCGAGATCGGAGAGATGGAAGCAAATGAAAGTCTGCACCTGGAACTGGCCGACACACCCGTACGACAAGACGCGGGGCGTCTGTATCGGGCCGTTCTGCGGCGTCTGCTGCTATATCTCCGTGCCAATTCCCAAAGGCCGATATGGCGTGGTTGTGCAGTTCAAGCGGTTGGGGAAGAGATGAGCATCAGCGATCCGGTAGACGTGCACCGCGCGTTGCAGAAGGCTGCGCGGGAGTTTGCGCACCACGCCGACCACGGCTCTTACCCTGAGTACCTCGCCGCGATTGACAATCTTGAAGAGAAGCTACAAGCGGTGCGCAGCCTGATCGAGTGGTCGAGATCGAGCGTTGTCCCGCCAGACTTCAAGGAGCCAGAGCCAGACCCGATGGAGCGGATGCAGGAAATGCTCGGAGACATTCACCGATCTGTTGGGCGGGCTATTGAGGTAGCCAACGGGTCACCACTCACGATTGCCGAGAAGTACAACATCAAAGGATGGAAGTAAGTAGTGAGCGTCGGCCCGAACTGCGCACAGATGATCTGGGTTGATCCGACTTGCGTTCGCTACACCAGCCGTATCGAGTTCGAAAGGAAAGCAATGGGTATTGAAGCTAGGACTGTGGCTCACAGGGATGCGGGGATTCAGGTCTTCAACAGTGCCGGGGAGCTTGTCGCCGAAGCATTGGAAACGCAGTCCGGTTGGTTTGTTCAGGTGCCCGCGCAGCCGGGTCGCCGCAGCGGCATTCCCAACTTTGAGATCCGCGCCATGACGGTGGTGTCGGTTGAGCTGCTTCTGAGAACAATCGCGCAGGGTCTAGGCGAGGAGTGAGGATGTGCCAGGGAACTAACTACCAGTATCACCGCACTGCTCTCGCGGCAATACACAATGCGATAGGGCAATTGGATACCGCCCGTCAACAGCTTGGGAATGACCACCCGTCATATGACCTGTTGGAAGAGATTATCCGGCAGACCTATGAAGCTGAACGCCGGTTCCCTTGCCGCTACGACGACCTCTATGCGGCGCCAAGAAGATGAGCGACTACACGCTGCCCTGGCGGATCAGGCTTGAGGAAGCAATGGCGCTGCCGATAGACATAGAGGCGCTGACCGGCCGCGAACCTGCGTCATGCGGCTGCATATGCGTCCATTGCCATGCCGATGACCACCCCACCTCGTGCCGGTGTAACCATGACTGATCGGATATGTCAACACCACTTCCGGGGCTGGACTGCCGCGACAAATCCGTGCGTCCGTTGCGGTCTCACCGCTGACCGCGTATACGGAGATCGGCTCAAGTGGAAGCTTGCCGGACAAATGGCCCTACTTAGTGGCGCGGCGGACCAATTTGAACTGTATGCCTAGGCGTCGTTCTCCTGGTGATGGTGGGTTGTGGAAGGACCACGACCGGGGCTTGTGGATCGGCAGTGTGGAGATCCCGTCCACGGACGGTAAGCGCCGCCAGAAACGTGTTGCTTCGAAGAACCGGAACGAGGCTATCCGAAAGCTGAAGGAACTTCGCAAAGCAGTGGACGCCGGCCGGATCGCGGTCACGGGCAAGACGACGGTGGAGTCTTGGTTGGAGCGGTGGATTGAGGACATCCGCGGACCGAAACTCCGCCCCGGAACGAAAGACGATTACGCCCGCACCATCCGCCTACACATCAACCCCCACATCGGAACCAAACGCCTGGACCGGTTGACGGCTCAGGATGTGCGAGTGATGCAAACCTCCATCAAAGCCTCCCGCACGGCTCAGCTCGCCCACGTCATCCTCCGCTCCGCACTTGATGATGCGATCAAGGAAGGGATGTTGTCGCGGAATGTGGCGGAGGTAGCGGATAAACCCAAACACCTCACCAAAGCCCGCGAGCCACTGTCTGCGGCGCAGGCGAAGCAGCTACTCCGCTCCGCGATTGATACGAAGGACCCGTGGGCAACAAGGTGGGCGGCGGCGTTGCTTCTCGGGGCTAGGCAGGGGGAGATCCTCGGCCTCCAATGGTCCCGCCTCGACCTGGACAACGGCATAGCCGACTTCCGCTGGCAACTCCAACAACTAGAACAAACCCACGGATGCGGGGAACGTCACAGTGACGGAACCTATCCGTGCGGCAAGGTCAGGGTCGGCTACTGCCCGTCCAGGCGTTGGGACCTACCCCGCGGATTCGAGCACCAAATCCTCCACCGCTCCCTCGCACTCACCTCACCTAAAACACGGGCCGGAACCCGCATCGTCCCTATCCCCGCCCCGCTGTGGGTGATGCTCGAGCAGTACAAGCCCACGACCATTCCTCGGTATGACAGTGAGGTTGAGGGGGATATCCGCAATCCGCATGATCTCGTCTGGCGCCATGAAGACGGACGGCCGGTCTCCCCGCGGGACGACTACGCCAACTGGCAGACAGCCCTCGAGACGGCTGGACTTCCCGCTGCGCCACTTCACGTCGCACGGAACACGTGTGCGACCCTCCTGGCGGAAGCAGGCGTCCCCGAAGACATTCGGATGGCGATACTCGGACAGGTCAGTCTGACTGCTCACCGAAGCTACGTGTACATCGACCAGTCCCGAACACGGGACGCCATGAAAGCACTGGATCAACTGTTGGGCTGAACGCCCAGTTTATCGGTAGTCAACGGAGGATGAGATGAGTGAACGGTACGGAACTCCCGGCGAACTGAAAGAGCTTTACCAGGAGCTAGAGGGCTGGGTAGCTGACCAGATCGAGGCTGCTGAGGCCGAGTTGAAGCGAATCGACGGTGTAGGTGACCCACGCTTCACCGCTGGGCGTATGCAGGCACTCCGCGATGTGCTTGACTTCATCATCGTTAACCCTGGCGGCTGACGTAAGGCCGTTAAATCAAGCCTGCTGGGCTGAAATAGTAGACGCGAATCTGTCAACTAGCTGTGTCAGTCCATTCCATCGGCTGAACCATCCGGATTGTTGTAGCGTTACCGCCGGTACAGTTTACCGCACCGTTACCCAGGAGTAGGTTTACGTTCGACGTCAACAAGCGGCGCCGGACAGGCTAGGTGAAAAGTGTTGGGGCAGGGGCAAATCGGCATGGACTCTGAACGAGACGAAATTATCACACGCATCAACGGAGCACTGAAAGTAGGGAACTCCACCCAACACCACGTCAGACCCCACCTCATGTGGGAGGCAGGAGAGATGGTCACCCACCTCCAACCCAGCGACCTCACCACCCTCGAGCTGGCAGGGTTAATCGCCGTTCTTCACGCGGCCCACGCTAGGGTCTTGGGTGGCCCATCCAGCACTAGACCAACCCTCACCATCGCCCCCATGGAGGCGGCTGCGGAGGGATTTCAGTCGGTCGGCTAGCCCCTTCACTAAGTCCTCATCCGTCACATCATCTATAGACACGCCGATCTGGATAGGCCCAGATACGTCCTCTATGGCTAGGAACCCGGCGGCAATGAACGCCTCAACAGGCTTGCGTCCGTAAGCTTTCGCGAACTTCACCACCTGATCGGGCATGGGTCGTTTGCCTGCGTTCCAGCGTGCAACATCAAGCCAGCGTCCAACGGTGGTTTGATCCACCCCTACGGCGTAGGCGATGTCGTCCTGGTGCGCGTTTCGGGAGTGGTGGCGCACGTATTGCGGCCACGTCTCGATCCTCTGCATGGACGCAACTGTAATGCATGGGTGCCGCACAATCTAGGCCCCGTTTCCTGCGGATACCGAAAGTATCGCAGGTCACAGCCCATAAATAGAAGTCCCATGTAATCGCATCTACGCAGGATGTGCTCAGTTTCAGTTCGACTCACCCAAACACACCCCCAATTGGCCCTTGCATATGCATGGGTGCCGTGCGTATGCTCACCACTACAACACCAGGCAAACCAAGGGTGAATCACGTTGGCATACATCAGGCTTCGTAAAGAAGGACTCGCCAGGCTCCGCCGACTAGCGGAACCGATGAGCGACAGCCAACTGTCCCGCAAAGCGGAAATACACGCCACCCAGCTCCACCGCCTCCTCAACGACGACACCAACCCCGGAACACGCACCATCGCCGGCCTGTGTCACGTATTCGGCAAGGAATGGTTCGGCGAGTTGTTCGACGTGATCTCGGATGACGACAAATGACTGTCTGGCTGACGGTCGCTGAGGCTGCTGCGCACATCCGGGCCAAGCACCCGCGCATGATCCGGGACGCCATCAAGCGCGGTGAGTTGCCGGCCTTCACTTACGGCCAGTCCGCGATACGTCTTAAAGCCGCGGACGTTGATGCGTGGCTTGAGGCGCATCCGTGGGAGGAAGCGTCATGACCGATCAGCTGTCGTTGACGTTCGATGCCTCGATCTCCGAACGCTTCGAGGAGTTCCACAAAACCAACCCCCATGTATATCGGACGTTGGTTCGTCTGGCCAGGGAGTGGATTCACTTCCACCGGCCGCAACAAGTTGACCACCTTTGCCAAGCGCCGTCCAACGCCGGGGGTTTGCAGTCTATCGCGGAAGCGTATGCGGCGTTGGATTCGCTGATCGCCGAAAACGCCAAGCTGCGAAACGATCTCGCCTCAGCGCAGCAAGCGAGGGACACCGCCCAAACACAGGTAGCGCACTACCGCACCCACTACAGCAGAACAGGCTGGTGACGTGAATCCTCTGTTGCGTTTGGCCGGCTGGTATGCCGACACAGTTTTGAAAGCCTGGTTCCCGCTAGAGCAGGAACCGTCGATGGATGGCCTGGAGCCCGATGCCCACACCATCAACGTTAAAGGCGGCATCGTCACGACTGAGAAGCCACTAACTGAGGATGAGAAACAAAAGCTCAGAGAAGCGTTCGAGGAGTGCGGTGGCGGGGGCCGTGTTGGTCCGGATGATGTGTGGCCTGAAAAGCCTGATCCTGTCGACTATCTGATCGCCGTTGTTGAGGATATCCGCAACCTTGTGTCTTCCGCTGTGTCCCCCGAAGCCGCAGCGGAATGCCCCGGATCGGTTGCGCCCCCATCCGATCCGGGGCAACCAAACTTCACTTGGGTTGACCTGCACCGAGCTTCTCTAGCGACGGAGGCGTACGGCCGCGACTACACGTCCGCTGTAGACCTCTGGAACTCGCTGTCCGCCAAGTTCGCCGCTGCTGCGGAGGAAATGAAGTAAACCCCGGCCTGAGTCACCAGACCGGGGTAACGACAAAGAGAGGTAGTCAATGTCAGAAAAAACTGTAGCAGACGATTTGGGGGAGTTGCGGGAGCTTGCATGCCGGGTCTTCGCCGCGATCGGAGATGTGGGTCCGCCTGCCGAAGCGAACTTTGGTTGGACACCGGAGGGCATCTATTGGGATACAGCATCGGTGTACGCACGGTTTTGGCCGGAAGACAAAGCAGCGCAACTGATCGCTGACTGGCGCGCAGAGTTGGACGGGGAAGCGGCGTGAAACTGTTTTGGCAGATCATTGTGTGGAGTGCGTTGGCCGGTTTGGTGATTGGTAGCGCATCTCTGTTCCGTGCTCACGCCGCCACAATCCAAACACCGTCTATCTGTGCGGCGTTCACGGCTGCACCGACGTTCGCGAGTGTTAATGCGGTGATGCAAGCCCTGCTCGACAACGGCCACGACGTCGAAGCGGCGGCGAACATTCTGGTGGACACGGTCGAAACCTCTTGTCCTCAGCATCTTTCCCTCCTGGAGGCGTATGTGGATGCTGGCGTGTTCCTGTACCCGGAACTAACCCGATGACCGTCTGGATGAAAGAGAAATGCCCCGTGTGCGGACGTTCCATCGCCATCTCCCCGTTCCGGGGAACCCTTGTCGCGCACACCGATAAAGCCGGCCAAGCCTGCCCTATGTCCGGTCGGGAGTGCGCGTGAGTTGGCGTGAGCAGGCCCGCTGCACAGAAGTAAACCCCGACCTGTTCTTCGCGGGTAAGGGGGAGGCGGCGACTACGAGGGCGGCGAAACGTTTCTGCCAGCAATGTGAAGTCCGCAAGCAGTGCCTGGAATACGCACTCACCAACCGAGGCATAGCCGGTGTGTGGGGTGGGACGACCGAACGTGATCGGCAAGAACTGAAACGCAGGAAGGCATCGTGAACGACACCAGACTTAATCACATTGCAGCTCTCGTTGACGACGCGCGAACTTTGGTGGCCGACATCAGAGACGACGGCGATGGCTTGCCAGCTGAGGAGCGGATTGCGTTGGACCGCATCCGCAACAGCCTCAACGACGCCATCCGCCGCACAAACAACCTGAAAGACAAGCCGTGAACGACGACATGAGGGACGCTGCAGCTCGGGCTGTGGCGTGGCAGATCATCGAGCAAGCCGCGAAGGCCCGCAAAGACGAGGCCCGCGCCGAACTCGCCGCCTTGGAACCTGGCGACACGATTGCCGGCAAGTGGGACGGCCAACTACTCGGCAAAGCCACCATGACCACCGGCCGAACGAAGATCGTTGTCACGGATGAGCGGAAACTGTTGGAGTGGTTGCAGTACAACCAGCCCGACGAGATCGTCATGTCCATCAACCCCGCATACCTTCGCCTGCTCGAATCGCGGGCGAAAGACGTGGGGGCTGTGATCGACAGCAACGGCGAACTAATCCCCGGTCTCGAGTTGGTCCACGGCGACCCATACGTGAGCGTTCGGAAACAGCCAGACGCCCCGTTCGTCGTCGCCCAGCTTCTGAGCGGCGGCCGCGTGTCATTGGACGGCATAAAGGAACTGGAATGACAACCCAACTCGATGATCTGAAGAAGCTTCGGGAGCCGTTCGCGGAGAACCAGATAGGGCATCTCCCCAAGGGTGGCATCCTCCTGGATTTCGTCGGCCACGCCCATTTGACTGCGCGTCTGTTGGATGTTGATCCGTTGTGGAGTTGGGAGCCATTCGCGTTAGACGAACGCGGCCTGCCCGCCTTGGATGAGAACGGCGGCTTGTGGATTCGCCTCACGGTATGTGGCGTTACTCGTCCCGGCTACGGGGACTCGGGTCGCAGCACAGGACCCAACGCCATTAAAGAAGCCATCGGGGACGCTCTGCGCAATGCGGGGATGCGGTTCGGTATCGCCCTGCAACTGTGGGCTAAAGGAGATTTGGACGCCAACCAGCCAGAGCCTCCGCCGTCTCCTGCTGACGTGGCACGCAGCGACCTGCTAGCGGCATGCCGAACGCACGGCGCGGAGCCGAAGAAGATCGCCACCAAGTTCCGCACCGAGTACGGCATTCAGATCGAGGCTGCCGACGAGCCTATGCTCCGGGCCTTCTTATCCATGTTGGTTGATGAGTGGGCTGTTGATGATGCGGCGGCAGCCGATGGGTAACACCGGTTTTCCTCCTGCTGTGCGGCGGATCATCCACGAACGCAGCGGTGGAACGTGTGAGCGTTGCGGATACGTACAAGGTGCGGAGATTCATCACCGCCGTCCGCGTGGAATGGGCGGGACGAAACGCCCCGAAACTAATACGGCATCTGCGGGATTGCTGCTGTGCGGTGACTGCCACCGCTGGGCCGAATCGCACCGCACAGACGCGCTCCTCGAAGGCGTCTTAGTCCTCCAGATCGAGAACCCACTGAAGTCGGCGGTGAAGTACAGAGGCGAATACCTGTACCTAGACGATTTGGGCAACCTGGTGGAGAAAGCGGCATGACCGCCCTGTCGTGGCTTGAAGACGCTAGCGATCCGCGTGTGGTTGTGGCGTTGACCCGTGTGTGTTCCATCTGCAAAGCCCAGCCCCGTATCCACTGTCGGCATCCGTGGGAAACATCTGAACCGCTGGATCGCATAGTCCACCTCGCAAGAGCACAGCACGGAATGGATAGGGGCAAGTGAACGGTGTCGGGCCTGAAGTGGATTCGCTTGGAAACCAGTATGTTCGAGAATCCGAAGCTGCTGTATCTGCAGGAGGACAAGCAGTATCGCACGATCGTGTCCTACCTCCAGGGCATGTGTTACGCCGGAAGGCATGGGCTTGCTGGGTTCATACCGAAAGCCGCATTGAGGATTATCGGCGCCACCGCATCGGACGCGAACAGGCTTGTGACAGAGGGCTTATGGGTTCCAGCGCCAGGTGGTTGGCAGATCAACGGCTGGGAGGAATACCAGCTTGCGAACGAGGAAGCCACGAAGCGGAGCGAGAAGGCGAAGAAGGCTGCGGCGGCGCGGTGGGCCAATCGGAACGGAAGAAAGTTCGATGATGCTTGAGCATTGCTTGAGCATTGCTAAACCCGTTGTGCTTGGTGCACTGCATGTTGAGCAATGCACGTACGTACGCACGTACTCACGAAGAACTACTCACCTAAGTAGCTATCTCACGTTAGGTAACACGCGCAGGGGGGCAGACAGATGAATCAAATCCAGCAGGTGATACACGACTTCCTGCGTGACCGTCTGGTGGCGCAAGAGGCCGTTGACTGGGTCAACATTGAAGAACTCAGCAAGGATCTTGTTTCCAAGCTTGGTCTTGCGAAAAGCCTCGGCGGTCAATGGGTGTGCTTCGACGTGCCATACATCTGCGAAGACGGCGAGCAATGAGCTACGCCAACCCCGAAGACGTCCACGACCTACCCCCGTATCCGGTGGAGTGGGAAGCACACCAACGGGTTGCCGCGTATTGGCATGCCCTGAACTTCACGTCGTTTCCTGGGACGACTGAGGGGTGGTTTGCGGTGTGGAAGTCGTTGGAGCGGGAACACAACCGCCGGCATGGGAAGGAGACAGCGTGAGGTGGTTTGTGTGGCGTTCGCGCCGCGATGAGCAGTGGAGGGATAAGTACGGCCGGACGTGGTTCTGCAAGAAGGGCAAATGGTGGCGTAATGGCTTGTCGATTCATGGGATGCTCACATTTAATCCTGTGCGCGTTCCTCCGCGTGACGGCGAACCATACGTGCTTGCGGACACCAGGATTAAGACGACGCAGATCACGGACCTCTGCTACGAGCTTTCGTGGATGACAGACGGTCTGCCGTGACGAGTCCTGAGTTGGTGGCGTGGGCGGATCAGCGGATTGCTTCCGCGGCAGAGTTTGTGGATTCCATGGTCGGGGCGCTGCGGGACAGCCAGGACGCGCCTGCGGATGATGCGCTACATGCCCTGGCGTTGAGCGATCTTCTGTTGGCGTGTTACCGGAGGAACGGGTCGCATCCGGAAACTACCTGTGACGCCCTAGCACTCGCGCTCCGACGATTGGCGGCACAGTGACGGACGGGACGCGGAAACCCGCCACAGAGCCACACAGCCCGCAGGAATCACCGCCTGAGTTGGATTGGGATGCCGTTGTTGCGCGGTTGGAGAAGATGCTCGATGACATGGAGGACGCACCGTGAGCGGCATTCAATGTCAGGCGTGTGCTGGCCAAGCAGCAGACGTGAACCTCTGTTCCGTTTGTCAGCGCGAGCTTCGGGACATGCTCACGGGGTTGGCTGTTGGTCAGGTGTTGCCTAACGGGACACGCGCCCCAGGATGGTTGGAGTTCCTAGAGGACTCAGCGTTGGGCCGTACACGGCTCGGAGAGTCGGCGCGCCGCAGCACAGAAAAAGGGTCACCCATGCTGCACAACGAACGAGCCTCCGACCTCTACAACAACATCCACAACATGCTCCAACACTGGGTAGAAGTAGTGAACCTGGGTGCAGAAACGTTGGGGCAGCAGTGAAGCCGTACTACCGGGATGACCAGGTGACGCTGTATCACGGGGACTGCATCGATGTGCTCGCGTTGCTGTCTGATGCGAGCATTGATGCGGTAGTTACAGACCCCCCGTACCTGCTGGGCTTTATGGGTCGTGATTGGGACTCGAAAGCAGCGCACGAACACCTGGAATGGCACGGCGCATGGGCAGCGCAGTGTTTACGCATCCTGAAGCCAGGAGGGCACCTACTAGCCTTTGGAGGGAGCAGGACGTGGCATCGGTTGGCGTGTGCCGTGGAGGACGCAGGGTTCGAGATCCGCGACAGCATCGCATGGCTTTACGGCAGCGGGTTTCCGAAATCGTTGGACGTGTCGAAGGCCATCGACAAGGCGGCGGGGGCTGAACGGGAAGTGGTTGGTGCGCGCGTCAAAGGTGGTCAGCAGGGCGGCATGTGAACAAACCACGAAAGACGTTTACGGCGACTGGTCGGCGGCTGAGAAGCCGGGGAGCCCAGCGGACAAGGGCGGCGCGTCCCGGTTCTTCCCGACGTTCCGCTACACCGCGAAAGCACCCGGCACTGAACGCCCCACCGCCGACGGAATCGCACACCCAACCGTCAAGCCACTCGACCTGATGCGGTGGCTCATCCGCTTAGTGACACCACCGGGCGGCGTCGTGTTGGACCCGTTCGCGGGCTCAGGAACCACCGGCGAGGCCGCCATCCACGAACACAAACGCGCCATTTTGATCGAGCGCGAACCAACATATTTACCGTTGATTGTGTCCCGGTTGTCTAAGCCTATGGAGATCGGGTTCAACTTCGAGGCGACAGCATGACACCAATAGATGCCGCCGTGTTTTTGTCCAGGCGTGTTGGTGTGATTGCAGCCCGTGAAGACGCGGGCCAATGCTTCGCTGAAGTTCGCAAGGCTGTGGATGACATCACGCGGGCGATCAACAGGCCCCACAGCAAGAAGTTCTGCGGCATCTGCCCCACGATGCGTGACGACCGCGGCCAGGAAGTCCAGTGCGGCGAATCCCTCTACTGCAAACACGATGATGTGCAGGTCACCTGCTGGCGGTGTAAGCAGTCGTATGACGCTGCGAAGCTGATTCAGGACGCTGTAGACAACGTCAGAGGTTTGCTCTATTCATCGAACGAGATCTTGGCGATCATGGCGCAGATCGGGGAACCCATCCCCCCACGGACTTGGCGGTACTGGCGGGCCAACAACAAGATCCCGGAGCGCAACGAATGGGGAGCCGAACCCGGCTACTGGCTAGAAGACGTGCGACGTTTGAGGAACCGCACACAAGAAGAAGTCGCCTAACCACTAACCGGCTGGTTAACGGTTTAGAGAGGAGGAGCATGAGTATTTGGGGTTCCGGCGATATTGCCGGCGTCGATGAGAACAATAAGCACGACGGCTCGGTCGTGTCCTACATCGATGGATGGTCAAATCACTATCCGGGCGACTTTCCGCCACTCGGCATCGAGGTGCGGCAACGAAGTCCGGCGAACGATCTAACTGAGGAAACCCCGGCGTCAATCGGGACTGGGTGGTTGCCGCCGTGGTGCGTTCCGGGCCATGAGCAGCAGGCCGAGATAGACGGGCTCGACGTGGATACCCACTTGGGGCCGTGGCTGCGGCTGGACATCACCATGCGCACCGTTTCAATCTGGGGCGGCGTTGAGATCGGCAACCAGGATGTCCACTCCGTCTGCCTGAACGAAAAGGCCGTGACAGCCCTGCGGGACAACCTCAATGAGTGGTTGGCGCGTGAGAAGCTGCATCCCGTGCCGCTAGAGAGCACAACATGATGGACATCACTGACCATATCGCTGCAACGCTCAATGAGCACGATATTGACGACTACTGCGATGTGGATGGCCCCGAGCCCGTGGAGGGCATCTACTGCATCAAGTGCGGGTGGAAGGGCACGACGCAGCGCGAAGCCAACTCACACCTGGCGCAGATGATCGCCGCTGATATGGGATTTACGCAGGAATGGTCCGATGATATTGCTGGACCCGATTGGATGCGTTACTCGCGGTGGGTGTCCGAAACGGAGCGTCATCCGGGCCCATCACGGCGCAGGCGTTCACCGCCAACATGATCGATTGGCGCCGTATTTAATGGTTCGATCATTGAATATTTTGACACACGAACGGCTTACGATTTCGCCGCCGCGCTCCTGGCGGCAGTCGACGTAGCAGGACACTCACAGCCGGACCCTAATAGCGGTATTGATCTAACCGACGACGAGTTCGATGCATATATGAAGACCATCAAGCCCGACCGGTAACCGGCTGGGCCGATTATCCTCCAGGAGGAATGATGGACCCTTCCGAGAACAAGTGCGACTGCGGTTTTGGCGACAGTTGCAGCGAGTGCCCAGCACCGTCCATGCCGTTGACGCGAAGCTGGACGATTGGCGTAAGCGGTACCGGCTGTGGGACGTGTGATGGCGGCGGCTGCCTGGACTGCATGGACGGTGGATGATGGGCAACGATGCGCTCGTGGAGGCGGTAGCCAAACGCCTGCACGACATCACAAACCCCGATGAGTGGCCTGCCGATACCGAGGACCGGGGTGGTACGCACTGGACGATGGGACACGACGAGCTGGACCGCGAGAAGTGGCGCGAACACGCCCGTGAAATCGTGTCGCTCTGTAGGGCGGATAGGACGACATGAGTCAAACCGTTAAAGCTGAACCCGTCTGCGCGTGTGGGCACTTGCAACTTGTGCATGAGGACGATCATTCCTGGTGCTGGGTCAGCACATGCGAGTGTTTAGGTTTCGACGCTAACTGTCTAGAGAGAAAAACATGATCGAGTTCACCGACACAGAGCGTGAAAGGTTGATACAGCTAGGCGTCTACGCCGCCCAAATCGACGACATTGCAGCCAACTGCAACGCACGC
>Ga0210389_10000287_pt1 | contig 51396 bp, 47 predicted proteins | sample IncBWH28OmetaG_FD_160127 | JGI IMG/M metagenome (GOLD analysis project Ga0210389, IMG submission 160127) | Forest soil microbial communities from Barre Woods Harvard Forest LTER site, Petersham, Massachusetts, United States - Inc-BW-H-28-O ... | reverse complement strand
TGTGTTCACCGTCTACGCGTTGAATGTCGCGAAGTTGCCCGTGCCTGCCGATTCCAGCGGTGCGATGGTCACCTCCATCGTACAAGAGCACCTGCTGGGCAAGGCCGTATTCGTGGCGCACTACGGCCGGCCGAAGAACTAGCGGGCGGCCGAAGAATTAGCGGCCGGCCGACAGCTTAAGCGGCGGCCTCGTCCTCGCATCCGTGCTCGCAGCGGTCTCTTTCAATCTGCAGCGTGGCGTGCTGGATTCGAAAGCGACGCTTCAGATCCGGAGTCAGCGAGGTTAAGAGCGCATCTTCCGCGCCGCGGTCCGGCACGACCAAGTGCGCCGTCAAGGCAACGCTCGTGGTGCTGAGCGCCCAGATGTGCAAATCGTGCACATCCGTCACGCCGCGCTGATCGGCCAAATACGACATCACGGCGGACGAGTTCACGCTGGCGGGAACGCCGTCGAGAGACAAGGTCAGTGAATCCCGCAGCAGCCGCCAGGTGCTGACCAAAATCACGGCCACGATCGCGAGGCTGACGAGGGGGTCGATCAAGCTCCATCCCGTCCATATGATGAGCAGGCCCGACAGTACGACTCCGGCCGAGACGGCTGCATCGCTGAGCATATGCAGGTAGGCGCTGCGCCGGTTCAGATCGCCATGACTGCCGGCATGAAGCATCCAAGCGCTGATACCGTTGAGCGCAATGCCAACCGCGGCAACGGCCATGACAGTCCATCCCGCCACCGGCGGCGGCGATCCAAGGCGGCTCACCGCCTCCCACGCGATGGCGCCGCAGGCCAAGAGCAGCAGCACCGCATTCGCCAACGCGGCCAGCACGGAAGAACGTCCAAGACCATACGTAAACTTCGCACCCGGCGGCCGACGTCCCAGCAGCAATGCGCCCCAGGCACAAACGAGGCCCAAAACGTCGCTCAGGTTATGGCCCGCATCCGCGATCAAGGCGACCGAGTTCGATATGAACCCGAAGCCGCCCTCCACGAGCACAAACACCAGATTGAGGGCCACGGCGATTCCCATGCGCAGGTTGATCCCATCCGGCGGGATGACGTGCGCGTGGGCGTGCGTATGGCCGTGCTCATGCCCATGGGGCTCATGGCCATGGGGGTTCTCATGCCCCTGGGAGTGCTCATGGCCATGGTCGTGCGGTTGATGTTCCATCGGGTTCGTATTCCTTCAATCCTCGAATGTCTGCATGCGCCACAGCGCCGGGAAAAAAACGCGCGCCCAGAGGACAGTAACCAACATTGTGGCGACACCACCAATCACAATGGCGGGAACCAGACCGAACCACGCGGCCGTGGTACCCGACTCGAACTCGCCCAATTCATTCGATGCGCCGATAAATACCGACGTCACCGCGCTGACTCGCCCGCGGATCTCATCGGGAGTTTGCAGCTGCACGAGCAGCGCGCGAACGAACACGCTAATCATGTCCCCCGTACCCAAAATGACCAATGCACCCATCGCCACCCAAAACAGATGCGTAAGCCCCAACACCACCGTCGCCACGCCGAATGCTGCAACGCCCGCGAACATCGTCACGCCGACATGCCGCGAGACCGGCCGGAAGGCCAGCCAAATAGCCGTGGCGCCCGCGCCAATGGCAGGCGCCGCCCTCAGATAGCCAAACACGTCCGGACCGGCGTGCAGCACATCCCGCGTATAGGCAGGCAGCAGGGCTGTCGCGCCACCGAACAATACCGCAAATAGATCCAGCGAAATGGCTCCCAGTACCGTTTTGCGTTGCCAGACGAAATGCAGGCCCTGTAAGAGGGTAGCCCAGGCCAGCACCGAGCGGGCGCTGGGCGATCGGCGCTTGCGAATCAGGGCCACCAGGGTAATGGCCACCAGCAACAAGGCCGCTGCAGCGCCATAGACCACGCCGGCACCGCTGTCCTGCCCGAACCGGCCCGCGGCCAGTGCATACACGATGCCCCCGATGCTCGGGCCCACGATGGCCGCCACCTGATTGGCGGAGGAATTGATCGCGAGCGCATTGCGCAGGGTCGCCGAGGGAACGATGTTGGGGACGAAGGATTGCGCCGCCGGCATTTGAAAGGCCCTGGTGATGCCGAGTATGGCGAGCACGCCGAAAATCGGCAGCGTGGTTTTGATGTTCACCCAGGCAAAACCGAGCAGCAGCAATGTGCACAGGGCATAGGCGCAATGGCCAAGCATGATGATCACGCGCCGATCAAACTGGTCCGCGACATGGCCGGAGAACAATACGAGGCATAAAAACGGCAGAAACTGCGAAAGTCCGATCAGCCCGAGATCCAGGACGCGCCCGGTGATGTGATACACCTGCCAGCCCACGGCCATGACGACCATTTGCGTGGCAATGGAAGCGAAAAATCTGGAACAAAGGTAGAGCGTGAAGTCGCGATTTCTTAAAACTGCGAATCCGCCGGTCACAATCTCAAGGATCGCCCGGCAAGCTCATGCGTCGCGGATCCGCTGCAAGATCCTGCGTGAAGAGCAGATTCAACAACAGGCTGCGGCGGTGCTGCAAACTCTGCAAGTACTCGGCAAATTCCCCAGGTCCGAGAAATAACATCGAATCGCCAAACACATAGGCCGACTTGAAATGCCGTTCCACCGTTTCGACGAACTCGGTCGCGCTGCTTCCTTGCTCGCGCAACTGCTCGGGTGAGAACTCTACGTAAAGATTTCTCGTACGCGCCAGGCTCACTTGCGCTCCGCGCATGGCGGCCACCTCGCTGCCCTCGGTATCCATCACGATGAGATCGATCGAAGCCCAATCCGCCGGAATCGTTCGATCGAGCGTTTCCAGATTCACCGTGATCTCGCCGTCCCCGGGAGCGATGCGGCTGTTGCCGGTGTTGATGCTGTTCTCGGTGAACTGGATTTTTCCTGCGCGATCTCCCAGCGCCGTATTGATGGGGACCACGCCTTCAATGCCGTTCAGCCGCAAATTCAGGGTCAGCAGTCGAAAATTTCGCGGGCTCGGCTCGTAAGCGACTATGGATCGCGTTCCGGCAAGGCGCGCCAGCGGTATCAACACTGCGCCAATGTGCGCGCCGGCGAAAACCACGCGCGACTTCATATCGAGCAGTTGCCTTAGCCAGATTATTTGCGGCCAATCGTATTCGCCCTTTTCGAGCAACGATCGCGAGATGTTGAAATCTCCCGCCGGCACGCACAACCGGCCGTTTTTGGCCTCGGCGAGGATTGCGATGGCATGCTCACCCAGCGATTTTGTCCGCCATCGACCGCGCAAGCGTCTGAAAAGGCGCTTTCTATAAGAATTTCTCACTCAAAAACGTCGGATCGGCGGAATGATCATTGTAGCCGCGCGACAGGCGCCCCGAGCCGCGTCGGCGGCAAGTGCCAGCAACGCCAAAAGAACCAGCGCGGCGGTCTTGCGCGGATGCTCGGAAAGCTGTCGGCTCATGGTGAGTTCTCGCTCAACCGCCCGCGCGGAACGACTGAATTTCGAGGCCACTGGCGCCGTTCACCCAGGTGTCTTTGTCGCGGATGATGGCTTGCGCCGGCAGCGCCGCGGTTTTGACCGACATGCCTTGAAGCTTGCGGACCGCCGTACCGACCGCAAAGATCTCGACCAAGCTCGAGCCAAGTTCGACGATGTAGGTTTTGATGCCGACCACCTCCTCGGCGCCCAGCGCCGTCGCCTCTCTGTTCAGGCGATCGAACACCTGCTCCCGCGCCTCGTAAATCAGCGCCGTCAGATCGCCAAGTTCGCCTCGCACCAGGCTCTGGAATGCCGCCCTTATTCCGCCGATCGCGCCGAGCGAATACACCGAAGTCGAGATGAGCAGCTTGACCGGCGCATAACCCAGCTGGGTCATTCCCCAAAGCTCCTCGCCGGTGAGATCGCTGGTTACCGGCGCGCCGCGAGCCTCGGGCGGCAACGCGGAGTGAAATGCAGCGGTGCCGGCCATGTACATCTCGTGGAATCCGGCAAAGTGCAGCACATTGGTGCGCACGCCGACCACGGCGTTGGCTCCGACGGCCTTCGCATGCATGGCGAGCCGGTCGAGCGCGTGATGGCGCGTTTCGTTGAACACATCGCTGAATTCCTTGATCTCGCCGCGTACCAATGTCTTCAAGGTTCCGGCAAGACCGCCGACGGCTCCCACTGAATAGGCAATGTTGCCGAAAACGAATTCCTTGGGATCGTAGCCCGCGTCCATGTGGCAATACAGTTCCTGCGCATCGCCGGCGCTGGTGAACAGCGCCGTATCAGGGCCGCCGCGCACGCCCGATCCGACAAACAGAAATTCCGAATTGCCGCTGAGTCCGCGCAGTTCGGAGGTCACGCCGACAACGCCGTGCACCCGTTCGCGGTCGGCTTCCGCCCGCATGCGCTTGAACGCGGCGGCGCGGCCCTCATGAATCATTTGCGTCACGTCGGGAATCTCGCCGCCCACGATGCCGCGAAACGCCGAGCGCACACCGCCGAGAAAACCCATCGACTGGATGCTGTTGCCGATCACGACGCCGCTTGGGATGAGCCCCTTGAGGCGCATGCAGTAGATTTCGTTCCCCGACAAGCCGGTCAATTTCGGTGCGCTTTGCATGTTGCGATCCTAAGATATGGCGGGCTAAAGGATCAATTCGCCGGCAGATGCCGGTTGAGGAGCGCCGCCATCCGGTCGATCGACGCGGAAAACAGGTCCAATCCCAAGTCGGGCAAATCGACGTAGGTCGCGCTGGGCTTCAGCAACGGCTTGACGCGCATCGTCTGTTCGATGATGTCGTCATGCGGCGCGAAGACCGTCAACGGCGTCTTCAGGCTCTTGAGCTTCTTGTCGATCGCGTATCCACAGGCGGCGCGGAACGCAGCGCCTGGATTGGCTGCGAGCACGTGCTCGATGAAGCGACGATGCGCATCCCCCAGATCATAGGGCGGCTGCCGAAGCGCGAGACCGCCCCGCCATGCGCCGAGCACGTGGCCGCCCTCGGTCGCCGGCCGCAGCGGCTGTTCGCTGTATTTTTCCAGCTGCCGCTGCTGCTCTTCGATCGTAAAGAGCGGCATCCCGACGGCGACGACCCGCCGCACTTGCGAACCCAGGAGATGGGCGATCTCGATCGCCTCGACGGAGCCGGTGTGCACACCCAGCAGATCGATCTGGCCCTGCATTCCGGCAGCCTTGAGACCATCCACGGTCGCCTGGGCGTATTGTTCCAAGGACAACGCCCAAGGCGGCGCGTCGGAAAAGCCGTAACCCAATCGGTCGGGTGCGTGCGTGGGCCGCTCGACTTTCTCTTGAAATGCCTCCCACATCGCGCCCGAGCGCGGCGACATATGCAGCAGAACGAGCGGCACGCCCCGGCCGTCATGACTGCGCAGATGCAGCTGGCCGAATCGAGTCGGATAAATGCGGCGAATCACTCGGAGCCTGTCCGAGCGTGTGCATCCAAGAAGGCTTCTATGACCGGCGCAACGGCTTCGGGACGCTCGATGTGCAGCATATGCCCGGCACCCGCGATGCTGACCACGTCGGCGCGCGGAAAGGCGGCGCGCAATGCCTCGATCGTGCCGTCGGCGCCCAGGCGCTTCAGGTAGTCCGACTCCTGTCCCAGCATCATCAGGAGAGGCGCACGAATCTCCCGCCAGGTCGCTTCCGCGTCTTCGCGCTTGTAGAGAATGGGATTGACCCAGTGATGACGCGGATCGGCCGCCAAGCGCACACGGCCTTCGCCATCTGTAGTACCCCAGACTCGAGCGACGAATGCCGCGGCGGCCGGAGAGAATCTTTGGTAGCGAAATTGAATGACGGAGGCCAGTTGCTCGAAGGAACTGTAGTTCTTTTCCAGAGTCGGGACCTTGATTTGATCCAGCCATTTGCGCATGCGCTTTGGCGCGTCTTGCGGCGAGGTGCGCGGCAGTCCAAGCCCTTCGAGATTGATGACACAGCGCACACGCTCGGGCCGAAGGCCGGCATAGAGATTCGCGATGTTGCCGCCCATGCTGTGACCGACGATGCACGCGGGCGAGCCCGGCGAAATCTGGTCGATCAAATCGTCGAAGTCGCCGAGGTAATCGGGAAAACCGTAGCCTTCTTGCGGCCACTCGCTGCGGCCGAACCCGCGCCAGTCGGGCGCGATGAGAGGCCGGTCCTTTTTGAAGGCATCGACGATGAATTGAAACGTTTCGCCGGCGTCCAGCCATCCGTGCAGCAGGAATACGGGCGGCGCCTGCGCGGAGGCTTCCGGGCCCCAGCGCGTCAAATGCATCTTGAGACCACGCACCCGCAGCGTTTCGTGCCGCGGCTGCCGCAGCGCTTGGTACGAAGTTACGCTATCCAATCAGTGCAGGTGTTGGAGGCAGCAACCGATCAACGCGCCTATCACCCCGCCGATGGCGCCGCCCACGGCACCGCCGACGCCGGCGGCGCGGCGCAATTGGTTCTGCGGTGGCTCATCGCTGCCGCCATCGGTATTTGCGCCGCCACCCGGCTGCGTGCCGCCCGGCGGTGGCGGTGGCGGCGGAGGTGGAGGCGGCGGGGCTTTATGTTCATTTCCGTTTGACATGGGTCCAGCTCCTGAATTTGGCGTAGGGCCCCGCTTTCATACACGCAAGGACCGCCCGGCCGCAAGCCCGCGGGGCGGTTTGCAGACCTGCCTTGTTGGGGTGCATGCTGCAAAAATGATGGGAGATCGAATAGGGCCATACCGGGTACTCCGTACCCTGGGCTCGGGCGGGATGGGCGAGGTTTACCTTGCCGAGCGGGCCGATGCTCAATTCGAGCAGCAGGTTGCCATCAAGGTCGTGCATGGCGGCGCGCTCGCCGTTTCGATGCACTCGCGCCTCAAGGTGGAACGCCAGATCTTGGCGCAGCTCGATCATCCGAATATCGCGCATCTCCTCGATGGCGGCGCGCTGCCCGACGGCAGTGCTTACATCGTCATGGAATACGTGGATGGCGTGGCCATCGACGAATTTTGCGATTCGAATCGTCTCGATATCAACGCGCGTCTGAGGCTCTTTCAGACCGTTTGTTCCGCGGTTCACTATGCCCATCAGAACCTCATCGTCCATCGCGACCTGAAACCGTCCAATATTCTGGTCACCGCGGCCCGGGTGCCCAAGTTGCTCGATTTCGGCATCGCGAAATTGTTGGATGACCGGCAAGCCGCGCGGCACACGCTTGCGCTCACCCAAGCCGACATTCGGGTCATGACTCCGGATCACGCCAGTCCGGAACAGGTCCGGGGTCAGGCCATTACAACGTCCAGCGATGTCTACGTGTTGGGCGTGTTGCTCTATCGATTGCTGTGCGGAAGCAGTCCCTTCTTCATCTCTTCCATGCGCCTCTCGGAAATCGAGCGCGCGATCTGCGAGAAGGATCCGGCGCCTCCGAGTCACATGATCAGCGCCAAAGAATCGCCGGAATCGAGCTCGATTGCCGCGGCCCGCGGGACGAGCGCCAAGCGCCTGCGGCGCGCCTTGGACGGTGATTTGGACAATATTGTATTGATGGCCATGCGCAAGGAGCCCGAGCGCCGCTACGGTTCGGCGGAGCAACTGGCCGGCGACATTCAACGCTACCTCGAGGGCAAGCCGGTGATCGCGCGGCGCGACACGGTTTCTTATCGCACCTCGAAATTCGTCAAGCGCCACTGGCTGCCGGTCGGCGCCGCGGCAGCCGCGACCTTCATGATCGTCGCGTTTTCGATTACCTCGTATACGCAGTCGGTGCGAATCGCCGCCGAGCGGGACCGCGCCGCGCAGCAGCGTGAGCGGGCCGAGCATGAACGCGCGCGCGCGGAAGAGGTTTCCAGTTTTCTGGTTAATTTGTTCAAGCTGTCCGACCCCGAGGAAAATCGCGGCAATCAAGTCACCGCCCGGGAGCTGTTGGACTCCGGCGCGAAGCGGCTCGAGGCGGGACTGCAGGATCAACCGGAAACCAAGGCCGCTTTGCTTTCAACGGTCGGCGCCGTTTACGACAGCCTGGGACAATACAAGGACGCGCTGCCAATATTGAACGAAGCCCTGGTTTTACAGGGATCGGCACACGACGGATCGCGCGTCGGCACGCTGCTGGAAGTCGCGGCTGCACGCATCGGCACCGGCAACCTGCCCGATGCCGAGCGGCCCCTGCAGGAAGCTCTGCATATTTCCCAGAGCGATTTCGGCGCCAAGAGCATCGAGTCCGGACGCACGCTGTGGGCTTTGGGAATGCTTCGGCATCAACAAGGTCGGTTCGGCGAGGCGAAGGACCTGTTCGTGCAAAGTCTGGCGATTTTGGAATCCGACAACGCTCCCCAAACCGATATTTCAGCGGTCCTGGACGATTTGGCCAAGGTGTACATGCGCGACCAGCAATGGCCGCTCGCCAAGCAGACCTACGAGCGGGCGCTGGACATAGACCGGCGAATTCTGGGAGATGATCATCCCCGCGTCGCCCGACGCCTGAACGATCTCGCGATTGTTGCGCAGAACTTGGGCGATCTTAAGCAGGCAGAAACCCTCTACCGAGACGCGCTCAACCGCAAGGAAGCCGCCTACGGCGAACGCCATCCGGAAACCGCGATAACCAAGGGCAACTATGGCCTGCTGTTGCAGCGTGAGGGGCGATTGACCGAGGCGGAGCCGCTGCTGCGCGATGCGGTGATGATTCGCCTGTCCCTTTACGGCCCCGACAACTACAAGGTCGGCTATGCGCGCGTGAGTCTCGCCATGCTGTTGCACGACAAGGGTGATCTGGCCGCTTCGGAAAATGAATTCCGCCAGGCCCTGGCGGTTTACGACAAATCACTGCCGGCGAATCATCAGTACCGCGCCTCGCTGCTCATGCACTTCGCGCGCTTGCTCGTGGATCGCAACAAGTCCGCCGAAGCGCTCGGCAAGAGCGAGGAGTCCATCAAGATCTGGACCGCAACCTCGCCGGCCACGAGCTCGCAGACAGCGCTGGCCCATGCCATTCACGCCTATGCGCTCGAGCGTTTGGGCAAATTGCCGGAGGCGGCCCAGGAACTCGGTGCCGCCGTGCCCGTGCTGGTCAAAGCCCGCGGCACCGATGATGCGGTGGTGCGGCGCGCGCAGGCGTGGCAAAGAATTGCGGACCCCAGTGCGGTGCAGACCGCGAGCACCAGCGTGACCGTGCACCGGCCGCCGTAAGGACGGCAAGGCCACCCGCCGAAAGAAGAGCCGGCCGTTGGCGCAGCCATCAACGCGGGCGTCCGCGCCGCCCGCCGCTCAGGTTCCCAAAAACAGCCGGTATGCCGGGTTGTCGGTTTCTTCCGTGTACGCGTACTGCAGCTCGTTCACGTGCAGCAGAAAGTCCGTGTGAGTCTCAGGCGGCACTTGGATGCCGGCGAGCACCCGCCCATGGTCCGAGCCGTGGTTTCGATAGTGGAACAGGCTGACGTTCCATTGCGTGCCGATGGCCTGCAGGAACTTGAGCAGGGCCCCGGGACGCTCGGGAAACTCGAAACGGTATAACTTCTCATCGGCGAGTCCGCGCGCGTGTCCGCCCACCATGTAGCGCACGTGCAGCTTGGCCATTTCATTGTCCGTCATGTCGCGGGTTGCAAAACCCGCGGCGGCGATTTCGGCCAGCAGGGCCTCCCGTTCCGCCCGGCCCTGGTTGAGGGCGAGGCTGACGAATACCTGCGCCGCTTTTACATCCGAATAGCGGTAATTGAATTCCGTCACGCTGCGCTTGCCGAGCACTTCGCAAAAACGCAGAAATGATCCCGGCGTCTCGGGCATCTGCACCGCGAACAGCGCTTCGCGCTGCGCGCCGATATCCGCGCGCTCGGCCACGTATCGCAGGCGATCGAAATTCATGTTGGCGCCGCAATTCACGGCGATGAGCGTGCGTGCGCTGCAATTCTCGCGCGCCACGTATTTCTTGATGCCGGCCACGGCCAGGGCGCCGGCCGGCTCCGCGATGGAGCGCGTATCCTGGAATATGTCCTGGATGGCGGCGCAGATCTGGTCGGTGCTCACCAGGACGATCTCATCGACGTACTGGCGCGCGAGACGAAAGGTTTCCTCGCCCACGCGCCGCACGGCGACACCATCGGCAAACATGCCGACGCGCTCGAGGGTGACGCGTTTTGCGCCGCGCAGCGACTCGTACATCGCCGCCGCGTCTTCCGGCTGCACGCCGATGATTTTCATGCGTGGGTAGAGCGACTTCGCATACGCCGCGATACCCGCGATCAGGCCGCCGCCGCCCACGGGAACAAAAATGGCGTCGATTTCATCGCCATGGCGTTGGCGCAGGATCTCCATGGCAATCGTGCCCTGCCCGGCAATGACATCGGGATCATCGAAGGGATGCACGAACACCAAGTTTCGCTGCCGGCCGAGCTCCGTCGCATGGTCGTAGGCATGATCGTAGTCATCGCCGTGCAATATGATTTCACCGCCGAGATCCGCGACGGCTTGAACCTTGATCTCGGGCGTAGTCAGCGGCATGACGATCACCGCCGGGATTCCCCGGGTGCGTGCGGCGAGCGCAACCCCCTGGGCGTGGTTGCCGGCCGAGGCGCAGATGACGCCCCGCTGCGCACTGATGGCGGACAATTGCGCAATCTTGTTGTACGCGCCGCGAATTTTGAACGAAAACACCGGTTGCAGGTCTTCCCGTTTGAACCAGACGTGATTGTTGAGGCGCCGCGACAACCGCGGTGCGGGCTCGAGCGCCGTCTCAACGGCCACGTCGTAGACCTTGGCTTTGAGAATCCGATCGACGTAGCTTTCTTGGATGAGCGGCATCTTGGATACATTAGCTGAAGCGGCCGCACAGCGGTATGCCCGGCTCAGATTGTGAGACCGTCCACAGCCCTCGAGGAGCCAACGCTCGTGTCAGGCATTAATTCGGTAACATAGGGCCCATGCGCGCACTAAAATTCTGGCTTTTCGGCCTGCTGTTCGCCTCTGCGGGGGCGTTCGCGTTGTCCGGGAACACCGTCGCCACCGACAACGTCAAAGCGCGCCTCGTCAGCGAGGTCGATGCGATCGGCCCCGGCCAGACATTCTGGGTTGCCCTCGAGCTCGATATCCGCGACGGCTGGCATACCTACTGGCGCAATCCGGGAGATTCCGGCGAGCCGACGAAACTGGCTTGGCAACTGCCGCCGGGGTTCACAGCCGGCGACATCGTGTGGACCACGCCGCATCGGTTCGAAATCGCGCCCCTGGTCAATTACGGCTATGCCAAGCATGCCGTGCACATGGTGCAGGTCACGGCGCCCAAGGAATTGAAGGCGGGCACTCCCGTCTCGCTCGCCGCCAAGGCAAGCTGGCTGGTGTGCTCGGATGTCTGCATTCCTGAAGATGCGAATTTGCAGCTGAGCTTGCCGGTCGGCGCACGGGCCGGCGGCATTGACCCGGGTTCGGCGGCGCTGTTCACGACTGCGCGCAGCGAATTGCCGAGCGCGCAGCCGGCGCCCACGTCCGCTCGAATTGCCGGCGACCAGCTCATCATCACGCTCGGGCACGAGTGGGGCACGACGCTGTCGCAAATCACGTCGCTGGCGTTCTTTCCCTACGACGAGGGCGGGATCGAATACGCGACGCCTCAAACGCTGACGCGCACCAAGGATTCCGTCGATCTTGCGATGAAGGTCGGTTATCAGCCGCCCAAAGCAGGTGCGATCCGCGGCGTGCTGGTGGTGACCGAAAAGAACGGCACGCAAACCGACACGGTTCCGATCGAGATTGCCGCGGATTTTTCAGGCGCCGGTGCCGCCGAAGTCAAGGCCGGTCCGCGCTTCGCCCCGCTGACGCAGGGCAAACCGCTGCCGCAATCGAACAAGGAACCCGAACATTCGTTGGCGACGCTGCTGTTGTTCGCCGTGCTGGGCGGCTTGATATTGAATCTGATGCCCTGCGTCTTTCCCGTCCTGTCGATCAAGGCGCTCAGTGTCATGGAACAGGCGAAGAAGCATCCGGCGGCGGTGCGCGCCAAGGGTCTGGTGTTCGCGGCGGGGGTCATCGTCTCCATGCTCTGTCTGGCGGCGGTCTTGCTGGTTCTGCGCGCCGGCGGCGAGCAATTGGGTTGGGGCTTTCAGCTGCAATCGCCCCTGTTCGTCACCTTGTTGGTTTATCTCCTGCTCGCGGTTGGTCTCAATTTGTCCGGCGTATTCGAAGTCGGCGGCGGCCTCGCCGGCGTCGGCGACAATCTCACCCAGGGCGACAGCTACAGCGCTTCGTTTTTCACGGGCGTGCTGGCCACCCTGGTGGCCACGCCTTGCTCCGCGCCATTCATGGCGCCGGCCGTGGGCGCGGCGCTGACGCAGGCGCCCTTCAATGCGCTGTGCATTTTTGCGGCGCTGGGCGTCGGGATTGCGCTGCCCTTCGTGCTGCTGTCATTCGCGCCGTGGATGCGCCGCGTGCTGCCCAAGCCGGGTGCGTGGATGGACACGTTGAAACAGGTGTTTGCCTTCCCGGTTTACGCGACGGCGGCGTGGCTGCTCTGGGTCGTCGCGCAGGAGACTTCGCCGTTCGGCTTGGGAGCGGCACTCGCCGGAAGCATCTTGGTTGCGCTCGCGGCCTGGTCATTCCAGAAGTCGCGGTCCAGCGCCGGTGGGAGCCGGGTCACGGTGATCGCCACGGCGGTAATTTCGTTGGTACTGGCCATCATCCTGCCGATACGCTTCGCCGATGTCGCGGCGGCCGCCCCGGGTGATTCCGCGAAAGCGCGGCCTGGCGTCGATGAGTGGCAACCCTATAGCGAAGCGCGCGTTGCGGAGCTCAACGCGGCGGGCCGGCCGCTGTTGGTGAATTTCACCGCGAGCTGGTGCCTGACTTGCCTCGTCAATGAACGCAATGCGTTTTCCGACGCCGCCGTGCAAGAGATATTTCGCGACAAGAAGGTCGTCTTGATGAAAGGCGATTGGACCAATCGCGATCCCGCCATCACGAAAGCGCTCGCCGCCTTCGGCCGCGCCGGCGTGCCGCTGTATCTGGTCTACAACGGCAAGCCGGGTTCGACTGAACCGGTGGTTTTGCCCCAGCTCCTCACGGCCGGGGTGGTGCAGAGCGCGTTTGCCGACACTCCGGCAAAATGACCTTGAGGTGTGATTGAATGCGTGGTCGTGGATAACGCCACCACCATTTCAGTCATCGATTTCCGCCGTCAAAGCATGGTGCTTCAGTGGCACTCGCTCGGCGGCACGTGGACGGCATTCGACACGCCGCCCGCGCTCGTGCACGGCATCGCGTTGATCCGCCCGTCGGGCCCCAACATTTGCATCTACGGTCAAGGCGGACGGCTGCGGCTGCAGGTGGGCCCCAAACAATACGCGTTGGCGGAGAACTCGCCGCGAATCAGCTGCACGCGCGGCATCGCAAGCTTCGGCTTTCGCCGGCGCTTCACGGTGAAGTCGAGCACCGGCGGAGTGCTTTTCAGCCATTCGTATTGGACCCACCAGGGCCGCGACTTCTACCGTTGGCTGGCGGATAAAGCCGAAGATCCGGATTGGCGCGTCAGCTGCGCCCGGCAATGGTCCGATGGCGTCCCGTCCGCGACGATGCGGCCCCGCTAGGCCGCGTTCGAACCCCTAGTCCATCAAGCCGGCGAGTTCCGCGGGCGTCAGATGACGCCACTGACCGGGCCGCAAATTCCCCAGGTGGACGTTCATGATCCGCACGCGCTGCAAGCGCTGTGCTTTGTAGCCGAGCGCCGAACACATGCGGCGGATCTGCCGATTGAGCCCTTGGGTAAGAACGATTCGAAAGGATTGCGCATTGACGCGCGTGACTTTGCTGGGTTTGGTCAGTTCGCCCATGATCTTGACGCCTGCCGCGAGCATGCGCAGCGACAGATCCGTGATGGGGCGGTCCACGGTGACCACGTATTCCTTTTCGTGATTGTTTTCCGACCTCAGGATCTCGTTGACGATGTCGCCGTTGTTCGTCAGCAGTATCAGCCCTTCGGAATCGCGATCCAGTCTGCCCACCGGAAAAATCCGCTCGGGGTACCCCACGTGATCGATGATGTTGTCTTCGATGTGCGCTTCGGTGGTGCAAATGATGCCGACGGGCTTGTTGAGCGCAATGTAGACCTGCTGCTTTTTGACGCCGATCAAATTGCCGTCGATGCGGACTTCATCGCCGTCGGCCACCTGGGTGCCCAATGTCGCGGGTTGGCCGTTCAAGCTCACGCGGCCCGCCTCGATCCACTTGTCCGCCTCGCGCCGCGAACACGCGCCCGTTTCGCTGATGTACTTGTTGAGCCGCACGGCAAACTTGAAGGGTCAGCCGCTCAGAAACGTGCCGACCTGCTTTGCCAGTGTCTTGGGAGCGGCGGCGAACAGATCATTGGCATAGTCGTCGATATCGACGAATTTGCCGTTCGGCAATGCCGCTTTCAGCTTGGCGATGTCCTCCGGCGTTTCGAGCCGCGTGCGCATGATGAGCGCCTGCTGCTTGACGAGGGGCAATGGGTCGACGGCAGGTACCCCGACCAGTACCAGGCGCCGCACCAGTGCCGGCCGCGCTGCGGCAAGACCCAAGGAGACGCGGCAGCCGCTGTGGAGCCCCAACAGATCGATCTGACGCAGCCGCAAGTCATCCGCGAGATCCGAAATGGCGCCCGCCGCGGCATCCACGCCGGCAGTCGGCGCGGGATCCGATTCGCCCAGGCCGGGCAGATCCGGGGCGTAGACCGAACGCGCATCGGCGATCTCAGGCAAAAATCGCGCGAATATGCCGCTGGAGCCCTGATCGGAATGCAGGCAGAAGAGCGTCACCTGCTCGTCGAAGCCGCCGGTCGCCGGAAACGCGGTGCGCACGTGCAGTTGCCCAAATCGACAATCAAAATAGGCACGTCGAGTGCGTACCGCCGCTGCGGGCTCAGTCGATTTCGCCGCCGATTTCGAATGTTTGGCCACGGATCTTCAAGTCCCCCGGTGATGATTCAAGGTCCGTTTAGGATACTCGAACTTGGGGGCATCCCTCGCCGGCCATCCATAATTGTTGTTTCTGCGCTACATTAATTTTTACACTTCTTTGCAATAAGGCTGGCTTCGGCGACGGAGCACGGCTAAAGTGTTGCTCGGACGCAATTGGACGCAAGGGAAAGAAAAAGACCGATCATCGTCGAGCGCACTTAAAAACGCGTCGCGAGAGGCATGGGGACTTGAAAGCCGGGCTAATAGCCCGGCTTTTTTATTTAGGGCAACCGATCCCATACGCGCGACATCGTGAATCCGTTCGAGCGTCCGCCTCTGAACGTCACTTCCTCGACCAATCGCTGGCCATCCTCGGAGATGCGGTAGTGCTCTTCGAAAGGCGGACGATCCTCTTCCGGTTCATTGCTGCGCACGATCAAGGTCTTCTCGAGCCAGCCGCATCGCGGGGGCGGCGCGTCGCGCGCAGCCGGCAAGGGCGCATCGGCGCCGTCGGATTTGGCGTGATGCCGCGGCGTCTTTTTCGCAGCATCCCCGGGCTGACAGACGCGCGTTTGGCCTTGCGAGGTGAACGTGAGCACGCCGCCCACTTGTTTGATATCGAGGTGTTTTCCCGGAAATCGCGCGGCCTCGGACAGCGCGCTGACGGAGGGCGTCGCCGCCGGCTGCAGGGTCGGAATACCCGCACCGCCGCGGCCGCCGCGCCCGCCCCGTGCGGCGGCGTCGGCTGAGGCACTGGCTTGGGCGTTCGCGATTTGCAGCAAGTGCATGGGATCGTCGCTGTCGGCCGCGTTGAGATTCCAATGGCCGCTGAAATCCACACCCGGCGGCGGCGCCAGATTCAGCCCGTCGGTAGCGCAAGCGCTCAAGAACATCACTGCGCCGAAGAGCGCTACCCGCATGTGGACCCCCCTGAAACCTTGCGGGGAATCTTATAATGAAATCAGGCGAGATGAGCGCGCTGTGGCGAGCGCAGGTCGTTCGGACCGCAAATCCAGACGCGGCCTTCGAAAGGCTGGAAACACACGCGCACACCTTCCGTGCGCCGCATGGTTTGCGATCCGCAGGCAATCTTGCCGTCCGCGAGATCCGCCTGGATCAAGTCGACCAGCGAGGCGCTCGGTTCACCGGCATCGGTCGGCGGCAAGGCATGCGCGAGGATGCGCGCCTGCACCTCGTCGCGCCGCGCCGCATTGCCGAGAACGGCGCGCTTGAACTTGTCGAGCACCACCAGGACGGAACTCAAGGTGTTGTCCGTGACGTCGCTGGGCCGGCCCGTGCCACCCATGAACCTCAGATGCAGCAAGCCGCCCACGCCGCGCCCCTCATCGTGCAGGCAAAGCGCCAGGGCCCCATGCAAATCCGCGATCAAAAGCATGGGCTCTGGAGAGACATGGTAGGTATCCGGCGCGACCGATACTTCCGTGAGATCTTTAGCCAAATGGGGACCCTTTGTGACCCCCACGATGCTGCGCCGAACCTTGAATTTGCTCTGCCAAGCAAATCACGGTTTTTACCTGTTACAAAAGGAACTGTGGCGCGGATTGACAAGGATCGGCCATGACTGACAAGGATCGGCAGTCATAAGCTCATATCGGGTGAGTATTGGCGCGGCTCCGGGCACGCCAAGTATCGTGGCTTCATGTATCGGTACGACCTCACCGACAAGACTCTCGTGCGCCAGCGGGTGGCGCAGTTTCGTGATCAAACGCAAAGATTCCTCAAGGGAGCGCTAAGCGAGGACGAATTCAAGCTTCTGCGCTTGCGCAACGGGCTTTACATCCAGCGTCACGCGCCGATGTTGCGCATTGCCATCCCTTACGGGCTGCTGTCGGCGGCTCAGCTTCGCACCTTGGCGAGAATCGCGCGCGACTACGATCGCGGCTACGGACATTTCACGACGCGCCAAAACCTCCAGTTCAACTGGCCCAAACTCGAGCAGGTTCCCGACATTCTCGCGGAACTCGCCGAGGTTGAAATGCACGCCATCCAAACCAGCGGCAATTGCATTCGCAACACCACCTCGGATCACCTGGCCGGCATCACGCCCGATGAGCTCGAGGACCCGAGGCCCTGGTGCGAGATCATCCGCCAATGGTCGACGTTTCATCCCGAGTTCAGCTACCTGCCGCGCAAGTTCAAGATCGCGGTCACGGGTGCACCGCAGGACCGCGCCGCCTCGCTGGTGCATGACATCGGCGTCCACATCGTGCGCAACGCGAGCGGCGAGCTGGGCTTTGAAATCCTCGCCGGCGGCGGACTGGGGCGGACGCCCATCATCGGCCAGGTGGTGCGCGAATTCCTACCGCGCGAGCATTTGCTCTCGTATCTCGAGGCAATACTGCGCGTCTACAACCTGGAAGGACGCCGCGACAATCTGACCAAGGCGCGCATCAAGATCCTGGTCCGCTCCTTGGGGATAGAAGAATTTACTCGGCGGGTGGAAGCCGAGTGGGAACTGCTCCGCGACGGCGGGCTGCGCGTCGATGCCGCGCAAATCGAGCGGATGCGCAGCTTTTTCAATCCGCCCGCCTACCTTGCGCTGCCCGACACGGCGCCCGAGGCCGGAAGGGAAACGGCCTTTCGAGCCTGGTACCGCTACAACACCACGGCGCACAAAGTGCCCGGTTATCGTGCGGTATACGTGTCGCTGAAGAAGCCCGGCGTGGCGCCCGGCGATGCCACCGACGCGCAGATGGATCTCATCGCCGATCTCGCCGATCGCTACAGTTTCGGCGAAGTGCGGGTGACGCATACGCAGAATTTGCTGCTGGCCGATGTCGAGCAGAGCCGCACCTATGAGCTCTGGCAGTCCCTGGAACGCGCGGGGCTCGCCACGCCCAACATCGGCACGCTGACCGATATCATTTGCTGTCCGGGTCTGGACTTCTGCAGTCTCGCGAACGCGGGCTCCATCGACGTCGCGAGGCTCATCAACGAGCGTTTCGACGACTACGACTATATTTACGACTTGGGCGAGATCGACATCAAAATGTCGGGCTGCATGAATGCCTGCGGTCATCACCATGTCGGCAACATCGGCATTCTCGGCGTCGATAAGGGCGGCGAGGAGTGGTATCAAATCACCATCGGCGGCGCGGCCGGTGCGGACGCGTCGTTGGGCTCGGTCATCGGTCCGTCCGTACGCAAGACGCAGGTCCCCGAAACCATCGAGCGCCTGTTGGAAGTATACGTAGAGGAGCGCGATCCGGAGGAACGCTTCCTCGACACAGTGCGCCGCCTGGGTATCAAGCCTTTCAAGGAGAGAGCGTATGCCGCGCCGATTGCTGCGTGACGCGACGATAGTCCTCGATGAATGGCGCTATGTAACCGAAGCCGCGGCCGACGACGCGGCGCCGCTGATCGTCACCCTGGCCCAATGGCAGCTGGAACCCGACACCTGGCTCGCGCGCGGCACGCCCCTCGGCGTTGTGCTCTCGCCCGCGAATCACGTTGAGCAGCTGGCGGCGGACCTGCGCCACTTCGCGCTCATTGCCGCCGAATTCTCCGGACCCGGCGAAGGACGCGGCTACACCCAGGCACGGCAGCTGCGCGAGCAGTGGAATTTCAAGGGAGAGCTGCGTGCGACGGGTTATGTGCGCCGCGATCAGCTGTTTTTCATGGCACGCTGCGGCTTCAACAGCTTCGAGTTGACCGACGCCGATATTGCAGACGCTTATACGGCATTCTCGACCTTCACGGCCGCCTATCAGCCTGCGAACGACCTGGGATTGGCACACAAGCTCCGCACCGGCGTGTCGGCGGCCGGCGCACCGGCCTAAGGCACGTCGCGCAGCGGTATGACCAGGTCCTTCAAGATCCGGTCGATATCCTCCTGCGTCTCCAATTTCTCCACTTCCCGCACGAGTTTGCGCGGCAGATGGGGCGCGAGCAGTTCGATGAACTCGTACATATAGGCGCGCAACAGCGCGCTGCGGCGAAATCCTATCCACGTGGTGTGGCCCTCGAACAGATGCGAGGCGTCCAGCACGACCAAATCAGAGTCGGTGACCGGATCGATGGCCAGGCGCGCCAGGATGCCCACCCCCAATCCGATTCGCACATAGGTCTTGATCACGTCCGAATCGCGCGCGGTCAGTGCCACATCCAGCGACAGGCCTGCGGTTTCGAACAATGCCGGCAGCGAGGAGCGTCCCGAGAAGCTGAAGACATAGGTGACGATCGGATACTCGGCCAGCTTCTTGAGCGTGAGCTTGCCGGCGGAGGCCAGCGGATGCCCGCGCGGCACGACCACCGCGCGATGCCAGTGGTACACCGGCAAGCGGACCAGATGCGGGAACAACTCTTCCGAGCCGGTGGCGATGGCGAAATCGACCCGGTCGCGCGCGACCATTTCCGCAATCTGCTCGGAGGTGCCCTGGTGCAGGTGCAGGCGCACCTTCGGATACTTGGCGCGAAACGCGCCGATCACCCGGGGCAGCACGTAGCGGGCCTGGGTGTGGGTGGTGGCGATCGACAGCGTGCCGCCGTCGGCCTTGCGCAGCTCCGCGGAGGTGCGCCGGATATTTTGCATTTCGCGCAAGATGCTGCTGGCGCGCGAAATGATCTCCTCGCCCGCCGCCGTGGTGCGCGTGAGCGCGCGGCCCTCGCGCTCGAACAACTGGAATCCCAGTTCTTCCTCCAGCAGCTTCAGCTGCCGGCTGACGCCGGGCTGGGAGGTATGCAGTTGCCGCGCGGCGGCCGTGATGTTCAGTCCATTTTCGTGGACCGCCACGAGATAGCGCAATTGCTGGAATTTCATGACTCGCCTTGGCCTTTGGTCTTCCGCGGACCGCGGTAGCATATAAGGTTATGGCGCATCACGAACAGGCATGTACTCATGCCTGGGAATTCGTTTTGCGCCGCCGCCGTCCGTCCTATAGTGATGGCTGCCTTACCGGACCGCAGGGTTAAAAATGCCTGCTATGCCAACGATTTAGACGCGCGGAGCCTTCTCGCCAAGTGAACTACTTTCCGGTTTTCTTCGATCTTACGGCACAGAAAGTCTTGATCGTCGGCGGCGGCGAGGTGGCGCTGCGCAAGCTCGCGCAGCTCGTGCGAACCGGCGCGAAGGTTTTGGCGGTTGCACCGGAGCTGCTGCCTGAGTTCGGCGAGCACGCGGCCGCCGGCAAGATCAGCGTGGCGATCCGCGAATTCGTCCCGGATGACCTTGATGGCGCGCGGCTGGTCATCGTCGCAACCTCCCGGCGCGCCGTGAATCGATGGATTGCCACGCTCTGCGAAGCGCGCGGCATTCCCGTCAACGTCGTCGACGACCGCGAAGCCTCGCGCTTCATCGTTCCCGCCATCATCGATCGCGACCCCGTGCTGGTGGCGATCTCCACCGGGGGCGCATCGCCGGTGCTGGCGCGCCGCCTGCGCGAGCGGCTGGAGGCGCTCATCCCGAAACGGATCGGTGAACTGGCGCTGTGGTTGCGGACCCTGCGGCACGCCGCGCGGCGGCGGCTGCGCGATACCGATGCGCGGCGCGGTTTCTTCGAAAGCCTGGTGGATGGCCCGGCGGCGCGGCGCTTCGTCGAGGGCGATGCGCGTGGCGCGCAAAGAATGGCGCAGCAGCTCTTGGCGGGCACCTCGAGCGCGCCGCGAACGGCCGGCGCGGTCACGCTGGTGGGCGCCGGACCCGGGGATCCGGAACTGCTGACCTTGAAGGCGCTGCGGGCACTGCAGGATGCCGATGTCATTCTGCATGACCGGTTGGTGTCGCCCGCCGTGCTTGGCATGGCGCGGCGCGATGCCAGGTTGATCTGCGTGGGCAAAGCCGCCGGCAGCATCGGCAGCACCCAAACTGAAATCAACGCACTGCTCATCGAGCACGCGCTTTCAGGCAAGCGCGTCGTTCGACTGAAAGGCGGCGACCCATTCATTTTCGGCCGCGGCGGCGAAGAACTCGAGGCGCTTCGCAAAGCCCGGATCAATTTTTCGGTGATCCCGGGCATCACGGCGGCGGCCGGCTGCGCCGCCTACGCCGGCATACCGCTGACCCACCGGGATCACGCGCACAGCGTCACGTTCGTCGCGGGGCACGGCGATGCGGACGGACGCGAGCCCGATTGGCGGGCACTGGCCCAGCCCGGCACCACCACCGTTTTCTACATGGGCCTCGCGCGTGTGGAGCATATCGCCGCAAGTCTCATACGGCACGGCGCGGCCGGAGCGCTGCCGGCCGCCCTCATCGCCCACGGCACGCTCGAGAATCAGCGGGTGATCAGCGGGACCCTGGACACGATAGCCGCCGCCGCCGCACATGCAAGACTCGAGTCGCCCGCGCTCTTGGTGGTGGGCGAGGTGGTGTCCTTGCACAGCTCGCTGGCGTGGTTCAACCCTGCGCCGCAGCTCGCGGTATCCCAGTCGGCCTAGTCAGGCGATCGCGTCGGTGAAACCGCGCTCGGCGATCCAGGCCCGGTTGAACAATCGCGATTGATACTTGGCGCCGCCGTCGCACAGCACGGTGACGATGGTGTGGCCGCGGCCCAATTGCTTGGCGACCGCCACGGCGGCGGCCACGTTGATTCCGGAGGTACTGCCGAGCAGCAGCCCCTCTTCGCGCATCAGCCGATAGACGAAGCGCATGGTTTCCGCATCGGAGATGCGCAGTGCGTCGTCGATGGGCGCGCCCTCCAAATTCGCCGTGACGCGTCCCGTGCCGATGCCCTCCGTGATGGATGAGCCGCCGTCGGATTTCAGCTCGCCGTCCTTGATGTAGTGATACAGGGCACTGCCCGGCGGATCCACGAGCACAATGCGCACCGCGGCGGATTGGGACTTCAAATACCGGGCCGTGCCGGCGAGCGTGCCGCCCGTGCCGGTGGCCGCGCAAAAGGCGTCGATCTTGCCGGCCGTATCGCGCCAGATTTCAGGTCCCGTCGACTCGAAATGCGCGTCGCGATTCGCGGTATTGTCGAATTGATTGGCCCAGATGGCGCCGGGTAGTTCCTGGGCCAGGCGCCCCGCGACCTTTTGGTATTGATTCGGGTTGCTGTAGGGCACCGCGGGGACTTTGCGCAGCTCCGCGCCCAGCGCCTCGATGATCTGATACTTCTCGGCGGCTTGATTGTCGGGCATGACGATGACGCACTTGTAGCCGCGGGCATTGCAGACGTGCGCGAGGCCAATGCCGGTATTGCCGGCGGTGCCCTCGACGACAGTGCCGCCCGGCTTCAATGTGCCGCGGCGCTCGGCATCCAATACGATCCATTTCGCCGCACGGTCCTTCACCGAACCGCCGGGATTCATGAACTCGGCTTTTCCCAAAAGCTCGCAGCCGGTCTCGTCGCTCAGGTGCCGGAGGCGAATCAACGGCGTATTGCCGATCGAATCCGTAAAACCATCTTTGACACTCATCAGTGCGGCGCCTCGAGATACAGCGAGCGGTATAGCTTGTTCAGCCTACGAATTTAAGCGATTCCAGGCGCAAAACGGTGGTTTTAGAAAAAAGAGTCCCCGGACTAGCCGGGGAATTCGAGTGGAACAGGTGCTGGGTTTAGACCCTAGCACGTCCGTTAGTGGCAGATACGCCGCACAAGAGTGCCCAAACGTTCGACCTTGTTTGTGTCTTCCAGTGTTGCAAGTAAGTAACGCTGGTAGTGAACACGGACCGCTTCTCGAATATATGATAGGCGATATCATAGATAAATCCAATAGTTAACGGATTTTAATTAGATTTTGCTGCGCTATGTCAAACGTGTTGCCGATTGGTGACAAAACAACACCTGCGGCCGCACGCCGGCCTTTCGCGTCGAAGTCCTTGGAACTCGAGCGCCCGTTTGCTTTTGTGCCCGGGTTGTTCCAAATTTCGCGAATCACGCGAGGTTTCATGAAATATCTACATACGATGGTTCGGGTGACGGATATCGAGCAGTCGCTTCGCTTCTATCGCGACGCGCTCGGCTTGAAGGAACTATCCCGCAAGGATTATCCGCAGGGACGCTACACGCTGGTTTTTTTGGCGGCGCCGGGCGATGAGGCGGCGCAGGTCGAATTGACGCACAACTGGGATCCCGAGGAATACGCGGGCGGCCGCAACTTCGGCCATTTGGCCTATGCCGTGGATGACATCTATGCCGCCTGCAAACGCCTGATGGACCATGGGGTGACGATCAACCGTCCGCCGCGCGACGGGCGCATGGCCTTTGTGCGCTCGCCGGACAACGTATCGATCGAATTGCTGCAAAAAGGCCCTGCGCTGGCGCCTGCGCCTCCCTGGACCACCATGCAGAATGTCGGGCAGTGGTAGCAGCGCCCAAGATCCTCAGCCAGGAACGATGGTTGGCCGCTAGAACATTTCCGAGGCGTCGGGAGTCTTGGCCGGGACGTCGGTGCGCGAGGGAATATGATCGCCCGTGATCATTTCGCTGTATCCCTGTCCGGGCCCGACCATGGGATAAACGCCGGCGTCGCGGTCGATGATGACTTCCAAAAAAGCCGGCCCCTTGAACCGGATGAACTCTGAAACCACCCGGGGCACGTCGGCCTTCTGATCGAGCCGCACCGCGTATTTGAATCCGTCGGCCTTCGCCGCCTTCACGAAATCCTTGGTATGCAGGCTCTTGTCGCTCGCGCTCATGCGCCCCTTGTGGAACAGCTTCTGCCACTGCCTGACCATGCCGTCGCCGAAGTTGTTGAGCACCACGACCTTGATCGGCAGGTCATAAGTGGTGACGGTTTCCAGCTCGCCGATGTTCATGCGGATGCTGGCGTCGCCATCGAAGTCGATGACCAGGCGGCCGCGCTGCGCGAATTGCGCGCCCACCGCCGCCGGCAGTCCGAATCCCATGGTGCCCATGCTGCCCGAGGTGAGCCACAGCCGCGGCGTGCGGAAATCGAAGTACTGCGCCGCCCACATCTGATGCTGCCCCACTCCCGTCGTGATGATGGCTTCGCCGCGCGTCAGGCGATTGATCTCTTCGATGACGTAGTAAGGCTGGATGAAGGCGCTGTTGCGATCGTAGTTCATCGCGTGTTTGACGCGCAGTTCGTCGCAGTGCCGGTGCCAGGCCGACCAATCGCATTTGAAATTCGTGGCTTTGCCGTAATCCGTCAGAGCGCGCAGCGCCTCGGGCATGAGGCCCACATGATTCCAATTCACACGCTTGACCTTGTCGATCTCGGACGCATCGATGTCGACATGTGCAATGAACTTGGCGCGGCCGGCAAATTTGGCGACGTTGCCGGCGACGCGATCGTCGAAGCGCGCACCAAAAGCGAGCAGGCAATCGCAATCATCGACGGCGTAGTTGGCGAATGCCGTGCCGTGCATCCCGAGCATGCGCATCGACAGCGGGTCGGCGGTGTCGACGGCCCCGATTCCCATCAGCGTGGTGACCACGGGAATCTGAAACTGCCGCGAGAATTCGCGCAGTGCATCAGCGGCGCCGGCGTTGATCACGCCGCCGCCCGCGTAAATCAGCGGACGCTTCGCGGCGTGCAGGGCCGCAAAGAATTCGGCACAGGCGGCCTGCGGCAGGCCGGCCGCCTCGAGCCGGTTCATCCGCTGCCGGTATCCCGGAACCGCCAGGCGTCCGGAACCTTGGAACACGCCTTTCCAATTCTGCACATCCTTCGGCACGTCGAGAACCACGGGGCCGGGGCGGCCGGTGCGCGCAATCTCAAAGGCGGTTCGCACCGTCGCTTCCAACTTGCTGGGATCGGTGATGAGAAACACATGCTTGGCGACCGCACCCATGATGCTGGGCACCGGCGCCTCTTGAAATGCATCCGTGCCGATTGCCGTGGTCGGGACCTGACCGCAGATGACCACGATCGGAACCGAGTCGGCCAGGCTGTCGCGCACCGGCGTCACGGTATTGGTGGCGCCCGGTCCCGAGGTCACCAATGCCACGCCCACCCGGCCGCTCGCGCGCGCGAAGCCCGCCGCCATGAACGCGGCGCCTTGCTCATTGGCCGGCACCACGAGGGGCATGGCGGAATCGTGCTCCTCGTTGAAGCGAAATACCGCGTCGTATATCGGCAAAATCGCGCCGCCGCTGTAGCCGAAGACGGTGTCGACGCCTTCGTCGGCCAATACCTGAACCAGCATGTCCGCGCCGGTCATGACGGTGCCGGCGAGCGGGTGCGCGGATTGATTTTGCGGGGCGGAATGATCGCTCACGTTGAAAGACTAGCAGTTCTCTCCCTGGCGCCCAAGCACATTGCTCCCGTATCCTGGGCCCCCATGCGTCACATTATTGCGATTCTCCTTCAGAATGAGGCCGGCGCGCTCACTCGCGTCACCGGCTTGATATCGGCACGCGGCTACAACATCGAATCGCTGTCGGTCGCTCCGACGAACGACCCCACCGTCTCGCGCGTGACACTGGTGACCATCGGATCGGATCCGGTGATCGCACAGATCAACGCGCAGCTGCTGAAGCTCGTCGACGTGGTCGCCGTCGAGGACATGACCGCCGGCGACACCCTGGCGCGCGAATTGCTGCTGATCAAATTGCAGATCTCTCCCGAACACGTCGAATCGGTCGCGCTCCAGTTGCGTCGCGTGGGAGGCAGGGTGCTGGCGTCCAATCCTTCGAGCTACATCGTCGAAGTCGCCGGCACGGAGCTCGAAATCGGCGAATTCATCGCCGGCATCGGCGCCTTCGGAGAAATCATCGAGGTGGTGCGCAGCGGTGTCCTCGGCATTGCACGCGGCAATCCAAAAATGCAGGTGGTCAGATGAAATCGCCGCATCGATGCGCGGCGCTGAAGTCGCCCCGCGTTTTGCGGTAAAATTTGCCGCGTATATTTGCGTAGGGCAAGCACAAGAAACCACGGTGGATGCAAAGCATGCAGCTCGGTACCGATTCGACCGCTAGGGAAGCCCTGCAACTCCTGTTGGCGTTGGGCCTGGGCGCCATCGTCGGATTGGAACGGCGCCTGCGCGGACATCCGGCGGGAATCCATACCAATGCCCTGGTCTCCTTGGGATCCGCCGCCTTCGTCGTTGCAGGCTTGAGCCTGGGCGGCGATGTTTCGCGAGTCGCGGCGCAGGTGGTCACGGGCAGCGGCTTCATTTGCGCCGGCGTCATTCTGCATCGCGGTACGGATGTCCGCGGCCTCAACACCGCTGCAACACTGTGGTGCGCCTCCGCGATGGGTGTGTTGTCGGGCGTGAACCAGCTCCTGCTCGCCTGCATGGTTGGGGCGGCAACACTCCTGACCAACGTCGTGTTGCATTACGTCGAGCACGTGCTGGTGAGAATCAGCACGCCGAGCAGCATGGTTTCCAAGGATCTTTAGAAATTTTGAGGACATTCACACGCCATGCCTGAACTTGAAGTCAAACCGGAACATGCCGACGATCCCAATACCCGGCGCATCGGAATATTGGTCGGAGTGGTCGGTATCCTGTTGTCGGTGGTCACGATCGCTTCGCACCGGGCGCACACCGACGCGGTGATTCACCGCACCGAGTCGAACGACCAATGGACTTATTACCAAGCGAAGAAGACGCGCGAGAACACCGAAGACGTGGCGTTGGCGCTGCTGACGACGCTGGGCACCGATCCCGCCAAGGCTGAAGCCGTGACGCGCAAGCTGGACGCGGCGCGCGCCAAGTACGCCGCCGACGCGGAAAAAATTCAGGACGAGGCAAGAGCGAAGGACAAGGAAACCGAAAAGGAAGAGCACCGCGCCCTGTTTTTCGACATCGGCGAGGGATTGCTGGAGCTGGGACTGGTGTTGTGCTCCCTGTATTTCTTGGCGCGCAAGGTGTTCTTTCCGGCCTTCGGCGTGCTCGCGAGCCTGGCCGGCACGATCCTGGGTGTCATGGGTTTCATGCTTTGAGAAGCCTGGCTGTCTGGGCGGCGGTGATTTCCGCATGGGCAACGGGGGCCTGGGCTGCGGACGCGCCGGCGACTCCTCGCGTCGAAGCCCGCTCGCACGATCTGCTGGCCGTGGGCGTCGTGCACGACGATGCCATGAGCATTCACATCAGCCGCCTCGCTGACAATGCGCCGGTGCGGGACGCCGTCGTGACCGTCGTGTTGCGCGGCGTGGCGCACCCCACGACCGCCGAGGCCGACGGCAGCTATTCCCTGCGCACCAAGGACCTCGCGCTGCCGGGCGCCGCGGCCGTTGACTTTCAAGTGGGCCAGGGAGCGGCGGCGGAAAGCCTCAAGGGCACGTTGGATATGGGATCGGCGCCCGGGCAGGTGGACGACCGGAACAACAGCCGCCAGCTGTGGTGGTGGGTGCTGAACTTCGCCGTATGCGGCGCCGCCGTGTGGCTTTTCTCGCGGCGGCGCCAATCGGCGAAAGACTAGAAACTCTGCATGGTCTGCACCAGAAATTGGAATCTCTGGATTCCGGCGACGTTGCTCAGCGGGAACGCAAAATCGACGTGCAGGACGTTCCCCAGGCCTGAGCGGGTATTCCCCAAGCGCAGGCCGAATCCCAAATCCTTCAGCAATCCCGGATCGCTGTTGCCGATGACGCCCGTACCCCAGGTCCGCCCTACATCCGCGAACACGGCGCCGCCCACGCGAACCAAGCGAAACGGAAACCAATCCGTGAAGACCCGTTGCTCGAGCGTGAAAAGGGCACGGGAAGTGCCCGACTCGAAGCGCAACGGGTAGCCGCGCAAGCCGCTGTCGCCCCCGATGAGCAGCTGCGCGTCCGGATCCAATCGATGGGTGGTGGTTCCGGAAAATGCCGCGTACAGCAGCCAGTCCTCGCGCCACCGCCAGTAGTACCTCGCCGCGGCATCGGCAACCAGGTTGCGTGCACGTCCCTGCTCCAGGCGCGAAGAAAAATCACCGGTGAGGAACAACTGCTGCTCATGGGGCAGGTCGAATCCATGCAGCGCTTTGGCGGCGAGCATGACGGCATCGCGGTCGGCGCCAAAGGCGCTGCTCGAGTAGCCAATCTCCCCCGTCACCTCGGTGCCGAAGTACAGGTCCTCCGCGCGGCCGATCTGATTCTCATCGCCGACCTTCTTGTAGTTGTCCTGAAGAATGTCGAATCCGGTAAATGGGTATGACAGGGTTCGATCGGGCGGCAGCACTTTGGCCGGCACCGTTGTGATCGGCGACGGATAGAACAAATTGCGGTCGTAACGCATGCCGAAGGTCCAGCGCTTGGTCCAACCGTCGATCAGCCCGTTCGAAACGCCGCCGCTCAATTCATAGGAGCTCTCGTTGTCGTTGAACTGGTCCACGATGTTGCCCAGGTTGTAGCGCGAGATCCTGCGGTCGAACGTGATCGCGGAGATTTTCGTGCTCCAGGGCGCATCCAGAGAATAGAAAGGATGCGTCACCACGGCCGCGCGGGTCGAGCCGTCGCTCGCTTCGGAGTAGGCGAGCGCCGAGGTCCAGTGCGACCCGAGTACGTTCGGGTCCATCCAGGTCACGGTGCTGCTGGTGCGGTCCACGGTGCTGCCGTGGGACAGCTGCAAGGCCTTTCCCCAGCCCAGGAAATTGCTGTCCGCCAGACTGAACTTGGTGTCATTCGTCCCGCCCGAGCGGGAAAGGGAAATTCCGGGACTCAAAGTCCAGACATCCTTGGTGATGACCCGGATGTCCACCTTGCCGTCGGCATAGCGGACCGGCACGACGCGTGCGTCGTACACGTACGACAGCAAGCGCAGCGTGCGCTCGGTCTCCGCCAGCTTGCGGCCGAGATATTTCTCGCCGCTGGCGAACAACAGCTGCGCTTGGATCGTCGCATGCTTGGTGCGGATATGAAGCCGGTTGGCAAGCCGGAACAGTCCGTTGCCTTCGCGCGGGTCGCTTTGGTCGAAAATATTGCGGGTGATGATCTCCACTCTGCCGATGATCGCGCCGGCCGCTTCGAGCTCGGCATCGCTCGGCACGTCGGGGGGACGAGGCTCGTCGATCCGCGTGTGTTCCGTGTCGGTGAGCTTCGCGGCGAATGCAGGCTGCGCCATCATTGCGCATAGGACGGTGAATGCAATCAGGCATCCGCCGCCGGACAATCTCATTCAGGCGGCGGGCTAGAGGGCGGCGTTGTCACTTTCGCCCGTGCGAATGCGCAATACCCGCAAGATGTCGGTAACGAATATTTTGCCATCACCAACCTTCCCGGTTTTCGACGCGCCAACGATGGCTTCCATCACCTGATCGACCAGCTCGTTTTTGACGGCAACTTCGATGCGGGTCTTCGGCACGAAGTCCACGACATACTCCGCCCCACGGTACAGCTCCGTGTGTCCGCGCTGCCGGCCGAATCCCTTCACCTCCGTGACGGTCATGCCGGAGACGCCGATTTCGGACAGGGCCGCCCGCACGTCGTCCAGCTTGAACGGTTTGATGATTGCCGTGATCAATTTCATTCTAGACTCCGGTCGGGGGCAGTCCGGGTAATACTAGTACGATTCCGATGAGGGGTACACGTGATCTCTGCCATACTCTACGTCATGCCGGCGCCGCGGACCGCGTGTTGTTGATCCGCCACGCACTTTAATGCCCCGCGTTACCTTCATTGAACCGGGCGGCTTCCGCCGTGAGATCGATGCGCCTGTCGGCATCACCTTGATGGAGGCGGCCAGGCAAAACGGCGTGCAGGGTATTGTCGCGCTGTGCGGCGGCGCCTGCGCATGCGGGACCTGCCATGTCTATGTCGATGCGGCCTGGCTGCCCAAGCTCGCCGCGCGCGAGGAGATGGAAGAGGGCACGCTGGAGTGTGCGTGGGAGCCGCGCGAGAATAGCCGCTTGAGCTGCCAGATTCATGTCACGGCGGATCTCGACGGGCTGGTGGTGACGGTTCCGCAGCGGCAAGGAGCGGCTTGAGGATGTTTGGCATTGCAATTCATGGCGGCGCCGGTACCCTGCCGCGGGCGGAGATGAGCGGGGACGCGGAGAGCGGGTATCGATCCGGCCTGACCGAGGCGATCGAGGCGGGTTACGCGGTGTTGGAAGGCGGCGGCACCAGCCTGGATGCGGTGACGGTCGCCGTGGTTCTGCTTGAAGACAACCCGTTGTTCAACGCCGGTCGCGGCTCCGTGTTCACGCTCGATGGCCGCAATGAATTGGATGCCTCGATCATGGATGGGCGCACGTTGCGGGCCGGCGCGGTATGCGGCCTGACACGCATCCGCAATCCGGTGGTGCTCGCCCGAGCCGTGATGGAGAAATCGGAACATGTCATGCTGGCCGGCGCCGGAGCGGAGGAATTCGCGTCGGGCCAGGGGTTTTCCTTCGTGCCGCAAAGTTACTTCCACACGCCCGAGCGTTGGGCGCAGCTGCAGCGAATTCGCGGCGGCGACACCGGCCTTTCCGGGCACACGATCTCGCACGTCGGCACCGTCGGCGCCGTGGCGCTCGATGGCTTCGGCAACCTGGCCGCCGCGACCTCCACCGGCGGCATGACCGGCAAGCGCTATCAGCGCGTCGGCGATTCGCCCATCATCGGCGCCGGCACGTATGCCGATGACCGCTCATGCGCCGTGTCGGCCACCGGACATGGCGAAGTATTCATCCGCAGCGCCGTGGCGCATGACATCTGCGCGCGAATGCGCTTCGGCGGCCGCAGCGTCGCCGCGGCGGCACGGGAGGTCGTTCTCGCGGAACTCCCGGCGCTGGAAGGCGAAGGCGGCGTCATTGCCATCGATGCGCGCGGACAGATCGCCATGGAATTCAATTCCGACGGCATGTTTCGGGCGGCCAGAAAGGCCGGCGGCGAGGCGTTCGTCGCGATCTATCGCTAGGAGGCTCGAGGACAGGTCCCTCAAGCCTCGACGTGATGGCGGCGCTTTTCGAAGCGACCGGTTCTCATGGTGGCGTACTCGGCCTCCATGACGATGACGCGATTTCTGCCCTCTTCCTTGGCGCAGTACAAGGCCTCGTCGGCCAGCTGGATCAATCCCTCGAGGGTCCGATTGGCGGCTGGCAGCACGAATGCCGCGCCGATGCTGACGGTAAGGCGGCTGGCAACCTTCGAAGCCTCATGCGGAATGTTGAGTTCGGCGATGGAACGTTGAATTCGCGTCAGCACTTCGGCGACGTAATCCCGGCTCGCCTCGTACAGCACGATCGCAAACTCCTCGCCGCCATAGCGCGCGACGAAGTCCAAGGGACGGCGTGCGCACTGGCTCAAGGACACGGCGACCGCGCGCAGGCACTCATCTCCGGCCTGGTGGCCATAGCGGTCGTTGTAGTCCTTGAAGCAGTCGACGTCCGCAAGCAGCACGGCGATGCGCTCCTCTTCGCGCACCGCCTGCTGCCAAACCCGCGCGATATGCTGATCGAACATGCGGCGATTCTGAATGCCGGTGAGCCCGTCGCGCGCCACCATTTCGCGCAGCAGGCATGCCTCCAGAAAGCGCAGGCGGCTGGTCTTCTCATGCATGTAGGTGACGGACGCGCAGAACAGGTTGGCGGCGACGAGGGCGAGGGCGCTGTAGCTGAACTCGCGGCCCGGCATGATCAGCACGGTGCCGGCCGCCAAATACGCCAGCATCACGATGACGTTGGCCGCGACGGCGTGATAGAAAATCAAGCCGCTCATGAAGTAGATGAAAACGATGCTCAAGATCACACAGGGGATCAGCAGCGAGACCCCGCCCAACGAGGCGATGATCTGCACCGCGGCCACGCTCGCGCCAAACAGGGTCATGATGACGATGGTAAGGGGCGCGTGAATCCGCTGGCGCAGCGGCAGGAAGCTCGCCCCGAGTCCGATGAGCAGGATCGGAATGGTGATCAGTATCTGGATGCGGCTGGGAATCCGATCGAGCTGCGGCCCCAGCACCATCGCGTCCATCGCTGAGAATGCGATCGCGATGAGGATCGCCAGGCATAGGTTCACGCGTATGTAGAGCAGGTTCTCGTCGAAATTTCGGCGCCTGAATTCGGCTTCGAGCTCGCCATCGAAGGTCAGCCACGGAAATCCGGCGCGCAATTGGCGCGCGTGCGGCGAATTCGGCAGATCTTCGTTGGAAAGCCCTGTGGCAGTGCTCATCCGTGTCACCGTACCTACCCCGGAGTCCATGCTCAATGAACTGGGGCGATTTTTTGAGAAGCCGCCGCAAAGCCGGCATGCATTATGTCAAATATAAAATCAATCCGCCAAATAGCGCGCCAGATACGAATCGAAATCGGTGTTGTCGGACGCCTCGATGCTGCGTTGCGCCTCGTGGGAATCCCGCGCCTCGCTCGCAAACTCCGCGAGCCGGCTCTCGTTCGGCGGATATAACCCGAGAAAGTAGTCTTTGTGAAGATTCGACATTCGCAGGGCCAGCTGAAAAAAACTTTCGCCCGTCTGCCGCATTTCGGCGATGAGACGCGCCGAAGGAGTCCGTTCCACGTCATCGATCTTCGCGCGTTGCTGCTCCAGCGCCGAGGAATAGGGCCGCGCGCGTTCGCCATGGTCGAGCATTTCACACAGTCCCTGCATCGAATCGAGGAGCTCCCGGGCCCACTCCGCCATGGCCATGCTGCGCCCTTCCCGGTTCAGGCAAAGCCCGGGTTCCCGTCCGCGTCTCGCGACCAAAAGATGATTTGCGTCCAGCCCCGATTGTTCGCCCACGCTGATCGGCGCGCTTTCACGCAGCAGGCACATGGCCAGAAAGGCTTCGAGGAAGCGCAGTTTGTTTTGATTGACGCCGACCGGATCGAATGCGCTCACGTCGAGCGCGCGTACTTCCACGTACTCCACTCCGGCCCGATGCAGCGCCTTGGTCGGCCGCTCGCCCGAGCGCGCGATGCGCTTCGGGCGGATGAAGCTGTAGTACTCGTTCTCGATCTGCAGGATGTTGGCGTTGAGCTGCTGGTAGACGCCGTTCACTTTGACGCCGAGCTTTTCGTAAGGCGGATAGGGCGTGCCGATCGCGCGGGACAGGTCGCGGACGTACTCGGACAAGCTGTTTACCGACACGCTCAAGGTCGATTGATTCTTGTTGCGATAGCCGATGTCGCTCATGCGCAGCGAGGTGCCGTAAGGCTCGTAGACCGTGTCGGCATCGAGCGCCGGCAGCGTATTTTCGCGCCCCGCGAAAAAGCTGTTCGATACCGCCGGCGACGTGCCGAACAGGTAGAGCACCAGCCAGCCGTAGCGGCGGTAGTTGCGCAGCACGCCGAAGTATTGCTCCGAAATGAAATCCTGCAATGGCTGCTTCGATTGATTGACCGCCTCGAGCACGCCCCACAATTTTTGGCTGAACGAGTAGTTGAAATGCACGCCGGAGATGGCCTGCATGATGCGCCCGTAGCGCACGCCCAATCCGTGGCGATAGACGGTCTTCAAGCGCCCGATGTTGGAGCTGCCGAACAGCGCCAGCGGAATGCTTGCGTCGCCCTTGATCGCGCTGGGCATGCTGGTCGCCCACAGCAGTTCGTCGCCCAGATGGCGGTAGACGAACTGATGAATATCGCAGAGGTATTGCAGCAGTTCCCACGTCTCGCCGAATGGCGGCGTCACCAACTCGATCAGGGACTCGGAAAAATCCGTCGTGATGTGTTCGTTGGTGAGCGGCGCCCCCAACGCATGCGGATGGCGCGTCTGGGCGATGACGCCGTCGGGCGACACGCGCAACGACTCCTTCTCGACGCCCTTGCGGCCGCCGCGCAAGATCGCCCGTTCGCCCGAATTAACGAGCCCCGCGAGACGCCTCTCGAAGCTTTTGTCGACCACGTTGCGCAACATTGTCCCCGGTTGATTCTCTACGGCAGCTCGGCCACGACCTCGATTTGCACGAGAAACCCGGGATCCACCAGACGCTGCACCTGCACCCAGGATGTGGTCGGCAGGCGCTCCTTGTCGTAGTACTCGAAGCGCAGGTCCGAAGCCTTGAGCAATGCGTCCATATCCGTCGTGTAAATCGTCTCTTTGACAACTTCTTCGAAGTCGGCTCCATGCGCTGTCAGGGTACGGCGGATATTGGAATAAGCGACGCGCATCTGGCCGGCCATATCGCCGGGTGAAACCAGGCGCCCATTCTGATCCGCGGCCACCGAGCCGGAAATATACAGTGTTTTGTCGATGAGGACGGCTTGCGAATAGCCGAAGTCCTTCTCGTAGGCGTTCAGGTGAAACACCCGCTTCACCCGCAGCGGCGGCGATTCAGGCTCACGCTCGCAGGCGCTCAACGCGCAAGCCGCGATGCAGACGATCAGGAGGGCGCAGCTCGACGCGCGCCCGGAATCAAGAACCGTGCGTCGCCGTGGCCTCAGCACGGGAGCGCAGCGCCCGCAGCATTCTGGGCAAATCCCTGCGCAGCGCCGATCGCACGATCCAGTGCGGCACCCAAAAGCCCGGCGCGAGGTCGACCGTATAGTGCGCGATCGTATAATCCCCGTCGATCTTCAGTTCCCAGGAGCCCCGCAGCGTTCGAAGATCCCCGGAGATGCGGTCGATCGATACCTTCGACGGCGGATCGTAGGTTGCGCGAATGAGGTAGGTCAGCTTGGGCAGGTACCAGGAGTAATTCATGACGTGGCGAATCCGTTGCCACGACTGGTCGGGTGCGCTCTCCACCACGTCGCAGACCTCGAGCCCGGGCACCATCCGCACCGATTCGGGGCAGCTCGTGATCAGCGACCACACGACGGCGCGCGGCGCGTGAATCCTCACGGTGGCGCTGGCGCTGCCGCTTTGTTCCGCCGGGTCCAATGACACCGATATCGCGATATCGTTCCCCGAAGAGGCCTCCGCGGCGAGATCCGCGGCCCGGGCTGCACCCGCGGCCATAAAAACGGCAAAGATGAATAAAGTGCGCACTGGATGGTCTGACCCCGACTGATCTGAATCCGAATAATCTGACTCCGGCCGGCAAATACTGTTCGAAAGAAATCGCCGCCAGGCGGTTATATCGCGTAAAAACCCTCATTTCGCAGCATCCATCCAACTTTTCATTCTTGCCTCGAGAATGTCCGGCGGCATCCCACCGCCCCGCAGAATCTCAGAGTGAAACTCTCGAAGGTCGAAGCGGCTGCCCAAGCGTTGCTGAGCCATTGCACGCAGGGCGCGAAACTTCATCTCGCCCATGCACGCCAACGCGTCCGCCGGGCTGGTCGCGTACGAGTCGATCAGAGATTGGGCGTCGAGGTCGTCGATTCCAAGATGGACTCGAAGATAGTCAATGGCCTGGCCTCTCGTCCAGCCCTTCGCGTGCAAGCTCGTATCGACCACCAAATCGACGGCGCAGCGCATTTGTACCGCGGCCGCATCCAATTTCGCCGATTCGTCAGTGTACAGGCCCAAGGTATCGCCGAGCGAGGCGGCGTACAGACCCCAACCCCGCGTGAAGGCGGGCTCGGAGCCAAAGCGGCGGAATCGAGGCAGGTCGGTCTGCTGCTGCTCGACCGCCATTTGAAAGAGCTCGCCCGGCAAGCCCCGCTGCAGAAAATTGGCGATCGAGAACGCTGCTTTCGCCGCCTTCAGCGTGTTCACGTAGAGAATCGCCGGCGCCCCGCCCGGTCCGCCCCGCCGGTAGTACAACGGCGCGGCCGGCTGCGGCAGCCACTCCGTGCCGCGAATATCGAGATCCGCCGGGGGCGTTTCGGTGAACGCCGCCGGCAGCGCGGCCCGAACTTGGACTTCCAGATCTTTGTAGGCGCTCACGAGTCCATTCGCGGGAAGGGCTCCGTTCGCGGGAACGCCTCCGTTCGCGGCAAGGGGCGGTGCCGGGTCGCGCGGCGGCGGAAGCCCCAGGCGCTCGACTTCGGCCACGCCGATGCGATTGACCTCCTCGGGTGTGAGCGCGGTGCCGGTCGTCCTTTTGACCAAAAACGCGTACCACTCGCGGCCCAGCGGCAGCGCCGTCAAAGCGATGCCCGTTCGGGCGCGCGGCAGGTATTCCTTCTGCAAGAAGTCATGCAACGCGCGAATGGCGGGCAGCAGTTTCCCGGAGACCGCGCCGGTCATTTCCCGCGTGAGCCGGCCACGTTCCGGATCCTTGATGCTCTCCGGCATGGATCGCAGCGGCGCGTAGAACACGTTGTTGGAGTCATCGACGCCGAGACGTTCGAGGATGCGAAGCATGCGCTCGATCACCGCGCGCGGCGACGTGTAGCCCCGCCGCATACCCTCGCGCATGTTCGCGGCGGCCTGCTGCGTCCAAAGCACGTGATCGTCGATGCGCTTCAGCCAGTTCTCGTATTGGGAAGCGGCAGCACCCGGGTGCTGCTCCATGTCCGCTGCCTGCGCCGCGAGCTCTTGAGTCGCTCCGCCGAACGGATCGATGGGCAGCAACTCATTCGGGAAGGTGAAGCTCTCGATGGCAATCTCGCGCCGCCGGCGAAAAATGTCGTAGGTCAGCCGCGATGGCGTATCCAGGGCGTCGCGCGAAACAGCGAGCACTTCCGCAAGATAGCGGCGCTCGATATCCAACGAATCCGCGAGAATTTGCGGCGCAATGGCGTTCTCGGCCGGCGGACGCTCGTCCCAGTAGCTCTCAACGATCTGCCTGAGCTGCTCCACGGGCGGCGTTGCCGCGGCCTGCTGCGGCGGAGCCGGTGGCTTGGGCGCGCCGCACCCGGCAAGCGCAAAAAACGCCAATCCGCAGCATACCTTGCAACAAAATCCGGTCATTGATGGATTATATGCCGGCGGGTAGGTCCATAATTCGCGTACTTAGCGCTTGACGGAGGCAACTATGTTGGTGGGATCAAGTCCGCGACGCGTCGCCATTGTCGGCGGCGCACGGATCCCGTTCGCACGGGGCAACGGCGCCTACGCGCAGGTCGGAAATCAGGAGATGCTGATCGCCGCGTTGCGCGGCGTGGTCGAGCGATTTGGGTTGCGCGGACAGCGCATCGATGATGTTGCGGCCGGCGCGGTGGTGAAGCATTCCAGTCAATGGGATTTGACGCGGGAGTCGGTGCTCGGGTGCGGGCTCGCGCTCGAGACGCCGGGACTGGATTTGCAGCGCGCCTGCGGCACGGGCCTCGAGGCGGCGATCCTGTTGGGCAACAAAATTGCGCTGGGCCAGATCGATTGCGCCATCGCCGGCGGAGTCGACACCGTGAGCGATCCGCCCGTGGTCTATCCGCGAAGTTTTCAGCAACTCCTGCTGCGCAGTTATCGCGGCAAGACCCTGGCTGAGAGGGTGAGGCCCTGGCTCGGGCTGCGCCCGAAGCATTTCAGGCCGGTGTTGCCCGGTGTGACGGAGCCGCGCACCGGCTTGTCCATGGGTGAGAGCACGGAGCTCATGGTCAAAACGTGGGGCATCACGCGCGCGGATCAGGATCAGCTGGCATTGGAGAGCCACCAGAAGGCCGCCGCCGCCTACGCCCAAGGTTTCTACAAGGACCTCGTCATCGAATATCTGGGATTGACCCAGGACAACAATATCCGCAAGGACACCTCGCTGGAGAAGCTCGCGAAGCTGCAGCCTTCCTTCGATTTCTCCGGAGCCGGCACCTTGACGGCGGGAAATTCCTCGCCGCTGACCGATGGCGCGTCCGCCGTGCTGTTGGCCTCCGAAGCGTGGGTTCGCGAGCGCAATCTTCCGGTGCTCGCTTATTTGAGCTACGGCAAGGCCGCGGCCGTCGACTACATCGAAAAGAAAGAAGGCTTGCTCATGGCGCCCGCCTACGCCGTGCCGCGAATGCTCAGCGATGCCAAATTGACGCTTCAAGACTTCGATTTCTACGAAATACACGAGGCGTTTGCCGGACAAGTGCTATGCACGTTGAAGGCCTGGACCGATCCGGCCTACTGCCGCGACACATTGCGGTTGCCGGGCCCCCTCGGCACGATCGACCGGTCGAAATTGAACGTGAAGGGCGGCAGCATCGCACTCGGGCATCCGTTCGCGGCAACCGGCGCGCGCATTGTCGCCACGATGGCGAAAATTCTCGATGAGGCCAAGGCCAAGCGAGGGCTGATCTCGATTTGCACGGCCGGCGGCATGGGCGTCACCGCGATTCTCGAACGTTGAGCCGGGAACCTGTCCGTGCAGTCCGCTTGCTTGAGGGCGGGCAATTGAACGCGCTATCCTCGAAGGCATGACCATGAAACTCAAAGACCCGACGCTGCTGCGCGAATTGTGCTTCATCGACGGCGGCTGGACCGCTGCGGACAACGGCGCCGCCTTGGAGGTGAAAAACCCCGCGACCTCGCAAAAATTGGGATCCATTCCGAACATGGGTGCCGCCGAAACGGCGCGCGCGATTGCCGCGGCGTCAGCGGCGCTGCCCGCGTGGAGGGCGCGCACCGCCAAGGACCGTGCCCTCATCATGCGGCGCTGGTTCGATCTGATGATGCAGCATCAAGATGATCTCGCGACGCTGATGACAGCCGAACAGGGCAAACCGCTGGCCGAGTCCAAGACGGAAATAGCGTACGCGGCCTCATTCATCGAGTGGTTCGGCGAAGAAGCCAAGCGATTGTATGGAGACATCATCCCGGGCCACCAAGCCGACAAGCGAATCATGGTGCTGCGCCAGCCGGTCGGCGTGGTCGCCGCCATCACACCCTGGAACTTTCCGAGCGCGATGATCACGCGCAAGGCAGGACCTGCGCTGGCCGCCGGCTGCACGATGGTTTGCAAGCCCGCCACTCAAACCCCTTATTCCGCGCTCGCCCTGGCGGAGCTTGGCGTTCGCGCAGGCATCCCCAAGGGCGTGTTCAACATGATCACCGGCAACGCCGCCGCGATCGGCGGCGAAATGACCGGCAATCCGACCGTGCGGAAACTGACTTTCACCGGCTCGACCGAAGTGGGCAAGAAGCTCATGGCGCAATGCGCGGGTACGGTCAAGAAATTGTCGCTCGAGCTGGGCGGCAATGCGCCCTTCATCGTGTTCGATGATGCCGATTTGGATGCCGCCGTACAGGGCGCCATCGCCAGCAAGTATCGAAATACCGGCCAAACCTGCGTTTGCGCCAACCGGCTCCTGATTCAAGCCGGCGTCTACGACGAATTCGCCAAGCGGCTCAAGTCCGCGGTGGCGCAATTGCGCGTCGGCGACGGGCTTCTCGGCGTGACCGACCAAGGACCGCTGATCGATGCCAAGGCGGTGGCCAAGGTCGAGGAGCACATTGCGGACGCGCTCGCCAAGGGTGCGAAAGTCGCCCTGGGCGGCAAGCGCCACGCGCTCGGCGGCTCATTCTTCGAGCCGACCATTCTCACCGACGTCACGCCCAGGATGCTGGTGGCGCGCGAGGAAACATTCGGACCGGTCGCGCCGCTGTTCAAGTTTGACAGCGAGGCCCAGGCGATCGCGATGGCCAACGACACGGAGTTCGGCTTGGCCGCCTACCTCTACACCCGCGACCTGGCCAGAAGCTGGAGAGTTTCGGAAGCCATTGAGTACGGAATCGTCGGATTGAACACCGGCATCATCTCCACTGAAACCGCGCCCTTCGGCGGCGTCAAGGAATCGGGGATCGGCCGCGAGGGTTCCAAGTACGGGATCCTCGACTACACCGAGATCAAATACGTCTGCGTCGGCGGCGTGAGCTAGGAGCGTGCTGGGACGCTTCCTCGAGTTTTCGCTGGCCGCGCCGGACATTCAGGCCTCGTTGGATTTCTACGTCGAATTGGGATTCTCTTCGGCGGAGGTGGGCGATGCGTGGCCGCACCCCTATGCCGTCGTCACGGATGGACGAATCTGTCTGGGGCTGCATCAGGTACCCATCCCCGCGCCGTCGTTGACCTTCGTGAAACCCGATTTGCTCAAGCACCTCGATGCGCTCGAGCAGAAAGGGATCGAATTCGAGTTTCGCCATCTCGGCAACGATGTGTTCAATGAAGTCGGCTGGTTCGACCCGTCCGGTCAGCTCGTGCGGCTCGTCGAGGCACGCACCTTCTCGCCCAGCAAACGCCTGGCCAACGACACGTCGCGCTGCGGCTATTTCCTCGAGATCGCCGTGCCGGCGCCGGATCGCGAGTCGGCCAAAGCCTATTGGGAAGACTTCGGCTTCGTCGGAATGGAAGAGTTCGAAGACCGCCTGCCGCATATTGCCTGCACCAGCGATTACATCGATCTCGGCCTGTACCGGCCCGCCGATTTGCGGCGGGCAACGCTGCGATTCGAAGTCGACGATGTGGCCGGCGCTCTCGCTCATCTTGCGGACAAAGGCATCGTGCCGAACGGGGAAATGCCGCCGGGTTTGCGCGGTGATCCGGCGGCGGTATTGGTGGCGCCCGAAGGCACGCCGATTCTGCTGACTAGTTCGTCGCCACCGTAATCTTGAACTTCAACTGCATGGCATCCTGCACCTGCAAGGCGCCATTCAACAGGCTGTAGGGCTTCAGACCCAATGCGGTTTGGCGCAGTTCCGCCGAACCTGCGGCGATCACGTGATGTGCATCGCCTTGCAAGCTGAACGGCATCGAGATGATCGCGGTGTGGCCTGCCACGGTGATTTCCAAGTCTGCCTTGGGCGCCTCCAGCGTACCGGTGAGCGACACGCTCTTCACCGTGATGTCCGGAAATTCAGCGGCATTGAGCACCGCCTCGCTCAGCATGTTGCGGCGGGTACCCGCCTTGGCGTCCTCCGGAATGTCGGGGGGAAAATCGGCGCCTTCCTCGCCGCGCGACTGTGCATCGTCGACCACGAAGTCGTTCACCGCCAGCTTGAGCGAAAATGACGACGCGGAGACGCTGCCGCCGATTTGCACCTGTCCGCTGACCGCCCGATTGACCATGACGTGGTTGTGGCCGAGATTGGACAGCGCCCCGGCCCGGTATACCAACAGTCTGAATTCGGAGCTGCTGGAATCGATCGGGTATTCGCCCGGCGCGGGCAGCGATTGCAGGCCCGGTTGACCGGCCAACCAGGGCGTGACCGGCCGCGGACGCGGTGCGGCGCATGCCGCCACGCTCAAGACCAGAACAGCGCCGGCCAGCTGCTTGAACATCTATCGCGCTCCCTCCGTTTGCTAGACTAGTCCACAGTTTGCAGCCGGAGATGCGCGATGCCAAATCAAAGCCCCCCAACCCGCTACTCTGCGGTTGCGCAAGGATTTCATTGGATCATCGCGGCCCTCATCGTGGTGCAGTTCACGCTGGGTTGGACGGCCCAGTTTTTGCCGCTCGGGGCGCGAAAGCTGGCACGCCTGGATTGGCACAAAAGCTTCGGCATGACCATCTTGACGCTGGCGGTGCTGCGGCTGCTGTGGCGGCTGTTCAATCGGCCGCCGGAGCTGCCGCCCGGCATGACGAAATTCGAACGGCAGGCCGCTCGCGTGAACCATGCGCTCATCTATGTCCTGTTGTTCGTCATGCCCCTGACGGGATGGATGATGTCCTCCGCCAAGAACTACTCGGTCAGCTGGTTCCACCAATTCACCTGGCCCAATCTCGTCGGACCGAACGAACAAGTCTTCAATTTGCTCAAGACGACGCACGATACCTTGAGCTGGCTGTTGTTCAGCGTGGCGCTGCTGCACATTCTCGCGGCGTTCAAGCATCACTTTTGGGACAAAGATGACGTGCTCAAGCGCATGCTGCCATTTACCAAATCGGAGAAGCGATCATGAGAAAACTGTTAGCCGGAACTGCCGCCGTCCTGTTGAATTCCGCCGCCGTCCTGTTGTGCTCCGCTGCCGCGCTGACGAGCTCCGCCGCCGCGGCTGCCGCGAGCTATACCGCCGACCCGGCGCAGAGCCGCTTGGAGTTCGTCGGCGTGCAGGCGGGGGCCGAGTTCAAAGGCGTGTTCCATAAGTTCACCGCCAATGTCGACTTTGCGCCCGATGCGCTCGCCGGATCCCGAATCGATGTGCAGATCGACATGAATTCGGTCGATTCGATGGACAAGGACCGCGACACCACCATACGCAGCAAGGATATCTTCGATGTCGCCCACAATCCGACCGCGCACTACGTCACCAAAACCATCACGAAGACCGCTGCGGGCTATTCCGCCGTCGGTGCGCTGACCCTGCGCGGGGTCACGAAGGACGTGCCGATCGACTTTCAGTTCGTGCCGGCCGGCGCCGGCGCGAAACTGACCGGCAGCGCCAAACTCAACCGCCTGGACTTCGGCGTGGGCCAGGGGGATTGGAAGAGCACGGAGAATGTCGGCGATGCCGTCAAAATCAACTTTTCCCTGGTGCTGAAACCCAAGACCTGACATGCCGCGCATCTTCGACGATGTCGCCGAATGCGTTGAAGACACTTTAGGCCGCGTCGGACCGCATATCGTCCTGGCGCTGCCCTTGGGTATTGGCAAGCCCAACCCGCTCGCCAACGAGTTCTATCGGCGCGCGCGGCGCGATCCTTCGCTTCGCTTGACGATTTTCACGGCGTTGAGCCTGCGGGCGCCGCAATGGCAGGGCGAGCTCGAGCGCCGGTTTCTGGAACCCTTGGTGGCGCGGCTTTTCGGCGGCTGCGTGCCGCTCGACTACGTGACGGATCTGCACGGTGCGGGCGTGCCCGGCAACGTGCAGATCGTCGAGTTCTTTCTGGACCCCGGTGCGCTGCTCAACGTCGGGCATTCGCAGCGCCACTATGTCAGCAGCAACTATACCCACGTGGCGCGCGACGTCGCCGCCCACGGCGTCAATGTCGTCGCCCAACTCGTCGCGAAGCGCAGCGTCGAAGGCCGCATCGAATACAGTCTGGGATCGAATCCCGATGTCACCCTCGATCTGCTCGAATACCTGGCGCCGCAACGGCAGGCGGGCCGGGACCTCGTCGTCATCGGCGAGATCAACCGGCAGATGCCTTTCATGTTCGGACCGGCGGCCGTGGCCGCCGAGACATTCGACTCGCTGATCGAGCACCCGCGGTACGAATACGACTTGTTTGCGCCGCCCAATCAACGCCTGCGTACGGCGGATTACGCGATCGGCCTGTACGGCGCGCGCTTGGTGCGCGACGGCGGCACCCTGCAGATCGGCATCGGCGAACTCGGCGACGCCGTGGTCTACGGGCTGCAGCTGCGCCACCGGCAGAACGCGGAATTTCGCGAAATACTCCAGGGACTGAAGGCGGCGGCGCGCTTCGGGCCGCAGTTGGACGCGATCGGCGCGGCGTCGCCGTTCGAAGCCGGACTCTACGGCTGCACGGAAATGTTCGTTGACGGCTTTTTGGATTTGTATCGCAGCGGGGTGCTGCGGCGGCGCGTCTACGCCGACGTGCGCATCCAGCGCCTGCTGAATGACGGCACCGTCGGCGAACGCATCGACGCGGCATTTCTCGCGGCGCTGGCGGGCGCGGGTTTCGCGAGCCCCCTAAGCCACGCGGACTTTGCGATGCTGCAGGACATCGGCGTCTTTCGCCGGGACTGCCGCTACCGCGACGGCCGCATCGAGAATTCAGAGGGACATGTCACCGCGGCGGCTCTGGATACGCCGGAAGACAGGCGCGGCCTGCTGGCGCTGTGCACCGGGCGGCAGCTCTGCGGCGGGATCTTGTTGCATGGCGCGTTTTTTCTGGGGCCGCGCGGTTTCTACGCGGCGTTGCGCGATTTGCCCGAAGCCGAGCGGCGCCAATTTTCGATGTGCGGAGTTTCGTTCGTCAACCAACTCGACGGCGCCGACCAGGCGCTGAAGGCGGCGCAGCGCCGGCATGGGCGGTTTCTCAACTCCTGCATGATGGTGACGATGCTCGGCGCGGCCGTGTCGGATGGCCTGGCCGATGGCCGCGTCGTCAGCGGGGTCGGCGGGCAGTACAACTTCGTCGCGATGGCGCATGCCTTGCCGGATGCGCGTTCCATCCTCACCCTGCGCAGCACGCGCGAAAAGAATTCCAAAGTCACCTCGAACCTCGTGTGGAACTATGGGAATACCACCATTCCCCGGCATCTGCGCGACATCGTGGTGACGGAATACGGCGTCGCGGATTTGCGCGGCCTGAGCGATCAAGATGCGGTCGCGGCCTTGTTGAACATCGCGGATTCGCGCTTTCAGGACGGCTTGAAACGGGAAGCCCAGGCGGCCGGCAAGTTGCGGCTCGACCATCGGATACCGGATTTGCATCGAAACAATACGCCGCGCGCCCTGGAGGAGCGTTTCATTCTGGCCCGCGCCCGCGGTTTGTTTTCGGAATTCCCTTTCGGCACCGACTTCACGAGCGAGGAGATCGTGCTGGCAAAGGCACTGACCAGGCTGAAGGAGAAGAGCAGCGGTGCCTGGCCGCGTGTCAAGGCCGCAGTTCTGGCTGCCGCGGCGCGCGGTACGCCGATTGCGGTCCGGCCCTACTTGGAGCGGATGTCGTTGAATGCGCCGAAAACCCGGCAAGAATGGCTCTGGCAGCGTCTCCTCGTGCAGGAATTGCGCGATCTGGCCTAGGAATACGCACGCAGGCTGCTCATGCCGCGGCCGCCAGATTGTTTCTCCGCCCCTGCCCGATTGTTTCTCGGCCCCTGGGTGAGTAACCTTGCCATCCCAGCCTACCCTGCGGAGCGACTTTATGAAAATCGGCGTGCCCAAAGAAATCAAAATTCATGAATACCGGGTGGGTCTGGTACCCGCGGGCGTACGCGAACTCGTCGATTCGGGACATCAAGTCATCGTGCAAAGCGGCGCGGGCGCGGGAATCGGCTTCGGTGATTCGAATTACCAGGCTGCGGGAGCCTCCATCTCCAAGAAGGTCGAGGACATTTTCGGCGCCACCGACCTCATCGTGAAGGTCAAGGAGCCGCAGCTCAATGAGTGCAAGATGTTACGCAGCAATCAAACGCTGTTTACGTATTTGCACCTCGCCGCCGATCGCGAACAAACGATGGCGCTGCTAGCCTCGGGCGCCACCGCCATCGCCTACGAGACGGTGACGGCCCCCGACGGCTCCTTGCCCTTGTTGACGCCGATGAGTGAAGTGGCCGGGCGCATGTCGGTTCAGGTCGGCGCCAATTGTCTGCAGAAGGCCAACGGCGGATTCGGTGTGCTGCTGGGCGGCGTGCCCGGCGTGGCGCCGGCCAAGGTCGTGGTGCTCGGCGGCGGCGTTTCCGGCACGCATGCGGTGGAAATGGCGGTGGGATTGCGCGCCGATGTGACCGTGGTGGACCGCTCCGTCAAGCGCCTGAGAGAGCTGTCCGCGATTTTTGGCAGCCAGCTCAAGACCGTGTATTCGACCGCGCATGCCATCGAGGAACTGGTACGCGATGCCGACCTCGTCATCGGCGCGGTGTTGATCGCCGGCGCCGCGGCCCCCAAGCTGGTCACGCGAGCCATGGTCAAGACCATGAAGCCGGGTGCGGTGCTGGTCGACATCGCCATCGATCAAGGCGGTTGTTTTGAAACCAGCCATCCGACGACTCATGCCGAGCCGACCTATGTGCTCGACGGCGTGATTCATTACGCCGTGACGAACATGCCGGGAGCGGTGCCGAGGACTTCGACCTTTGCGCTCACCAATGCGACTCTGCCCTATGTGAAGGCGCTGGCGGATCACGGCTGGCGGGCCGCGATTTCCAAAGACCCGGGGTTGGCCCAGGGCCTCAATGTGCACGCGGGCCAGTTGACTCATGAAGCGGTCGCGAGCGCGCTCGGGCTGGATTATCGGGCATTCCGCGCGGCGTAACTTTGAAAAAGCCGCGTGTACCGAAATTTCGCCGTGCGACGCCAGCGGTACGCCGCGAAGCGCTGGTCGAAGCCACGCTTCGCTGTCTCAAGAAATACGGCCATGACGGTGTTTCGGTACGCCGCATCAGCGCCGCCGCGGGCGTCTCCATCGGGCTGATCAACCATCACTTTCCCAGCAAGGCCGGGCTGATCGCGGAGACCTACGAGACTCTCGCGCTGCGGCTGCAGGATGAGCTGCGCAGCCGTGCGCACGATCGCACCGCCTCGCCGCGCGAACGCTTGAGCGATTTCTTCCGGGCGTCATTCGCTCCGGATCTTCTCGACCCGCAACTTTTCAACGTCTGGGTGGTGTTCTGGAGCATGGTCGCCCACTCGCGGGAAATACGCGAAGTCCATGATCGAACCTACGGAAAATACCGGTCCATTCTGGAAGGCCTGTTGGGCGAGCTGGTCAAATCGGGCGCCGCGCCCAAGTTGAAGCTGCGCCCCGCCGCGATCGCGCTCAGTGCGCTGCTGGATGGCCTATGGGTCGAATTGAGCCTCTGTTCCGAGACATTCAAGCCGCGTGAGGCCATCGGCATCTGCGAGGACTGGGTCAATGCGCTTTGCGCAGGCGCCTTCCCGCGCATTTTGCGGGGGATACCTCACAAAACTTGACCGCATCTCTTGTTATACTACTGTTCAACAAGAGTTTGGGACGGTTACCCCCGATGGACGGACGGCGCCGAGCGTTGCAGGAAGACTTCAGTCTGCCCGGATGGATATACCGGGACGCCGATTTTTTGCGCGCTGAAAAGGAGCGGGTGTTCGCCGCATCGTGGCAGGTCGTCTGCCATGTCAACGACATTCCGAACCCGGGCGATTACCACACGCTGGACTTCCTCGGCGAGCCCATTGTCGCCGTTCGCGGGCGCGGCGGCGGCGTCAAGGCGTTCTTCAACGTCTGCCGCCATCGGGCCTCGAGGCTCCTCGACGGCGCCGCCGGGAATTGCCCCGGCCGGATTGTCTGCCCTTACCATGCCTGGACCTACGATCTCGACGGCGCGCTGGCGGCCGTGCCGCATCGCAAGGAATTTGTCGAGTTTTCGGCCGAAGATTACGCGCTGAAACCGCTCGAGATCGAAATCTACAAGGGATTCATCTTCGTCCGGCTGCAGCCGGGCTTGCCGAGCGTCGCCGAAATGCTGGCGCCCTATGAGCAGGAACTGGCCTGCTATCGATTCGAGGAACTCGAGCCGCTCGGGCGGGTCACGATGCGCGTCCGCCACGTCAACTGGAAGAACGTGACGGACAATTACTCGGACGGGATGCACATCGCCGTCGCGCATCCCGGCCTGTCGCGCTTGTTCGGACAGTCATACGGCATCGAGGCCGAGCTGTGGGTGGACAAGATGTGGGGTCATCTCCGCGATACGCCCTCGTCGCAGCCCTCGGAGCGCCTGTACCAAGCCGTGCTGCCGAGAGTGCCGCACCTGCCGGAGGAGCGCCAGCGCCTATGGACTTACTTCAAGCTCTGGCCGAACGTCGCATTCGATATCTATCCCGATCAGGTCGATTTCATGCAGATGATTCCCGTATCGCCGACTGAAACCTGGGTCCGGGAGATCGCTTACGCCCACCCCGACGAACGGCGCGAAATGCGGGCGGCACGCTATCTGAATTGGCGCATCAATCGCAGAGTGAGCCTGGAAGACAAAACCCTGATCGAAAGAGTGCAGGCCGGCATGGGCTCGCGCAGCTACTCGCCGGGTCCACTGGGGCACAACGAAGTGTCGCTGCGAAGTTTTGCCCGCCGCATGCGCGAATTCATTCCCGAGAGCAGCCTCGAGCACCCGCCGGGCCCGGGTTGGAACAGCGCCGCCCGTCCACGTGGCGGCGCCGGTGGCTGAACACTCTCGCGACGCGATCGTCGTCGGCGGCGGCCACAATGGATTGGTCTGCGCCGCGTACCTCGCGGCCGCCGGACTCAAAGTGACGGTGCTCGAGCGCCGCGCGGTCGTCGGGGGAGCGGCGGTAACCGAGGAATTTCATCCCGGCTTTCGCAATTCGGTGGCCGCCTACACCGTCTCGCTGCTCAATCCAAAAATCATCCGGGATCTGGACCTGCCGCGCCACGGCCTGCGCGTCGTCGAGCGCAAACTGGCCAATTTTCTACCCCTGGACGAGAGCAGCTATCTCAAGGTGGGTGCCGGACACACCGCGCGGGAGGTCGCAAAATTTTCCACGCGCGACGCCGAACGCCTGCCCGCGTATGGCGAACGCCTGGACGTGATCGCCGATGTGCTGCGCGATCTCGTGCTGCAGACGCCGCCGAACGTCACCGCCGGCGGCTGGTTTCAGGCGTTGCCGGAACTGCTGCGCGGCGCACGCCAGGCGCAGCGCATCGCCAAGCTGGATCTGCCGATGCGGCGCGAGCTCCTGGACTTGTTCGTGAAGTCCGCCGGCGACTATCTCGACTCTTGGTTCGAGAGTGCGCCGATCAAGGCAGCCTACGGTTTCGACGGCGTGGTCGGCAATTACGCCAGTCCCTACGCCGCGGGTTCAGCCTACGTGCTCCTGCACCACGTATTTGGCGAGGTCAACGGCAAGAAGGGTGCCTGGGGGCATGCGATCGGCGGGATGGGCGCCATCACGCAGGCGATGGCCAAGGCGGCGGCGGAGCGCGGCGTCGAAATCCGGGTCGCCTGCCCGGTGCGGGAGGTGCTGGTCGAAGGCGGGCGCGCGGTGGGGATAGTTACCGAGAAAGGCGAGGCGATTCGGGCGCGCAGCGTCGTGTCGAACTTGAATCCAAAACTGCTGTACGGATCTTTGATCGACTCCAGCGTGTTGCCGCAGGATTTTCGGGAGCGCATCGCCCATTGGCGCTGCGGCTCCGGCACCTTCCGCATGAATGTGGCGCTGTCGGAATTGCCCGATTTCAAGGCCTTGCCCGGCCGAGCCGCCGCCGATCATCACACCGCCGGCATCATCATGGCGCCGAGCCTCGCTTACATGGACCAGGCGTACCTGGATGCCAAGGCGGGCGGCTGGTCGAGGCGGCCCATCGTGGAGAAGCTCATTCCCTCCACGCTCGATGACAGTCTCGCACCCAAGGGGCAGCATGTCGCCAGCCTGTTCTGCCAGCACGTGGCGCCGATCCTGCCGGACGATGAGTCCTGGGATGCGCATCGCGAGGAAGTCGCGGACGTGATGATCGATCTGGTCGACACGCATGCGCCGAATTTCAAGGCCTCGGTGCTCGGGCGGCAGATCATGAGCCCGCTGGATCTTGAACGCACCTTCGGGCTCATCGGCGGCGACATTTTTCATGGCGCCCTGAGCTTGGATCAGCTGTTTTCGGCGCGGCCCATGCTCGGGCACGGCGACTACCGCGGCCCCTTGAAGGGCTTGTACATGTGCGGCTCGGGCACGCATCCCGGCGGCGGCGTGACCGGCGCACCCGGACACAATGCCGCGCGCGAAATCATCGCGGACTTTCGACGGGGCCGGCTGAAACAGGCTTAGGAGCTATTTCTTCGTCGGATCCGGATACGCGAATGGATCGGTCACGGCCGGCTGCGTGGGCAACATCTTTCGCGGCAGCGGTTTCTCGCTGTTCGCCGCGGCCATGAGCACCGTCGCCAGCACCACCGAGGCCTGGCGCAAATCCGCCGGCCGCAGGTGATCGAACGTGTCGAGATCGGTGTGATGAACCCGCGTCTCGTAGTCCAACGGGTCCTGGATGAATTGGAACGCCGGCAATCCTAAGCGGCTCAAGAACACGTGATCTGTCCCCCCGGTGGGTTCGGCCACGACCGCGCTCGCGCCGAGGCTGGAAAATGGCGACAGCCATTCGCGAAAAATCGGTACCACCGCGAAATTTCCCTCCGTGTAAATGCCGCGAATCTTTCCGGAGCCGTTGTCGATGTTGAAATAAGCCGCCAGGTCGGCGAATCCCGGCAGGCTTTGCACGGGGTACGAATCCCCCAGGAAGTATGGCGGCAGATCAGCCTCGGCAGGATCGGTTGGCTGCGGACGGTGCGCGAGATGTTTCTCGACATAGGCGGCCGACCCGAGCAGGCCTTCTTCCTCGCCCGCCCACAAGGCGAAGCGAATCGTGCGTTTTGGATGCACGCCGATGCTGGCGAGGATGCGAGCCGCTTCCATGATCACCGCGCTGCCGGCGCCATTGTCCGCGGCCCCGTCACCGGCAACCCAGCTGTCCAGGTGCGCCCCGGCCATGACGTAGCCTGCATGCGGATCCTCGCCGGGAATGTCCGCGAAGGTGTTGTAGGCGTTGTGATCCGCGTCCTCGAAATGCACCCGGCTGTCGATTTCCAGCTGCACGTCGCCGCGCTTCGCGAGCCGCGCCAGTTTTCGGTAGTCCTCCGCCGCAAGTTCGAGACCTGGAAGCTTCGCCGTCTTGCCGACCCGGTAGGCATAGCCTTCGCCGTGCACCAAACGCCCCTCGGTGCGCGACATTTGCACCAAAGCGACCGCCCCTTCCTGGGCCAGGAATGCATCCAAATCGGGCCTGAAGCGAAAGCGCTCGATGCGCTTCTTGCGCTCCGCCGGGTCGAATGTCGGCTGCTCGTACTTGTCCAGCTTCGCGATGTCGGCGTCGGTGAGCCGTTGGAAGGGCGCGTCGCCGTCGTCCTTCGGCGGCGCCGGCCACGTGACCAAGACGATTTTGCCGGCCAATTTGCCTTTCCAATCCGCGAAATCGCTTTCCTTCGCCATGGGCGCAACGATGATGGGCGCGTTCAGGACGCCGTTGGTCGCGGGTGTCCACGCCAGCGGAATCGCCCGCAAGTCCAAGATCCGAGGCGCGACCATGCGCACGTGCGAGGATTCGATCCACCAACCCCGGCCGAAGTCGAAGCCTTCGGATCTGACATCCTTCAAACCCCAGCCCTTGAATTTCTCCTGCGTCCACCGCTCGGCTTTGCGCATGGCGGGAGAGTTGGTCATCCGGCCGCCAATCTCATCCGCCAGGTACGCCGCGGTATCCACCACCTCGCTATGGTTGAATCCGACATCGGAGATCCGATTGATCGTGATGATTTCCGCCGACAAGGCAGCCTTCGGCGGTGCGGCGGCCGCCATGGCGGCGGCGCTCGAGAATAGGCAGGCGCAAAAAACGGACAGCTTGGTCAACACCGCTCCCCCTCGCGAAAAATTCAGCGCCGCATCGTAACAATACGCAGCGCCGGTACCAAGACCCATCAATCAACTTCCCGACATCAATCATCTTCCCAATTGAAGCGCCACACAGCGATCGCCGCAAACAGTGCCGACCAGCCCACCAAGATCGCCGTGGGTGCAAAGGCCGCTTGCAGCGGCAGGCCGCGCCAGGTCGTGGCATCGAGGCCATCAACCGCCCAGCGCGTCGGCACGAACTCCGTCACGTGCTGCAGCCACTCTGGAAAAATAAACGACGGCACCCACGCGCCGCCCAGCATCACCAGAATCAGCACGGAGAACATGGCCACGCCGCGCGTCGCGCCCACGGAGCGGCCAAGCGAGGCGATCATCAGGCCCGTCGTGGCCGCCAGCAGCGCGAAAGCACAGGCCACCATCACGAAGCCAGGAACGCTGCCCGCGATGCGCACGTCGAACACCACCCGTGCGACCAGGTACACGACCGCGAGAATCATGATCGCAATCAGCGCCGTGGCGGCCACCCGGCTGCCGAGCAGTACGCCGCGGGAGAGCGGCGCGGCGCGCAGTCTGCGCCACATGCCTTCTTGGCGCATCATGAGCAGCGCAATGCCTGCGTCGATGCCCATGAACAGGATTAACTGGATGCTCATTCCCGCGAAGGAATGGGCGTAGGAGTTGTATCGAGGTCCCGTGGTGACGGCGACATTGTCGATGTTGAAGGGAATCGGCTTGGCATTGCCGATGAAGTTCGGGCGCGACAGCCGCTGCATGACGTGCTGGGAGAGCAACCCCGCGACCATCGGCCGAATCATTGATTGCGAAGGATCGTAGAGGAGCTTGACGTCCGGCATATTTCCGGCGCCGACCAGCGCGCCGGTCGCCGCGGATTCGAAACCGGCGGGAAATACGATGGCCGCCCGCAGCTTGCCGCTCTTCACCAGCGCCTGTGCCTGATCCTCCGGCAGCTCCTGAATCTCGAGCGATGCGTCCTGGCCCAGG
>Ga0210389_10000286_pt1 | contig 51421 bp, 53 predicted proteins | sample IncBWH28OmetaG_FD_160127 | JGI IMG/M metagenome (GOLD analysis project Ga0210389, IMG submission 160127) | Forest soil microbial communities from Barre Woods Harvard Forest LTER site, Petersham, Massachusetts, United States - Inc-BW-H-28-O ... | reverse complement strand
CCGCCCGGCGGCAAGATCTTGTCAGCACCTTCACCCTCGCCCCGCTTGAGCTCCAGGTAGCGGTTGCCGATCAGGTCGAGGTAGCGGATCTGTGCACTGGTCGACTGATACAGCGGCACCGAGCGATTGACGTTGAATTTCACCCGCACCCGGGCGCCGCCGTCAGTCAGCGCAACCGAGTCGACCTTGCCGATCTCCACCCCCGAGGCCCGGACGAATTGGCCTTGCCGCAGCCCGCTGATATTGCTGAATTCCGCCGAGTAGGCATTGGTTCGGTCGAAACGGATCTGACCGAAAACAACGAAGATCATGACAGTGAACAGCAGCAGCACCAGGGAGAAGATGCCGAGTCGGATGATGGTCCCGGAGATTTTCATGGGTTGATCGAGTTATCCCCTACCTGACGGCCCCACACGTACTCGATCGCGTAGGGCGAACCGACGCTCACGTGGTTATACGGCGCAATGCTGACGCCGGCGTCCATCACCAGGTTCGGCGCCGGCCACAGGTCGTGGGTGATGTGCTGCCAGCAACCCGGCGCACCCCCGGGTCCACCGCGAGCGTTCACCCGCGGCAGGTTCTCCGGCCACATGTAGGGGTTCGGGGCCCCGCCCACCAGTCCGCCGAGCCCGCCGAACAGCGAGCCCAGGGCGGCCACCGCCGCGACCGGGTTCAAGAAGAGCCCCAACCCGGACAGCAGCTCGGCGCGGTCATTTAGCGAGTAGCCATTACCACCCAGGAACGCAGCGGCCTTGGGTTCTTCGTCGTGATAGTTACGCACCGTGCAGAACAGCTCCGGGCTGTAGGTGTTCAACAACTGGGCGGTGGGCACCAGGTCGGCGGATCCCCGCGCCAGATACGGCCCACCTTTCTCGAAGATATCGGCGCCGGCGTTGCCGAGTCCGGCCGCCGCCAACAACGCCTGGTCCAAATCCTTCTGCTGCTGGTTGATGGTGCGCGACGTGATCACCGCGTTGTTGAGGAAGTCGAACAAATCCGGTGCGGCGTTGGCGTAGGTGTCGCCCAGACCCGCCAGCTGCTGGATGTCGTGGCGGGCTTGCGGCATCTGCGGGTTGACATCGTCGAGGATCGCGTTGGCGTTGACGATCGACTGCCCGAACTTGTCGCCCAACCCGGTCAACGATTGCGCGGCCGCGCTCAGCGTCAGGTTCAGCTTGACCGGATCCACCTTCTCCGCGATCGAGGTGATGGTCTGGAACAGCGTATTGATCTCCGTGGTCACCGCCGTCGCGTCAATCACCGTGGACGGCCTCAGATGCCCCCTGGCGATGCTGTTCCCGTTGGCGTCTCGCGGTGTGGTGAAAGAAACGTATTTGCCGCCGAACACCGTGGTCGCCTTGATCTGGGCGTTGACGTTCTCCGGAATCAGCGCCAGATACCTCGGGTAGACGTCCAAAGTGAACTTCGCCGCCGGCTTGCCGTCGGGCGCCACGGCCTCCGCGATGTTGCCCACCCGGCCGATCTCCACGCCGTTGTAGGTGACCTTCGCGCCCGGATCCATCACCAGCCCCGCCCGCGGAGCCACCATCGTCAACTTGGTCTTGGCTGTGAAATCCCCTCGGAACTGGCCGAACACCAAGAAAAGAAGCAACGCACCGACTAGCAGCAAGCCCACGCCGGCCAGCTTGTACGGGTGGGTCCGTGGCGCGTTGGACTTTGCGGGTCTTGTCATGGCGGCTACACCGTGAGTGCGAAATTGGGGTTGACGCCGTACAGCGCCAACGCGGCGGACAAAACGACAACCTGCACCGAGACCAGCGAGAAACGCATCGATCGGCCGACCGCCTCGCCGACGCCGACGGGCCCGCCACCCGCGTTATATCCGTAGTAGCAATGGGTGATCATCACGACCAGCGTGATGATGATGGCCTCGACGAACGACCAGAACACGTCATCGGGGCGCAGGAACGTACGGAAGTAGTGGTCGTAGGTGCCGTTGGACTGTCCGTACAGCACCACCGTGGTGATCTGCGGGGACAGGAACGACGCGATGATGGCCAGCGCGTAGATCGGAATGATCACGATCATCCCGGCGATGACCCGAGTGCTTGCCAAGTACGAGATCGACCTGATGCCCATCACTTCCAGGGCGTCGATCTCTTCGCTGATCCGCATGGCCCCCAGCTCGGCGGTGGCGCCGGCACCGACCGTGGCCGCCATGGAGATCCCGGTCACAACCGGGGCGGCGATGCGCACGTTGATCAGTGCGGCGAAGAAGCCGGTGAACGCCTCGACACCGATGTTTCCCAACGACGCGAAACCCTGGATGGCGACCAGCGAGCTGCCGGACAGTGTCACGAAACCGACGATCGCGACGGTGCCACCCACGACGGCCATGGCACCGGTGCCCATCCCGATCTGCGCGATCAGCCGCAGCGTCTCCTTGCGGTAGCGGGTCAGCGCGTTCGGGATGTTCGCGAGGGTCTCCCACGCGAACCAGGCCATCTGGCCGGCGGTGTCGAGCCCGCGGACCGCGGCACCGCCGTAGCGATTCAGATTGGCGCTGGACCTCGGAAATCGGGCGCGCACTACTTCAGTGGTCGACATGTCAGTGCCCCGTTCCGAATCGAACACCGATGGTGGTCAGCACCACGTTGACCGCGTACAGCGCGACAACAGCCAGCACCACCGTCTCGTTGACGGCGGTGCCCAGACCCTTGGCGCCGCCGCGCACGGTCAGCCCGCGGTAACAGCCGACCAAGCCGGCGATGAGTCCGAACGTCGCGGCCTTGACCGTGGCGATGACCACCTCGGGCAGGCCGGTGATGGTGGTCAGGGTCGCCAGGTAGGCGCCGCCCGACACGTTCTGCAGGTAGACACCGAAGAGGTAGCCGCCGACCAGGCCGACGGTGATCACCAGACCGTTGAGCAGTGTGGCAACCAGGGTCGCGGCGACGACACGGGGCACCACCAGCCGGTGGATGGGGTCGATGCCGAGCACCTCCATCGCGTCGATCTCCTCACGGATGGTGCGAGCGCCCAGGTCGGCGCAGATGGCCGTCGACCCGGCGCCGGCCACCACCAGCACGGTGGTCAACGGGCCGAGCTGGGTGACCGCGCCGATCGCGGCGCCCGCGCCGGACAGGTCGGCAGCACCGAACTGGGCCAACAGAACGTTGAGCGTGAAGATCAGCAGCACGGTCAGCGGGATGGAGACCATGATGGTCGGCAGGAATGCGACCCGCATGATGAACCAGCACTGCTGGACGAACTCGCGCCATTGGAACGGCCAGCGGAACAGCGCCTTTCCGGTCAGCACGCACATCCGGAAGAACCCGCCGATAACGGTCAGCGGCGTCTGCAGCTGGTTGCGGAAGTAACCGACCAGGTGGGGACGGGTATCCGTGGTCACCGGTGCCCCCTCACGCCGACACCGCCTGTATCGCGACGCCGCGGCGGATCGTGTCGCACGCCTTCTCCTTGCCCCGACCATACGTGTGTGACCATCGGCTCCCTACCCGCAAGTAGTAACGGAGACCACAGGAATGTACCCGATGGCCGTGCACGTGTGAACCGCATCCGCACAATTAACCCTTCGTCAACAGCTGGCAAACGTTACAGGTTCCGTCTGCTTTCCTTTCTTGTCGCTAAATCCATTGACACAGAACACTTCTCAAGATATGGAATCTCCGTAGCGCAAACGCAATTCAGTTTTGAGGACCTTCCCCGCGGGGTTGCGGGGCAATCCGTCGACGATCTCGAGCGCTTTGGGATGCTTGTAACGCGCGAGCCGCTCGCCTAGGAACTCAACTAAGTCTTCGATCCGCAGTTGGTCATCCGTTACAGCTGCGACCGCGATCGGCACCTCACCCCACCTTTCGTGGGCCCGGCCAATGACCGCGACTTCGACAATGCCGGGATGGCCGGCGAGAACGTTCTCCACCTCGGCGCAGTAAATGTTCTCGCCGCCGGAGATGATCATGTCCTTCTTGCGATCCACCACCCAGACGTAGCCTTCCGCGTCCATCCGAACGAGGTCTCCGGAATGGAACCAGCCGCCGGCAAACGCCTCCGCGGTGGCCTCCGGGTTGTTCCAGTAGCCACTCATCAACGTTGGAGCGCGGTAGACGATTTCACCTACCTCGCCGACGGGCACGTCGTTCATGTTCTCGTCGACCACGCGGGCGGCGACCGTCGGGATTACCTTGCCGACCGATCCACGCTTGCGGATCGCGTCCTCGCCAAGCAGCATGCAGGTGACCGGCGACATCTCGGTCTGGCCGAATGCGGCCAGTATCTGGGTCCCCGGGAAAACTGCCGACATCTCCCGCAGCAGTGCATCCGGCGCCGGGGCGGCCCCCCACGACATCACCCGCAACCTCAGGTCACGGGGCCTGGCCTTCTGCTCGGCGCAGACCGCCTGCCACTGCGCGGGAACCAGAAAGATGCCGGTCACCTTCTCCGCCGCCAGCACATCGAGCAGCTGCCCGGGGTCGAAGGCACCGAGCGGATAGACCACCGTGGGCAAGCCCAGCAGCAACCCGGTCAGCATGTTGCCGATTCCGGCGATGTGGAAAAACGGAACGCCGATGAAACCCACGTCGGTGTTCATATCGACACCGTTGGTGTAGAGCCCGGTCATCGTCTGGCCGGTCAAATTGGTGTGGGTCAGCACCGCGCCTTTGGGGCGGCCCGTGGTGCCCGAGGTGTACATGATCAGGGCCGGCGACTCATTAGGGATGTCCACCGGCTCGTGCGGTTGACTTTCCGTATCCGTGACCTCACTTAGCAGGTCGTCGTAGCCGAACACGCTGTCGTCGGATGACCCGCCGGCCGCAATGCCGGCCACGATGATCGTGTTCACCAGCGGCTGGATGTCGCGGACCGCGGTGGCCACCGGAGCCAGCACCGCTTCGGTGATCATGACGCGCGCTTCGCAGTCCTCGACCAGGAAGGCGATTTCGGCCGAGGTGAGCCGGAAGTTCAGCGGGACCGCGATGGCCCCGATCATGTTGGCCGCGAGCACCGACTCGATGAACTCGGGGCGGTTGAGCATCAGGATCATGACCCGGTCGCCGAAACCGACACCCCGACGGCTCAGCGCATCGGCCAGCGCCGCGACCCGACGCCGCAGGTCAGCCCACGTCACAGTGTTGCCCAGGAACCGCAGCACCGTGGCGTGCGGCTGCATCAGCGCGTGCCGCTCGAGCTGGTTAACCCAGTTCTGCTGCCGCGCGAGATACGGCTGCTCAGTGGCCTGTGTCAGGTTGCTGGCCAGTTGCGCGGTCATAAACCGTCCCTTCACTCCCGCACCGCTTGCGCCAGGTTGATATTTGATAAAACATGGTGTTGTCTGGGTCACACTATGACCCCTCGGTGGCTCGAAAAACAAGCCCCTAAAAGTCCTGGCAGCCCATGTGAAAGCACCGATATCTGCGCAGCCGCGTAGCCGGCGCCCGCTGCGCCGGGCGCAATTGTCCGACGAGGTCGCGGGCCACTTGCGTGCGGCGATCATGTCCGGGAAGTTGCGCCCGGGAACGTTTATCCGCCTCGACGAGACCGCAGCCGAACTCGGTGTCAGCATCACTCCGGTTCGTGAGGCCCTGCTGAAGCTGCGCGGCGAGGGCATGGTGCAGCTGGAGCCGCACCGCGGCCACGTCGTCTTGCCGTTGACCCGGCAGGACGTCAACGACATCTTCTGGCTGCAGGCAACGATCGCCCGGGAGCTGGCCGCGTCGGCCACCGACCACATCACCGACGTCGAGATCGACGAGCTTGACCACATCAACGAAGCGCTGGCGGCGGCCGTTGGATCCGGCAGTCCCGAGACCATCGCGACGATGGAGTTCGCGTTTCATCGCGTCTTCAACCAGGCAAGCGGACGCGTCAAGTTGGCGTGGTTCCTGCTGAACGCGGCACGCTACCTGCCGGCGCAGGTGTTCGCTGCCGACCCGCAGTGGGGCCTGGCAATGGTCGATCATCACCGGCAGTTGATCGCGGCGCTGCGTCGACGCGACGCTGCCGCAGTCATCGAACACAGCGTCTGGCAATTCACCGACGCGGCGCGCCGGCTGACGGAGACCCTGGCCGACGCCGGGATCTTCGGCTGAGGCGGGAACTTCGCTAGCTGGCCGCCAACTCCTCGGCGCGCTGCTTGAGGTTTTGGGCGAGGGAGTCGAGGACGTTGTTGAGCAGCATCTTCACCATCGGCGCCGGCACCGGCATGCTGGGCTCCACGTCGACGTCCACTGTCAGCAAGCACGTCTGCCCGGTCTCCACCACGCTGAATAGCTGCTCCTGCTTGGCAAACAGGTCACCCTGCTGCATAACGGTCTGAATCTGGTTCGCGCCCGGGTAGTACACGGCCTGGATGTAGGTGCCCGGCATGCCGTTAACTTCGGTGTCGAGCCGCAGTTGGCTGGGACGTCCGTCGTCGTAGCGGGCGAGTACCCAGGCGCCCTTGATCCCCTTATTCCACTGCGGGTACGCCTCGAAATCGGCCACGATGGCCATGATCGATGCGGCGTCGGCACCGACCTCGACGGTCTTGCTCAGAACTGGCATTGGCGAAGCATAACCGGGGTGCCTGACGGCACCGAAAGTGCGGCTCTACCTATTGATTAACGCGCGCCGTCGACAGCAGCGACCGGATGGCGTCGGGAATCGGGACGGGTTTGCGGCTGGTCCGATCGACGTAAACGTGCACCCAGTGGCCCAGCGCGGTGATCGGTTGCGCTTGTCCCTCTTCGAGTCCCTCCCGGAACACGCCGAGCCGGTAGGTGACGCTGCTGCGCCCCAGCCGGGTCACCGCCAGGCCCACCACGAGGCCTTCCGGGAAATGCAGTTCGGAAAAGTAGCGGCAGCCCGACTCGGCGACGATGCCAAGCGAAGGCATGGTGATCGGGTCGACCCCGGTGCTGGTGTTGATCCAAGCGTTGATCGCGGTGTCGAACAACTGGTAGTAGACGGCGTTGTTGAGGTGGCCGAACATATCGTTGTCGGCCCACCGGGTTCCGACCGGCCACAGCACCGGGAAGTCGTTGGCGGTGAGGCTGTCCGGTGCGGGCGGAACTACCGGAACCGAAGCCATGGTTGTATTCCAGCACGCCTTAAAAGCAATCTCCGTAGAAGGCGTTCAACAGGGCATGCCCTTGCAGCGTGTACAGCAGCTCGGAGATGGACCAGTCGGGCAGCAGCGAATCGAATCCGTGGCAGGTGCGCGCAAACACGTGCAGCTCGGTAGAGACTCCGCCGCGCAGCAGACGCAACGCGTAGTCAACGGCTTCGTCGCGGAAGGGATCGATCTCGGCGCAGGTGATCAAAGCCGGTGGGAGACCGGCTACTCGGTTGCGCCGCGCCGGCACGGCATCCGCTGATCCCATGCCTGTGCCCAGGTAGTAGCCCCACATGAGTTCCGCGGCCTCGCCGTCGAAGGCGGGGCTGGTGCGGAACTCCGCCTTTGACGCGGTCGCGCGATCGTCAAGCACCGGCTGGTGCAGCAGCTGGAACACGACCGGCGGTAGCGACCCGTCTGCGGCGCGGTGCGCCATGCATGCGACCAGGGCGGCGCCGGCGCTGCTGCCCGCGAGCGCCAGGCGCCCGGCATCGACGCCCAGTTCAGTCGCATTCGCGGCCACCCAGTTCAGCGCCGCGATGGCGTCGTCGAGCGCGGCCGGATGGGGGTGTTCCGGCGCCAGCCGGTAGTCGACGGAGATCACGGTGCAGCGGCCGCGCCGGGCAAGCTCCAGGCATTGCCGGTGATCGGTGTCGAGGTTTCCCAGCGCGAACCCGCCTGCGTGGCAGTAGACGACGGCAGGTGCCGGCGGCTTCGAAGGGGTACCGCGATAGATCCGCACCTTCACTCTGCCGGATTCGACCCTTGATTCGGCGGCGGCGATGCCCTCGGTGATTTGCACACCTAGTACATCGGTGCGTTCGGCTGTCTCGCGGCGCCGCTGATCGAACGGCCCGCGCATGAGCCGGATCGACGCCTCCGAGAAGTCCGTGCGCGTCGTCGCGACGGCGCGCAGAACGGGATCGAGCCGCTCGGCGCCGCCTAATTCGGTCATCGACCCGACTCGACCGCAGCCATCGCTTTTGCCGGGGCGTTCGAGAAGCTGAAGTCGGCGGCTTTGAACCTGCGCGTCATTTCCCAGAAGCTACGCGCGCTTCGCGGCCACTGGGTGACCACGCGTCCATTGGCCGCGCGGAAGTAATTGCTGCACTGGGTGGTCCAGACGGTGCCAGTCATCCAGCGGTCGATCTTAGTGACGAACTCCGCCAGCGCGCTCGGCCCGCACGGCGACGTACGGCCTGCCCGTGCGCCGCAAGTACTTCAAAGCCCGCACGCGCCAGCAGGATTCCCAGCGCCAGACCGCCCGGCCCGGCGCCAATGATACCGACCGACAGATTCGTGCTCACCGGATCTGCACGCACTGTCCACCATCGACTACCAGCTCCGAACCGGTGATGAACGACGCCTCCTCGGACACCAGAAACGCAACCGCGTCGGCGACCTCGCCGGGCCGGCCGATCCGTCCGAATGGGGATGACGCGGCCAGCCGCGCCTGCGTGGCCTCGTCGAGCATTCCAGTCGCGATCGGTCCCGGGAACACCGCGTTGACCCGGATGCCGAACGGGGCCAGTTCGGCGGCAGCGTTTTGGGTCAGGCCCCGAAGCGCCCACTTCGACGAACCGTATGCGGCGTGCCGCGGGAAGGGACGGATTGCTCCCGTGCTGCAGGTGTTGACGATGGCCGCGTGGTCCGCCTCACGGAGCTGCCCGAGCGTGGTGCGGATACCGAGGAATGCGCCCAGGCAATTGACCCGCCAAGCGTTTTCGAAGTCCTCAACCGTCTCCTCGGCTAACGAAGCCCGGTGCAGCACGCCGGCGTTGTTGACCAGTGTGGTCAGCAACCCGAATCGATCGACGACCCGGTCGACGGCCGCATGCCATTGCGCCGAGGAGGTGACGTCGAGCTTGATCGCGACCATTTCGTCGTCGCCCGACTCGTCGACCATGGCGACGAGTTCGTCGGCACGGCGATCGCAGGCCGCCACGCAATAGCCTGCCACACGAAGCCGTTTGACGATCGCCCAACCTTGGCCGCCGGCGGCTCCGGTCACCAGTGCGACACGTCGAGGAGTCATGATCACGAAACCTCCGGGCTGTCGGACAGGCCGTAGCTGGTGATGAACCGGCAGCGCCGGCTCCGGAATCGCCACCGCCCGCCGTGTCGGACCAGCTCGTCGTCATACAGCGCGGGCCGCAACTGCAGGCTGCCGGCCCTGACGAACAGAACCTGCGACCGGGCGGTTGCGGTGTCGTCGCGGACATCGATCCGCGCCGCACCAGTCAGATGCAACCCCCGTGGCGCATCGCCGAACATCTTCCGGATGCCGTCGTGTCCGGCGAAAGACCTGCCGTAGACCTGGAATTGCGCATCGGCGGTGAACAGCTCGACGCAGGCGTCGCTGTCACCCGCGTCGAGGGTCAGCGCATACCCCGCAAGCAACTCACGGATCGCGGTTTGGGCTTCTTGGTTTTGGGTCACTGTTCCCCCACCTCACGAGCCTCGCGTAGGTGCTCCGCAGCTCCCCGCCGCAATGCCTGAGACTCGGCCGCCAGCGTGATCATCCGAAATCCCTGCTCCGCCATGGCGCGGCCCGTCTTGCCCTCGCTCGCGTGGATCCCGGTGACCAGCCCCGCATCGGCCCCCGCGTGGTAGATCCGGGCTATCACGTTCAGCACTTCGGGATGTCGGGTCGCCCCGATGGCGTCGACGCCCAGGGAAAGGGCCAGATCGGCGGGTCCGACGTAGATTCCGGTCAGGCCATCGACGGCGCAGATCTCGCCGAGGTTGTCGAGCGCCGCGGCCGTTTCGATCATCGCGAACACGCTCACCCGGGATTCGTGGGCGGCGGGGTCATAGCCGAGGCTGGCGCGCAGCGGGCCGAAGCTCCGGATGCCCGCGGGCTGGTAGCGGGTGGCGGCCACAGCGGCGGCGGCCTGGTCCGCCGACTCGATCATCGCGATGATGACGGCGTCGGCGCCGGCGTCGAGCACACGCCCGATCGGTGCCGCGTCAGCGTTCGGCAGCCGCACGGCGGTGGCGATCGGCACGTGTTCGAGGCGCCGCAGTATGCCTGCGATATCGGCGTCGTCGAGATAGCCGTGCTGGGCGTCGAAGCCGACGTAATCGTAACCGGCCCTGGCGAATTCCTCCGGGCCGATCAGCGTCGGACCGGTGACCCAGCCGCCCCAAATCGGGGTTCGGTTGCTCAGCGCCTGCTGCAGGCGGCTCTGCGACGTCTCGGCCATGCTCAGTCGGAGATCGCGATCTTGACCCGTTCGGGGTCCGGCCTGCAGGCCAATTCGAACGCGGCCTGCGCCTGGTCGATGCCGAAGGTGTGAGTCAGGTATTTGCCGAGCAGCTCGGGATGTTCGGCGGCGAATTTCCCGGCCAGCTCCAACACCCGGTGCCGGTCAAGTGTCACACCGGATTTCAGTGTCAGGTTGTTGCGCAGCATGAGGCGCATGCTGATCGGGTAGGCCTCGTCGTCGGCGACACCGAAATAAAAGACGGTGCCGCCGGGGGCCGCGGCTTCGATGGCGTGACCCAGGGTGGCCACCTGGTGGCCGACGGCCTCGATGACGATGTCGGCGCGGTCCGCCGCCGCCAGCTGGCTCACCCACCGGTCGCTGGTCGCGCGTACCGCATCGTCGACTCCGTATGTGGGCGCGATGTTTTCACGGTCGACGGGATCGACGCCGATGACGCGCCGGGCGCCGGCCGCTTTTGCGACGTAGGAAAACAACAACCCGATCGATCCCTGGCCGATGATCGCGACGCGGCGGCCGGCCAGGTCCGGCAATTGCTCGCAGGCGTAGAGGACACACGCCAGCGGCTGCAGGCCGATCGCCTGCGCCGGGGTCAGCGCCGGGTCATACGGTGCCAATCCGTTGCCGTCGCTGATCACGCGCTCCATCAGGCCGTCGAACCCGGAGGCCCAGCCCACCACGCGGTCGCCGGCACGGTGCTGCGGATGGCGGCTGGCGATCACCTCGCCGGCCACTTCGTGGATCGGAAACCCCGCCTTCTCCGCGGCGCTGCGGCCGTCGTCCCCCGGCAGCGGTCCCTTGGCGCCGCGAAAGGCGGGCAGGTCGCTGCCGCATACGCCGGCGGCCAGGAACTGCAGCAGGACTTGGCCGTCGGCCAGCTGCTCGGGTGTCTTGTCAGCGATTGACGTGCGCTCGACTAGATAGGGCGCGATGATCCGGTAGGACCACACGTCAGACCTCCACCGGGATGTTGTTCCATCCCCACTGGAAGCTGGACGGCAGCCGGGTAGCTGCGTCGCTCTGGATTTCGAAGTCCGGCACCCGACGGAGCCATTCCTGCAGCATCACATCGATTTCCAGCCTGGCCAGGTGGGAGCCGATGCAGAAGTGCTGCCCGCGCCCGAACGCCAGCGAACGGCGGATTGGGCGGTTCCAGATGAATTCGTCAGGCTCGGGATACTCCCGCTCGTCGCGGTTGGCCGACGCGAGCAGCGTGATGATGCGCTGGCCCGGCTCGATGGTCTGGCTGTGAATGGTGAAGGGCTTGCGCGCCGTTCGGGCGAACCACTGGGCCGGCGCGCAGTACCGGATCATTTCCTCGCGCGCGACCGGCACGTTGGTGGCGGGGTCGGCGCGCACCGCGGCCAGCTGGTCGGGCCGCCGGCTGAGCTCCCACAGCCCGTGGGCGACGATCTTGGGCACCGTTTCCGTCCCGCCGATGAAGATGCACAACATCTGGGTCGCGGCTTCCACGTCGGACAGCGCGCTGCCGTCGGGCAGGCGGTAGCCCAGCAGGCCGTCGACCACGGGCAACGGGTCGCCGGACGAGTCGGCCCGGCGGCGCCGGACCACCGGTGTGAGGTATCCGAGATAGTTGGGCCGGGCCTGCGCGGTGTCGACGCCCTCGCCAACCTCGGTGAGGCTGCCGGCGTTGACGGCGGCCAACACTTGTGGTGCGAGATCCGTTGATATGCCCAGCAATCCGCACACCATCGAAGCCGCGACGATGCCGCCGTATTCCTGGGTCAGGTCGAAGGATCCATGCGGCAGCAACACGTCGAGGCGCTCGTTGGCCAGCATTCGGATCCTGTCTTCCAGCCCGGCGACCGGCCTGGGACGCAACGGCTGCGAGTGCGCGCGCCGGATCTCCGCGTACAAGCCAGTATCGAACACGGCGTGGAACGGCAGCGGATGCAGCGGCGGGTCTTCCAGCGGCCCGTTGTTGTGCTGGGCCAGGACCGAGGCCGGGGGCAGCGTGCCTTCCGTCGCGACGAATGTCCCGTCGTTGACTTCGAGAACCTGCCAGATGTCCTCGAAGCGGGACAGCGCGAAGGTATCCCACTGCGGCATGTAATAGACCGGGTGCTCATTGCGCAGGATTCGGTAGTAGGGCAACGGGTTTGCCATTACTTCCGCGTCGAACGGGTCGTAGGAGAAGTTCACCGCAGCGGAGATGGCGGTAGGGCCTGCAGAATCGAGTCTTCCCAGCCGTCACGCAACGCGGGCGCCACGCTCATCCAGGTGACGATCTCGGCGGGCGGACTCTCCTTCCACGAGGGGTAGTGATTAGCGAAGCATTCCCAGCCGCCCTCCAGCGCCCAGTAGTGGATGACCTCGTTATAACGGAAGGTGGTGGTGAATGAACCGAGCCAGCGCTTACCGGTGCGCTCCGACCAGGGCACGTACAGGCGCTCCAGCTCCCGGATGTAGTCGTCCTGCCGTCCCGGCTTGGTCTGCATGATCTCTTGGATCACCAGCGGCGCAGTGAAATTCGTCTCGCGCAGCTGGGTAAGCGTTTTATTGCTGGGCCCGGGGTACATGATGCGCCCCTCCCCTGAGGCGCCGATGTCGGCGAGGAACGCCGACCATTTCCCGGCCGCGGCCTCGTGGCTGCCACCGCGTGCCTGCGCCGCCCCGATCCTGGCGTAGTCGGCGAACCCGTCGATCTCCCAAATGATCGTGACTTGCGGCCAGTGACCGTTGTACGGGGTGCATTCCCAGAGCGCGAAGAGCCGGGCGCCCAGCTCGTCCATCATCGGCCGGTAGGTGTCGGTGAACACCTCGGTGAAGCGGTCACTTCGCCCGGACCCCAGCGAGATCGTCTCGTGCAGGTAAAGCAGCGTGTGGCGGTGGTACTTCCTCATGGGCTAGCCGGGCCGAATCAGCTCTGAATCGACCGGCGAACAAATGGTGGGGTCGCAAAGCAGCGTCTCGGTGGGATCGACTGATGTGAAAGGAATCCCGGCCGCCGCAAGCGCATGCCCCTTGAATACCCGCGCCGCCGCGCTGAGCACGTGCTGCACTCTGGTCATGCCGTGATTCACTCGTAAGGGCCATCCGTCACCCCACAAAGCGACCTCCGTCAAACGCTGGTCCAGGGCCGTGAGCACCCGGTCACGAACGCGTGCATCTGCGGCGAATACCTCGGCGCTGACCGCCAGACTCTGGCTCGTCGGGTCCATCGCCGACTCCAGGTCCGAAATGCAAACCCCGAGGATCCGCAACGGCCTGCTGTCGCAGCTATGCGGCAGCAGCGCGGCCACCTCCCAACCCGCCATCACCCGGTCGTACAGCCAACCCCCGGTCGATTGCACGACGTCGACGGCGCTGACGGCAACGACGTCGAGTCGATATCGGAGATGTTGGCTCTCAGCGGAGGTTGCCCGGGCAGCGTTGACCCGCCTGCCTCCGCCGATGTCGAAAGTTGTGACCATCAATCCATTCCTCATCGCCACACCCGAACGGGGCGTATTGGCATTCAGAGCATCCAGCATGCGGTTGTCACGGGCTGTAGCCGCGTGCCCGGGAGTTCGGCGGTGACGCGGCTCACCGGACAGCGTGACACTTTTGCGGAAATTTGTAAAGGTTCGACGATCGGTCACGCTCCGCGGCGCGCCTCCAATTCTGCGAGAACTTCGTCGGTGTGCTGCCCGAGTTGCGGTGCCGCAGAACGGGGCGACCACGGCGTGCCATGGAAATCCGCCGGTGTGGCGACCATGGCGATTGCCGCTTCACCGTCCGGCACGTCGACGATGCCGCCGGCGGCGTGGAACTGCTCATCGGCGACGGCGTCCTCGATCGAGTTGACCGGCGACCAGAAAAAATCCGGTTCGCTCGCGAACAACTGCGCCCATTCGTCCAGTGACCTGGTCGCGAAGATCTCGTCCAAGGCGGCGATGAGCTGCACGGCGTTGGTGGCGCGGGCGCGGGCGTCGCGAAATCGGGGATCGGTGAGCCACTCGGGGCGACCCACCACGCGACACAGCGGGGGCCAGTGGCGGTCGACGTCGAGCCCGACGATCCAGAATCGGCGCCCGTCGCCGGCGGCGTAGTTGTTCATGCACGGGTTGCCCATCGATTCGCGTTGTCCGACCCCGATGGGCTGGCCGGTCATCAGGTAAGTGTTGATGTCGAAGCTCACGGTGTAGGCGCCCTGGCGGTACAGCGAGGTGCTCACCAGCTGACCGGTTCCGGTGCGTTCGCGGGCGAGCAGCGCCGCACATACTGCCGCGGCCAGGGTCATGCCGGCCGAGTGATCACCCATGCCGCCGCGCTGGAACGGTGGCGTGTCGCCTGGCCGGGTGAGCAGCTGGGCCACGCCGGCGCGGGACCAGAACGCCGCCACGTCGTATGCGGCGCGGTCGGCCTCGGGCCCGGTTTCGCCGTACCCGGTGATCAGGCCGTAGACCAGGCGCGGGTTGTGCGCGGATACCGACTCGAAGTCGAGCCCGAGGCGTCGCAACGCGCCGGGGCGCACATTGGTTATGAAAACGTCCGCGTCAGCCAGCAATTCGAATGCGAGTCCGCGGCCGGCGTCGGTGGTCAGGTCCAAGACGATGCTGCGCTTGGAGCGGTTGTCCAATTCGAAGGGCGGGTTGACCCCGAGATCGCACCCCAGCATCCGGCCGAACATGCGCCCGGGATCACCGGCCGGCGGCTCGATCTTGATGACGTCGGCACCCCAGTCGGCCAGTATGCCGGCCGCAGCCGGCCCGGCCACCCAGACCCCGAGCTCAACTACTTTGATGCCTTCTACCGGTCCCGCCACGCCTACGTTCCTACTCCGTGGCCCCGCCGCCCATCGCCACCGGGTCGGCGGGCTGGAAAAGGGTTAGAAAGGTGTTGTGACGCAACCGGGAGGAACATCATGACTCTGGTAGCCGCACGTGGCCCGCTCAGCGGCGACCCGGCCGGGCGGTTCTCGGTACCGGTACCCGCGGACCTCGTCTACATTGAGCCGCATCCGCGACGCGTCCAGGCCTTCCGGCATGGGCGGCTGCTGATCGACACGGAGCGCGCGCTGATGGTGCACCGACGGGGTCACCCGCTCAGCTACGCGTTTCCGGTTGACACAGTCGGCGACTTACCGGCCGAGCCGGTGCCGGAGGCATCGGGATTCGTCCGCGTGCCCTGGGACGCCGTCGACGCCTGGTTCGAGGAAGGGCGCAAACTCGTGCACTACCCGCCGAACCCGTACCACCGTGTCGACTGCCGCGCGACGAAGCGCCGCCTGCGCGTGTCGGTCGCCGGCACCACACTGGTGGATACCGACGACACCGTGATCGTCTTCGAAACCGCGCTCGAACCCCGGCTCTACGTCGATCCCATGTACGTGGGCGGCGAGGAGCTGCGGGGATCGGAAACGTCGACATACTGCAACTACAAGGGTTTTGCGACATACTGGTCGGCTGTCATGGGCGACACCCTGATCGAGGACGTCGCGTGGAGTTACCAGGACCCGCCCCCGGAAAGCCTTCCCATCAAGGGATTTCTCAGTTTCGACGACACCCGTGCTGATGTGGTCGCCGAGTTGCCGCTCACCCGCCGTAGCTAGGACGCCCGAGCTTGAGCGCATGCTGGGCGATCATGTTGCGGAACACCTCCAGGCTGCCCCCGTAGATCCCGGTCGGTAAGGCATGCCGGAAAAGGTATTCGACCGCGCCGTCATCGACGGAACCGGAGGCATCGGCCGGTAAGGCCGACGCGGCACCCAAAATATCCATCAAGTCCGCCGAGATATCGCGCATCGTCTGGGCAATCGCGACGCGCCCGAACATCCCCGGAGTGGACAGCGCGGCCTCCATCCGGGCGACGCCGCGGCCAAGCCGGTACTTGATGGACTCGTCGTCCAACGGGCGCCGCCCACCGGCATCCGGTTCCGCCACGATCGAAGCGACCTTGTCCACCGCCTCGGCCATCACCGAGCCGTGCGCCGACATCGCCGAAATATGCTGCAAGCCATGATCTTGCGGATCGCCAATGCCGTGCTCGGCGTCCAGCGCCGACCGCATCACCGTCCAGCCGCCGTTGACCTCACCGATGCGGTAGAGGTCGTCGACGCGTACGTCGCTGTAATAAACGATGTTGGTGCGGTCGCCGTCCAGGGTGCGGATGCCCTGAATCTCGATGCCCGGTGAATCAAGCGGCACCAGAAACATGGTTAGGTTCTTGTGTTTCGGGCCCGCTGCGTCGGTGTTGGTGAGCAGGAAGACGTACTTGGCGTGCTGGGCGTTCGAGGTGAACATCTTGGAGCCGTTGATGATCCACGTGTCACCGTCGCGTGCCGCGCGGGTCTTGCAGGTGGCGACGTCGGAACCGCCTTCGGGTTCGGTGTAGCCCAGGCAAAGCCGGATGTCGCCGGATAGCACTCCGGGCAACACCATGCCGGTAAGCTCCGGTGCGCCGAATTGCACCACCAAACGCGCAACCACCGACGTGGTGCCCCAGTGGTACCAAGGCGTGTGAGCACGGCCGATCTCGAGGTCGAAGATCCGCCGGCGAACGGGGCTCAATCCACCTTCGGACTCGAGCTTCCAAACCGACTCCAAATACCCCGCTTTGCCCAGTGCCAAATGCACCTGCTCATCAAAGTTTTCGCCGAACTCGCGATCACGCTGCCGCACCTCGTCGGTGACGTGCTCGCTGATGAACGCCCGGGTCTGATCGAGGAAGGCCCGGTTCTCGGCCGAAAGTGCGACGCGTGAGAAATCCATTTACCGTGTCAATCCAATTAGGCCGCGTCGATCACGAGAGTACGGAAACGATCGAGGGTTTCGAGTGCATGCGCCATGCTGTCGCCGGGCAGGCCGACGCTCACCCACGTCACTCCCAAGGCCGCCAGCTTTTCCAGGCCATCGCGGTAGGCGTCCGCGTTGAACGCGTCGTCCGCCGGGCTGCCGCCCTCGAAGTTCGTGAAGGTGATGTCGATCGCGGACCAATCCCTGCCCGCCGCATCGCATCGGCGTCGCAGGTCGTCGATGCCGTCGGACAGGCGTTGCACCGAGTCGATGACCGCGGTGCCGGCCGTCTGGGCGAGTTGGGCCGGAGCGGGAAACGGACACCAACCGTCGCCGTACTGCGCCACCCGCTGGCGAGACGCCGCCGTATTGCCACCAATCCAGATCGGCGGATGCGGGCTACTGATCGGCCGGGGGTGCGCGGTGATGCCGCGCGCGCTGAAATGCTTTCCCTCAAAGGACATATCATCGCTGGTCCAGATGGTCCGGATCACCTGCAGCGCTTCCTCGAACAGCTCGGCGCGCGCGTCGTAGCTCACGCCCAACGCCGCGAATTCCCGTTTGAGGTAGCCCACGCCGACCGCGAGCGTGAACCGGCCACCCGAGAGCAGGTCCAGCGTGGCGCCAGACTTGGCTACCAAAAACGGGTTTCGATAGGGCAGCACCACGATGTTGGGGATCAGCCGCAGCGTTGTCGTTTTGGCCGCCGCGAAACTCAGTGCGACAAAGGGATCTAAGGCGTCGTGACCCCCGGCTTCCAGCCACCGTTGCGATGGTGCCGGGTGGTCGGTGAAGCCGAAACCATGAACCCCCGCCGCTTCGGTGGCCGCCGCTACCTGCCCAATACCGTCCCCGCTCACCAACTCCGGGTTGTACGGATGGGCGTGCATCGGGTGGGTGATGGTGAAGTACATCGTTAGAACCGCGCGCTGGAGTCGATCGTCGTGTCGGTGGTGCGCAGCGGCCGGATCAGCGCTTCCTGAGCAAAGGAGCACAGCAGTTCCCCCTCTTGCGCGTGCACGGTGCCGCGCACGTACGACATGCCCGCGCCGACCTGCGTGCTCTCGTGGGTATAGAGCAGCCAGCCGTCCCAGCGCACCGGCTCGTGGAAAGCGACTGAGATACTCATCGGTGCAGTCGACACCGTGAGGTGCGCCTGGCTGGTACCGATGCCCGGATGGGCGCGCATGGTGGTGGATATCCCCAGATGCCCGGTGAAATACGCAACCAGCGCCTTGGCCAGATCGTCTCGGGTCGGAATCGGGTCGTAGCGCAGCCACGCATACAGCTCGGGCGGCCCGACCTCGTCGGGGCTGTTGACGTCGACAACGTCGACGAGGCGCAGTTCCCGCCCGATCATCGGCATCTCGCAAAACTTGGCGTCGGCCGGCGCGGCCACGTCGGGCCGCGGCAGGTGGTGCCGGATGACGTCACCGGTCGGGACGTCTGCGAGCACCGTCATGCTCAGACAGCGGCGACCGTTCTGATGCACGGCGACGATCGCGGTGGCGGTGGACCGGCCTTCGGCGATGACGTCGAGCACAAGTTCGATCGGTGGGCCAACGGCGACCGCACGGGAGAACACCGCGTGCACCGAGCGCACCGACTTGTCCGGGAATCGTTTCGCCACAGCCACAATCGCCTGCGCGAGCACCTGGGTGCCCTCCACCACCTGGCGGCCGTCTTGGCCGGCGATACCGGTGACGCCGACGAACCGCTCCGGCCCGTCAGCCTGCACGTCAAACAGGTCCAGCAGGCCCTCGACCGACCACTGGGCCTGCTCAGATTCCTCAGAAATTTCAGTCAACTCCGCCCCACCTCTCGCTAACCAAGGACCGCAGCATCGCGACAGCAGCTCACGGCTCAGCGTGACACTTTGGCCATGGTTTGTAAAGTGAGTCGGCGGGCCGCCGAGCGGCGCCGGATTGACACCGGCACCTGCGGTGCGTGACACTTTTGCCGTGTTTTGTAAAGTTGCGAACGGATGATCCCAGAGCCGCTGGCCAACGGCTTCTGCTTCGGTGAAGGTCCACGCTGGTTCGAGGGACTGCTCTGGTTCTCCGACATGCTGGGTGAGGCCGTACACACCGCGGACATGCGCGGCTCGCTGACGACGTTGCCGCTGCCCGGGCACTCGCCGTCGGGTCTGGGGTTTCGGCCCGACGGGTCACTGCTGATCGCCTCGACCGAAGACCGGCAGGTGTTGCGCTACGACGGCGAAACCGTCGACACCATCGCCGATCTCGCCGACCTGGCGCCGGCCAGCCTCGGCGACATGGTCGTCGACGACGCCGGGCGCGCCTACATTGGATCCCAGGCGTTCTCCGGTGACGGCGTGATCATCCGGCTCGACCCGGACGACAGCGCCACCGTCGTCGCCGAGGACCTCGACTTTCCCAACGGGATGGTCATCAGTCCCGACCGCAAAACACTGATTGTCGCCGAGTCGATCGGCCGCCGGCTGACCGCATTCACGATCGGCGAGGGCGGCGCGCTCGGTGATCGCCGGGTCTTCGCCGAAGGCCTTGACGGTCCTCCCGACGGTATCGCGCTGGACGCCGAGGGCGGCGTGTGGACATCGATGACGCTGGCTCACCAGTTCGAGCGGATCACCGAGGGCGGGGCTGTGACGGACCGCATCGACATGGGCGAGCGTGTTGCCATCGCCTGCGCGCTCGGCGGGCCCGAACGCCGCACACTGTTTCTGCTGTCGAGCACCGATGCGTATCCCAAGCGCCTGGTCGGCACGCGGCTATCCCGGCTGGACGCCGTCACGGTTGCCACTCCCGGCGCCGGCCTGCCCTGACAGCCAACGAAGGGGACAAGTGACCGATTCCTATTACGAGCTGATCGATGACGCCGGGGCGCTGGGCGAAAAGTTCAGCACGACCGACCTGGCGCGCGGCACCTGGTCGGCTTCGATACAGCATGGCGGTCCGGTGTCGGCGCTGCTGGTGCGGGCGCTGGAACGGTGCGAACGGCGCGACGACACCCGCCTGTCCCGCGTCGTCATCGACTTGTTGGGCGGGGTGCCGGCCGAGGGCGACCTGTGGGTTCGCTCGCAACTCGACCGTGGCGGCAAACAGATTGAGCTAGTCAGCGCCGAGATGTTGGCGCCGGGTCCCGATGGCGAGCCCCGGCCGGTCGCCCGCGCCAGCGGATGGCGGTTGCAGCAGCTTGATACCAAGGACCTGGCGTACGCTGCAGTCCCCCTGCTCCGGCCAAGGACCGAGGCCCACAGCCGCAACCTCAAGGCAAGAAATTGGGACCGCAACTACGTGCACAGCCTGGACTGGCTGTGGCTGACCGAACGACTGACTAAGGGCCCGGGAGAATCCTGGATCAAGCCACAGGTGGACCTCGTCAAAGGCGACGCGATGACGCCGCTGGAGCGGCTGTTCGCGGTGGCCGACTGCGCCAACGGCATCGGCAGCAAACTGGACATCACCAAGTGGACCTTCCTCAACACCGATCTCGCGGTGCACGTGTTCCGCATCCCTGAGGGCGAGTGGATCGGCATTCGCGCGGACACCAGCTACGGGCCGGACGGCATAGGGACGACGGTTGGCACACTGTTTGACGAGCAGGGCGCAATCGGCGCCATCCAGCAGTCCGTGCTGGTGCGCCGGCGTCCGCCCCGAACCTGATGTGGGAGCGACAGATATGAGCCAGGCAGTCCCGCTTGATAAGGCCGAGACCGACACGTCGACGCGGCAGCGGATCCTCGCGGCCACCGCCGAGGTACTCGGTCGCAACGGCAAAACCAAGCTCAGCCTGTCGGACGTCGCCACCCAGGCCGGGGTCTCGCGCCCTACGCTCTACCGCTGGTTCGCGTCCAAGGAGGAGTTGCTGTCGGCATTTTCGGCCTACGAGCGGCAGATCTTCGAGAGCGGTCTGGTCAAGGCGACCGCAGGGCTGAAGGGTCCCGACAAGCTCGACGCCGTACTGCGATTCATCGTCGAGTACCAGCATTCGTACTCGGGCGTGCGCATGGTCGATGTCGAACCCGAGCACACCATCGCCCAGTTTTCCCGCGTCATCCCGCAGATGCGCGACGGTCTGCAACGACACCTCACCGGACCCAACGCCGCGGTAAAGGCGGCGACGGTGATCCGCATCGCCATATCCCACTACATAGTCCGAAGCGACGATGCCGACCAGTTCCTGGCGCAGCTGCGCCACGCCGTCGGAATCAAAGTGGCTGACTAATCGAACAAGACCGCGGCGTTGAGGTAGCCGGTCGGATCCAAGGCGGCCTTGACCGTCCGCATAGCGGCGATATCGGCGGCCTCCCGCGACATCCCGAGGTAGGCGCGCTTGCGGCTGCCGACGCCGTGTTCGGAGCTGACGTTGCCGCCGCACTCGGCGATGAGTTCCATCATCGGCGCGTACAACATCTGCTCCTGTTCAACCGGGACACGCAGCACGTTGAGGTGCAGGTTGCCCTCACCGATGTGGCCGAACAGCAGTGGCAGCGCCTCACCGACGCGCGCCCGGATCAAGGCGACCGCGTCGCGCGCGAACCGGCCGATCTCCGACAGGGGTAACGAGACATCGAACTTCAGCGGCGGCCCGTACACGCCGAGGACCTCGGCGAGCGATTCACGAACGCGCCACAACCGTTGCTGCGCAGCGACATCCACGCCAACCGCGGGCTCGCCGCACAGCTGCGCTCCGTCGAGCAGGTCGGCGAGCCGGTCGGTCTGATCGTGATCAGCGGCCAGTTCCACCAGCAGCAACCAATCACCTTCAACGGGTGCACCCACCCCGAGATGCTCGCGGGTCAGCGCGGCGGACCGGCCGTCGATCAATTCGAGTGCCGCGATTCCGTCCACGTCTCTGAACGTCCGGCCGGCGTCGACAAGCGCCTCGAGGTCGGCGAACCCGCAGACCGCCGTCACCCGATGCGACGGGGCGGGGTGTAGCCGCAGATCCAGTGCGGTGATGACACCCAGGGTGCCTTCGGCCCCAACGAACAGCGCGGGCAGATCGTAGCCGGTGTTGTCGCGGCGCACCCGGCTATCGCGGCGCAGCAGCAAACCGTTGGGCAGCGCCACCTCTAGGCCGATGACCTGCTCGCCCATGTTGCCGTAGCGAACCGTACGCAGTCCGCCGGCATTCGTCGAGGCCATGCCCCCGACGGTCGCCGTGTCGCGGGCCGACAGGTCCACGCCGAACACCAAGCCCGCCGCCGTCGCCGCGTGCTGCACCGCGGCCAATGTGGCGCCGGCGCCGACCTGAATCCGGCGCTCAACAGCGTCGACATCGCTTACGGCGCAAAGCCGTTCGGTGGACAGCAGCACATCGTCATGCTCCGGAACGGTGCCGGCCACCAACGAGGTGCGACCGCCCTGCACGGTGATGTGGGCACCGGCGTCACGGCACACCCTCAGCACCTCGGCGACTTGCTCGGCCGAACCCGGCCGCACCAGTGCGGTGGCTCGGCCCCGGTAGCGGCCGGTGTGGTCGACACTGCGGCCGGCCAACACTTCGGGGTCGGTGACGACGTGGTTCGGCCCGACCGCATCCGTCAGGCTGCGCAGCATGATCGCGGTTATAGCACGGTTAGCGCGATAATTTGTCCGGCGATGCGGATCGGCGACGGACGCGAGGAGTGGGGATTGTACGACCTTGAGGACGCGATCAGGCAACGTCGTTCGATCAGGATGTTTCTGCCCGATCGACCCGTGCCCCGGGAGCTGATCGACGAAGCGCTCGACCTGGCGATTCGCGCGCCGTCGAACTCGAACATTCAACCGTGGCACGTGGCGTTCGTCTCCGGGGCGGCAAGGGACCGGTTGGTGGCGGCGCTGCTCGAGGCTGCTAACGCGGGGCCGCCGAAAGTCCCGGCACTGCCCGAGCATTTCGCTCATTTTCGAAGCGAAACGGGCAAGGTGGTCTATGGGTCGATGGGTATCGCGCGCGACGACATGGAGGGCAGGCGCGCTGCGGTGCTGCGCAACTGGGAGTTCTTCCGCGCGCCACTGGCCGCAATCGTGTGCATGGACCGCGAACTGGGGCTGGTCGACAGCCTTGGTGTTGGGATGTTCCTCCAGACATTGGTGCTGGCGCTGACCGCGCGCGGGTTGGGCACCTGTGTGCAGGTGGCGATCGCGGGCTACCCCGAGATCATCCACGAGCAGTTGGACATCCCTGAGCAGTTCACGATCCTGTGCGGCATGTCGATCGGCTACGCGGACCCGGACTTCCCCGCCAACAAAATTCGCGTCGCCCGGCAACCGATCGAGCAGAACGTGGTGTTCTTGGACGACTAACGGAAGGAGGTCGCTGGGGGCACGCCTTAGAACTCTTTGTGCGGCACGTCGGTGACCAGGCCGCCGTCTATGACGAACTCGCTGCCGGTGGCATAGGACGACTCGTCGCTGGCGAGGAACACGACGAACGTCGACACCTCCCTCGATTCGGCGGGGCGGCCTAGCGGAATGGTGACCAGGTCCTCGGGCAGGTGGGCAGTCATCGGGGTGCGAATGAAGCCGGGGTGAATCGAGTTCACCCGGATGTTCAACGGCGCCAACTCCAGAGCCGCCGACTTGGCCAGGCCGCGCACTCCCCATTTGGACGCGACATACGGGTGCACCGCCGGCGCGCCGCGCAGTCCCTCGATCGACGACACGTTGATGATCGAGCCGCCCCCGGCCGCGGTCATCGGCTCGACGGCCACCCGCATGCCCAGGAACGTCCCGGTCAGGTTGACGTCAATCACCTTCTGCCACTTGGCCAAATCGAAATTCTTCAGTTGCCCCAGCGCGACGATGCCGGCATTGTTGACCAGCACGTCAAGCTTCCCGAATTCGCCCGTCGCCGTCGCGACGGCGGCGTCCCACTCCTCGGGCTGCGTCACATCGAGGTGAACGTAGCGCGCGGCGTCACCGATTTCGTCGGCCAGCGCTTTGCCCTCGTCGTCGAGGATGTCGCCGATCACCACCTGGGCGCCTTCTTGGACAAGCAGCCGCGCGTGTGAAGCGCCCATCCCGCGGGCTCCGCCACTGATGAGTGCAACTTTGCCTTCTACCCGTCCCACATGTCCCACAGGAGGGCTCCTTTCGGTCTCTAGCTGGCGACGAGATTGTTGCTTGGTACGTACAGCCCCTTGCCGGTGACCAGCGGCAGGTCAAGCGTGGTCACGATGCCGCGTGGCGCCGCAACAACCGCAGGGATGGCGTTGACGATCCGCCCCGCGGCCCCGACGATCGCGGCGTGGTTGTGGTCGCCCTTGCGGCTGCTCGGAACGATATCCACGGCGTAAGACGGTTCCCCGGTGATCTCCACGCGATACGAGCCGCCGCCGGCAGCGGGTTGCGGCCAGTCGGGGCGCAGGTCCGGCCGCAGTCGGGTGATGTGCTCGACGACGATGGCCGGGTGGCCGTTGACCATGCCGCGGATCTCGAACTGCAGCGCGGCCATGGTTCCCTTGGCCACGCGCCCCACCGCGATGTCGAAGTCCTCCGGCGCCGGCTCGCGCTGGTATGACTCGGTGATCCCGTCGAGCTCGATGCCCAGTCCGGCCGCCAGCTGACGGATCGCCGCACCCCAGGCGATGCTCAGCACGCCCGGCTGTAACAGCATCGGCATATCGTCCAGGGGCCGGCCGAACCCCATGTAGTGCATGACCTCCGAGCCGTCGTAGGTGGCGTAATCGGCGATCTCCATGCAGCGCACCTGCTCGATGCGCTGGCAGGTGCCGGCGAGCGCGAATGGTATGAGGTCGTTGATGAATCCGGGGTCGACGCCGTTGATGAAGAGGCTCGAATTGCCTTGCCGGGCCGCGTCTTCGACGCGCGCGATGTACTTCTCGGGCATCACGCCCCACGGGTATTGCAGCAGCCCGGGCGACGACCCGACCACGTTGATGCCGGCTGCGAGGATGCGCATGACGTCCGCCATCGCGTCGGGCAACCGGGTGTCGCCCATGGCGCAGTAGACGACGCAGTCGGGCTCGGTGGCAAGGACGGCCTCGAGGTCGGCGACGGCAGCGATACCGGTCTTCACGCCGGACTCCAGGCCGACCCCGCACAGCGCCCCGGCGTCGCGGCCCACCTTCTCCGGCGAAGACACACACACCCCGGTCAATTCGAATTGAGGATTCGTGACGAGTTCGGTCAGGGCCAGCCGCCCGACATTCCCGGTGCCGACGTGCGCGACGCGGATCGCCATGAGTGTCCTCCGTCCCGGGTGTGAACGCTCAAAACTTTTCTAGACACTAGTCCATAATTTCTACAGCCGCCTACCCGGCCCCACTTGCCGCAGGGCCCGGTCGGAACGCTTTGGTGCAAAAATGCAGGACTTCCCGGCGGAGCCGTTCTACCCTCTGTAAGTACCTAATACCCGCGGTTACGGTCGGACCCACTCGGCTGGGAATGGCCCCGGTTGTCAGGGAGGACGGGGAGATGGAGCACCTGGTCACAGCCCCGGAGATGTTGGCGTCAACTGCCGCCAACATCGAAGAGATCGGTTCGGCGCTCAGCGACGCCAATGCGAGCGCGGCGGGCCCGACAACCGGTTTGGTGGCCGCCGCCGAGGACGAGGTATCGGTGGCCATCGCCAAACTATTTGGCGGGTACGGCCAGCAGTACCAGGCGGTCCTCACACAAGCCACGGTGTTTCATAACGAGTTCACCCAGACGCTGGCCGCCGCGGGCAACGCCTATGGGCAGGCCGAAGGCGCGAACGCGGCCACGATGTCCAACGCGCTGAGCAGGTTGCGCGCGCCCATCCTGGCGATGTTGGGGCGTACGCCGACAGGCGGCGGGACCGGTGGCATCACCACGCAGACGGGATTCGCGAGCCCCGCGGCCCAACAAGTGGTGGCGTTGATCATGGGCGGCACCGCAAACCCAGGCCCCGATCCTGGCTACCTGGCGTCTGTCAACAACGCATACATCCAGCGCCTCTTCCCCGGGGCCAATCCGCTGGCCCAATTCACTCCCGAGCAGTTCTGGCCGGTTACTCCCCAGCTCGGCGGCCTCACGTTCGGCCAGTCCGTCGCTCAGGGCGTAAGCCTGTTGGACGGCGGGATCAAGGCGCAGTTGGCCCAGGGAAATAACGTCGTCGTTTTCGGCTACTCGCAGAGCGCCACGGTCGCCACCAATGAAATCAGAGCTCTCATGGCGATGGGTTCCGGCGCGCCCAGTTCAAGCCAGCTTTCTTTCACATTGGTTGGTGATCCCAACAACCCCGACGGCGGCCTGCTGGAGCGCTTCCCCGGCTTTTACATCCCAATTCTGGATGTGGCATTCAACGGGGCGACTCCGCCGAATTCGCCCTACCCGACCAGCATTTACACGATCCAATACGACGGCATCGCCGACGCCCCGCAATACCCGCTCAACGTCGTGTCGGACCTCAACGCCTTCCTGGGCTACTTCTTCGTGCACGGCAACTATCCATTCCTCACGCCCGACCAGGTAGCCAGCGCGGTGCCCTTGGCGACATCTCCGGGCTACACCGGGAGCACCCAGTACTACATGGTGATGACTCAGGACCTGCCGCTGGTCCAGCTGATTCGTGACATCCCCTATGCGGGTCCCCCGATAGCGGATATCTTCCAGCCCGACCTGCGGGTGATCGTCGACCTGGGCTACGGCGATATCGGGCCCGGGGGCTATTACGCGAATGTTCCCACCCCAGCCTCGCTGTTCTCGATACCCAACCCGATCACAGTCACCGTCGACCTGGCCAGGGGTGCCGTGCAGGGACCCTATTCCGCCGCGCTGGATATTGGAGTGGAGGCCGGATTGTTGCCGCCGACCACGTCTTTGTACCCGGACACGTACCCGTACCTTCCGTCCCCGGATCCACACCTGCATATCCAGCTGGGGCAACAATCCAGTGTGACGGGGCTATCTGTCCTGAGTGGCGCCGCCGGACGAGTACTCGAATTGATTCCGCCGGACCTGTTTGAATGAGCCCCGGGCCCCAGCTAAGGCCCGAGCGGGGAATGCTCGCGGATCGACTCGTCGCGGATCAGACCCCGCAGCAGCGCAGTGCTGAACTCGGCGGCGATTTCCTTGGCGGTGCGCCGTCCGCTCGGCCGCAGCCAACGGTAACTGCCCAGCGTCATCCCGATGTAGCCCAACGCCACCACGTGCGAGTCGCACTCATAGAACTCACCACTGACAATTCCCCGGTCGATGAGGCCATGCACGTGCTCGTAGACCTGAGCTTCCTTCCCCCGGACCTCGGCGACCTGTTCGCTGGTGAACCACTCGGTGATGTAGGGCTGCTCCTGGAAGTACACCGCGGCCCGCTCCGGATTGGCGGCGATCCCGGTGAGCAGCCGGACGGTGTACTGGTAGAGCGCTTCGCGGGCTGTCCAGGACGGATCGTCATGCACGGCTGCCAGCGTGCCCTCGGCGGCCTGGCGGTAGATGTCGAACAGGATCAGTGACTTGCTCGCGTAGTAGTGATACACCGTCGCCTTGTTCAGCCCGATCACATCGGCGACGTCGTCCATCCGGGTGCCGTGATAACCGCGGGCCGCGAACAGCTTGGTGGCAACGGCCAGCAACTCCTCGCGGCGCGAAAGCCCGTTCTCGGATGGCATTTTTTCTCTTACCACTCCCTATCGTGGCTGCCGGCGCCCCGGATGAGGTCCCGGATGAAGCAATTATCAATCAACTGGTTGGACAGTTTAGGCAAGGCCCCGTCGCCTGTCGCACAGACGCGGATGGGACTAGACTCTTGCAGTGAACTAGTCGCGATTCGAGAGGTGGGCTGATGGATCCGAGTCCGGACTACGACGTGAGCGACGAGGTCGAGTACTTCTTCAGGTACCTCACCTGGGGCTTGCGGGGGGTCGAAAACGGCCAGGGCTATCCGCCGCCGGCCTATCCGCCCGTTTAAAGATCTAGCGACGGCCTCCGACCGGCGTCCGGCGACGCCGGTCGCTGTTATAGCGCTTTGAGTTCCTCGGCGACCTCTGAGACCGATTTCTTGGCGTCGCCGAACAGCATGGTGGTGCCGTCGGCGTAGAACAGTGGGTTGTCGATGCCCGCGAACCCGGAGTTCATCGACCGCTTGAGCACGATCACCGACCTGGACTTGTCCACGTTGAGGATCGGCATGCCATAGATCGGGCTGGATGTCTCGTTGCGGGCCGCGGGGTTGGTCACGTCGTTGGCGCCGATCACGACGGTGACGTCGGTGCGGGCGAACTCGTCGTTGATGTCGTCCATGTCTTTCATCGCGTCGTAATCGACTTCGGCCTCGGCCAGCAGCACGTTCATGTGCCCGGGCATGCGTCCGGCGACCGGGTGGATCGCGTATTTCACCGGTACCCCACGGTCTTCGAGCAGGTTGGCCAGGTCCTTGACGGCATGCTGGGCCTGTGCGACGGCCAAGCCGTAGCCCGGGACCACGATCACCTGGTTGGCGTAGGCCATCTGAATCGCGGCATCGGCGGCCGAGGTGGACCTGACGTGCTTATCACCGGCGTCCTCGCCGCTCGGGGCTATCCCGCCGCCACCGAAACCGCCGGCGACAATCGCGGGAATCGAGCGGTTCATCGCCTTGGCCATCAGGTTGGTCAGGATCGAACCGGACGCGCCGACGATCATGCCGGCCACGATCATCGCAGTGTTATTGAGCGCCAAACCCGCCGCGGCGGCCGACAGGCCGGTCATCGCGTTGAGCATGGAGATGACCACCGGCATGTCGGCGCCGCCGATGGGCAACACCACCATCAGGCCCAGCACACCGGCGGCCAGCAGCAGGCCGATCATCCACCACAGCGGCACTCCGCCGCTGCCGGGATGGGCGCCCAGGCCGATGACCACCGCGGCCGCTATCGCCGCGGCCAGCAGCAGCACATTGATCAGCTGCTGGGCCTTGCCCAGCCCGATCGGGCGCCCGGAGATGATCTCCTGCAACTTGCCGAACGCGACGATCGACCCCCAAAAAGAGATCGACCCGATGATAGCGGCGAACAGCGAGGCCACCACGATGTGCACCGTCGGCGACTCGCCGTGCTGGAAGGCCGAAAAGCCGGACGTCTCAATGAATTCCGCCAGCGCGATGAGCGCCACCGTGCCGCCGCCAACGCCGTTGAAGAACGCCACCAGCTGCGGCATCGCGGTCATCTTGGTCAACCGCGCCGGCGGAACACCGAGCACCACACCCACCACCAAGCCGGCGATGATGAGCACCCACTGGTCGGTGTGGCGGATCTTGACCAGCGTCGCCGCCACCGCGATGGCCATGCCCACCGCCGCGATCAAGTTGCCCCGCACCGCGGTCTTGGGCCCGGTCAAGCCCATCAAACCGTAGATGAACAGCGAAAACGAGACGATGTAAACGATCGTGACCGCGTAGTCCAGGTTCATCGGGCGACCTCGTCAGGCTTGGCTGAAATCGCCTTGGTTGCCTCGTCGGACTTGGCTGAAATCGCCTTGGTTGGCGGGGCGGGTTTCTTGCCCTTGAACATGCCGAGCATCCGGTCGGTGACGATGAAGCCGCCGATCACGTTCAGCGTGCCGAACACCACCGCGACGAACAGGATGATCTGCACGGCCAACGACGGGTGCTGAACCTCCCCGAAGACCACCAAGGCGCCGAGGACCACGATGCCGTGAATGGCGTTGGTCCCCGACATCAGCGGCGTGTGCAGCGTGTTGGGCACCTTGGAGATCACCGCGAACCCGACGAACCCGGACAGCACCAGGATCGCCAGATTGGCCAACAGGGAGTCATACATCCCGAACATTTACGTGTCCTCTCCGCGGGTCACACAAGACTCTGCGATGACTTCATCGTCAAAGTCCGGGGCCAGCTTGCCGTCCTTGATCAACAAGTCCAGCAGGGCCGTGATGTTCTTGCTGTAGAGCTCGCTGGCATGCTCGGGCATCGTCGCCGGCAGGTTCAGCGGCGCGGCGATGGTGACGTCGTGCTTGACCACCGTCTGGCCCGGTTCGGTTAATTCGCAGTTGCCGCCGGTTTCCCCGGCCAGGTCCACCACTACACTGCCGGGTTTCATCGCTTCCACCGCCGCGGCGGTCACCAGACGCGGCGCGGGTCGGCCCGGGACCAGCGCCGTGGTGATCACGACGTCGAATCCGCTGATCGCGTCCTCCAATGCCTTCTGCTGCTGGGCGCGTTCGTCTTCGGTGAGCTCGCGGGCGTACCCGCCCTCACCAGACGCGTCGATACCCACGTCCAGCCACTGCGCCCCCACCGAACGCACCTGGTCGGCCACCTCGGGACGCACGTCATAACCGGTGGTGCGCGCCCCCAGCCGTTTCGCCGTGGCCAGTGCTTGCAGCCCAGCCACGCCGACGCCGAGGACCAGCACAGTGGCCGGTTTCACCGTTCCGGCTGCCGTGGTGAGCATCGGGAAGAATCGGGTCGACTCCGAGGCCGCGAGCAGTACCGCCTTGTACCCGGAGACGTTGGCTTGCGACGACAGTGCGTCCATCGCCTGTGCTCGCGAGATGCGCGGGATGGCCTCCAGCGCGAACGCCTGCACACCGGCTTTGGCCAGCGCGCCGATCGAGTTGTCAGCCTCACGCGGCGCCAAAAACCCGATCAGCGTCTGCCCGCTGCGCAACTTGCTGACCTCGTCTGCGCTCGGCGGCGCGACCTTCACGACGATGTCCGCACCCCAGGCATCCCCGATGGTGGCGCCGGCATCCGTGTAGAGCTCGTCGGGTAGCAGCGCGCCCTCGCCCGCGCCGGACTCGACCACGACCGCAAGACCACTATTCACCAGCGACGCGACTGCCTTGGGCACGAGCGCGACGCGCCGCTCGTCCGTGCCGGACTCAGCAACCACCCCGACCGTCGTCTGCGGATCTGTCATGGCGCGTACATCTACTTTCCTTACCTACTTATTCCTGGAGTTCCTGGCCCCGCTAATAACCCCATTGGCGAGAACACCCTAGCCTGAATGCCCGGCCGGGCTAGCCGCCGCTACCAGAGCACCTACCAGAGCACCTACCAGAGCACGATGTCTTGGCCGTGTTCCGCCGCAGGCCGGGCGCCGAAATAGCGCCGCTCGGATTCGTCGATCGGCACGTCGTTGATGCTGGCTTCACGGCGTGCCATCAACCCCGACGGCGTGAATTCCCACAGCTCATTGCCGTAGCTGCGCCACCACTGGCCGGACTGATCGTGGCACTCGTACTGGAAGCGCACGGCGATGCGGTTGTCGTGGAAGTCCCACAAGCTCTTGCGCAGTGAGTAGTCGAGCTCACGTTGCCACTTGCGCGTCAGAAAGGCCACGATCTCGTCGCGGCCGACGACGTGCTCGCTGCGGTTTCGCCATTGCGAGTCGAGTGTGTAGGACTTGCTGACGTGTTCGGGGTCGCGCGTGTTCCAGGCATCCTCGGCGGCCTGGACCTTCTGAAGGGCAGTTTCGTGGGTGAACGGCGGGAAGGGCGGACGGCCCTCGGACTCAGTCATGACGTACATCGTGCGCCGCCGCCCTCTACTCCGCGACTACTCCGCGAGCAGACGCAGAATCCCACTGATCCACGAGGATTCAGGCGATTGTGCGTTCCCCCGCAAGCGGGAGGGGGTGCCCCCTCTGGGGGAGTACCCCCAGCTCGCGCGATATCGAAGTGTCCTATGGTGGCGGACATGGACTTCGCGATGTCGGCCAAGGCCACTGAATACCACAAGCGACTGTCCGACTTCATGACCGAGCACGTCTTCTCGGCCGAGGCCGATTACGACAAATACCGCCACGAAGCCGGCCCCTACGACCACAGCGTCCCGCCGATCATCGAGGAGCTGAAAACCAAGGCCAAAGCGGCCGGCCTGTGGAACCTGTTCCTGCCGGCCGAGTCCGGCTTGACCAACCTGGAATACGCCCCGCTGGCCGAGCTCACCGGCTGGAGCCTGGAGATCGCGCCCGAGGCGCTGAACTGCGCGGCACCCGATACCGGCAACATGGAGACCCTGCACCTGTTCGCCACCGAGCAGCAGCGCAAGCAGTGGCTGGAGCCGCTGCTGAACGGCGAGATCCGCAGCGCCTTTTCGATGACCGAGCCCGCGGTCGCCAGCAGCGACGCCCGCAACATCGAGACCTCCATCGCGCGCGACGGCGCCGACTACGTGATCAACGGCCGCAAGTGGTGGACGTCCGGAGCCGCAGACCCGCGCTGCAAGATCCTCATCGTGATGGGCCGCACCAACCCCGATGCTGCCAGCCACCAACAACAGTCGATGGTTCTGGTGCCAACAGATACGCCGGGCGTGACTATTGTCCGCTCGACAACGGTCTTCGGTTACCACGACCAGCCTGGGCACTGCGAGATCGTGTACGACAATGTCCGGGTACCGGTCACCAACCTGCTCGGCGAAGAAGGCGGCGGCTTCGCGATCGCCCAGGCCAGGCTGGGGCCGGGCCGCATTCACCACTGCATGCGTGCCCTCGGCGGAGCCGAACGCGCGCTCGCGCTCATGGTGGACCGGGCCCGCAACCGGGTGGCGTTCGGTCGGCCGCTGGCCGAGCAGGGTGTCGTTCGAGAAGCAATTGCCAAGTCCCGCAACGAAATCGACCAGGCCAGGCTGCTGTGCGAAAAGGCGGCGTGGACGATCGACCAGCACGGCAACAAGGCCGCCTATTTACTGGTCTCGCAGATCAAGGCGGTGGCGCCGCAAGTAGCTTGCGACGTCATCGACCGCGCCATCCAGGTGCACGGAGCCGCCGGTGTCAGCGAGGACACGGCGCTGGCGCGGCTCTACGCCTGGCATCGCGCTATGCGCATCTTCGACGGGCCCGACGAGGTGCACATGCGAACGATCGCGCGCATGGAGATAGGCCGGGAACAATCCGCCCTCGCGGCGGCGGTCACCTCACATGGCTGAGGCTCTCCGGGAATTGTCCGGCGCGTGGAACTTTCGCGACGTCGCAGACGGCACCGCGGGGCTGCGGCCGGGCCGGCTGTTCCGGTCCGGCGAGCTGAGCCGCCTAGACGACGATGGCCGGGCGACACTCCTACAGCTGGGGATCACCGACGTCGCCGACCTGCGCGCGACGCGGGAGGTCGCCCGGCGCGGTCCGGGACTGGTACCCGACGGCATCGACGTCCACCTGCTGCCGTTCCCCGACCTCGGCGACGACGATCCGGATGATGGTGAATCACCGCACGAACACGCATTCCGGCGGATGCTGGCCGGCGAAGACGGCGAATCGGACGGGTCCGGCGAATCCCCCGCCGAGGCCGCGGCGCGTTACATGATCGACGAATACCGCCAATTCCCAACGCGCAACGGCGCGCAACGCGCGCTGAGCCACGTCATCACGTTGCTCGCCGGCGGACGCCCGGTGCTGACGCACTGCTTTGCGGGCAAGGACCGCACCGGCTTCGTGATCGCGACGGTGCTGGAAACGATCGGCATCGATCACGACGTCATCGTCGCCGACTACTTGCGCAGCAACGAGTCCGTAGCACAGCTGCGGGAGCGGATCGCCGAGATGATCCAGCAGCGCACGGACACCGAACTAACCCCGGAGGTGGTGAAGTTCACCGAGGCCCGCCTATCCGACGAGGTCCTCGGCGTTCGCGCGGAGTACCTGGCCGCGGCGCGGCAAACGATCGACGAGACTTTCGGCTCGCTGGACGGCTACCTGCGCGACTGCGGCATCACCGAGGCCGACATCGACCAACTGCACAGCGCGCTGATGGCCTGAAGCGGGCGCTACGCACTGGCCCGCTCTACTGATTTCGGCCCACTATCCCAACCGTTCGTTCGCGGTATCAGCAAACTCGAAAGTGTTGCGCGGAACAGAAACGCGGCAAAACGCCGTGCCAGGGCCAGCAACACGTGCCATCGCCCCTGCTCCCGATCAGGGTTTTCACGGCCACGCAAGATTGCCGGTACGGGCAGAAAAACAACCGGTAAACCGCGGACATAACTAACTAAGTCGCCCTAAGCTACTCGGTGTCACAGAAGAACGCCCCTGGTCGTGAAGGGAAGAGCCGATGACGAGCTTGCTCACCGAACCGCAATTGATCGCGACCGCTGCCGCGGACGTGGCGGAAATTCGATCGGCGATCGGTGCGGCCAAATCGGCCGCTACGGGCCCGACGACCGGTCTGGCGGCAGCGGCCGCCGACGAGGTGTCGGCGGCAACCGCACAGCTGTTTGGCGCCTATGCCAAGGACTATCAAGCGGTCCTCGCGCAGGCGGCCGCGTTTCATCAGGAGTTCGCTGCGGCGCTGGCCCACGCCGGCAGCACCTATGCGGCGACCGAGGCCGCCAACGCCAGCGCGGTCTCTGGAGCGGCAACCACATCGACTTCAGCGGTGGTGCAGCCGCCATTGCAGGGAACGACCATTGGTTTGATCATCGGCGGTAGCGGCCTGCCGATACCCCCACCGTCCTACGTGACTGCCACTCTCAACTACGTCAACCAACACTTCAATGTGCTTCCGGCCAATGCGCAGGCCCTGTTTACGCCCGAAGGCTTATATCCGCTCACCGGTGTCAAGAGCTTGCCCCTCGACATGTCGGTGAGCCAGGGCCTGCAGATTCTCGATACCGCGATCAAGCAGCAACTCGCCGCCAATCCGTCGGGCAGCGTTGCCGTTTTGGGCTACTCGCAGAGCGCCATCATCTCCTCGCTGGAAATGCAGAACCTGGCGAACCCCTTGCTCAACCCGAACCCGCCGACCGCGAATCAACTCGGCTTCACCCTGCTGGGTGATCAGATGAATCCCAACGGCGGCATCTTTGCGCGCTTCCCGGGCTTCCCGAATGGTCAGCCACTACAGTTCCCGAGTCTGGGGTTCACGTTCTACGGCGCGACGCCGTCGAACACGATCTACCCCACCAACATCTACACGCTGGAATACGACGGATACGCCGACTTCCCGCAATACCCGCTCAACTTCATTTCCGATCTGAACGCCGTTGCGGGCATCTTGTATGTGCACGGCACCTATCCGAACATCAATCCATCGGCGCTTCCCCCTGGCTACGCCATTCAGCAATTGCCGACGTCGCCTGGCTACACCGGCGTTACCAACTACTACATGATCACCACGCCTAACGGGCTGCCGCTGTTGGACCCGGTGCGCGCGATACCGGTCATCGGCAACCCCATCGCAGACCTGCTGCAGCCGGATCTGACCACGATCGTCAACCTGGGCTACGGGAACCCCAACTTTGGCTGGAGCCAAGGGCCGGCGGATGTGACCACTCAGTTCGGGATTTTCCCGCACGTCAGCCAGGCCCTCATCGCTCAGGATCTGATCACCGGAGCCCACCAGGGAGGCGCCGCTTTCATGAGCGACATGCACGCAGAAGCCGCTGGCATGTCGCCGTCCAGCATTTCCCACTCGCTGACCCCGCCCGCGCTGACATCCGCGCTGTCGACGGGCTTGTCGCCCGACAGCATTATCGAGGCCATCCAGGGGGCGGTCACCAATGCCGCCAACGGGATCTCGGGTACTGCCGCGAATCTTTACGCAGTTGCGCTTCCGACGGCAGACATCCTGAATGCCGTCGTTACCGTGCTCCCGGCGTACGACATCAACCTATTCCTGAGCGGGATCCAGCAGGCGATCAACGGGAACCTTGTTGGGGGATTGCAATATGCACTCGTCGCTCCGATTGCTGCCGACCTGGGATTGGGCGCAGTGGCAGGCGGTATCGAGCTTGAAGTGCTGTTGGACGCATTCTAATTAATTGGGTGCAACCGAATGGCCGGGCCAGACAAGGCGCGCGGTCGTGAAGGGATAGACGATGACAACCTTGCTCACCGAACCGCAATTGATCACGACTGCTGCCGCGAACGTAACGGAAATCAGATCGGCGATCGCCGCGGCTAAAGCGGCCGCCGCCGGACCCACGACCGGTATGGCAGCAGCAGCCGCCGATGAGGTGTCGGCGGCTACCGCAAAGCTGTTTGGCACCTACGCCCAGGCGTATCAGTCGGTCCTCGCGCGGGCAGGTGTGTTCCATGAGGAGTTCGCTGCGGCGCTGGCCTCCGCGGGGAACGCCTACGCGCAGGCTGAGGCGGCCAATGCGAGTGCGATCTCCGGGGCGCTGCGAACCCTGACCTCGCCCATCCAGTCGCTGCTGGGCGACGCCACCGCTGCCCCAGCTACAACCGTCGCGGCGGGGACCGCGGCGCCGATCATGAAGGCGCTGGCGGACCCGGTCGGTACCGTCACGACTTTGGTCTTGGGTGCCAGCGGACTCCCGATACCTCCGCCGGCCTACATAGCAGGAATTCCCCCCAAATACATCGACCCCTTCTTTGGCGCCGGCACCAACGTGGGCGTGAACACGCCCGAGGGGTTATATCCGCTTACCGGTGTCAAGAGCTTGACCTTCGACGCGTCGGTGAGTCAGGGCCTCACGATCCTGAATAACGCGATCCAGTCATTGGCCACCCCGGGCAACACCATCAACGTCTTCGGCTACTCGCAGAGCGCCGCCATCGTGTCACTGGAAATGCAGGCCCTGAACCCCACCAACACACCGGGCGGGAGCTTGCTCCCCAACGGTGTGCACCTGAACGTCACGCTTGTCGGTGATGTGTCGAATCCCAACGGCGGCGCGCTGACGCGCTTCCCGGGTCTGAACCTGACGAGTCTGGGCTTCACGTTCGGCACCGCCACTCCGGACAATTCCTTCCCGACCAGGATTTACACGATCGAATACGACGGCTTCGCCGACTTCCCGCAATATCCGATCGATTTCCTATCCGATCTCAACGGCTTTATCGGCATCCTCACCTTGCACGGCCAATATCCGTTCCTCACGCCCACCGAGATTGCGAACGCTGTTCAATTGACGAATACGGTCGGCCCCACCCAGACCGAATACTTTATTGTTCCGACCTCGGATCTGCTGTCGCCAGCCCTGCAGGGTCTGCCACTTTTGGATCCGGTCCGTGCGATACCGGTCATCGGCAACCCAATCGCAGACCTGCTCCAACCCGATCTGACAGTCCTCGTCAACTTGGGCTACGGCAGCACCACCCAGGGCTGGTCCACCGGCCCGCCGAATGTTCCCACGCCGTTCGGCGTGCTCCCGCCCGTTCCCCTGCACGACGTTCTCGGCGCTCTGGCCACTGCGGCCCCACAAGGGGTGAGCGCATTCTCGGCCGACCTCAGGGGATTGCTCACGTCGCCCCCGCACGTCCCGCCACTGACGTCGACGATCGGATCGATCGAGACGCACCTGTCGACGGGTATGACGGGGCTGACGTCGGCGCTGTCCTCGCCCGACAGCTTTATCGAGGCACTGCAGGCGGCGAACGCCCACTTCGCCAATACGGTTTCGGCGGTGGCGTCGGACGCCTACTCGACCCTGCTTCCGACAGCTGACATCGTCAATGCGCTATTGACCTCTGTCCCGGCCTACGACGTCAACCTGTTCCTGAGCGGGGTGCAGCAAGCGATCAGCGGTGACCCGGTTGGGGGGCTGGTCTATGCATTCGGCGCTCCGCTTGCCGCTGACACGGCGTTGGTGACGCTCTTCGGCGGCTTCGAACTCCGCGTTATCCAGCATGCGGCCCAACAGATCCATCAGGTCATCATGGGTACGCCGCCGCCGCCGCCGCCGGGCACGGTGTCGCTGTAGATTCCTACGGCTTCGAGCACCAGCACAGGCTTTCAGGCGTGCAGAGCTTGTCCTAGAGCTTGAATCCGGCTTTCTTCGCGGCAGACAAATCGGTGATCTCGGCCCAGTGCCCGGCGATATCCTCTACCGACGGCGGCTTGTCGAAGTTGACGCCATCGTTCTGGAACAGCGCAGTCCGCTGCACCTTGCCGCCGCCAACGATGAACACCGATCCGTTGTCGGCACATTCCTCCGTGCACAGGTAGGCCACCACCGGCGCGACCCACTCCGGCGTCAGCTTCTCGAGCGCTTCGGGCGGCATGATGTCCTGTGTCATTCTGGTGGCCGCGATCGGGGCGACCGCGTTGGCGTGGATGTTGTACTTGGCGCCTTCGAGCGCCAGGGTGTTGATCAGACCAACCAGGCCGAGCTTGGCGGCCCCGTAGTTGGTCTGGCCGAAATTGCCGAACAGCCCGCTGGTGGAGGTGGCGACCACCGCCCGGCCGTAACTCTGCTCGCGGAAATGCGGCCAGGCCGCGCGCAGGACGTTATACCCGCCGTAGAGGTGCACCTTCAGCACGGCATCCCAGTTCTCCGACGTCATCTTGTGAAAGGTGCCGTCCCGCAGGATCCCGGCGTTGCTCACCACACCGTGCACGGCGCCGAACTCGTCGAGCGCGGTTTTGATGATGTTCGCCGCGCCGTCCTCGGTGGAGACGCTGTCATAGTTGGCGACCGCACGGCCACCCGCGTCGCGAATCTCGGCGACGACATGATCGGCCATCGCCGAACCGGCGCCGGTGCCATCGCGGGCTCCGCCAAGGTCGTTGACGACGACGCTGGCGCCCTCCCGGGCGAGGGTCAGGGCGTATTCACGGCCCAATCCCCCACCGGCTCCGGTGACGACGACGACACGATCCTGCACTCCGGGCATCAGGTTCCTCTCTGCTGTTATCAGGGGTCGGGGTTATCGGACCGGGGTCGCCATCGGCGCTAGAACAGCCGGCGAGCCAGCTTGAGGGCCCGCTCGGTGTAGGGCGGGTAGATGAAGCTCGAGAAGTCGGGTCGAGTCGGTTTGGTCAATACCGACTTGCGATGGCTGAACTCGTCGAACCCCCACTTGCCGTGGTAAGCACCCATGCCCGACGCGCCGACACCACCGAACGGCAGCTTGGCCGTCGACACCTGGAAGGCGAGATGGTTGACCAGCATGCCGCCCGCCGGCACCTCCTTGATCACCCGTTCACGGGTTTCACGTGACTTGGTGAACAGGTATGCCGACAGCGGCTTGGGCCGCGCGTTGACGAAGCGGATCGCCTCATCAAGGGACTTGACGGTAAGCACGGGCAGGATCGGTCCGAAGATCTCGTTTGTCATCAGCGGCCCCTCCGGATCGGGGTCGAGCACCACGGTGGGCTGGATGCGCAGGCTCGACGCGTCAGACTTGCCACCCACGGTGACCGTCGCCTTCCCGTCGGCCTCGGCCTGGGAGATGTAGCCGCTCAACCGGTCGAACTGGCGCTGGTTGACGATGCGCATTCCGCTCGGGTCGTCTTTGGATCGGAACTTGGTGATGGCGGCGCTGATCTTACTGACGAGTTCGTCGCGAATCGTTGCGTCGGCCAGCACGTAGTCGGGGGCGACGCAGGTCTGGCCGGCGTTCAGGATCTTGATCCAGGCGATCCGCTTGGCCGCGACGTCGATGTCGGCGTCGGCCGCCACGATCACCGGGCTCTTGCCGCCGAGCTCGAGCGTGACCGGCGTCAGATGCGGTGCGGCGCCCTCGTAGACCTTGCGGCCGATCTCGGTGCCGCCGGTGAACATGACGCGGTCCAGGCCCTGCGCGATCAGCTCCTGACTCACCGCACCGTCGCCCTCGACCACGGCGATCGCGTCATTGTCGAGGTAGCGCGGCACCAGCTCCGCCATCACGCGTGACGACGCCGCGGCGATTTCCGAGGGCTTGAGGATGACGGCGTTTCCGGCGGCGATCGCCCCGACCGCGGGACCCAGCGTCAGGTAGAACGGGTAATTCCAGGCTCCGATGATCAGCACGGTGCCGTAGGGCTCGTACTCCACCCAGCCCCGGCCGGGCAGCTGTGGGGCCTCGAGGAGCGTGTACTTGCGGCGCGTCCACTTGCGCACCTTCTTGGCCGCATACTTCGCTTCGCTGACGGTGGTTGCGACGTCGGCGATGAATGCCTCAGCCGCGTTGCGGTCCAGGTCTTCGGCCAACGCCTTGCCGATCGCGTCCTCGTTCTCCTCCATCAACGCCTGCAGGGCAAGCAACTGTTGCTTCCGCCACTCGATGCTGCGCGTGCGCCCGCTGGCGAAGGTCTGGCGCAGCCGTGCCACCGTCGCAGGGATATCGGTTGGTTGAGGTGCGGCCGATTTTGCTGCGTCCTCAGCCGCCCCGTTCTCGGATTCCTGAGCCTTTGGTGCAACCGATTCGGTGGTCATCGCTTTCCTTCCTTCCCAGAGATCGCGCGGCGCATTTCGCGCGGGCGCTCAAGGTGATAACCGCGATCCTAACCACCCGGTCAGGACAGCAGTAAGGAAGATCCGACCGGACCTCGATATCGACCGCTTCGTCAGGGCTTGGACGCCGTCACGAAGCTGTTCGCGAATGGCCTTTCGTCCGATTGTGGCGGTCGGCCCAACCGCAGCGCCTCGTCGCGAGCATTCACCGACCGCGTGGTCCAGCCGTGCGCGGCGAACCAGTCGGCACAGTCGGGGCGGCCCTCGTCGTCAAACCAGAGGTCGAACGGGTTGAACGAAGTGTCTTCGCCGCGCGCTTCGCGCTTGGCCCGCAGTTGGGCCCACTTCTCCTCGGCCTCTTTGCGCTTCTCCTCGTCGACGCCGAAGATCTCCACCGCCACTTGACTGCCGGATCCGCTCAGCATGTCGATCGAAGTGAACATGGCTTCCTGCGCCGCTCCCGGCAGGAACGGCAACAGCCCTTCGGCCAGCCAGGCCGTGGGCCGGGTGGTGTCGAATCCAGTGTCGCGCAGCGCTTGTGGCCAATCGTGGCGTAGGTCGACGGCTACCGGTCGGCGATCGGCGGCCGGCGCGGCGCCGTGGCCGGCCAGCGTCTCGGCCTTGTACTCCAGCACCTTGGGCAGATCGATCTCGTAGACGACGGTGCCGGTCGGCCAGTCCAGCCGGTATGCGCGCGAATCCAGCCCGGCCGCCAGGATCACGACCTGCCGGATACCGGCGGCAGCCGCTTCGGCGAAGTACGCATCGAAGAAATGCGTGCGCACCGCCTGGTAGTTGATCATGTTCTGGGAGTTCGGGGTGAAATCCGGGTCTTCGTCCTCGTCCGGTCCCGCCCACCATGCGTGAACTTGCTCCCGAACTCCCGCGAGCTCGGGCGTGGAGACCAGCGGCTCGGCGAACTGATCCCGGATCAGCGGGTCAACGCTGGCGGTCTCGGCGGCACGGGCCAATGCGACCATCACCGCGGTCGCCCCGACGCTGGTTGCGATGTCCCAGGAGTCATCCGCGGTGCGCGCCATTACACGCGCTCCGCAATCACGAACTCGGCGAATGCGTCCTTGTCGTCGGCCATCGGCACGTCGTCAACCCAACGGCCCATCCGCCGCATCTCGTCCCCCGAGTTTTGCGCCACGGCGCGCCAACCGTGTTGGTTGAGCCAGTCGGCGACCACCGCTCGGTGGTCGTCGCGATACATCAGCTCCCCCACGTCGATGGTCTCCCCCAAGCCAATCTCGTCGGCCACCTTCTTGAACCGCTCCCGCATCTGCTCTCGACGATCGTCGGCGTGGGAGGCCGCCGTCTCCGTCGCGATCCGGCTCCCGGCCGGGCTCAGCTCACCGACTTGGGTGAACAGCCGGTCCTGGGCCTCGGCGGGCAAATACATCAACAGCCCTTCGGCCAGCCAAGCCGTCCGCTCCGACGGGTCAAACCCGGCGGCACGCAGCGCTGCGGGCCAGTCCTGTCGCAGGTCGATGGCTACCTCACGGCGCTCGGCCGAGGGCGTCGCACCGTTTTTCGCCAGGGTCGTGGACTTGTAGGCAAGTACCTGCGGCTGATCGATCTCGTACACGGTGGTGCCGGCCGGCCAGTCCAGTCGGTAGGCGCGGGAATCCAGTCCCGACGCAAGGATCACCACCTGCCGGATCCCGTCCGCGACGGCGTTGGCGAAGTACGTGTCGAAGAAGTTCGTCCGTACAGCTTGGTAGCTGCGCATATGCCGCACGATGGCGGCGGTTTCGGCATCGAGAGCTTCCACCTTGGCCGCGATCGTCGGGTCGAGCATGGCTTCCCACAAGACGCCGGCACCGGCGTTGGTGACCAGCAGTTTGGCGTATGGGTCGCGGATCAGCGCATCGGGCTGCTCGGTTTCGACCGCCCGGGCCGCGGCCACCATGACCGCGGTACTGCCGACGCTGGTCTTGATGTCCCAGGTGTCGTCATGGGTGCGCAGTGAGCTCATCGCGTCCTCCTGGTCTGTAGTGGTGTTCCAGTGGGTTAGTTGGATGGCCCGGGACGGCTATCGAGATGCGCTCGCAGCAGCGTGCTGCGGACGGCCTCGTCGGCCAGGTCTTCGGGTACCGCGCGGCCCAGTCGAGCCATCTCGTCGCGGTTGTTCACGCTGTGCACCTGCCAGCCGTGCTCGGCCAGCCAACCAATGGCATCCGAACGGCCGGGCTCGTGGTAGGTCAGCGCTTCGACATTGACATCCAGACCGAGCCGCTCCCGCATCCGCTTCCAGCGGTTCGTGTTGCTGTTGGAATTCATGCCGAACACCTCGACGGCGACCCGACTGCCGGGTGCGCTGAGCGCGGTGAACTTCTCGAAGAGCCGGTCGGCAGCGTCGCTGGGCAGGTAGGGCAGCAGGCCCTCGGCGAGCCATGCGGTCGGTTGGGTGCGGTCGAATCCAGCGGCCGTCAGCGCGGCCGGCCAGTCGTCGCGCAGATCCACGGGGACCGGGCGCCGCCTGGCCGCGGGAACCGCGCCATGCGATTCCAGAATCCCGGTCTTGTACTGCAGCACCTTGGGCTGGTCGATTTCATAGACCGTGGTATCCGGCGGCCAATTCAGGCGGTAGGCCCGCGAGTCCAGCCCGGCGGCGAGGATCACCACCTGCCGAATGCCGTCGTCGGCGGCGGCGTGGAAGTATTCGTCGAAGAAGTGGGTGCGCACCGCCTGGTAGTCGATGCCGAGCCGATGCACCCGTTGCCCGTGCCGATCGCCGTCGAGCCAGGCCAGCTCGGGGTCGGTAAGCCGGGCCCAGGCCTGCCCGGCCGAGGACACCAGGATGCCGGCGAAATCGTCGCGAATCAGCGGATTGGCCCCGGCCGTTTCGACGGCACGACCGGCGGCGACTCCCAATGCGGTGGCGCCGACGAGTTCGGTGACCGCCCAGCTGTCGCCAGCGGTTCGTAACGACGGAGGCAACGAAGACAGGTCGTCGAGATCAGTCATGTCCCGACCATGCTATCCGAATAAGTTAGGCAAACTATCCGCTTTGTGCGACACATCACTGCGCGAGCATCGCCGCAGATCGGCCGTGTGCCGGTTAGTTCTTGGGCCGCCAGAGCGCGCCGGCCAGCAGCTCGCGCAACGTCTCGGTAAAGGTCTCCGTCTCCTTGGGGCTTCGAACATAACCGGCATAGAATCCCACTCCGCAGAGCACGACGAGCAGTGTCTCGGTCAGTGAATAGACATCGGTATCGCTGGCGAGCTCGCCGCTCTCGATGGCATCTTCGACGGCCCAGACCAGAAACTCCCGGCTTCTTCGCAAGGCGGCGTTTTCGGTTCGGCTCAATTCCGGATGCCGCTGCGACTCCAGCACAGTGGTGACCAGGAACGCCGATGCGGATGGATTCGAGAAATTTGATCGCAGCGCCAATGTAATGAATACCGCCAGCCGGGCGAGCAAGGTCGGTTCGCGCCTAGCCTGTTCGACGCTGGGGGTGATGACGAGTTCGTTGGTTTGGTCCACGACCTCCCGATATAGCACCCGTTTACTGGAAAAGTAGTGATTGATCGCGGGGCGGGTCAGGTCGGCGCGCACGGCGATGGCCTGGAACGTGGCCCCGTCGTAACCACGCTCACTGAACACCTCACGCGCAGCGCGCACAATGCGTTTCCGCGTCTCGTCGGCCTTCGCCGCCGGCGGACGCCCAGGCCTTCGACTCGCCGTGGGCGGCACAATTAAATTGTGCCACCCGAATGGTGCGGCATCAGGGCGTTCGGCGGAATGGCACCGAACTTGCCGGCTTGGTAGTCCTCAAGCGCCTCGATCAATTCGGCGCGCGAGTTCATCACAAAAGGTCCGTAGTGAAATACCGGCTCCCGAATCGGCTGTCCGCCCAGGATCAGCACATCAACGGCACCAAGAACCGGGCCGCGATGCGATCCCTGGGTGGTGTGGGCGCCGACGGTGATCCGATCGCCGGGCCCGAGAACAGCCAACTGACCCTGGCGGATCGGGTGAGCATCCGGACCCACATATCCGCTGCCGGACAGCGCATACACCAGCGCGTTGAAGTCACGCCGCCACGGAATGTTCAGCCGCGCCCCGTTCTGGATCGTCGCATGTGCCAACGTGATCGGGGTGTGGGTGACTCCCGGCCCGCGGTGACCGTCGATCTCACCGGCGATGATGCGCAGCAGCGCTCCGCCGTCGTCGGACGACAGTAATGTGGCGTCGGCGCCTTCGATGGCCTGATACCGGGGCTGCGCGAACTTGTCTTTACTCGGCAGATTCACCCACAGCTGGATGCCGTGGAAGACGCCACCGCTTTCCACCAGCTCGGCAGGCGGAGTTTCGATGTGCAGGATGCCGGAACCGGCCGTCATCCATTGCGTCGCGCCGTCGGTGATCAGGCCGCCGCCGCCATGGGAATCCTGGTGCGCGAACTTGCCATCGATTATGTAGGTGACCGTCTCGAAGCCACGGTGCGGATGCCAATCGGTGCCCCGGGGCTCGCCCGGCTCGTAGTCCACCTCACCCATCTGGTCCATATGCACAAAGGGATCCAGGGCGGCGGTGCCGACCCCGGCGAATGCCCGGACCACCGGGAAACCCTCGCCCTCATAACCTCGCGGTCCGGTGGTGATCGATCGAACGGCGCGTTCGGCGTCGGCGGGACCGGCGGGCCCCACCCGCGCCAACGTCAGCGTGTCTGCGGTGATAGCAGGCATTTCTACCTCCTTGTTGTAGCGTTACCCGTATAACCGGACTGCGGTCCGGATATTCCCGGCTGTCATAAGATGACCTGGTGCGTGGGGCGCTTGGGGCTGTGGTGCGGAAGTCGCAGGGTCAGTCGCAGGTCACGCACACGTTGTGAATGAGGAGACGGAGGACCAACCCCGGCCTGCAGTGGCACCGCCCGCCGCCGCAGGCGGACGCTTCGGCGCATCGATCCGAAAGTCGGGATACCTGCGCAAGTGGCTCTTGCTGGGCATCACGATCGGCGTCATTGCCGGTCTGGGAGCGGTTGTCTTTTATTTCGCGCTGAAATACACGGAAGAATTTCTGCTCGGGTACCTGGCGGGCTATCAGATCCCAACCCCCGTCGGAGAGGGTGGCAGCCGCGGGTCGGCCGGCTTCGAACGCCCGTGGGCGATTCCGTTGGTGACGACGGCCGGGGCGCTGCTGTCGGCATTGATCGTGGCCAGGCTCGCTCCGGAAGCGACCGGTCACGGGACCGACGAAGCCATCGAGGCGGTGCACGGCGATCCGCGCGCCATCCGCTTCCGGGCGGTGCTGGTGAAGATGGTGGCCAGCGCGCTGACCATCGGGTCGGGCGGTTCGGCTGGCCGCGAAGGCCCGACGGCGCAAATCTCAGCCGGCTTCAGCTCGTTGCTTACCCGCCGGCTGAACCTGTCCGACGAGGACGGCCGGATCGCGGTGGCGCTGGGTATCGGCGCGGGCATCGGCGCGATCTTCGCCGCGCCACTGGGCGGGGCGGTGCTGGCCGCATCGATCCCCTATCGCGACGACTTCGACTACCGCTGCTTACTGCCGGGTTTCATCACCTCGGGGACGGCGTACGCGGTGCTCGGGGCTTTCCTGGGCTTCGACCCGCTCTTCGGCTACATCGACGCCGAGTATCGCTTCGAAAGAGCTTGGCCGTTGCTGTGGTTCGTGGTGATCGGCCTCGTTGCGGCGGCGGTCGGCTACCTATACGCCCGAATCTTCCACGCTTCGGTGGCGCTCACCCACCGGCTTCCCGGTGGGCCGGTGCTCAAGCCGGCGATGGGCGGACTCCTGGTCGGCCTGTTGGGTCTGCTGATGCCCCAGATCCTGAGCAGCGGGTACGGCTGGGCACAGCTGGCTGCCGATCGCGGATCGCTGCTGCAGATCCCGTTGTGGATCATCGTCGTGCTGCCGATCGCCAAGATCGTCGCCACGTCGCTGTCCATCGGCACCGGCGGATCCGGCGGGCTGTTCGGACCCGGGATCGTCATCGGCGCCTTCGTCGGGGCCGCCGTCTGGCGACTGGGCGAGCTTTCCGGGCTGCCCGGGGTGCCCGGCGGACCGGGAATCTTCGTCGTGGTGGGGATGATGGCGTGTTTCGGCAGTGTCTCGCGTGCGCCGCTGGCCATCATGATCATGGTCGCGGAGATGACCGGCTCGTTCTCGGTGGTTCCTGGAGCGATCATCGCCGTGGGGATTGCGTCATTGCTGATGTCTCGCACCAACGTCACCATCTACGAGGCGCAGCGGCTGGACCGTAGAACCGCCGAGGCCGAGCATCGAGCCGCCGAAGATTTCTAGGCCTTGCGCCGCGCGGTGCTCGCGGCGCCCTTCTCGGTGGCCTTGCCCTTATGGGCCAACTTGCCACCCGCGCCCTCCAGGTGCGCCCGGACGAACCACTGGAACTTCTCCAGGGGCCCGGCCTGGCCGATCAGGAGGTCCTGGGTGACCTGGTCGATCTCATCTGTCTCGTCGATGGCCTTGCGGATGTCTTCGATAACGCCCGTGTAGACCAGGTCCAGCGCCGCCAGGTGCGCCTGGGCGGTGTCACGACCCACCGAGTAGTCGTCCCAGGAGCGGTCCCTGATAATCGCGCCGGGAGTGCCCTCTGGCGACGCGCCGAGAGCCGCGATGCGCTCGGCAACCTCGTCGGCATAAGCGCGCACCGCGTCGACTTGCGGGTCGATCATCTCGTGCACCCCGATGAAGTTGGGACCCACAACGTTCCAGTGAATGTGCTTGAGCGTCAAATGAAGATCGTTGTAAGTGCTCAGTTGCTTCTGCAGCAGTTCGGCGAGCTGCGCCCCCTGCTTGTCAGTCAATCCCGGAATGGTGAACTGTGTCATCGATATCTCCCCTGGGTTTCATCTACACGGTCAATTCCCAGACGAATACCCGATGCCGTGGTTGATAACCACGGCCCTGCACACCGGCCCTAGACCGAGTGGATCTGCTGCACCGGCAGTCGGGCCCCGCGGCGCGGTTCGTATGCCAGTCCGCTGGCTTCGAGCAAGCGAACCACTCGATGGCGGTGCGGTCGCATTGGTTCCAGCAGCTCAAGCATGACGTCGTCATCGACCGGGCGGCCCACCAGCGTCCAGCCGATCATCTTCGGGATGTGGTAGTCGCCCACCGAGACGGCGTCCGCGTCACCGAATGCCCGCTGTCCGGTCTCGGCCGCGGTCCACGCCCCCACTCCCGGCAGTGACTGCAACGCTTCGAGCGCATGCGCCGCCGGCTGGGCGGCCAGCCGTTCCAGCGACGCCGCGCGTCGCGCGCAGCTCACCACCGTCTGGGCCCGCCGCGGGTCGACATTGGCGCGGTGAAACTCCCACGACGGGATGTTTCGCCACGTCTGCGCCGACGGCGGCACCCGCATCCCGGCCGGCGCCGGTCCGGGCGGCGGTGTCCCGAACTTGGTCAGCAGCACCCGCCAGGACCGGAACGCGTCGGCGCCGGGCACCCGCTGCTCGATCACCGCCGGGATCAGGGCTTCTAGCACCTGTCCGGTGCGGCCCAGCCGCAGGTGCGGAACCCGTCGGTGCGCCGCGGCAACCGTCGGGTCCCGCGGCACGAAATCTGAGGCGTCGTCATCGGCGCCGAGCAGGGCGGGCAGCGTATCGAGGAACTCCCCAGCACCGCTGCCCCACGCTACGCAGTGGGCGGCGTTGGGAGCCGCGCGGCTGATTTGCGCTGCAACGGGCCCGGTCGGCAACAGGCTGGTCCGCCAGATCGTCCCATCCCCGCAAACCTGAAAGGACGGATCCCGGGGACCCCGGCGAAGTGGCGCCAACGTATGCCCGAAGCTGGCCACCCCGGGAAACGTGACAGTGCGCACGCTCTTCACCCCATAACTCTAGGTAGACCGGTGGTTCGCGAATTGACCATGAACTGTTTCCCAAGACACTATGGCGATGTGACGACGCCGTTCGACGACCCGCAGGCCGAACTGGCGTGGATGTTCCTGCAGAGCATGTGCGAGGGCGGGGATCTCGACGAGGGCTTTGCGCTGCTCAGCGATGACTTCAGCTATTGGAGCATCGCCACCCGTGTTTCGTTCGACAAGGAGACGCTGCGGCGAGCGGTCGAGCGACGCAAACAGCTGTTCGAGGTCAACATTGACCTGCTCCGCTGCCTCAACGAAGGGGAAACAGTCGTGGTCGAGGGTGAGGTCGACGGCATTTTCGCCGACGACACCCGATACGACAGCCCGTTCGTTTGCATCTTCGAAACCCGCGACGGGGTGATCGTGTCGTTGCGTGAATACAGCGACACCCAGTCGTTGGCGAGAGTGTTCCCCTAAGTCCCTATTGCGGTACCACGCTGATCTCGGCCTTGTTCGGGTAGAAGGCGACGTGGCCGGCGATCGCCGCGACCGCCGGGTAGGGCTCTTCATACGTCCAGATCACATCGTCGACTGTGTCGCCGGCAGAGGTGGTCACGCTGTAGTAGCTGGCGTCGCCCTTGAAGGGGCAGTAAGTGCTGGTATCGGTGCGGGTCAGCCGGTCTTGAACGACGTCGGCCAGCGGAATGTATTGCACCGCAGGCAAAGTGGCCTCCTGCAATACCAGCGCCGCCGTTGTGTCGGCGACCAGCTCGCCATCGACGCGAACCTGTACCCGTCCCCCGGTCGGCTCGATGGTGATCGGGTGACCAGCGCTGGGTTCTAATACTTCGCGGTGGGCCATGGTAAATACCTCCTCAGACGCAAGTAACTGGTGCAACAGCGGCCGGGGCTTAACACTTCCCCGTCTCGGGCGCCCCGAACGCATAGCGGTGATATTGCGCCAGCGTTCGCAACGGCGGCACCGCCGCCATCGCCCTGCCCATCCAGCGATTCACCGGCGACAGCAAACCGAACGTGTCGCTTTCGAAAACCGATTCGCATACCAAAAGACGTACCCCTGGCACCGCGTCGATGATGTCGCCGGGCCCGTTGATCGCCCAGCGCAGCGTCGAGCCCGAGCGGCGCACCACGGGATTGATCGCCTGCGTCCGAATTCCAAATCTGCTGTAGGCGTCGAACTGCAGTTCTCCTGACGGGAATCGATCAACGACGCGACGCAGCAACGCCAGTCCGCTGTCTCTGGTCAGGTATGGCGTCAGGCCCTCGCCGATGAGCAGGGTTGGACTGTCGGCGGGTATCTCGGCCAGCCAGGACGGGTCGGTGACCGATGCCCGCAGCATCTGATAGTTCGCCCGGCCCGGGTACACCTGTTCGCGCAGCGCGATGACATCTGGGTAGTCGATGTCGTACCACCGCACACCCTGAGCAGGGTTGAGCCGGTACACGCGGGCATCCAACCCACAACCGATGTGCAGCACAACGGCTGGATTTTTCGCGGCGTCGTGCACGGCCAGGAACTGGCGGGCCCAGTTATCGAAGTGCAGGGAGCGGATGGCGACCGACGGAGCCCGGCGCGCGTTGATACTCGTTGTCTCCCAGTCGTAGTCGATGCGTGCCACGGCGTCCTTCGCGTACTGGTCGCCCAGGATCGGCTGAGGTGCATCGGCGTCGAGCGCTTTCCCGTACAGCGTCGCCAGCATCGTCTGAGGCGGTCCGCTCAGGTCCTTCACATTCAGGCGAACGCGATTCATGGCGAGCACCAATCGGATTGAGCGGCCGCGCCGCTCTTCTTGGCCGTGCGCATCGCGGCCCAGAACCGGGCGGCGTCCCGTATCGATTCCTCGACCGGGCGCGGCTGCCAGCCCAGCTCGCGGATCGCCTTGCTGTGGTCGACATCGGCTTCGGCGCGCATCAGCCGCACCGAGTTGAGGCTGAGTTCGGCGTCTTTGCCGGTGAGCCGGGCTTTCAGGCTGCCCAGCGCGCCCATCGCGTAGAGCGCGAGCGCAGGTACCGAGATCGATCGTGGCGGCGACGGCACACCGGCCTCGTCGGCCGCGATCCGGACCACCTCCGTCAGCGCGACCATCCGTTCGGAAATCAGGTACCGCTCGCCGACGCGCCCCCGCTCGGCGCCGAGAATCATTGCCCTGGCGGCATCGTCGACGCCGACGGCTTCCAGCTGGATGCCGTTCATCACGAAGGGCAGCTTGCCGAAGACGGTGCCGGAAATGAACGCGCCGTGCGGGGTGCGGCCCCAGTCGCCGCTGCCGTACGTGGTTGAGACGCACATGGCGACGGCGGGCAAGCCGGCCTCGGCCACGTACCGCATCACCAAATCCTCGGCCTGGACCCTGGATTGGACGTAGGGAGTCAGCCCACGCGAGCCGATCAGGTCGTCTTCGGTCGCCACGTGGCCATGCCGCCGGCCCACCGTGACGTAGGTGCTGGTGAAGACGAACCTGCGCAGGTCTTGCTTGACGGCGATGTCGAGAACATTGCGCAGGCCTTCCACGTTGGTGCGAAACAGCGGCGACGGGTCGCGCAACCAGGCGCGGGTGTCGACGACGCAGTAATAGACGTCATCGCAACCGTCCATCGCCTCGCGCACCATGTCGGTGTCGAAGACGTCGCCGTGGAACCGGGTGACCTGCAGGTCGTCGATGCTGCGGGTATTGGCGGTCGACCGAACCATGGCGCGCACTTCTGCACCATCTGCGACCAGCTGACGGGCCACATGTGAACCCAGGAAGCCGTTGGCGCCGATGACCAGCTTGGGTTTCGTGGTCACCGTTACTTGCTCCCCCCGCCGTTCTCTTGCATCCAACGCGCGGCGTCCTCGTCCAGCGTGCCCAGGGCCTGCGCCTTGCGACACCACTTAAGCCCGGCCCGCAGGAAGCGCAGCGGGTTGTAGATGTCTTCTTCACGACACCACTGACCGTCGCCGGCGTAGGTGATGATGGAGATGTTCGTCGCGCTGATCACGGTGCCGTCGCCGGGGTCGCGCATCGGGTTGTCCAGTTCCAGGATGACCCGCCCGGTGGGCCCGTCAATGACCGACCACAACGTCGGGAACGCGACCATGTGGCTGCCCGGGAACGTCGTCATCGTCTGTTTAATCCAGGCGCGCACCTGCTCGCGACCCCGCATGGTGCCCGCCGCGTGCTCGATGTACTCGACGTCCGGCGTGTACTGAGCGACCCAGGCGTCCCAGTCTCGTGTCTCGGCGGCCCGGGCGACAGTCTCCTCGAACTTCTCGAAGGCGGTCGCCAGTTCGCTACGGGAGAACGAGGGGGTAGTCACGCGCGGACCTTGAGTGCGCGGGTACAGCTCATCGCCGGAGTGTAGCGTGGGGAACGTCATCGGTTCCCAGGGAAGGCGAGCAATGACAACCACCCAAAAGGCCATCCTTGCCGGCGGCTGCTTCTGGGGAATGCAGGATTTGATCCGCAAGCAGCCCGGTGTGATCTCGACCCTCGTCGGCTACAGCGGTGGCGACACCCCCAATGCGACCTACCGCAATCACGGCACGCACGCCGAGGCCGTCGA
>Ga0210389_10000285_pt1 | contig 51525 bp, 58 predicted proteins | sample IncBWH28OmetaG_FD_160127 | JGI IMG/M metagenome (GOLD analysis project Ga0210389, IMG submission 160127) | Forest soil microbial communities from Barre Woods Harvard Forest LTER site, Petersham, Massachusetts, United States - Inc-BW-H-28-O ... | reverse complement strand
CGGCCAGGGTCACCATAAAATCGTATTGCAGGTGCGAGGTGGCCGGGAAGTTTTCCATCACGGCGCTTACAGTGTAAGGGTTGGCTTTGTCGTTATTAAAATACATCACCTTGCCCACAGGGTTTTGCCCGGGAAAATATTTGTCGGCCTTTCTTCTGGAGATCACTACCGTAAGCGGATTGGTCAGCGCATGCGCGCGGTCACCATAAACCATTGGTAATTTTAATATATCCAACATGCTCTGGTCAGCAAAGGTGGCGCCTTCCTCGTAGTTGTTTTCCACCTGGTCTGCACGGCGTAATTCAAATCCGCCGGTAATGGGGTTCAGGCGGCCCGAAAGCTCTACCTGTGGGAAATTTGCTTTCAAGGTCTTCGCCAAAGGGGCCGGCCATTCGGGGCCTTTTCCGACAGTGCCATTATCTGTGTAATAAATCAGCACGCGAAAAATACGGCTTGCGTCCGGGTACGATCTGTCGTAACTCATCTCGTTACGGATATATAAGGCAATTAACAAACAGGCTGCGATGCTGAAAGCAAAGCCACCAACTTTGATGGCGGCGTACATTTTTTGTTTGCGGAGTTGCCGTACGGCGATCTTGAAATAATTTTTAAACATATAATTGCGGGTTAATTTTCCATGAGACCACCCGGGAGTGGTTTCACGATGTAAAATTACCGGCGCAAATTGTTGGCGGCTTCCCAAATTATAAGATGGCTGCTCTTTTTTCAGGTTATTTTTATATTCCAGCGGGCTTTTGCCCGTCATCTGCCTAAAAATGCGGTTAAAGCTGGTTTGAGAATTGAATCCCGACTCAAATGCAATGCCCAGCAGGGTGATATGGTCGTTAGCAGGGTCTTGCATTTTTTGAACGACATCTGCAACGCGATATTCATTGATGAAATCATTGAAGCTTTTTTTCAGCGCGACATTGATGATCCGGGATAATTCATGGGTTGTCAGCGCAAGTTTTTCAGCAAGTGACACTAAACTTAGTTCCGGGTCCTTGTAATACCGGCTGGCTTGCATGGCTCTCTTTAGCCAAATACCCTGTTGCTTCATTTCCGCGGGAAGCGGTGGTTTTAAAGACGGCGCCGGGGCGACCAGCGCGCCAGCTTCAGGTCTAAAAAAAGCGGCAGCCGCCATCCAGATGGTCGTTGCTGTCAAAAGGAGATATAAAGGATAATAAGCATGTATACTTAATTGATAATGGTAATAAAAATAATCAACTGCCGTAAAAGGTATCCACAAAAGCCATAACAGGCCGAAACCCGCCAATAAGCGGTGCAGCCAGCGCAACTCATACCGGTACCGGTCGCCCCAATTAAATTTTAGTCGTTGATAAAAATCTTGTATCAGCCGGTGACACCAATATAAATATATGACGACCGAAACAAACGCCAGCAACTGTAACACCGGGTTAAATTGGTGATAGGCCGGCGTATCATAAGTAGCCGCGCCGGTTTTTATACTGTCCCCAACTTCCCGGGCCTGGGCGCCCAATTCCAACAACAAGGGGCTAAAGTGCAGCAGGCCCTTCCACCGGAACTTATATTCCGGCCGGGTTATTTTGAGCACATAAAAATAGAGGAGCGGACCAGGCGCAAGCGAAAATTGCAGCGGCAGCCGGCTCCAGTGCGGGATGTAAGTTGACAGCCCCACGTCGATGCCCAATAGCCGGGCTATCCACAAAACCATCGTAACCATTACCAGTGCTAAAAACCGGTTTGCAGCCTGGTTGGTCTTTTTGGTTAATCCTAAAAAAACGGCAATAGTGAGCCCGACAAACAGCATTCCGAAGAAGGCAGCATCATAAAGGCTGATATGGAAAGTATACGTATTCAACTGAACGGTTTAAACGCAATCGCGGGTCCAAACTTATAAATGTTGATGTATAAAAAATATATAGCATAAAAGTAAGCTTCTGGCTGCGGAAAATAACCGATAGCTGTTAGCTTATATTCTGACATAAATCACTTTTACTGTTCGGCCACGTCATTTTTTACCGCACCCCCCCAAGGGAAGTAATTATGTAATAAAGCATAGCGCAGTATGAGGCGGTCATCCAAAACTGGAGCCGAAATTTTAATTTAGTAGCGATAACTGAAGGTTTCGCAATTATTAACAATTAAAAAAACTGCACTATGCTTAAGACAAATTTGCACAATTCGATTGACTTTAATGGTCAGATCTTTCACATCGGGCTTGATGTTCACAAAAAATCATGGGCTGTAACGATTCGCAGCATGGGCGTTCAAGTCGCTCATTTTACCCAGCCGCCAGGAGCAGATGCACTTGCAAGGTATTTGCAAAAAACTTTTCGGGGAGGGAGTTATTATTCAGCTTATGAAGCCGGTTTTTGTGGCACAGGTATCCACGAACAACTTTGCAAACTGGGTATAAAGAACATTGTGGTACATGCTGCGGATATTCCATCTACCGACAAGCAAAAGAAAAACAAAACGGACCTGCATGACAGCCGCGCAATTGCCGAGCACTTGCAAAAGGGCAACCTGGAAGGTATTTATGTATTGAGCCGGGAGCAGCAGGAATTACGCAGCCTGTTCCGTTTGCGCGAAGGCAAAGTCAAAGACGTAACCCGCGCCAATAACCGTTTAAAAAGCTGCATGGCATTTTTTGGCCTCGTGTTGCCTGAATCTATTAATAAAAAAGAATACCTGTCATTGAGAGCATTAGCATGGCTGGATAATTACCAAATGGTAACCTCGGCAGGCAGAATCACCTTGCAACAGTATGCCAGAGAATTGAAGTACCAGCGCACACAGCTTTATCAGCTGACTTGTTTATTGCGTAAGCAAATACAGGATACCGATACAAAGTCTTATGAATATCTGCTATCAGCCCCGGGCATCGGGGGGATCACAGCGATGGGATTAATGGCGGAAATCGGAGATTTCGGCCGTTTCGATGATCCTGATGAGTACTGTAGCATGCTGGGTTTATGCCCATGGGAAGATAGCTCGGGAGACACCATTAAAACTAAAGGTATGCAGCCACGGTGTAACCGCCACCTGCGCCCGCTGCTGATTGAAGCATCGTGGAAAGCTATTCGCAAATCACCGCTCTTGTTCGCCTATTACAGCAAGCATGCGGCCAGAAACAATAAGGCGGCAATTGTTAAAGTGGCCCGCAGGTTGGCGCTGATCGCCCGCGCTCTTGTCATCAAACAGCAGCTTTATCAGCCTGATTATTTAAAAGAAAAGAAAGAGGAACCAAAACCGGTTAAGGTCGCTTCAAAAAGGTTTTTTTCAGGCATTACGGAACAGCATGAAAACAAACAGCCAGGCAATATGTTTATGTCATGGCCTGGCTGATATGCTTTATCCGGCTGTAATATCCCTGGCAGGTTGCTCCTCAGCAGAGCCGGCTTCCGTTTCTTACAGCAATATAAATGTATAAACGAATGTTAAACTTTTTGGTATTACATAAAATAAAAATCTCAAAGACTTAAAGAGGAAAACGCAAAAAAGCGATGGTATTAAATTACCCTGTGGAAGTATTCGTACCTCTTTTTTATTTCAAACAATTACTGGCGGCCCCCACTTAAGGGATGACCGCATATAGCAGTCGGAGGTTCTTTTTGTATACCGAAATAAAAACAATAACTTTATGTGATCTTAAAATCTCATACCTGTCCTCTTTGCTTTATACATAGCAATCGCTTTTAAAATGTTTTGGCTGCTAAATTGCAGATAAGTGGCCTTACCCTCTTTCCCGCTTGCGGGATAGAGGGTCGAGCAGCGCAGTCCCGTACGTACGGGAGGGTGAGTCGAATGTTTTACTTGACGACAGCCTTCCTTATCCTGCTTAACGTCTCCGGCGAAATACCGAGATAAGATGCAATCATATTTTGCGGAAAACGCTGAAAAAAATGCGGATATGCTCTGGCGAGATCTTCATAGCGTTCTTCAGCAGTCAAACTGATTGCGGCGTGCATTCTTTTGTTGTTGGCTATGGTGGCGCCCCGGTTTAATGAATCCAGCATTGCCGAGATCGCGGGGATCGTCCGCGCCAACTCTTGTAACTGTTCACCGGTGATCAAAATCATGTCGACATCTTCAAGCGCTTCAACATAATATTTGCTGGGAGTCAGCAAATAAAAGCTTTCATAATCTCCTACCCACCAGTCCTCGAGGCCGAAATGCAATATATGCTCATGCCCTTTCTCGTCGACAGCAAACATTCTGGTCGCCCCTTTGACGATAAATCCCATGTATTTACACACGTCGCCCTCCTGCAAAAAATATTGACGCTTTCGCAATTTTTTGGGTTTGAGTTTGCTCGTGATCAAATTGCGCTCATCGTCGGAAATCCTCACTGATGACTTACGCTCGATATAGTCGAATAGCGGTATGAAATCGGCCATGGCAGGTATATGTTTTTGATTTTGAATGTTTTTCGGCGACAAAATTATGAATTTTTTCTCCAAATCTATTTGCTGTGGGGTTCGCCTCCAGGACAGGCGCATTAAATTTATTTTTAACAACATTATCTAATATTTCAGTTCAACCAGTGTGCTTAACTTTTATAATCAATAGTTTTTACCACAAGGCCCACCAGGTGTACAAAGATTTCGCAAAGTAGTCGATGTTTATAGTAGCCTTAGTGAGCTTGGCGGTTAAAAAACTATTCTTTAAACCATACCGTTCCTGGCGTTCACCGCTGATAAGTTTAAAATAGCTTTAGGCTTATTTGCCATGTAAAGCTTTGATTTTTAACCATAAGGGCGCAAAGATTTCGCAAAGAGCACAAAGCTAAGCACTTTGCGACCTTCGCGGTTTTCTCTTTGAGTCCTTTGCGGTTAAGCTTATACATCATAAAAGTAAAAGGTAATTTTATTCAGGATAATTCTATTCAAATAATTTTTAATGCGTCTGCCCTGGGGTTCGCCTGAACTAAGAGCAAACCCATACTGTCCAATAACATACTACCGGTCATCCCAATATCACCTGCCGTCAAAAACAATTATTCCGACCAGTGAAAAGGCATTTGGTTTCTTGACAAATATCAAGCGCACTTTTTGATAAGTATCAAGAGCCGCAGCTTACAAGATGAGGAACTTTACATTGTTAAACGGAAAGACAATGAAAATTATATCATACATCCTGTCTTTGTTCTTGTCGGGAATTAAATCCGAAGATATCTACCTGGAACTGATTTTTATAATCCCCGCTTTTAAAGCCGGATGGGTTCTACTCATTGCCTTCTTAAGCCAAATCGTTAAAACGTTTACCAGCCGCTGTTATCAGCCGCATAGCGGATTGACTCACCGCCTGGTATTATGTCACGAAGTTTACTAAAAAAGAACAGCTAATATAAATTTATATGAAAACTCCACTCAAAATTGCAATTATCGGCGTTACCGGAAACGTCGGAAAAAGAGTCGCCGAAGAAGCGTTGAACCGCGGTCATCAGGTTACCGGGATTGCCCGGACTATTGACAGCATAGCCGTCAGAAATAACCTTGCCCTGCTTATTGGGGATATCGATGACCCTGAAGGACTTGCCGCGATACTTAAAGGGCACGATTTGGTTGTAAGCAGTATAAAGCCTACTGATTTTGACCACGATAAGCTCATTAAAGCGGTACGCCTTTCAGGGGTTAAAAGATACCTCGCTGTGGGCGGCGCCGGCACACTTGAGGTGGTTCCCGGCGTAACGGGGCTTGATTCAGGTTTGTTTCCGGATTTTGTCGTGCCTGTGGCAAAGTCGGCTCAAAATTACCTGGATATTTTGAGGTCATCCAAAGATATTAATTGGACTGTGCTTGCCCCGGGTGCTGAATTTACCGCCGGGGAACGGACCGGGAAATTCCGGCTCGGGGGACATGAGCTTATCAGCGATGAAAATGGGAAAAGCGCTATCTCATTTGAGGACTATGCAATAGCGCTGCTTGATGAAATTGAAACACCGCGGCACCTGAAGGACTATTTTTCAATTGGGTATTAACAAACCTGATGGGCACGTAAGGCGCTGCCGCGAATAGATGTACAAACCAAGCCGGTTAGTTTCGGCCGGCCCAAAAAATGACAAACGATATTTTCAAATCGACAAAACCATGCAAACGGTATTCATTTTCACTCATCTAATTATGATCGGCGCGAGCTCATCGGTGCTGTTCATCGGTTTTGGGCTTGAACCCAAAGAAGCCGGGGCGTCTTCTTTTATTCCTGCCACCCGCTTACCGCATTTCCTGAACTGGTGTAAGGCCCTTGGATGCGGCATGAAAGCGCAGGCCTGTCTCCTTTCAGCCAATATGTCCAGGCTGAAAATCATCAACCGATTCGCCCGCAGATCACGCCATGGCATTTAAGCGCCTGGTATTTAAGCCAAAAAAAATGAAAAAGCCAAATACAAGCATCGAAGGGGAAAATGTAAAAATTGGGGATTTGCTTGTCAACAGGCTTCTCCCTGCGGAGGCTGTTTCCAACGTCGGCCCTTTTCTTTTACTCGACCACGGTTATCCCGTTACTTATAAGCCGGGTACACCGTTCATACCGGCACCGAATGCACATCCGCACCGGGGGCTTGCGGCCTTCACTTACGTAATAGACGGAGAGGTTGAGCATTTTGACAGCCTTGGTAACCATGAGACCGTATCAACAGGCGGCGCGCATTGGCTCAATGCAGGGAACGGAGTTATGCATGACGAGCGGGTAACTGCCAACGTGGTTCAATCCGGGGGCACCCTGCACGCCATCCAGTTCTGGATCAATATTCCGGCGGCTCATAAAAACGACCTCCCGCAATATAAGGCTTTGAACGCAGAGGCATTTCCAAGTATACCGCTGCCAAACCATGCCGGTATGATATGCGTTTTGCTCGGAAATTGCGGGGCAAACGAATCGCCCGTCGAATCGCTTTCGGGGGCATTTCTCTACCGTGTTACTTTAAATGCCAAGTCTGCGTTTCGAATCCCGGCGGCCGGGGAGGCGAAAAGCGCAGTTTTTGTGCCGGACGATCCAATCGCGGTTAACGGCGAACTTGTTGAAAAAAGCCAGTTGTTGGTTTTGGAAAACGGTGATGAGGAAATAACGCTTCGCAATCCAGGTATAACGAGCGCCGATGCATTTGTTCTGGGAGGCCCGGACCCGACCGAACCTATTGTCGTGCGGGGGCCATTTGTCATGAATTCGAGTGAAGAAATTGCCGGCGCATACCGGGACTTTTTCGCCGGGAAATATGGCATGATCACACAACTGCAAAAGGCATAAACGGGCATATCTCTTGACAAATATCAAGTGCTTTTTTTGATTAAGATCAATGGCGGCACAGTGTCGCCAGGATAGTTTTGTTATGCCCGTCGTTCAGGACGGAACCTCAAAAAATCCAAAAACTATGGAAATTAAAAAGTATCAGTATTACGCAGGCGGCGTTTGGCGGGATGCCGAAGGCGGCCGCACATTTGATGACCTGGAGCCGTATAGCGGAAAGGTTTATGCAAAGGTTGCAGCAGCAGGGAGAGAAGACATGAAAATAGCGGTAGCTGCAGCAGCGGAGGCTTACCCGGCCTGGGCCGCTACAACACCCGCCCAGCGGGCCGAATTGCTGCTCAAAGCAGCTGCCATCATTAGGAGGCGGAAAGCGGAGATTAGTGTTATCCTGGCAAAAGAAACTGGCAGTACCATTCTATTTTCCTTATTACAGCAGGAAGGGCTTGCCCAAACGCTGGAGGCAGCAGCAGGATGGGTTTACCATATCAGGGGAGAGGTTTTGCAAACCGACATACCGGGGTCGTTTTCGATGAACTACCGCAGGCCCCTTGGTGTAGTGGCGAGCCTTACGCCGTGGAACGGGGCTGTTATACTTTCCTGGCGCACGGTAATATCCCCCATTGTTGCCGGTAATACCGTAGTTGTAAAGCCCTCCGAATACGCCCCTGTATCGGCAGGCCTTCTGATTGCCGAAATAGCCGAAGAAGCAGGGTTTCCCAAGGGCGTGATCAACGTTGTAACCCATGCCCCGGGCGAAGCCGGGCCCATATCTGACGAGATATTCGACAATCCGAACGTGCGGATAGTAAACCTGATCGGCGGTGTCAATACGGCCAAATACATTGCTGAGCGTGCGGGTAAAACGTTAAAAAGAACGGTACTGGAGTTAGGGGGCTATAATCCGATGATCATCCTGGATGATGTAGACGTAGACTATGTTGTCCAGGCCGCAACTTTCGGCGCTTTCTTTCACCAGGGCCAGTTTTGCATGAATACCAGGAAGATCATTGTTCAAAGAAAGATCTATAAAGAGTTCCTTGAGAAATTTATTGCGCGGACGAATTCATTGCCATTCGGTGATCCGGAAGACCATAAAACCATCATCGGCCCGCTAATTAACCAGGGAGCGGTCGACATGGTAGACAAGCGCGTGAAGGACGCGGTAAGCAAGGGTGGAAAGATACAGGCAGGTGGTTACCACGAAGGCCTGATTTACCATCCAACGATTCTGACCGATGTCCCTTATGATGCAATCGTGTCTAACGAGGAAACATTCGGCCCGGTAGTAGTCGTTGAACCATTCGATACGGTTGAAGAAGCTATCGCTGTGGCTAACCGCACCTCCTATGGCCTGGTATCATCCATCTTTACTAAAGACACCTACAAAGGCTTTGAACTGGCTCCACGGATACTGCACGGGGTGGTCAACGTGAACTCCCCTACTATAAACGAGGAAATCCATGCAGCTTTAGGCGGCGTGAAAGACAGCGGCTGGGGGCGCACAGGACCGCACAGCATCGATGATTTCACCGACCTGATATGGATCAACTCGCGAAGCACACCAAGGCCGTATCCTATTTAGTAATTGAATAAATCGTGTACAAAATCACCGGACTGTGATTTTGTACACGATCACTGGCCTAAAAAGCACGATTATGATCATTGATACACATCACCACATGTTGCCGGAGTTTTTCTTTGAGGCAACCAATGAAAAGGCCAACCCCGTTGGCGGGCTGAAACCACAACCGTGGACGATAGAGCGTTCTTTAGCTTTCATGGATGAATTGGAGATAGACATTGCTATTACATCCATCAGTACGCCGGGGATACAATTGCCAGACCGGCACGCTTCCAGGAAGCTTGCAAGGAAATGTAATGATTTTGCAGCCATGCTTGTTTCAACACACCCGCGGCGTTTTGGCGCGCTGGCGAGCGTGCCTATGCCCAATGTGGACGATGCCATCGAAGAAATAGGTTACGCCCTTGATGTGCTCAAACTGGACGGCGTGGTACTTTTTACCAACTCGCAGGGCATTTACCTGGGCGACCAGCGCATGAAACCTTTGTTCAGGGAATTACAACGACGGAAAGCCACCGTGTTCGTACATCCGAACGCTTCACCCGACCCGGCGGCGCACACCCTTGGGTTGACGGACAACCTGATTGATTTCCCTGTGGATACCACCCGCGCAATAGCGCAGTTGCACTATGGCGGTACTTTTGCAGAAACACCGGATGTAAAATATGTATTCTCGCACGCAGGCGGCGCCGCGCCATACCTGGCAGGAAGATTTGCCATCATTGACGAGATAAAATTAATGGGTGACAACCTGGCTACAGGAACGTCGGCTGAATCTTTCCGAAGACTTTATTGGGACACCGCAGCGGCCTGGACGGACCCTGTGCTCAACACCCTCCGTCAGCTGGCGGGCATGGATAAAGTGTTATTCGGAACGGATTTTCCCTATATGCGGAACGATCTTGCGGCAAGGGGCAAGCTTAAGATAAAAAGCAACCCAGACCTTTCCGCAGATGAAAAAAAACAAGTTTTGGGCGGGAATGCGCTCAAGCTGTTCCCGAGATTTGATCCGGTCAAAATCGACAGCAGATGAAACCTTCATTAACAAGAACAAACCATTAATAACCAAAAAACTATGGAAACCACAAACATGACACCCATTGACACGATCATCAAACTTTTGACCAATATTGCCGATCCAAACGTAATGCGGGCCTTAGTGGCGGAAGACGCCACTTATGTATCGCTAAACGCTAACGACCCGGAACTCAAAAAGATCATGCCCTGGTGTGGCACTAACCTGGGCGTATCCAGCGTAGTAGACAATTTTGCAAAGATCCTGGAATGCTGGGAAATGCTCGAATTTACCCCTGTGGAAATTTTCGGATCAGATGAACGCGTCGCCATATTTGGAACTTTCAAATATCGTTCGAAAGTATTGAAGCAGGTCGTCGATTCGCCGTTTGCTATCCTGGCGAAGGTAAAAGACGGTAAGGTTACCTATATCCAATTTATGGAGGACACGTTCGCAACTGCTGCCTCGTTTCGTGTCAGCGGGACGGCGACATACCAAAACTTTCCCAATACCGAGGCTTTCGTGGTTTGATGATAAAGGAATCTTCAAGGACCGATCATTAAATTATTGCGTTACGTGTTATTTTAAATTAACTGCAGATGAAAATATCAGGTAAAACACATGAAGGAAAAGTGGCGCTGGTAACCGGCGCTGCGCAGGGTATTGGCCAGGCAATTGCTGTCGCATTGGCCGAACGTGGTGCTTATGTGATCGCGACGGATCTGCTTGTCCCGCTGGAGACTTTAGAGAAAATCGGACCCAGTGCGTCCGGCTACCAATTGGATGTGACCAAAGAAGATGACTGGCAAGCATTGGCCCTTAGAACAGCTGATTTGGGCGGCGCGGATATTGTTGTAAACAACGCGGGTTACTTTCCCAACCGGCCCATTGATCAACTGGACCTGGCGACCTGGCGAAAAACCATCACAACAAACCTGGACGCTCACTTTTTGAGTGTCAAGACCTTCCTGCCCGGCATGCGAAAAAAGAAATGGGGGCGTTTCATCGGCATATCCTCAAACATGGTTGGCTTATCAATCCCCGGCATGAGCCATTATATCGCTACCAAAATGGGCATTATCGGATTTATGAGAGGGCTCGCCAACGATGTTGCCGGCGACGGTATAACCGCAAATGCTGTACTGCCTGGTTTGATCAATACACAGGCAACGGCTACTCAAACAGATGAAATGAAACGCGCTACCTGGGAACAACAAGCTATTAAACGCCTGGGCGAACCCAAAGATATTACGGGCGCGGTTTTGTTCCTGACAAGTGATGACGCATCATTTATTACGGGCGAGGCACTTGTTGTGGATGGCGGCCAATACCGTATCGGTTAAGAGCAGAGAATTTACTGCTTAAATCATTTTATAGTTATGAAAGCCAGTAAAAACGTTCTTCCCCCTGTCCTTGCCGGTTTAGTACCGCTAATTTCAATTGCCGGTAAAACAACAGCTTTACAAGATAAAAACAGAAAAACAGATAAAATTAAAAATATGAAAAAGAACAATGTTACAGGCACCTGGAGTTTGATCTCCGGTTACCTTGATAATCATGGAACGCACATAGATATACTTGGCCCGCACCCGGCCGGGATGCTTATTTTCACGGAAGATTTACATTTTATGGTCATTGTCCATAACCCTGATATACCAAAGTTTGCTTCCGGAGACCGTGCAAACGCTACACCGGAAGAATACAAAACTGCGGTAACTAACAGCCTTGGTGTGTATGGCACTTATACAGTAGACGAAAACGGCGATTTTGGTGAAGAACATGTTTTAGGTTCGACGTTCCAAAACATGAACGGACACACCAGGGGCAAGGATGAAATCGCCGTAAGAGTTGAAGGTGACAGGTTGATGGAAACACAAAAAATAGCAGACGGAATTGCGGTTCATTTGGATTGGGAACGTGCCAAATGATACTGGCCGGAAAGGCCCGCTTTGTCTTTCAAAAAAACAATTTAATATAAAAACGCCTACGACCAGGAGCTGCGCCATTGGGAATATATTAATTATGAAAATATTCAGAGCTTTTAAATTGGATGATTGCGATTTGGATATCCAGGCAACTTAAAAAGCATAACTAAGAATAATCCCATGAAAAAATGAATGCGGCATCATTACCTGCGCCGCATTTTAATCTTAAAATATTTCAGGCAACCGTTACGCCATTCCATTTTTTGCTTTTGCATACGGGTAGATCAGGTTACCGGACGAAAGCGCTTCCGGCAACAAAACAACCTGGGTCTTTGCATCTTTGAACTGTTCAATCGTATGGTTTGTTAGCTGTTGATATTGCACTGTTAGCACACGGGACGCTGTCCAGCCACCTCCTTTTCCAAATTTCACATCTCCGGCAACGGTGTGAAAAACCGCATCACGGGTGTACGCTGCAAGCACGTTATCATCAAGACTTTGGGTAGTCTTAATTGCCTGCTCTAAAATTTGCAGTTGAGCATACGCCATCGGAGCAACATAGTAACCAAGCGGATCGGTTCCCTCTTGATTGGCGCGGGCCTGGTATTTTTCAATCATTTCTTGCACTCCGGTGTATAGTAGCTTCTCTACCGGTAACCAGTATTCATAATTCACAATACCATTTAAGAGCGGGCCCAGTTCTAATTTTACCGATCCGTTTTGCGGACCGATCATTGCGCCGCCCACCACCTTAGCCTGTAAACCTTCCTGGTTAACGGCATGAATGAGTCCGACCGAATCGGTTACATAGGAACACATAAACAGGATATCGGCGCCTGTTTGCTGAACCTTTCGGATGAAAGGAGAAAAGTCGGTTGTGGACAAGGGATAGGTTTCTTCAAATATAACCCTCATTCCATTTTTTGCACAATTCTCTTTTGCGCCCTGTACCGGGCTTTTGGAGAAACCAGCATCTGCAGCCAGAATGGCAACAGTTTCCGGTTTTGGATGCTGCTTTGCCGCTATTGAAAAAAAACCTTCGGTGAGCGCAACGCCCGGATTGAGACCGGTGGGAATCATTGCAAAATAGTTTTCATAATTGAATTCCTGGTTGACAGCCAGGCCCATCAGCCCCACAAAGAATCGTTTATGTTCGATGACCAGGGGCATGGCCGGCTTGATTGAATTGTCGCCGTAGCCTCCCATGATCAAATCCGTTTCTTCGTCGGCGAGTAACTTTTGATAGATTTCCGGAACCAGATTCGGATTTGTTTGATCATCGACGCAAACTAACTGAACGGGTCTTCCCAGCAGTCCTCCTTTATTGTTAATGTTTTCTTCCCAAAGTTTATGCGCTAATAATGCGGTTTTTCCATTGGCAGCCAAAATGCCACTTAGCGACAAACTATATCCGATTTTTATAGGTTTTTTGCTCATGTATATTCTTTTTTTTGCGTTAAGGGAGATAATTATTTGTGCGGTTTGCCATCAGCCAGGTTCTGACTTCAAATGTTCTGAAACCGCCCTGAATAAGAGGATCCTCATCCATGATCGACTTTATTTCATCTTTGTTTTCACCACGCAAGATCAGCAAACCAGTTGGATGGTCGATAAAAGGTCCCGCGAGCACCAGTTTCCCGTCTGTGTCAAGTTCATGGAGATGCTGTGCATGTTTTGCAATCGCCTCGGTTGTCAATTCCTTCGATTCAACGGGCTGTAAAATAACAGCGAAATAAACGCGATCTGAATTGTTTTTCATAAATCTGAGTCTAAGCTTTTATAAGTCAAGTTTCAAATTTATCCTGCCATAAATTGACGAATCCGTTTATGGGTTAGACATTTTGTATCGTAGCTTTCCTCAGTAACAATATGTTGCTTCCCGCAAATGGATTCGCCAGTTTCGTGATAGTCTATTTTTGAAGTACTGCAGCCAGGTTTTCTAACACACCTAACTGCTCTAACAACACCGTTCCGGATGGGTAGCAATGAAATATTTTTATTTTACCGTTTTCAATGTGGAAAAAATCGCCGCAGGGAGCGCTCATCTTTTTCCCGGTTGCCGGTATTGTTCCGAATGCAAGCATAAGAGGCCCTTTGTGGGTACCGTTTAAAGATAATTCGACCAATACGTCATCGCCGGATTCATAGAATTTATAGAGCTCGCGGTGCATGTCCGGGAAAGCTTTAGCATAAATTTCAACGGTACGTCCAATCTCCGCGCCACGGTATTCTTTGCCGACCGATGCGTCAAAAAATACGCCATCTTCGGTGAATAGGTCTACGAAGTCCTGGATTCTTTGTTCTTCAGCAGCCTGGTATACATTGCGGACCAGTTGCTCGTTTTTAGAGGTAGTTTCGGTACTCATAATATTTAATTTTATATACCAAAACTATTCATGCCGGGTCTTTTCGCCGTTGATATAAGTCAAAAAAGGAATTGACAAATATCAAGCGCCTTATCGTCGATAACGCTATTTACAATAAGGTGTCAGGTACAATAACGGGATCGTCAATAAAGTCAGCAAATTTATTATTTCGACACTATCTGACCACGGACACGGCTAAGTGTTTCAGGAGATATCCCTAAATAGGATGCAATCATACTTTGCGGAATTCTTAATGCGAAACCCGGATAGCGTTGAAGGAAGTATTCATACTTTTCGCATGATGATAAACTGATATTTGCAAGTATGCGGTTTTGCGATGCGTTATATGCACTTTGCAAAAGATTATTAACCATGTCATTGAAAACGGGTATTTTTTGGCAAATCAGGTCAAAATCCTGTTTCGAAAACAACACCACTTCACTGTCTTCCACAGCGTCAATATTTAGTTTTGCCGGCTCTCCCGACTGCAGGCTATCACGATCTCCTATCCACCAGTTTTCTATAGCGAACTTAACGATATGCTCCTTATCGTCGCAATCTACGGAATAACTTCTCAGGCAACCTTTTGATACGAAAGCGTGTTGTGTGCAAATATCCCCTTCCTGGAGTAAATATTGACGTTTACGGAGTTTTTTTACAACGCTTAGCGACTTTATCCAGTCGGACTGTTCCGGAGACAGTTCGATCTTGCAATTCATGTATTTTTGAAAAACTCCATACATTAGGACAATGTGATTTAGAATGTGATTCTCAAATTTAAACTTTTTTTGGAAATTCAACGTCAATTAACGCTCACATGGTCTTAGTGTTATTGGGCTTCAATTGTTAACGTTTTCGGTCAAATGCGGTCATAACGGCGTCTCGTTCCTGGTAAACTATTTGTTAACCCTTTCTAAATCAGATAATATTCCAAAAAAATGCTCAAAAAAAGCCTCAGCCAATACGGCTAGGGCTTTACAGTTGCGGCCCGATCCCAGGGAACCGATCCCAGGGAAATCGCTTTTAACATTTAATTGCAGTTACCCTCTCTCCCGCAAGCGGGAAAGAGGGTAAGACCACTTATCTACAATTTAGCAGCCAAAAACAGTTTAAAAGCGATTTCCCTGGTCGACTCCAGAGGAGTCGCCTGTTTATAGAATAAAAAAAACTAATTTAGGCTCCAGCGGAGCCTTCTCTTGTTGAGAAGATTTTAAAAGCGATTTCCCTGGAACCGATCCGGTTGCTTTCCGGGCAAAAGCAGCGCTCACTCTTAGTCGCCATTCTTGATCTCATTAGCAATTTTCTCCGCAGGCATAATCACAGTCGGGTTAGGTGCTGCGGAAACCGCGTCGGGAAATATCGATGCGTCAACCACCCTTAAACCATCCACCTTGTCCACCGACCCATGAAAATTCACCACAGCCGTTTTGCCGGCTTCCGGCCCCATCTGCGCCCGTTCAAGCGTCCGCGCTTGAATGCCAACTGGTGTAAGCGTCCACGCTTACATTAATTAACAGATATGCTATCTACCACACACGTAAGCGTGGACGCTTACAATTGTTTTGGTTCAAGCGTGACGCTTGAACCGGCGGCGGGGCGGTTATGCAGCTTCCGTCTTTTTAACTATAAATGATGGGTTTTCATATTGGTCAAATGTCAGGTCATCGTTTATAAAAATGGATGCCCTTATGTTTAACCGCTTTGAAAGTTTTCGGGCCATTTCTAAGGTGATTCGGCGCTTGCGGCTTAATACGGATGAAACGTGGCTTTCTGAACCAATTATATCAACCAGGTCCTTATTCTTAAGCCCCATTTCCTCCATACGGAGTTTGATCATGCTGATCGGGTCCGGCAATCGGACGGGGTAGTGTTTTTCTTCATAATCTTTAATCAGCAAAGCCAAAAGTTCCAATTCATCTCCCTCACTTGTTCCCATGGTTGCGTCAATCACTTCATCAAGCCTGGTCAAAGCATTCCTGTAGTCAGTTTCCGTTTTTAATATCTTCCAGTTTTTCATGTGCATTAAGATAAGCAAAAAGTTCTCAATTTGAAAAGATTTGTTTCAAATTGCCACAAGATTGCCCTGCCAGGTCCAACCTCTCCGCTTAAACCACGGATAGGTTACAAAAAAAATCCCCTCATTCCGCAAATCCATCCCCGCTCCACCCATTATCCACCCGGCGAAATTCGTTTCCGGTTGAGTATATTTCAAAACTTTACCGGAAATTTAAAAAAACATGAAAAAGCTATTATTTTTTTTGCTGGTGCTGGGAGCTATGCAAGCTAAGGCCCAGGTTATTACTATTAAAGGTTTCATGGGTGTGAAGGATAGTACCTTTAACCGGAGCATCCCCTTTGAGGTGGCGACCGGAACCTATTCGGTGAAATATGCCATAAAAGTGTTCGCGGCCGAAGGCGAGGTTACGGTAACCTTAACCGACCCTAATGATAAACGGTCGCTTAACGTTACCCTGGGAACCAAAACGGGCAGCGGGGGCTATGGGCCCTCGGAAGGTGAATTATCCGACGACCTGAAGCCAAAAATACCCGGTACCTGGAAATTCAATATCAGCGCGGCAAACGCCACCGGAAGAATTAGTTATCAAATTGATATAAAAAAGCCTTGAGACGCTGTAGGTTATTTTTAGGATTGTTGCTGCTTGTACCGGCTTTAGGTTATGGTCAGCTGGCAAGGTTGTCCGGCAAGGTAAGCCTCGACACGGGCTGGGCGCGCAAGTTTTATGTTTGCCGCATGCCCGGCTTCGATTATATGTTCACCACTTACAGTGCCCTGATTATAGCGCGAGGCGATATCGATACGGCCGGGAATTTTTCAGTCAATTTCCCGGCAACGAAGGACGAGTCGTTATACCGCCTGCATTTTATCCGGAAAGGCGACCCGGCCTCAACGCTCATCATCGGCAGCCGGGATGTGAACCATGTCTTTTTCATCGCCAGGCAGGCCGATCAAATCCATTTTGAAAAAACACCGGGCCTGCCCATCAGCCAAGCGGGCATCAGCGGGAGCAAAGCTAATTCAGGGCTAAATGCTTTGCTTAGGCTGGCAGGTAACGATACAACGGGTAATAACGCTTTTATTGCTATAGCGGACACATCAACCTCGCAGCTGGTAGGTTTGCTGGCTATCAGCCGCACCGACAAGCTTAGCGAGGGGCAAAAGGAGAAGGTGAGCGATCTGCTTGCCCGTTATGATCAGCATAACGCATATGGCGCCTATATTTTGCAGGAGTACCGTACCACAAATTATTGGAAACTGTACCTCGCGGGCAGTATTTTGCTTGTTGCCGCACTGTTGATATACGGGTATCTTTTTTATAAACGACGGGTTATTTTGAAAATCTGGCGCGAACTAAGCCAGCGGGAAATGGATATTGTCGGCCTTATTTTATCCGGCAAATCAAACAAGGAAGTGGCCCTGGCGCTGAACATCGAATTGAGCACCGTTAAAACGCACGTAAATAATATTTATGCAAAGCTCGGGGTAAATAACAGGAAGGACCTGGATCGGTATAAGGATTTGATTGGTTGATTAAATATGCAATTAACTGATTATTAATTAGATGCCGCGATTAAAGTTTACAAAAAATATGTAAATAACTGAAAATCAATTCAATGCAAAATAGCCGTCGGGGTGTTGTTGTGAAATGGACAAGCAAATGGACAGCTTTTCCGGCTTCCCATCGCACCCGTAGTTTAAGGCCCAGGCAGGGCCTATTGCAAACCACCCTGGGCCGGGTAACGGCAAGCGAGACACCATTTTGTTAGTAATATGCAATTGGTTGATTATTAGTTAGATACTGTGCTTTAAATTTACAAAAATATGTAAATAACTGAAAATCAATTCAATACAAAATAGCCGTCGGGAGTGTTGTTGCGAAATGGACAAGCAAATGGACAGCTTCTGACCCGATAACAATCAGGTCAACTTAATCCAACCTGGTCAACCAAACGCCTTACCTCCTCAACGTCGTCTCAAACAACTTGAAAATCCGCTTGTACTCATCCGTCCAGCTGCTTGCTTGTTCAAAAGCGTGGTCCTCGATGGGATAGGATGCCAGCGACCAGTTATCCTTATGCAGCTCGATGAGCTTTTGCTCCAGGCGGACGATGTCCTGGTAGTTTACATTTTGATCGATCATGCCGTGCAGCATTAGCAGGTTACCTTTCAGGCCGTCAGCAAAATAGATGGGCGAGCTGAGGCGATAGGCTTTTTCGTCATTATAAGGCTCATTCAAAATTTCATCGGTATAGCCATGGTTGTAGTGCGCCCAATCGGTTACGGAGCGGACGGCCGCTCCAGAGGTAAACACATTCGGTGCGGTAAACATGGCCATCAGCGTCATGAAGCCACCGTAGGAACCTCCATATAAGCCGATGTGTTTGGGGTTTACGCCATATTTGTCCACCAGCATTTTGGCGCCGTCCACCTGGTCGCTCAGGTCCTTGCCGCCCATATGGCGGTAGATAGCCGTGCGCCAGTCGCGGCCGTAACCGGCGCTGCCGGAGTAATCCATATCCAGCACGGTATAACCATTATCGGTCAGCATATTATTGAACATGTATTCGCGGAAATAGTAGCTCCAGCCATACTCCACGTTTTGCAGGTAACCTGCGCCGTGGACAAAAACAACGGCCGGTTTTGCAGGGTCGGGATGTTTGGGCAGGTACAGGTGCGCATAAACATCACTGCCATAGCGGTTTTTAAAGGTAATGATCTCCGGGTCGCGCCACGGGTACGAGTTAAATTCCGCAGTGGTGGAATTGGTTACCTGTACCGCCGCCGCGCCGGGTTTATTAGGCTGGACATACAATTCCCATGGCTTGTTGGTATACGAATAACGGATAGCCAGCCATTTTTCATCCGGCGAAAGCGTTACCTCGCTCATGCCCTTCATCGATGTAATTTTCACCGGTTCGCCGCCTGCTGCCGGCATTTTATAAAAATTGGTGATGCCGGGATGCTCCCTATTAGCGGTGAAATAAAAAGTCTTCTTATCGCCGGATAATTGCAGCGTCTGCACTTCCCATTTGCCGCTGGTAAGTTGTTTTTCTGCTCCGTTGGTTACATCCACGGTATAAATATGGGCGTAACCGCTTGCTTCGCTCTCAAAATAAAAATGGGTACCGTCAACCCAGCCGTCATTATATGCGCCGGGCCCGCCAACCCAGGCGTCATTGTGTTCGCGGTCGAGCGGGCTTAAGTTGCCGGTTTCCGGGTCGAGTCTCATAATCCAGCGGTCTTTATTGTCTTCCGCACGGATGATTACCACAGCATTTTTACCGTCTTCGCTCCAGTACGGGCCGCGGATGCTTACCTGGCGGTCGGCGTTTAGTTTTGTGCGGCGCTCCAGTTCTTTGGGGTAATCTTTTACATAATCGGGCAGGTCTTTTATGCCGGGAATGGATGAGGTGTTGATCTTATAAACCGAATCGCGCTGGGTATCAAAAACAAATGACTCTGAAACGGCCTGCGGACCGCCAACCTTCTCGCGGTTTTGAATATCTTCGGTAAAACCCGAGGCCGTTACATAGTCGGGCACGATGGTGCGTTTTTCCCCATCAGGAAATTTAGTAAGGCGGTAGGTGATATACCGGCCATCCGGGCTTAGCTCAACTGCGCCGACATTTCGCCCGTCGGTGCTGAGCTCTTTTAGTTTCTTGGGTTCGAATTCCTTTTGTTCGATGGAGTCGAGCTTTTTATCGTGCGCCTGTAATTTGATGATATCAAATAACTCTAATTGCTGCGCTTTCAGCCAGTTTTCCTGCTGATTTCCTGCGGTCTGGTCGGTGTTGGCCACTCGTCCTCCTCGCCTTCTGCCGGCGGGTTGTACAGCCGCAGCCACATTAGTTGAAAAATTGGTGAGTTGCGTGACGCCGCCCCCATTCAGGCTCATCGAAAACAAATTGCCACCGGCAGTATAGATCACTTTGCTTTCGTCGCCGCTGAAAGCCGGGTTAGCCTCGCGCTCAACCGTATTGGTAAGCTGTTGAATTTTGCCGGTTTTGAGCTCTTCCAGGTAAATATCGCCGTTTTTTTCATAAAGCTTCAGCGTGTGCGCCCTGTTCATTGCGCCATATCCTGACGGGAAGGCTTTTTGCTCATCGATGCTCACTTTCACCGGTTTGGTGTCAGTTGGTGCAATAGCGAAAAGCTCGTCGCGTTCGGTGTTATTGGGGTTCCAGTTAAAATAGAGATGTTTATTGTCATCGCTCCAGCGAATGTTGGATGGCGCTATGCCGATCCATTTCGGGTCGCGCATAATTTTTTCGATGGTAAGCGTGTCCAGTTTTTGTGCGATAGCGCCGGTTGATGCCGCAAGCAGCAGGAGGGTAAAGAGTTTCTTCATGGTCAGTTGTGAGTGGTGTATGGTGAGTGTTGAACGGTGGGGTTAAAAAAGGCAAGTTATTCTGCCTCACCACTCATTACTCACCATTCACTATTAAAATTCCCCGGCAATTTAGCAGTTTCCCCAATCATTACTATTTTTAGCAATCTTTTTGTTACAAATATGGAATTGCAGGGCAACGGCTTTAAACTTCGCGGATGGAAAAAGGAAGATGCGGCAGCTATTCAGCCGCATGCCGACAACCCCAACGTGTATTCTTGTTTGCTCGACCGGTTTCCGCACCCGTACACCATGGAAGTTGCCCAACGCTGGGTGAGTTTTATGCTGAGCCTGGAGCCAAACTATAACTTCGTGATCGAGGTTGACGGGAACGCCGTGGGTGTGATAGGCCTTGAGATGCGTGATGATGTTTACCGTAAATCGCCCCTGATCGGTTACTGGATCAGTGAAACGCTTTGGGGCCGCGGCATCATGAGCGCGGCTATCAGGCTGCTTACCACCTATGCCTTCGAAAACCTGGATGTAATCCGTATACAGGCCGGCGTTTTGGGCAATAATCCCCGCTCCATGCGTACGCTCGAAAAGGTTGGCTTTGTAAAAGAAGGCATCCTGAAAAACAGCATGATTAAAAACGGCCTGATACTGGACGAGCATGTTTACGGCCTGGTGAAACCCTGACTTGAGGATGTGCCCCGCACGTGCGGGATGCGGATGTGCGGATGTGCGGATGTGCGGATGGTTGAACGCCATGTAAATTCACTAATTCACTAACTCACTAATTCATTCATTTCCATGCGTAATTCTACGCACCTAAAACCCGTATCAGCCCCATTGTGCGGCATTTAGCAGCCACCTACTTTTACATCATTGAGCAGGGCGCTCTATGTTAACATTTCGCGGGCAGTTGCGTAAACATGTTGTGCGGGATTTTTTTAATGATATTATGGCAACAGAAGGACTCTCGGAAAAAACGGCTATTTACGTTTCCACTTCATCGAAATTAAACGTTGAACAAACGCAAAGCATCACCAGCGAATTGCTGCGCATCATCGGTTATCCCAGTAATTATAATGGTTTTAAAATTCATTTTATCGACGAAGGCGACCTGGTGCAGGCCAATGCCTATGTGGATAGTAATTTTAAAATTTCGATTGGGAATTAGGTTTAAGTCGAAAGTCTTAAGTCGAAAGTCCTAAGTCACACGTTTGGGGGCCTCACGCCAGCACCAGCCCCTCCCTTAAAGCCTGCTCATAACTCTCTTCGTCAAACTTATAGTACGCCGGCGACCGGTGTGCGCCGATGGCCTTTTTTTCATCCAGCTTAACAATTAGCCCAAGCGAAATCAATTTATTGGGAAAATTGGATGCATTGAGCTGCTTGCCCGACATTACTTCATAAAAACGTTTTATCTCTTTCAGCGTGAACTTTTGCTGCAAAAGATTTTTTCCTATCGGGAAATGATATAAATGCATGCGGATGCTAAACAGGGCCTCCCGCACCATTTCGTCATGGTCGAAGCCCAGGGGCGGTAATTGATCAATGGGGAACCAGCCGCATTCGCTCGACAAAAAATCAGCTTTGGGTTTGGTGCTGGCAATGTCGGTAATGGCGTAATACCCTACCGATACCGTTTCGCCGGTTAGCCAGGTATCTTCCTCCAGGCTTATGCCGGTCAATTCAAACAATCTTTCAGGCGCAAAGGCGCCGCGGGGATCGTTCCGTCCGGGATCGCCAAAAGCCTTAAATTGTTTTAAAAACAAATTGTCGAAACCTGTTCGCTCCGCTGTTATACGGGTGGCTGCCTCGTTTAAACTTTCATCCTTTCTGACAAACCCGCCCGGCAAACACCACATCGTAATCAGCTTGTTTTTCACCAGCAATAACTGCAGCTCCCCTTCATGATAGCCGAAGATCGCGCAGTCAACAGTCAAACAGGGCCGGTGTTCCAAATAACCTTCATTAAAAAAATGCTGTATTTCTGCTAAAGTTTCCATCAGTTTGCTGTGCCGAAAAATTATTTATTAAATTTTAATAAATGTAAAAAAGATTTTTATACCTTCATTTATTAATTTTTAACAAATAGAAAAATATTCAAAGTATATAAGGATTTAAACATACTCTGATTCCAACAAACTAAATTATAAATCAATGAAGATTAACAAATTACTTTTTTATTTTGCAGGTGCCGGCGCGCTGGCGGCAGTTTTTGCTTTTTCGAACGAACGGGTCAAAAACAATTTGCCCGCCACGGTTGCGGCCGAGTCGGGCCTGGTGCGTTACGACGGCAACTTTGCCTACCGCGACCTAAATAAAAACGGCAAACTGGACGTTTACGAGGATTCGCGCCAGCCCATTGAAGACCGTGTACAGGACCTGCTTAAAAAAATGACCATCGAGGAAAAAGCGGGGATGATGTTTTACTCGCCTATCCGCGTAAACGCCGACGGCACTATTGAAGATAAGCCGGCCAGTGGCCTACTGGCAAGTTTGTCGCCGGTTGGTGTGAACGAGATCGATAAACATCACATCACGCATTTTAACCTGTTTGCGGTGCCGGCGCCGGATACTTTGGCCATGTGGTATAACCGCATACAACAGTACGCGGAAAAAACAAGACTGGGCATTCCGCTTACCATTGCCTCCGATCCGCGTAACCAGGGTAGTGCAGGCATTTTTGCCATGTCGGCCAAAACATTCTCCATGTGGCCCGACCCGCTGGGCTTAGCTGCCATTGGCGATGAACAGGAGACTGAAAAATTTGCCGACATATCGCGGCAGGAGTATTTGGCTACCGGCATACGTCAGGGATTGCACCCACAAGTTGACCTGGCGACCGAGCCGCGCTGGCCGCGCATTGCCGGCACATTTGGCGAGGATGCCGCATTATCATCGCGTATGACTACTGCCTATATTAAAGGCTACCAGGGTGAAAAGCTTGGGCCAAATAGCGTTGCCATGATGACCAAGCATTTTCCCGGCGGCGGCCCGCAAAAGGACGGGCTTGACCCGCACTTTAATTTTCAGAAAGGCGAGGTTTACCCGGGTAATAATTTTAACTATCATTTGATCCCATTTAAAGCAGCTTTTGACGCCGGTACGGCCGCTATCATGCCTTATTACGGCGTACCAATGGGGCAGAAAGATATACCCGAAGTTGGCTTCTCCTATAACAAAGCCATCATTACCGAGTTATTGCGCAAAAAATTTCATTACGACGGCGTGGTTTGTACCGACTGGGGCCTGGTGACCGACTCAAAGATCGGTACGCTCAATTTTGAGGCCAGGGCCTGGGGCGTTCAGAACCTGAACACCGAAGAACGTGTGCAAAGAATTATCGATGCCGGCGTTGACCAACTCGGCGGTGAAAACCTGCCGGATGTAATTGTAAAGCTGGTGAAAGACGGAAAATTGAGTGAAAAACGGATTGACGAGTCGATTGTAAGGTTGTTGCGCTTAAAATTTGAGCTGGGCCTGTTCGACAATCCATTTGTTGATGAAAAAAAGGCCGCCGGTATTGTAGGCAGCCCGGCATTTATGGCGGCTGGCGAAGATGCGCAGCGCCGCTCGATGACCCTGCTGAAAAACGACGGCCATGCATTGCCGCTGGCCTTGAACAAGCTGAAGATATATGTAAAAAATATCAACCCAAAAATTGCAGCGGAGTATGGCACAGTGGTAAGTGATCCGAAACAGGCTGATATTGCTATCATCCGTTTGCAAACCGCCAATTATCCCATCCCGGAAGCAAAAGGCAACTTCATAGCCGGCATGTTCCATTGGGGCGACCTGGATTTTAAGGGCCAGCAATTACAAGATATTCTCGACCTGGAAAAAACCGTGCCGACGATCGTCGACATTTATATGGACCGGCCGGCGGTTATCCCCGAGATCAGCGCCGCGGCAAAGGGCCTTTTTGCCAGCTTCGGTTCGGATGACCGGGCGGTACTGGATGTGGTTTTCGGCAAATACAAACCCGGCGGCCATTTGCCTATCGAAATGCCATCGTCGATGGAAGCGGTGAGGAATCAGAAGGAAGATATGCCCTATGACAGCAAGGACCCGCTGTATAAGTTTGGGTATGGGCTGAGCTATTAGTGAAGCTAAAAAGCGGCGGCGGTGCGATTCCCCTCTTGAGAGGGGTGGAGGGGTGTGTTGACCTGCATGTCGGATAACACACCCCCCGCCACTGCACAGGCAGCCGCACCCCCTCTCGAGAGGGGAGTTATTTAACGCTTACATTACCGATTAGTTAAATCAATTTTAGTAGTACTTTTTAAACTATTCCAACATGAAAAAATTCAATTTAACACTTGCCGCTTTAATGGCATTTGTACTCATCGCTGCAAAAGCCAACGCTCAAACAGCTAATTACTTTATCGGCAAATGGGATGTACTGGTAAAAGGCCTGCCGCAGGGCGATACGCACATGTTGTTTAATCTAACCGACTCGGCAGGGCAGGCAAAGGGTGCGTTGTTAGATACCACAGCGGCACATAAAGATATCCCCATGACCAAGATTGAGCAGGCGCCCGACACCATCACGCTTTACTTTTCGGCACAAGGCTATGATGTAAGTCTTACTTTAAAGAAAAAGGACGATGACCATGCAACCGGCAGTCTGATGGGGATGTTTGACGCCGTCGCCGATAGGGTTAAGAAGTAGTCCGTCGAAAGATGCTTCCATTTCCGTTTGTCAAAATGTTGTTATGGGCTGTAAAGTATCCGGCAAATGCGCGACCTTAGAAGAAATGCACTAATTCCCTTTTACTCCTTTAAACAAACCAAATTATGGAAAGAAGAAAATTTATACAGTCAGGGTCCCTTGCCGCAGCGAGTTTACTGCTGGCCCGCTATGCACAGGCGGGAATTTTGCCCGCCAGGAGGGCTTTTCCGCCTTCCGGGCTCCAATTGTACACGCTTGGCAACCTGATGACCACCGACACGAAAGGCACCCTGCAAAAAGTAGCCGCCATCGGTTATAAAGAAGTGGAAAGCGCGGGTTCGGCGAAAGGCGCTTTTTACGGATTTAAGCCAAAGGAATTTGCAGCCATGGTTAAAGATACCGGGATGACCTGGCGTTCGGCCCATATTGGCGGCGCGCCTTTTTCTATTGACCAGATCATGAAAATGGCTAAAACTGCGCAGGATTCGGCGAGGATCCAAAAGATGATGGCAGGCTTTAAAAACATGCCGAAACAACTTAATTGGAAGGATGACTGCCAGCAGGTAGCGGATGATGCGGCTGAAGGCGGTCTTACTTATGCGGTGTGTTCCTCCATACCGGTGGGCACCTTAGACGAAATCAAGACCGCTGTTGACGTATTTAGCAAAGCCGGCGAGGCATGTAAGAAGAATGGCGTGCAATTTGCCTACCACAACCACACCACTGAATTTGATGAAGTGGAAGGGCACCGCCCATTTGATTATATCCTGGGCAATACCGATAAAAACCTGGTGAAGATGGAATTGGACCTTGCCTGGGCAACAAAAGCCAAGCAGGACCCGATAGCGCTGTTTAAAATGCACCCCGGACGTTTCCCGCTGTGGCACGTCAAAGATTTGAGTAAAACCACCCGGCAACCGGAGGAAGTCGGCGCGGGAACAATTGACTTTAAGCCCATTTTTGACAACGCCAAAGAATCAGGCTTGAAATACTTTTTTGTAGAACAGGACGGCGCGCCGCAGCCATTGCAAAATGTAGCCAATAGCTATAATTATCTTGCTAAAATGCTTGGGTAGGTTTAAGTCTTAAGTCGAAAGTCTTAAGTCGGATTTTTTGGCCTTTCTTTAAGTCCGAAGTCAATTTTAGTTTTTCTGACTTAGAACTTGAGACTTTCGACTTTCAACTTCAATGCTGGCCAACCTTGTAACTGCCTCCCTGCACGGCGAATGCAATATTTAGCCGGTTGTAGGTATTAATGGTAGTCACTGCCAGTGTCAGGTCGATCAGTTCCTGTTCCGAAAACTGCCCGGCCGCTTCTTCATAAACATCATCGGATACCTGGCCGTTCGTGATTTTGGTTACTGCTTCGGCCCAGGCCAGCGCAGCCCGTTCGCGTTCGCTGTAAAGGGACGTTTCGCGCCATGCGTCCAAAACATAAAGCCGTTGCTCCGTTTCGCCTGCCGCCCGCAGGTCTTTCGAGTGCATATCCAGGCAGTAAGCGCAACCGTTTATCTGCGAAACCCGGTAATAAACTAAATTTAAAAGTGATTTCTCAACCGGCGATTTCGACAGGTAAATCCCCAAACCATACAAGGCCTGTAATGCGCCTTTGCCTTTTTCATAAGCATTAATCCGCTGTTTCATTTGGTTTAATTTTTATAGCCCCCTGCTCCATCGTTATGGTAGAAACCGGCAGACCGCTTAACAATTATTTATTTACGCCAAAATGACGACTGAGCGTGTTTAATTTGGACAAGAAGGATGAAATAATTGTTTTGAAAAAAGACCAAAAGGTTTTCTTTGCAGGAAAGAGTGCTCGTCAAAACAATCCACGGGGCGCCGGCGCCTTGCGTGGGCAAATTGATTTTTTAATAGGGCAGGGCGTCATTATGTCCCACGTCCCGCCAGGCGCACATGAATACGCGTGGCACACCTGGCACGCAAATAATTTCTGTTATTTACTTGCAAGTTTATTCAAGAAACTATTCCGGTCAATTAGATTGGAATCCCCGGAGGTAGGCCAATGCTTTGCGTCCGCACATCCTCGCGAAAAAAAATGTCAAATATACTTGACATTTGTAAAGTTTGTTTTACATTTGGTAAATCAAACTTGACAGAATGAAATCACGTTTCTTATTTTCGCACGGGTGGCGTATCATTGGGTACGGCTGTTTTACTGCTCTCTTAGCATTTGCAATCATTTTAAAGCTATTACACCCTGAAGGCTATGCCGCTGTTGACTTACACCCAATTGCGAAAGCAGCTCACCAATCATACAACGACGTCTCCACGGGGCTTACCTTCATGAGATTGCATCACGATATCGTTATTTTGCTTGTTGTTTCAGGCCTGGTATTCATTGGTTTCTCCAAAGAGAAAATTGAAGATGAACAAATCGCACAGCTACGGTTAGATTCCCTGCAATGGGCTGTTTATTTCAACTATGCGCTGTTTGTTGGTTGTGTGCTTTTCGTGTACGGGATACATTTTATACCGGTCCTTATATTTAATATCATCAGCCCCCTGGTATTTTTCATCATACGTTTTCGATGGAAGATATACCTGTTGAACCGGGCCATTTAAACACGAAGAAATAAAATAATAATGCGCTAAACTATTTAAATTAATTATCATGAAAACACGTTTTTTATTTCCAAACAAATGGCGCCTGCCCGGCATCCTTATGCTGTTGCTGGCCCTCCTTTTAATAGCTTATAACTGCTATTCCGCAGGTGGCTATGATTTGTCCGCCGATCCGGGAGAGAAATTTTTCGGGATGGGTTTATCCGGCAAAATGGTAATAGTTGTTGATGACATCGAATACCTTTCGGTGATCATCGGCTTGCTGCTCGTGGGTTTCTCAAAAGAAAAAATCGAAGATGAGCAAATTGCCCAACTGCGCCTGGATAGCCTGCAATGGTCGGTTTACTTTAATTACAGCCTGTTGATCATCTGTATCATTTTTATCAACGGCCTCGGCTTTTTAAGTGTGATGGCTTATAATATCATGTCGCAATTGTTGTTTTTCATTATCCGTTTCCGTTGGAAACTTTATCAATTAAACAGGCTGGCTAAGCTTGAAGAAAACCGCACAATAAGCCCTATTTTAAAATAAACAAGTATGAAACCACATTTCTTATTTCCATACTGGTGCCGTTACCTTGGCTGGGGCCTCGTTATCGCCCATGTGCCAATGTCCATTATCGGCAGGGCTAACGGGATGATTAATCCCCTGGACAATCCACCCACCCAATCCCTGTTTACCGGCGAACACCTATTTTTTATCTGCACCTCCCTGGTGATGGCGCTTGGATTGTTCATCGTTGCATTCTCAAGGGAAAAGATCGAAGACGAGCAGATATGGCATCTAAGGCTGGATTCGCTGCGCTGGGCAATCTATATTAACTACCTGGTGCTGATTGCCAGCCTGATTTTTATATACGATACGGCCCACATACTTGAGCTTAACCTTTGGGTGCCGCTTATCTTTTTTATCATCCGGTTCAGGTGGGCCATATTCAGGCTTAACCGTTCATTAAGCAAGGAGGGCTAGGCCATGAAAAATAATATTCGTGTGGAACGCGCCATAAAAGATATAACACAGGGCGATCTTGCCGAAAAAGTAGGTGTATCGCGGCAAACCATCAATACCATCGAGAGCAATAAATATGTACCCTCAACCGTGCTGGCATTAAAAATCGCAAGGGTATTTGGCAAACCGCTGGAGGAAATTTTTATGCTGGAGGATGGCGATTAGTCCGAAAGGCGGTAAAGTCCGGAAGAAGTTGCGACTGACGTTTCGCCAAACCAATGTTTAGATCATCAATTTAATTTTAACCACGGAGATCACAAAGAAGGCACAATGAACACAGAGAAAAAATTGACAAACTATTTAGGCTTTGCGGCCCTTTGTGTCTTCCTCTTTGTGATCTCCGTGGTAAAATTCTGCATAGTTTTGTGAGACGAAAAAACACAGAAGAAGAACATGAAACAAAAAACCACATTCGCCCCGCACCTTAATATTAGTCACGGGGTAAAAGATATCAGCTTTTATTTAAAAGTATTTGGCGCAAATGAGCTACGCCGTTTCAGTAACGACGATGGCTCTATCCATGTATCGGAGCTGGAGATTGACGGCCAGGTATTTCACCTGCACGAAGAAGGCAGCAAGGCCCCCAGCCCGCAAAAATTAGGCGGTTCAACCGCGACAGTGGGTTTATTTATTGATGACGTGCACGGCGTTGTAACACGGGCTGAAGCAGCCGGAGCAACCATCACCTCGCCGGTGCAGGATTACGATTATGGTTACCGCCAGGGCAGCTTCACTGACCCCTTTGGCCACCACTGGCTGATTGAAAAGGACATTCGCGACGAAAAACCGGCAACCAATAATGGCAACTAACATGGCAGACAATTTTAAAGCGGTTATCAAGCCAACGCTTTCTGTTCGCAATGGCGCCGCTGCCGTGGAATTTTATAAAAGGGCGTTTAATGCCGCGGTGCTGATGCAACTTACCTCGCCGGATGGCCACACTGTTGCGGAACTATCCATCGGCGGCGCGGAGTTTTATGTGGCAGATGAATCGCCGGAATATGGCAATCACAGCCCTGAAAGCCTGGGCGGCATTAGTGTCAGACTTGGACTTTTGGTTGATGACCCGGATGCCGTGGCACAACAGGCCATTGCCGCTGGCGCAACAGAAATCCATCCTGTGGCCGACCAGGACTATGGGATGCGCCTCGGCCGCATTACCGATCCCTTTGGCCATCATTGGGAAATATATAAGCCATTGTAGTTTTAATCGTTTTTGGTATATTCGGTAAGTAAACCGGATGAGATCAAAACTTTTATTTCCTTCGTATTTTAGGGTGATCGGGGTAATACTATTATTGCCTGGTTTGTTTTGCGGCTACCTAACTTTTATTTTCTCGGCCTCCGAAAGCTTTTATGATGAGTCTGCTATTACGTTACTCTCTGTCGGACTTTTATTCGTTGGGTTCTCGCAATTCAGCGGCGAAGATGAAACCACTCAAAAGATAAGGCTTAATGCAATGTATTGGGCTGTTTTGGTTGATGGATTTTGCGTGGCTATAATGTGGTTGTTATTGGCTGTAAACGATGTAGTACACCTCCCAATTTTAGACAAAACAGCTCAATTTTCGGCTGATTTTTATAACTGGCTTTTTATTTTGGTGATCTTCATTTGTCGCTTGTATTATCTCTTAAATAAACATCGTACAAAGGAAGTAGTTAGCCCGACATTACTTATTTCGTTTAAACCTTATAATTTGATAGGGAAGGTCACTGCGCCGCTTTTGTGCCTCCTTTTGGTTGTGGCCACCGTATTCAATCTAAAAAATGGCGTTTACGATAACTTGATTTGCCTTATTCCTGTTAGCCTTTTAGTCCTGATCGGGTCGAAAGAGCGAAATGAAACTACAGAGATAACCGATATCCGTTTAAATGCAATGCAGGAGGCGGTATACATAAATTACATTTTATTTCTTTTGGCAACGTGGACAATGTATGGCTTCGAATACCTTTTGGTCTTGCTGATCAGTTTAATATCTATTCCATGCATTTTTGCTTTTATTTTTTATCTCTCTTACTTTAAGGCACTAAAGAAGAACAGGAAGGCTCCATTGGGTTCCCATTGATTCCTGACTCTTTTTCCCGCATTCTTCCTATCTTGGCTCCTGATTCTTGATTCCTTGTTCTAAAAAATATGCGCTTCGATATCGTCACCGTTTTGCCCGGCTTGCTCGAAAGCCCTTTTGCCCACTCTATTCTGCAGCGTGCGCAAAAAAAAGGCATTGCCGAAATCCATGTGCATAACCTGCGCGATTATTCAACCCAAAAGCAAAAAAGCGTAGACGATTACCCCTATGGCGGCGGCAGCGGTATGGTGATGACCATTGATCCATTTGCCCGCATTATCGAAAAACTAAAAAGCGAGCGCGATTATGATGAGGTGATCTTTATGTCGCCGGACGGGGAGACGCTTAACCAGCACATCGCTAACCAGCTTTCTATTAAAACCAATATCATTATCCTTTGCGGCCATTATAAAGGCATCGACCAGCGTATCCGGGACATTTTCGTCACCCGCGAGATATCCATCGGCGATTATGTGCTTTCCGGCGGCGAACTGCCGGCGGCCGTGCTGGTGGATGCGGTGGTTAGGCTGATACCGGGCGTATTGTCGGATGAAACCTCGGCGCTGTCCGATTCTTTCCAGGATGGTTTACTCGACGCACCCTCTTACACCCGCCCCGCCGACTGGAACGGCCATAAAGTGCCCGATATTTTATTGAGCGGAAATACACCCGAAGTGGAGAAATGGAGGTTTGAGCAGGCCGTGGAGCGGACGCGGAAAAGACGACCGGATTTGCTGGAATAGTCTGAACACGATTTATAGGATTAGTAAGATTTTCAGGATTATAGAAGGATTGGCGACTAATCTTGGTCAAATCTTGTAAATCCGGGAAATCTTATAAATCGTGTTCAGACAACGCAACCAATTCCCCACCCCTGCATTATAGTTGCCAGAAATGACCCCCGAACAGGAAGCGCAGCTTGTACAAAAATGCCACCGCGACCCCGCCGCATTCGGCGAGGTGTTCGACCTTTGGTATAAACCCATCTTTGGCTATGTTATGCGCCGTACGGCAGATTATGACTTGTCCAAAGACATTGCTGCCGAAACATTCCTGAAAGCCTTTTTAAAGATCGGCGGCTTTAAATGGCGCGGCATAAGCCTATCGGCCTGGCTGTACCGCATTGCCACCAACGAGTTGAATATGTATTACCGCAGCAGCAAATACCAGCCGGCTTCGCTGCAGCAATTGCTGGAAAACCCGCAGATGGAAAAACTGCTGCGCCTGGAAGCGGACCAAGAACGGGATGTGTTGGAAAAAGAGCTAAAGGCGCACAACGATTACAATTTGATACGGGCAAAATTACCCGAACTGGATATCAAATACCAGGAAGTGATTGCCCTGCGCTATTTTGAGCAAAAAACAAACAGCGAGATCAGCCTGATACTGGATAAAAACGAGGGGACGGTGAAGTCGCTGCTCTCGCGCGGACTGGAAAAATTAAGAAACATGCTTTAACGCTGCAACCCTAACACGGCTTTGCATTATAGGAGTAATCAACATGAAAAAGGACGACGAATTTTTGAAGAAAATGGAAAACCTGAACGTACCTGAAGTTAACCCGACAGGCCATCCTAATAGGGTTAAAATGGCCATTATGAACGCCGACCGCTCGGCGGCGCTGGGATTTTGGCTGGTGGCTGTGCCCTGTTACTTTTTGGCCTGTGTGTTTATGTATTACTTTTTTAACCGGCAGGTAAGCTGGTTCGGGGCAATGTTTAAGCTGGCCGAAGGATTGGATAAAACGCCGGGCATCGATTTTATGGCGCCCATCGTGCTGGTGGTATTGCCCATCGTTTGTATTATCATCAACGCCTTGGCTATTACACATGTTCATTACGAAAAAGGCATATCTGGCAAGCCAGGCGCAAAGGAATTTATCATCAGCATAAAAATAAAAACGTGGAACATCCTGCTGATACTGATCAGCATGGCCATTGTTTTTACGTTCATCGCGTATACCATGACGGAAAATATCTCGATAAGAAGCTAAAAGCAGAAAGACCAAAGCAAAAAGCTATTGAATTATAATTAAACGAATTACTCAAATGAAATTAAACTGGTTTACACGTAAAGGGATCATCTTTTGGCCGGCATCGGTCGTTGGGTGGATTATCCTGGTTTTGGCGACGGCTTATGCCGTTTATACGTTTATCGGTATCAATGGCCGCTCCCACTCGGTGAGTGATGTGATGATCAACTTTGTTTTTAACCTGCTGCTCATTGGCCTGGTGTATTCGATCATTGGTTATTTTACCGAGGCGAGGCGCGAAGTTGATTGAGTTGTTGAAAAGATTTGTATCTTCAAATCATTAAACCAACTCAAAAATGAACCTCATCAAAAAAACGTCAACCGGCCTATTGATTTGCCTGATCTTGTCGGGCTGCGCTTTTTTTGCAGCTGCCGGAAAAAAGCTGAGCGAGTATTGCCCGGGCTTAAATATTAAACTGAACGGGGTTAACATTTCCATCAACAACGGGCGGGAAGTGACCGTAGTTCAATATAGCGACTCCTGGCAAAAAAAAGTTAACGCCTATTTTACCGATAAGGCCAACGGCTTTGCAGCTGATGACGGGCGTAAGTACCTGGATATAAAAGCCAGCGACGAGCAGGTAGTTGCCGATGGCGACAGCATCCTGACCAAAACTATTGTTAAAGGCAACAAAACGGCCACAGTGATCTACGATGCATCCTCGCAAAAGATAGCCATCGTTGAGGAAAAGGGTGAATAGGGTAACTGGCCGTAGAGACGCAATATTTTGCGTCTCTGACCCGGCAGGAGGCGGTAATTCATTCGGGAATGCTTATTGGAATTTTAGGCGGCCTCTTACGTTAAGTTGCTTTAGACCGTACCAGGAGTTCAACGCCAACCCCTATTGCAACCCCTACTGTATAACTCAGCATATCTCCCCAGCAAAACACCTCGCCAAGCACTAATGCGCCGATAAGGGTATGCCGGAGATTATTGATCCACGGCGCCTGGTAAAGCTGGCTGAATTCTATCGCGTAGCAAAACGCCAGGCTTAAAACAACAACAAACTGTATCGGCTTTTTGATAAACAGGAACCTGAACCCGAAATAGATCATTGTTGCCCACAACACGTCGCCCACAAACAAGGGGATACCGGCAAAGTGGCGGGAAAGCAGGCCGATAATGATGGTGATGATGATGAGAATAAAATAGGTGAGGCGCGGTTTCAATTTTTTTATTCTTTAAATACTCTTTCTCCTTAAGCTCATTGGCGTTCTTCTTCCATTTGTATGCGCGGCAATGTAATTATTCCCGATAAAATTTTCTTACCTTCATGTAATTAAACCAACGCGCATGAACCTTTCTACCAAACCAACTATCCGGACAGCAGCCTGCCTGCTCATCTGCTTTTTATTATCCGGCTGCCAGATATTTACCGAGGGCAAAAAGAAACTCAATGAATACTGCCCGGGATTAAAAGCAGGTCTCAACGGCGTCAACTGGTCCGAAGGCAGCTCGCATGCCGTTTATATTTTGCAATATGATCGTTCGGACCAAAAAAAGGTAAATAGCTATTTTGCCGATAAAGCCAACGGATTTGCCCCGGATAAAAGCCGCAGCTATATGGATATAAAAGACGGCGATAACCTGGCCGTAGCCGATGGTGATAGTATTTTAACCAAAGCTTTTAGTAAAGGAAAAACTAATGCTACTGTAATTTATAATGTGACGACGAGGAGAATTATTATTGCGGAGGACTATTGAATGAAGCATAATAAAAATGATTTAGCTCCTTCTCTGTTGCTGCAATTTTTTCTAATTGCTTCATTGATTGGTATTTCCTCTTTAACCTGTTCCGCTCAGGATGAATATTCCGCGATCGACCATAAAGTAAACAACAAAATAGCAGAACTTGAGCAAAGAAAAGCCGATATGATAGTGTGTTATTATGAACCCTGTTATGGCTCTTTTATGAGAACGAGTCCCGATTCCTGCACGGCTTACAGCGTAAAATATGTATTGTGGCAGATCAAGAAAAAGTCTTTTATTCAAAGATTTGATAACTGCCGCGTTTATAAACCTGTGCAGATGAATCCGGTTCTGCTTTCTTTCATTCAAAACAATTATGCAAAACTCACGACTGAAAAACTAAAGCCCTTGGCCTACAAAATTACTGGCAATCTGAAGGATTCGATAAAAGAGATATTATGGGTCGATCACAGCTGTCATTATATTTTCGAAATCCATTGGGGAAGCCAACGCGATGCAATCGATATAGATAGCTTTCGACTGGCAGAGTCGTCTGACAGTACGCACCCAAATCTAAACTTTGCTGCAAATCAAAAAAGTATCTTATGCGAATTGACGGAACTCGCTTCAAATGAAGTGCTATATTACAGCAAATCAAAGTGAACCCGTAAAACTTACGAAGTTTTAAAAACTTCGTAAGTTTCCGTCCGCAACCTAACAAAAAAGGCGCCCGATAGACGCCTTTATATTTTTTTTTAAGCCTCCGCCTTAAGGCGGAGGTTTGGGGGTCGGCGTTAAACCGCCTCTGCTTCCATTGCCATCATCTCATCGATCAGGATGCGGCCGCAATGTTCGCAAACGATGATCTTTTTGCGCTGGCGGATGTCCGACTGGCGCTGTGGCGGGATCTGGTTAAAGCAGCCCGAGCAGCTGTCACGCTGGATGGTTACTACAGCCAGGCCGTTCTTTGCGTTTTTGCGCAAACGGTTGTAGGCTATCAATAACCTTTCTTCAATATTTTTGCCGGCTTTTTCGGCTTGTACCGAAAGGTCGCTTTCTTCTTTTTCAGTTTCTGAGCTGATGGTATCCAACTCATCCCTTTTTGCGTCAAGGTCGGCTTTGCGGGCATCCAGTTCACCAAGGGCTTTTTCGTAAACCTGGGTTTTGGTAGTTATTTCATAACCAAACTCGCGGATCTTTTTTTCGCTTACCTGGATGTCTAATCCCTGTATCTCAATTTCTTTCGAAATCGCATCGTACTCGCGGTTATTTTTAACCTCATTCAGCTGGGTTTCGTACTTTTTGATATTGGCCTGCGCATCCTTTATCAGGTTTTTGCGGGTAACAATATCATCTTCCAGGTCATCCAGCTCATTCTTAATTTTTTGTATACGGGTTTCAAGGCCTGCCACATCATCTTCAAGGTCGGCAACTTCCATCGGCAATTCGCCCCTTACCTGGCGGATCCTGTCAATTTTGGTGTGGATAGTCTGTAGTTCGTATAAGGCTTTTAGCTTTTCTTCTACGGTTTGTTCCATTAAATAAAATATTTGACGGGGTTTGTATTTACTTCTGTTAAACGGACGGCAAAGTTACTAAATTTTTTCCGAATATTTTCATACAATAATTGTTGTGTAAAATGCTCGCTTTCAAAGTGGCCGATGTCGGCAATAACCAGCTTTCCTTCGGCGTCAAAAAACTCGTGATACTTAAAATCTGCCGTCACAAATACGTCCGCTCCGGCTGCAATGGCCTGTTTTAGCAAAAAGCTACCCGAACCGCCGCAAACCGCTACTCTTTTAACGTGCCTGCCGGTGTACGCAGTATGCCGGATGACATGTGCCCGCATTTTTTGTTTCAGATGATATAAAAACTCCTCTTCCTGCATGTTCATCTCCAAATCCCCGATCATTCCTGCGCCCACCTGCTGGTTGGGGTTGGTCAATTCATATAAGTCATAAGCCACTTCTTCGTAGGGATGGGCCATGATCAGCGCTACCAGCAGCTTGCTTTCCAGCACGGCCGGGTAAATGGTTTCAATGCGCACCTCGTTTTCGGTGTGGCGTTTGCCGGGTTCGCCCACATAGGGGTCCGTGTGCTCATTCCCTTTGAAAGTGCCGCTGCCCTCGGCATTAAAGCTGCACTCGCTGTAGTTACCGATGTTACCGGCGCCGGCTTCAAATAGCGCTTTCCGCACCGCTTCGGCATGACTTAAAGGCGCGTAAGTAATTATTTTTTTCAATAAACCGGACTTCGGCGCCAGTATCCGGCAGTTTTTAAGGCCAAGCGTTTCGCATATTTTGGCGTTTACGCCCGTCATTACATTATCCAGGTTGGTGTGGATGGCATACAGCGCGATGTTTTTGCGGATGGCTTTTTCCACCACGCGCTCCACATAAGTTTTGCCGTTAAATTTTTTCAGCCCGCGAAAAACGATAGGGTGGTGCGAGATAATCACCTGGCAATTGTGCTCAATAGCTTCATCCAGCACCGCCTCGGTGCAGTCCAGCGAGATGAGCGCCTGGAAAACTTCCTGGTCGGGATGGCCCACGATGAGGCCGGCATTATCATAATCTTCCTGGTAAGCAAGCGGGGCCAGGCTTTCGAGGTATGCGGTAAGTTGAGATAATTTCATTGCTTGGGATTACACCGATTTTTAAAAGTGATCGCACCGATTTTTAGAATTATTAACACGAATTGATTTACCACGAATTAACACGAATTTTTGCGAATTAACACCAATCTTATTTGTTAAAATTCGATAGTATTTGATCAATTCATTTTGCTTTTATTCGTGAAAATTCGATTTTGTTCGTGAAAATTCGTGTTAATTATATTCGTGTTCATTTCATCCAAATTACTTTTTGTTCCGATTTGTGCGGGGCAGCAATAATATCGCCATAAAGTTCCGGCCTGCGTGCCTTGATGTAGCGGTGACCGCCGGCATCGCTTAGTTTTTCAGGAGTGAGCGTGGCGATGGCAATTTCATTATCAAAGCTCCTGCACTCGGCAATGATATCGCCAAAGGGGTCGATGATCATGGAGCAGCCGTTCTTTAACTGGTCGTCGTCCATGCCGATGGGGTTGGAGAATATCGCATAGATAGCATTATCGTAAGCCCTTGCGGGCAGCCATTTCATCAGCCAGGCGCGGCCTTTGAGGCTGTCAAATTCCTGGCGCAGGATGGTGGGGTCAGCCTCGCGGTTTTCCCAAAGTTTCGGGTCGACAAACCCGGCGCCGGGGCGGGTTGATGGCGTACACATCGTTACATGCGGCATAAAAACAATATCCGCGCCCAGCAATTTTACGGCCCGTACGTTCTCGATGATGTTGTTATCGTAACAGATCAGGATGCTGCATTTCCAGCCGTGCAGGTCAAAAATAACATATTCGTTACCGGGCGAAAGATGAGGATTGATAAAGGGATGCAGCTTGCGGTATTTGGCGATAAGGCTATCCGAGCCCACGCATACATAAGGTTTGTAAAGATTATCATCGGCATCTTTTTCAAATAGCCCTGCCAGTACAACGATGCCTGATTCTTTTGCAATATCGGTAAGCTTTTGGATGGAAGGGCCGCCGGGGATAAATTCGGCCACGTCAAGCATTTGTTGTTTTGACAAATGCCGGGCAAATGTGTAACCGGTTATCGAACATTCATGAAAAGCAATGGCCTGTGCGCCTTTTGCTGCGGCTTTTGCCGACAGGTCCCTGATGACTGATAAGTTGTATTCCTTGTCGCCGCTGCGGTGCTCAAATTGGGCGGTTGCGATTTTTAAATTTTCCATGTATACAAACACGAATTGATTTGACACGAATTGACACGAATAAAACCGAATGAACACAAATTTAATTAGATATTATTCGTGTCAATTCAATCTTATTCGTGAAAATTAGTGTATAAATAATTAGTGTATAATTTTAAATGTCGCGGCATACAAAAGCCCATTATTGCTTTGCAGCGCTTCGGGGACAGTAATGGTTACGCTCCCACCTTCCTGCTTCCAATTAAGCTTTTGTTTTACGCCCAGCAAAACCACCGCTTTAACCTTACTTGAATTGCCCGTGTTGATGGTAAGCGTTGCCGGCAACGTCACTTCGTTACCCTTTGCCAACCAAAACGCATATTCATCTTTGCCATCGGCTGATTGGGTAAAGAAAATGTCATCATCGGAATAGGGCGGAACCGCTCTCGATGAATAAATCCCTTCGCCATTGATCTTTATCCATTTGCCGATATCGGCCAGGCGTTTGTAGGCCTCCGGGTCCCAGTCGCCATCCGGACCAGGGCCGATGTTCATCAAAAAGTTGCCGCCCCGCGAAACGATCTTGATCAGCAATTGAACGATCTGCAAAGATGGTTTATAATGATCGCCGGGCACGTAGCTCCAGGAATTGCCCATCGTCATGCACGTTTCCCAGGGGTGGCTTAGCGGCGCGGCAGGCACTTCCTGCTCGGGCGTGGTATAGTTTTCATTAGGGCCTGTAACACTCCGGTCCACCACAATCAACCCCGGTTGTTTGCTTCGCGCCATCGCCGCGATCTTCGGCATATCAATATCCTGGTTGTATCTGCTGCCCATCGATTGTGCCATGGCCGAGTCTGCGCGATTTTTTGGCCGCACCCAGCCGCCGTCGAGCCATAAAATATCCACACGGCCATAATTGCTCATCAATTCGCCGATCTGGTTATAGGTGTAGTCTTTAAACTTCTGCCACCTGTCGGGATGTTTGGCGGGATCATAATTCACATTGCGGTCCTTTGGCGGGAAATAAGGCCACCAGTAATACGGGCTGTGCCAATCGGGTTTGGAAAAGTACGCGCCGATCATAAAATTTTCCTTGCGGAAAGCTTTAAATATCTCATCAGCCACATTGGCCCTGGGATTTTTTGAAAATGGCGTATTAGGACTGGTAACCTTATAATCCGTCTCCTTCGTATCAAACATGCAAAAACCATCGTGATGCTTGGTGGTAAAAATCACGTATTTCATGCCCGCATCTTTCGCGGCAACTACCCATTTTTCCGGGTTGAAATGGGTAGGGTTAAACGTATACTGCAAGTTTTCATATGCCTTTTTATAGCCGAAATAGTCGGCGGCATAAGGGCCTTTGCGCTGCGTCCAACCTTCATCTTCGGGGCAAAGGCTCCAGCTTTCCACTACGCCCCATTCGCTGTATGGCCCCCAGTGCATAAATAAACCAAATTTAAGGTCCTGCCATTGGGCAAGTTTGTGCAGCACCGCGGTGTCGGTTGGCGAGACGTATCCATCTTTAAGCGATTGGCCTTCGGCTATGCCGAAAAGCAATAAGGCCAGCAAACAGGCAAGTGTTTTTTTCATAAGGATTTTTTAAAGGGGAGTAGAATCTGATCAATTCACGCTCGTTAAATTAAGCGGCTAAAACCTGCCGATCAATGAAGCGGCCATGTGTACAATAATGGAATAACCTAAATTTTCCAATCGTAAGGCAAGCTGCTTTTGGGACCGATAGGATATTATCTCGCCCTTAAGCCCTTTTAGCGGGCCGGCTTTGATAATAATACTTTCCCCGGGTTGCAGGTTCGTCTCGGTAACCTCCAATTCATAAGGGCTGGCTATAAGTAATTTAAGCTCATCGATCTGCCTGGCCGGCATTGAAGCAATTTTACCCGAGAAGTATATAAAGCGCGCTACCCCTTTCGTCATCAATACCTCTGTTTGTTCGTGTTCCCTGATCCGCACAAATATGTACGACTTTATAAATGGCTCATTTACCCACTTTTTCCGGTCGCTCCATTGCTTTAGCCGGCGTTGCAATGGCAAATAAACTTCAACCCCTTTTTTGTTCAATGCCTCGCTGGCTTTTTTTTCAGCCCGTGGATGTGTACACACCGGGAACCATTTAGCTGAATCGGGGCCTGATTTTAACACCATAATTTGTGTATTCTGTCACCGGTTAAACCAAGTTCTTATGTCCCACCATTTTTTCGTTTTTTCATCTACATAATAACCTGAACCTTCATACCCGCTGTAATCCGAATAATAATAATATCTCGAACCATAATTTTCACCGGTAAATTTGGTTGTATAATACCTGGAATGCAACAGGTCTTCTTTGTAAGCATTTAGTACGATTACGGTATTATCAAGATGATACTCATGGGCTATCCGCTGGGGAACAGTTGCCGCATAGAATTTTGATTTGCCTGACCGGATCACAAAAAGATTGATATCGCTCATTCTTATTACCGGAATAGCGTCTGATACCAAACCGATTGGCGCGGTGTCGATCATAATTATTTCGTATTTTTCCTTCAGCAACGCCACCAGCTGCACCATTCGGTCACTGTGCAAAAGTTCCGATGGGTTGGGCGGAACCGGGCCCGAAATAATGAAATCGAGCACCCCGTGGGCTGAGTGCATGATAATGTCATCTGCGGAACATTGATTGGCCAGGTAATTACTCAACCCTATATCGTTGGGAACATTGAAAGTCTTGTGCATTTGCGAACGTCGGAGGTCAGCGGCTATCAAAATTACTTTTTTATCAATTAATGACAGTGTACTGGACAGGTTTACCGCAACAAATGACTTTCCCTCGCCTGCAACTTCGGAGGTGACACAAATGATCTTGCTTGTTTTTTCGGCTGCGAGAAAACTCAGATTTGTTCTTACAGAGCGGACTGATTCAGCGAAAATTGATTTTGGGCGGGCGATAGCAAGTATTTGAGAACTGTATTCATCGATTTCTTCAGGGTACTTTCTGATAACGCCTATTATGGGCACGGTCGTAAGGCTTTCAATCGTTTCCTTGTCGTAAATATACGGGTTAAGCACTCTGATAAGAATGATCGCGCCAAGACCAATCACCAATCCAAATATCCAGGCGGAACGATGAACGCCATTTACATCGGGCGCTATCGCGCCAAAATTTGGCTGCGCCGTATCAATTATGGTTGCGCCGGGCAGTACCCCTGCGCTATTTATCTGGGCGTCCAACTTTTTTTCGGATAAGTACGAATACACTTTGTCGTCAATATCAAAATCACGTTTTAAACTAATAAAATCTCGTTCCGTAGCCGGTAATTGCTCAATTTGCTTGTTTACAGGCAAAAGCTGTTCGTCCAGGTATTTTATTTGGTTTTCAACTAAATTCTGCGAAGTGTTGATGCCATTAAGAATATTATTTTTAGTAAGAAGCACTTGGGCGTCGACGTCCCTGATTGGCTGAGAGTCAGCATTGAATTTTTTTAACAAGATATTTCTCTGACCCCGAAGGTCATTTAATTCAACAATTAGCTGACTCAGCTGAACGTCCACTACGCCTCCCAGACTTAAGCCTGTGTTAATGTCGTCTTTATTTTTTATGACCTGCTGTTTTAGGTTGTCAAACGCAATCAATTGAATTTTTAATAATGATCGCTGGGCGTCAATATCCTTGACATTTGAAAGCGCTTTATCCGCAGCCGAGCTGACATCCATGATGTTTTTGCTTTGTTTAAACTCTTTAATAGAGTTGGCTGACCCTTTAACCTGCTTTGAAAGAAAATCCAATTGAGTGTCGATAAACTGGATCATCTTGGTAGTCGACAAGTTCCGTTGCCTCCGGTCGTAATCGAGGTATTCCCTCATGATTGCATTTAAAATATCTGCGGCAAACTGCGGGTTTGAATCCACCTGCTGCAAGGATAAGATATTCGAATTTTTGATGGCTTCACTTGCATGGAACCCACCGCGCACCCTTCCCAGGAAATCCTCCGGGTTATTAAGCTTAAACATGTAGGTAGCCGTGTTGGGCATATAACCCGGGTATTTTATGGCAAAGGCTGTAGCGCCGATTGTAAAGGGAATGTTGTAAGCATAAGTATATTTGAGGTCCTTACCTGCCATTTTATAGGAAACGCTAAACGTATTGTTACTAACCGGCTTAAAGGTTATCATGTCATGAAAGAAATTTAAACTATCGAACTTAAGTAATTGAACATCGATAGGTTTAGCCGGGTATAATTCAGTGGTTCGGTTTATTACCCGCCCAATCGCAAAATAACTGATCCGGTAGTCCAGTTGTTTTATCGCATTTAATAATAAGGGACTGCTTTGCAGTACCATAATTTCGGTTTGAATCCGGGAACTGGCAGTCCGGTCAGAAACGGCTGATACTCCGCCCACATCCTGTAGTTCGGATTTTTTTTCCTCAAACTTCATTGTCGCGCCTGTGGCATAGGTTTTTGGCGTGTAAAACAGGTAAAGATTTGAAGCCAGCAAGCAAATAAGCAATGCACCTATTATCCAATACCACCTGCTAAGCAATATTTTCCCGATTTTGAAATAATCTATCTCCTGGCTGGGTAGCTTCGGTTGTATATGATCCGCGTCTTTCATCTACTTTTTTACGAGCGTGAAAATAATCAATGCCGTGTTGAACAAAATAAGGGCAGGCTGAAAAATTGTCGAGAAATTTTGAAGATTGTCATTACGCGCCGCCCTGCTGTTTTGAGTGACGTAAATAATATCGCCGCTTTGAAGCACCGCATCCGGTGAATTTATCGATCGCACATCATTCAGGTTGATCTGTATCACTTTTGGATTTAGTTCGGTTCCACGGATTATTTTTATGTGCTTTTCATCTGCCTTGTCGGTAAGGCCTCCCGCCTGGCCGATCATTTCAATAAGTGATGTTTTATCTTTTGTTAATGAGTAGTTGCCTTGCGCTTTGATCTCTCCGAGCATCGTAACTTTAAGATTTATGATTTTTAATTCAATTATCGGATTTTTTAAAAGCTCCTTTGAATAGGTATCCTCAATCAATTTCTGCGCTTCTATACGCCGTAAACCCGCAACTTTTAAATTTCCTATCGCCGGTAATTTTACCGATCCATCTTCTTCAACCTGGAATGTCTGGCTTTGAGAATCATTGCCGGAAGAGCCGCCGCTGCCAGGGGAAGAATTGGCAAGGATGTCGATATTCTGTAAATTCCTTATTTGCAAAACGTCCTGTGCCTGAATTAGGTACTGGTCAAGCGTGACCGCTGGCTTTCGCTGGGAACTGTCTGCGGTTAGCGAATTTTGTTTTTCAAAAAGCACCTGGTACTGTTTATTGGAACATGAACTGCAAATAAAGACCAACAGAATGATCAAATGCCAATAAACTTTTCTATACATACACACACCTAAGTTGCTCAATTTTTTCTAATTAGGTTACAATTTCAAATTTATATATTTTTACCGCTTATATTGCGTTTTTCCACGTGGGTGCCATAAAAATTTCATTAATCACCGTCACCTTTAACGCGGGGGACACGGTTGAGCGTTGCATCCGGTCCGTTGTCGGTCAAAATTATAAAAATCTCGAACATATAATAATTGACGGTGCTTCTACCGATGCAACTGTCCAAATCATTAATCGATACAGTAATTACATCCACCACTTCGTGTCCGAGCCGGACCGTGGGATATATGATGCCATGAACAAGGGCATCAATTTTGCAACAGGAGATGTTGTAGGGATGCTTAACGCTGACGATTATTTTTCAAACAATTCCGTTTTAACAGACATCGCGGGGATTTTCGAAGATGAAAATATTCGGATTCTTTATGGTGACCTCGATTTCGTCAACCGGGCGGGGAATATTTTCCGCAAATGGCGGTCAGGAAGTTACACACACGGAAAGTTTAATTGGGGATGGATGCCCCCGCACCCCACATTTTATTGCCGGAGAGAATTGTTTGCCGAATACGGTTTCTACAGCCTCAATTATGGCACATCCGCAGATTATGAGTTGATGATGAGGTTTATGCATAAGCACGTGCTAAAGCCATTTTACCTTCAAAAGGTAATAGTTAATATGAAAACGGGCGGAGCAAGCAACAAAAATTTAAGCAGCCGCGTAAAAGCGTTTGTTAATGATTTTAGGGCGATGGGCCACAACGGAATTAATTCGCCTTTTATCACGGTTTTGCTGAAGCGTCTGCGCAAAATTGGTCAATATATATAACAGGCACGAGGCAGAATGTTAAAATGTTTATAAAATATTTGCTGTTTAGTTGACAACTCTTAGTTATTTTACGACCAGATATTGAATTATTGATAAAGTATTAACCCCTAACTGATTAAGCGAAATGATGGATTTTTTACATGCTCATAACATTCTATATTACATCTTCATAGTTGCCGTTTCCATACTCATCACCTCATTTGCTATTCCTTCCATTTTGCACGTGGCCCGTTTTCGCCACCTTTACGACGACCTGGGGCATTTCAGAAAAACACATGACCATGGTATCCCGCGCCTGGGCGGCGTTGCTATTTTTGTCGGCTTTACCATCACTGCTTTATTGTTCTGCATGGCTGATAAATCGCTACCGAATAATTACCTGCTTACTGCCTGCATTATCCTGTTCGCGATGGGTTTAAAGGACGACTTATCGGGCGTTAATTCAAGCACCAAATTTATCATTCAGTTAGTTGTCTGCATCATCCTGGTTGTTTTGGGAGATATAAGGCTTACCAGCATGTACGGAGTGTTTGGCATTTATGATCTTTCGTACCTACTAAGCGTTTGCATCTCGATATTATTTATTTTAATGATCGTGAACGCATTTAACCTGATCGATGGGATCGACGGCCTGGCTGCTGCAACCGGCATCGTTACCAACGGGGCATTTGCAGCTTTATTTATTTACGGCCGCCAGTACGAACTGGCAGCAGTTTCGCTGGCTATGACCGGGGCCGTAATCGGCTTTATGAAATATAATTTAACGCCCGCAAAAATATTTATGGGCGATACCGGCTCATTACTGATCGGTTTGATATCGGCAGTTATGGCGATAAAGTTTATGGAAGTTAATAAGCTGCCCAACCATAACATTCCCCCGATTTACTGTGTTCCGGCTTTAACATTCGCTATCCTGATCGGGCCGATATTTGATACCGCAAGAATTTTTATTGTCCGCATAGCAAACGGCAACTCTCCTTTTGTTGCCGACCGCAATCACATTCATCACCGGATGCTGCGCCTGGGTTTAAATCATTTGCAAACCACGCTGATTTTGGCGGGCATAAATATCTTTTCGATATTGATGGTATTGATGTTTACCGATTACGGAAGTTCAGCGCTTATCATCATGATCGTGAGCGTTTCGCTGCTGTTTAATTGGGGCATCACCTTTTTTATCCGGTCCAAAGAACGCAGTGAAGTGGCGTTCCGGAATTTATTTGTTTAATCTCTCCGTTTCCTTCGGATTTATCTGTTTCTTCAGCGCATTGTAAATACCGCCTGTGGTTTAACCCAATTCAGGCGCGTGAGTGTCGGCGCACGCCAAAAGCGCCGCAACATTTGCGCACCGCTGACAGGCAGCCACTTTGCTTATCTGTTTTGCTTTATATAGTTAAGTAACGTACATTTAAACTAATACCGGACATTATCCCTGGTTAACCCATTGATAAAATGACTGGAAGAGTTTATTACCTGTCAACGGAGCACGAGTGCGCCATCGCTTCGGCCCGCGCTGCACACTCGCACTTGAATTTGGGAGCAAGACCTTATGAGAACAAACGGTCAATTTGGGTTTAATCAAAAAAGCTATTACAAATCCTTTTTAGATGAAGCATCCTTTTTACTGAAGTTTAACTTATCGGATAATTTTTTTGTCACGCCTTCCAACACACAACCGAATACACAAATTCCATTTAGTGGCTTTGTTAATGACAACATTATCAAAAAATCCAATTATCAATAAAATGAAAAAGACTGTTATAATTCTAATATCTGTCACTTTTCTGGGGTGTAAAACAAAGACAGACGAGCCCGATATTCTTTCGTTTCAAGGTAAATGGGGAGTTGCATATTATTTTTCGCCTAGGTTTGCGAGCGATGGCTGCGACGATGAAATAGGTTTTCTTCCGCTAATAAATTCAAGAGATACTTCCTTAATAACGGACTTATCCTCTTTGTTCGATTTCAAGTATGGGCACGGAATAGTTTTTTTATCACGTGATCCGATCGTCAGTGATGAAATATACGCGGCCAATACCAAAATATTTGTCCATGAAAAAGGTGATTCCTACCACATAGTTTATTGGGCTTTTGTGAAAATAAGATATCACCTAAATAAAAAATTTCCAAATCAAGAATTAGGAGATTTATTAGACGATACCCTATATTTAAAAAAGCACGATTTATCGCTTAAATACTATAAACTGGGGAAGAGAATAATAGTTGATACCGCCTTTAGCAAAAAGAAATATATAAATCCATGGAAGAATCCTAAACTCAGATTGAAAATGAGTAAATATGTTATGCCTTGCTTTTTACTATCAAAATGAAATCTAAGTTCATCCCTTAACGCAGCCGAATGTCGGCGCGGGTCAAAAGGCGATGCAGCACGTGCCTTACTTGTGCGTTTGCTCGGAACGCTGTCCGATTTCTATGACTTCGGAGGGCTATGCCCGTAGTCTGCTACTACAATAACGAAATGCATGAAAAAGACAATGCCTGGTCCGGTGCCGGGCTTCGTTGTTAATAGACGAAGCTAAGTAAGTTATGGGGCGCTGCGTGAGGGGACATCGCGTATACCGGCCGGTTCGAGGGCTTTAGCACAGGCCGCCCCCAATTCAGGCGCGAGGTGTGCCGTGAATTGAGTGGCAGTAGCATTGGTAATTTTAGTCCTCCTTACCCTTCCGGTTTGCAAAATTAGCTGATATTACCGCTATAAATGGTGACGGCATTTTGTCGGTAAAAGTGCAAACCCATTAAAATATAAATTATTGATTGACAATTATTTACCTAAATAAAAAATTAAATTATGTATACCCTGTGTATACCTTGCCAGGTCCGTTGGGCGGTATGGTCAATACCTTTTCTTCCTGCCCATCATCAAATGCGCCCGGGAGCGATGCACCGCCGCGGTACCTTACACCGGGGTGGAGCGCTTGAAAACCGGCGCCATCGAAGTTTAAAGAGAAATCACCGCCGCTGCCGCAAGTGTTTTTTCGCTGAGCCTCCCGGCTTGTGGCCCGCCGATAGGTAGCCCGCAAACACGATAAACGAAAAGCTATTTAGAAGAACAAAGCCTGGCCTGGCAGTCTGCCACTGATTTAAAGTTTTTTCAGCGCATTGTAATACTATCGCCGGCTTAACCCCGGCAAATCCCTGCATTTTTTATTTTAGTAGTTTTGCAGCTTATAAATCAAATGATGAGAGTTGCTGTAAATGGTTTTGGGCGCATCGGGCGCGTTTTTTTGCGAAATATTTTAGACCGGAAAAATATCGATGTTGTCGCAATCAACGACCTTACCGACACCGCTACCCTTGCCCATCTTTTTAAATATGATTCCGTCCATCGCGGATTTAAAGGGGATGTAAACTTTGACCAGGAAAATATTTATATAAACAGTCGCAGCATAAAGGTTTGGGCGGAGCGCGACCCCACCGCGTTACCCTGGAAGGACCTGGAAATAGACCTGGTAATTGAATCGACCGGCAAATTCACCTCCCGCGCCGGGGCCGGAATGCACCTGGAAGCCGGCGCAAAACAGGTGATTATTTCAGCGCCGGCCAGCGATAAAAATATTCCCACGGTTGTTTTGGGCGTGAATGATCACCTTGTCGACCTTCGTTCGCCTATACTATCCAACGCTTCCTGTACCACCAATAACGTAGCGCCGATGGTAAAAATATTGGATGAAAACTGGGGGATCATCGACGGCTACATAACTACCGTTCATTCCATGACCGGCGATCAGAGCCTGCACGATGCGCCGCACAAGGACCTGCGCCGGGCCAGGGCAGCATCGGCCTCAATTATCCCCACAACCACCGGTGCGGCCAAGGCTATTACGACCATTTTTCCGCACCTGGAGGGCCGCCTTGGTGGCGCAGGGATAAGGGTACCTGTTTTAAACGGTTCCTTAACCGATTTTACGTGCCTTTTAAAAAAACAACCCACCGTTGACGAAATTAACGCGGCCTTTAAAAAAGCTGCCGGCGGAAATATGAAAAATATTTTGGAATACACTGCAGACCCAATTGTATCCAATGATATCATCGGTAATACCCACAGCTGTATTTTCGATTCCCTGCTAACTTCTATCGTTGGGGATTTGGTTAAAGTAGTTGGATGGTATGATAACGAAATGGGCTACTCAAGCCGCCTGGCCGACCTGGCTGAAAAAATAGCCTCGTTGAGCTGATGGGATAAAAAATAAGCCAACCAATCTATTCCGTATAAACCAACACCGCCGCAGCTGAACGGGGCTGATAATTTTTTTCGTTGTAGTAGGTATAAGAAGAGAATGTTACAGTATCGTTTGTTTTGCTGATAAATTGGCTTTGCCCGCTCAATGCGGCCTTGTTTGATGCATATTGCTTTGAGAATGTAAAGGGGCGGTGAACATTGATCTTCACCATTTTTGCCTTATTGACCACGGTATCGGTTACGGTTTTCAGTATTACGTTATTCAGGTTATCATCCACCCAATCATAAGTGGTGTTGCCGCCTTCGGCCACGGTTGAATAGTCAATACCGGCCAGCATAGTTTTATCAAACCCTTCCTTTAAATGCACCGCTGAAATTTTCAGGTAGCCTTCCTGGCTGAATAACAGGTCCACGTTTTCGTCGAATACCAGGATAAGTTTGCTGCCCGAAACACTCGTTTTAACCATTTGCGTGCCTATTTTAAAAGATGCCATATGAATAGAGTCATCATGGGTTAGTTTAGGCGTGGTATCAGGAGGTGTTTGCGAAGGGCCTCCCGGTATTTTGGATGCGTCGCCGGAAGACTTGTTTCCGTTGGGTGTAACATCGCCGCTTTTGCTGCAACCTGCAAAGACAATTGACACCAGTGCAAGGAGGAGAATATGTTTCATAGTTCGCTTTTATAATAGGTATCCTCACTAATGCAATTGTTATGCTATTTTTTAGGATAATTGCAAAACAGTTATAAAAGGACGCAAACGCGTTTCGAAATGGTTAAAAAACCCTGCTGAAATTAACTTTTGCATTGATTAATAATTAAAGGCCCCAACAAACCGGGGAAATCGCTACTCATTGTGGCAAATAAAAGCAACTGCATAAATACCATGATCCAGTTTATCACCGTCGACGAGCTATTGCCTTTGCGGAACGTATTGCTTCGCGAGGGGAAATTGACAAATGAGCAATGCCGTTTCACAACAGACAGCTTGCCGGGCGCTTTTCACCTTGGATATTTTATCAATAGCGAATTGGTTTGCATTGCCTCATTTCATCCCCAAAACCACGGGGATTTCGCCGGAGCAGGCTACCAGTTGCGCGGCATGGCCACGGTTGAAGAATTTCGCGGCCGGGGGATTGGCAACCAGGTGCTCAACTTCGGGATCGTTTACTTAAGAGGGCAACGGGTTAATTATCTTTGGTGCAATGCCCGCAAGAAAGCGCTGCCATTTTATTTGAATATGGGCTTCGAAGTAATATCAGGTGAATTTGAGCAACCCGGCATAGGCCCGCATTATGTACTTTATGTTAAGATAAGATGAACCCATCTGCGGCGCCGGCGTCTTTTTAATTTTAGCGTTCATAATTCAGAAATATTTGCTGAATTTGGCATCCGCAAAATGAAACTGCAACAATCATGATGAAAACAATAGATCAAATCAGCTTTGCCGGGAAAAAAGCCCTGGTAAGGGTTGACTTTAATGTACCCCTGGACAAAGACTACCATATTACCGACGATAACCGCATGACGGCCGCGTTGCCTACGATCAATAAGATTTTAAAAGATGGGGGCGCCGTAATCCTTATGTCGCACCTGGGCAGGCCAAAAGGCGGTTTTGAAGAAAAATACTCGCTAAAGCACCTGGTGCCGCACCTGGCCGATTTGCTTGGCCAGCACGTTGAGTTTGCGGACGATTGCATCGGTGCAGCAGCGCTGGCAAAAGCCAAAGCCCTGGGCGCCGGCGAGGTGCTGCTATTGGAAAACCTTCGCTTTTATAAAGAGGAGGAAAAAGGCGACGTCGGCTTTGCAGAAAAGCTTTCAAAACTGGGCGATATTTATGTAAACGATGCCTTCGGCACCGCACACCGCGCGCATGCGTCCACAGCGGTTATCGCTCAATTTTTCCCCAACGCGAAATATTTCGGCTACCTGATGGCTGCCGAGCTACAAAATGCCGAAAAGGTGTTGAACGGCGCGGTTCGGCCATTTACGGCCATCATGGGCGGCGCCAAAGTATCCGACAAAATAGAGCTGATAGAGCGTTTACTGGATAAGGTGGACAGCCTGGTAATTGGCGGCGGCATGGCTTATACCTTTGCCAAAGCACAGGGCGGCAAAATTGGTAAATCGCTGGTGGAGGAGGATAAACTCGGCCTGGCGCTTGAACTGATCGACAAAGCAAAAGCTAAAGGCGTAAATTTACTATTACCGACAGACTCGGTTATCGCGGATGCTTTTTCGAATGATGCCAATACAGAAATCGCCCAAAACAGCGCTATAAAAGACGGCTGGATGGGACTGGATATCGGCCCGGATTCGATCGTTGAATTCAAAAAAGTAATAGAAGGCTCCAAAACTATCTTATGGAACGGCCCGATGGGTGTTTTTGAAATGGAAAAGTTTGAGGCAGGAACAAAAGCCATCGCGGACGCCGTAGTTACAGCAACCGAAAACGGGGCATTTTCCCTTATCGGCGGCGGTGATTCAGCGGCGGCGGTAGCCAAGTTTGGCCTCACCGACGAGGTGAGCTATGTGTCGACCGGTGGCGGCGCATTGCTGGAGTATATGGAAGGCAAGGAATTGCCGGGCGTTAAAGCGATAAACGATTAGTAGTTGATATTTTAGATAAAGGAAAGCAACCCTTGCCTTTTTTTGTTTTATACCGTAACTTTATAAAAAATGTATGTTATGCCCGAAGTTGTTATCAAATATAAAAAACCTGAAACTTTAAAGATTTGTAACTATTCAGGTGTGCAAAGCTTAAAATTACAGAAAAACGCGGGTTATCAACAATGGAGGCATTGGATATGGGATTTTG
>Ga0210389_10000284_pt1 | contig 51618 bp, 38 predicted proteins | sample IncBWH28OmetaG_FD_160127 | JGI IMG/M metagenome (GOLD analysis project Ga0210389, IMG submission 160127) | Forest soil microbial communities from Barre Woods Harvard Forest LTER site, Petersham, Massachusetts, United States - Inc-BW-H-28-O ... | reverse complement strand
TCAACAGGTTGGCCAACCCGGCTCGGGAATCAGATCCCGACAAGTTGCGCAGCGTCGTATCCGGCAAGACCGTTCTGGTGACCGGCGCGTCCTATGGAATCGGCGAGGCGACGGCCCGCAAACTGGCCGCGGCCGGGGCGACTGTGCTGGCGGTCGCCCGATCGGCCGAAAGGCTCGACGATCTCGCGGCATCGATCACCGCAGGCGGTGGACAAGCGGTCGCCTACCCTGCCGATCTCACCGACGAGACCGCTGTCAACGTGCTCACCAAGGAGATCACCGAGAACCACGGCCCGCTGGACATCGTCGTGAGCAATGCCGGCAAGTCGTTGCGCCGGTCCCTGCATCACCAGTACGACCGGCCGCACGACTTTCAACGCACCATCGACATCAACTACCTGGGCCCGGTCTGGCTGCTACTCGGAGTGCTGCCGGCGATGCGCGAGACCGGCCGCGGGCACATCGTCAACGTGTCCAGCGTCGGCGTGCGTGTGGTACCTGGTCCGCAATGGGGCGCCTACCAGGCGTCCAAGGGGGCCTTCGATCGCTGGCTGCGCAGCGTGGCACCCGAGCTTCATGCCGACGGTGTGGAGGTGACTTCGGTGTATTTCGCCTTGGTCCGCACCCGGATGATCGAACCCACGCCGATGCTGGGCAGGCTTCCGGCCTTGCATCCGGATGAGGCCGCCGACGCGATCGCCAAAGCGATCATCGATCGCCCCCGCACCAACGAACCGCCCTGGGTATGGCCGGCCGAGTTGGCCTCGGTACTGCTGGCCGGGCCCGCCGATCAGGCGGCTCGGCTCTGGCACCGCCGGTACTTCGCCGAATCCGCCGGCACGCGAGAGGATCCGCGATGACCGACAGCGTGGCTACCACCGCGGCGCGGGCACTGGTGTCGTCCGGACTGCTCGGTCCCCCCAGCCCAGCCGCGGCGTTGCGCCTTGTCCGTGAGGTGTGTCGAGGTGGCACGAATCTCTACACCCTGTTCGCCGTTGCGGCGGCTCGGTGGCCGGACCGCACCGCGATTATCGACGACGACGGTGCACTCAGCTATCGCGAACTGCAGTCGAAGATCGAATCGCTGGCCCGCGAGCTCTACCGCGACGATCTTGGCGGGCGACAGGCGGTGGGCATCATGTGCCGCAACGGACGCAACTTCCTTGCGGCGGTATTCGCCACTGGTCTGGTGGGTGCCGACGTCGTGCTGGTGAGCACCGAGTTTCGCTCCAACGCGCTGGCCGGCACGTTGAGTGCACACCAGATCACGACGATGTTCGCCGACCAGGAATTCGCCGAACAGATACGCAATGCCGGTGAGCCCGTCACGGTGATTGATCCCGCAACGGTAGAGACCCTCCAGGGCGGGTCACGGCCTAAGGTCGCTTCGTCGGGCCGAATCGTGCTCCTCACCTCGGGCACCACCGGTGTACCCAAGGGGGTGCCGCGGGTACCCCGAATGAGTTCGGGGGTCGGCGTCGGCGTGACACTTCTCCAGCGCACCCGGCTACGCGTCGGATCGCGAATCGCTGTGGCGGTGCCGATGTTTCACGGGCTGGGGCTCGGCATGCTGATGGTGACCATAGGCCTGGGGGGCACGGTTCTGACCCATCGGCGCTTTGACGCCGAAACCACCCTTGCGCAAGCGTCGCTGCAGCGCGCCGACGCGATGAGCGTGGTCCCCATAATGTTGGCGCGCATCCTGGATCTGCCCCGATCCGTGCGGGCGCGAAACCCGGTGCCGTCCCTGCGGGCGGTGATATCCAGCGGCGACCGGCTCGATCCCGGTTTGGCGCGACGGTTCATGGACGCCTACGGCGACATCCTCTACAACGGTTACGGCTCCACCGAGGTCGGAATCGGCTCGCTGGCAACACCGGCCGAGCTGCGGCACGCCCCAGAAACCGTGGGCAGACCGGTCGCGGGATGCCCGTTGCGCATCTACGACAGAAACGGCAGGCTCGTCGGACCGCGCGTGACCGGCCGCATCTTCGTCGGCGGTGAACTGGGGGCGGGCTACACGGGCGGCGGCGCCAAGGCCGTCATTGACGGGTTCACCAGCACCGGTGACATGGGCTACCTCGACAACTCCGGTCGGCTGTACATCGTCGGCCGGGAAGACGACATGATCGTCTCGGGCGGTGAGAACGTCTACCCGCGCGCACTGGAAAACGCGCTCGCCGAGCACCCCGCTGTTGCCGAGAATGCGGTCGTCGGTGTCCTTGACGAGCAGTTCGGGCGACGGTTGGCCGCCTTCATCGTGCTACGGCCGAACGGCGACATCGACGAGCCGGCGATTCGGGAGTTTCTGAAGGGCAAGGTCTCTCGCTTTGAACAGCCCAGAGACATCCACATGGTGAGCAGCATTCCACGCAACCCCGCCGGCAAGGTGATCCGAAGCGAACTGCTTCGTACGTAGCTGCCGCCAGCATGGCCTCGCCTAAAGTGTGGCGACGGTCACTCCGACTAACCGGATGAAACGCGGGTTCCCACACCGTTTCAACACTTGAGTTGTGTCATGAAATGGAGGGTTGAACCATGGCGACTCCTGTACAACATCAGATCGGTGGCTGGGCGAGGCCTATTCCGGCGGATCGTTGGAGGATGCGGTCGGCGCCCGTCGGGGTAGCGATTCCCCGGCCGACACTCGTGGAATCGCCGCCGAAACTTGATGTGCCGCTACAGCACAAGGACGGCCTGGGTTTTCTTGAATCCGCTCGAATGGAACGCGAATTGGCACGCGAAATGCCGATGCCGCGCAGTCAGAGTTCGCGGGCGTCGATCCTGACCGCAGTGTTGGAAATGTCAACTCAACGGCTGCTGGTCCTCGGAGCCGGCGTGCTGCTGCTGACGGTCGGCCTGCTCGCACTTCGCTTTCCGGTGTTCCTCTCCGACTTCGACCAATGGGGCTTCCAAATCAATTGTGGCAGTGGGTTTCAGAGTTCTTTGACACAGGCCGGCATCGCCGACTCTGCGGGAACCCACTTTGTCGATCAATGCCACACCGCCGTGGAGATGCGTCGCACTTGGACCATCACGCTGGCGGCAGCCGGAGCATTGCTTCTTACCGCACTGCTGGTCATACCGTCTCGTCAGCGTTCGGCGAGCGTTTCAGGCTGAATTCAGCCGAGCAGGCCTAGCTGCTGCAGATCGGCGACGTACGTGTCGATTAGTGCGGCCGACAGGTGTGGAATGTCATGCTCTGCACCGATTTTGGCCGCCTGAACCGCGGTGCGAAAAACCTCGGTGGGGGTGGGCGCGCCACGCAGCGGCTTTTCAGGTTGGCGGTAGGCGCCGAGTAGGGGCAGCACCGATTGCTGTCGCTGCTTTTCCGGTAGCGCCTTGATCGCGGTTTCAAACCGGGTCATCCACTCGTCGTGATCGGCGATCCGCTGAATCTTGTGGCCGGCGTCGATCAGCCAGTCAACGAAGGTGTCCAGTGAGATGCCGTCGTCGTGCGGGTTCTCCACGTCGAAGGAGCGGAACCCGTCGGTGACCTGCTTTCCGAGGGTGGTGACGGCTTCGGCGACGAAGTCGGCGGGTATCCCGGCGTAGTGCGCCCTGGGCCGGTTTCCCGCGGCGTCGGTCTGATAGAAGGACCCGGGCGCGATGCCCGTTGCCAGCAGACTGAGCAGTAGCCGAGTGAAATTGTCGACCACGTTGACCTGCCCGAGGTATCGGCTGTGGGCCAGAATCATGTCGGAGCGGAACACGGCGACCGGCAGGCCGCACAGATCGAATGCCTCGCGCAGCAGGACTTCCCCGGCCCACTTGCTGTTCCCATAGCCGTTGGCGTACGAGTCATCGACCGCACGCGCCGGGCTGATGGTGCGGATGTCGCCATCCTCGACGAACTCCTCGGGCGGGATCGGCATGGCGACCGAAACCGTCGACATGTAGGTGACCGGTTTGATCCGCGAGGAGATCGCCAGCTTGATCACCTCGGCGGTACCAACGACATTGGGGCCGAACAGTTGCTCGTAGGGCAGCACATGATTGACCAACGCGCCGACGTGGACGATCAGGTCCACGCTCTGGGCCAACCGTTCCCAGGTTGTCTGGTCCAGGCCGAGGTTGGGTTCGCCGATGTCGCCGGTGATGACTTCCAGGTGCTCGGCGGCCAGCTCACGGAAGCGGTGCAGCAGGTCGGAATCTCCGCTGTCGAAGACCTTCTCGAACCGAGCGCGCGCCGCGTCGGCGTCGCTGCCGCGGATGATGGTGATCAGTTTGCCGCCCGCGTGCGAGAGCCGTTGCAGCCACTCCAGCGCCACGAATCGACCGAGGTAGCCATTGGCGCCGGTGAGCAGAACTGTTCGCGGTTCACCGGCGGCTCGCGGCAGTGTCTTGGCCACAGTCAGCGTCTCGGCGTCGATGAACCCGTCCAGCGTCAGATCGCTTGCATAGATAGTGGTTTCACCCTTGCCATGGATCTTGGCGAAGGTGGGTCGGGTCGACTCGGACCGGCGCTCGGTCTCGATGTAGTCGGCGATCTGGCTCAGGTCACTCGCCGGACTGACAATTACTCCCACCGACACCTCGACCCCGAGCAACTCCTGAAGCAAATTGGAAAACGTGAGCGCCGAAAGGGAATCCCCGCCCAGGTCGGTGAAATAGGCCTCTGCCTGCACTGCATCCACATCGTCGACCGGCGCTCCCAACACCACCCGTGCGGCCTTGATCACGGTGTCGAGTACCGGCTGCTCTGCGGCTGCCTGACGCAGCGCGCGAAGCTCGTTCATCTGGGCGGCTGCCAGCTCGGCGTAGAGCTGTTCCAGTCTGGCACCGTAGGCGTCCTTCAGTTTGGGCCGCAGATTTTTGCCGATCCCGGAAAGCAGACCGTTGGTAGCGCTGAACGGTTCGGTCTCGATCAGAAGGTCTGCTGGCACCTCGTAGGACTGCAGCTCGGCTGCATTCGCGGTCTGTTGCAGCGACTCTCGCAGGGCGGTCTTCAGCGCAGCGGAATCGTCGGCGAACCGATCCAGCGCCTCAGCCGTGGGGACAATTACCGCCAGCAGATAGGAGCGTTCGCTGTTGCCGTAGACGAAGATTTGTTGGACCAGCGGCGCCGTGGAGAACACGGCTTCCAAATTGGCGACGGCGACGAACTCGCCGTTTGCGAGCTTGAAGACGTTCTTGCGCCGATCGACATAGACGAGATGATCGGGCGCGATCTCGGCCATCACATCGCCGGTGCGGTAGTAGCCGTCTTCGTCGAACGCCTCGGCGGTGACCTTGGGGCGTTTGTAATAGCCCGGTGTGGCGTTCTCCGATTTCACCAGGAGCTCGCCGCGCGGGTAGGGCTTGTCGGTGGTGAAATAGCCCAGCTCGGGCACGTCGATGAGTTTGTAGTCGATCACCGCCGGGCGCACGATGATGCCGTCCCTCGTCACCGGGACGACCTCGGTCAGGCCGTACAGGTCGGTCACGTCTACGTCGAGGGACGAATCCAGAAACGCCGCTATCTCCGCGGCCAGCGGGGCGGTGCTGACAAGCGTGCGGAGCACCCGGCCACCGAGCAGTTGTTCGCGCAGTTCGTCGGCGGCTTCCGGCTCGGCGTCTGAAATGTCGGTGCCCTCCAAGACGTTTCGGTCCACCGCGGAGCGGTAGCGCTGAAACAGCATTTCGGCAACCCGGGGCACCAGCATCACCTCGGTGGGTCGCGCCAGCGCCCAGTCATCCAACAACGTCGACAGATCCGATTGGGCAACGAAATAGCTGGTGCCGCCGGCCAAGAAGGACGCGACCAACGGGAACCGACCGGCGATGTGGTTCAGCGGGAAGAAATTGACGTTGAACACCGGCGTCTTTGACTCGACGATCGATGTCGTCCACAGTCTTGTCAGCATCCGTTCGGTGAACATCGCGCCCTTCGGTGTCCCGGTGCTGCCCGACGTGTAGAGGATCATCGCCAGCCGCTCGTCGGTGCCGCCGGTGTAGAGCGGTTCGGGCGGCAGCTGCCGACCGCGCTCGATCAGCTCGTCCAGCGTGCTTACGACCACCGGCCTGCCCGCGTCGTGCAGGCGCTTGCGGGCGCGCTCGAGGTTATCCCTGTGGTCGTCGATCTGCGGTTGGTAGTCGAATACGACCAGATGGCGCAGCGACGCACTCTGTAAGGCGGATTCGACCGCGAGATCCAGATACGCCGCGCCCGCCGCGAGCACCTGGGGCTCGGTCTCGTCGATGATCGGTTTCAGTACCGATACCGGGGCGCTGTGTTGCAGCGGCACCGACACCAACCCGAGATACGCGCACACCAGGTCGATAGTCAGGTAGTCGGGTCCCGCGAAACCCACGGTGGCGACGAAGTCCCCGGGATTGACCGGAGACATCTCGTCGTGGTGCCACGCCGCGGCGACCCCGCGCACGCGCGTCCACAGGTCGCCATAGCTGATGGTCTCGAAGCCGGGCAGCAGCCGCGCGGTGGTACGGCCGGTGGCCTGGTCGAGCGCCGCCTCGCGCGCGCGTTGCCCGAGTGCGGGCCGATCCTCGTAGCCTTCGACGAGCGTCTGCAGGATTTGGGCCAGCCGAAGCCCCGGTCGGCGCGCCGCATCCATCACACCGGGGATCGGTCTCGCGGCCCGGAACTGTGGGTCGGAGGCGTAGAGGTGCGCGATACGACGCTCCTGTCGCTCCGCTCGTGTGCTGATTTCGCTGCGGACGCCGGTAGTCATCTGTGAGGCCCCCTTCGTCTAGTAATGCAACTAACAGTGGTAACAACCCCGGCCCGGCGTTTGATTCGGTGCCCGGGTGTGAACGCTGACACAGCATCGCCGCTACCGGGGCGGCATCATGTTCGGATCGGTGGCACCCTTGGTCGGCAGCATGCGTACCTTGTCGCTCGGAACCCGTCGGCCCGTCCTGGCATTGACGATGCGTAACTCGACGGGATCGCCGTTCGGGTCGCTCGGCTGCAGCGGGGGACGTTTGGCCGTAGCACCCCACTTGTCGCCCCAGGCCAGCATGGCCAACAAAATGGGCCGCAGGTCGCGTCCCTTCTCGGCAAGCTGATATTCGAATCGGTTCCCTGGGTCGCCGTACGGAACGCGGGTCACCACGCCGTGCTCGCACAGCCAGTTCAGCCGATCGGTAAGGGTGTTACGGGCGATGCCAAGACGCCGCTGAATGTCGTCGAAACGAGTGAGGCCGAAAAACATTTCGCGCACGATCAGCAACGACCACCAATCGCCCACCACCTCGAGGGTCTGGGCGATCGAGCAGTTGATCTGTTCGAATGAGGCGCGCCGCACAACGCCAAGTTAGCCCACGCGCGTTCAGGCAGTCTAGTAATACAACTCAGGTGGAGCCGGAACCTCACTCGTCCTCGTCGTCGTTGGGCGTCACCATACCGACTGTCTTGGCTAACCACTTGGGTGCCAGCACCGAGATCGCGGTGGCTCCCCCGGTGGCGCCCAGCACGCCCGTCCAAGCGACCGGCCCCAGCGGCGTGCACCCGAAAAACTGACTGATGACCGGGGTTTGAATGATGCCGACCAAGACGCCCGCGCTACCCAGGGCCGTCGCCACGACCAGCGGGCTATTGCGACGCGTCAGCAGCGTTTGTGCCAGCTGCGTCGTCACCAAAGCGGTCAATCCCATTGTCGACGTTCGGCGTTCGGAGCCCGGCGTCCAGCGCCCGATGGCCCAGGCTGTCGTTGCGCCGGCGGCCGTGATGACGCCGCGGTTGACGATTTGGCGCATCAGCGGCGCGTCGAGCGAGGGCTTGGGCCCGGTCAGTACCTCGCGCTGGTGGGCACGGCGCGCCTCTTCGGCCTCCTGCTCGGTTTGGTACTCGTCGTCGTCGGGTTCTTCGTATTGCGAGGTGACCGCGACCGAAAGTGCGGGGAACATGTCGGTGAGCAGGTTGACCAACAGCAGTTGACGGGTCCCCACCGGCGCTCGCCCGGACCCGAACGCCGTCCCGATGATGGTGAACAGGACTTCACCGACGTTGCCGCCGACCAGAATCGTGACCGCATCACGCACGCCGGCCCACATACTCCTGCCCTCGACCAGTGCGTCGAGCAGCACGCCCAGATCGTCGTCGGTCAAGACGATGTCGGCGGCCCCACGGGCGGCTGAAGACCCGCGACCGCTCACCCCGATGCCGACGTCGGCCATCCGGATGGCGGCGGCGTCGTTGGCGCCGTCGCCGACCATCGCCGTCACTCGCCCGGAGCGCTGCAGCGCCGCCACAATCTGCACCTTCTGTTCCGGACTGACACGGGCGAAAACCTGAACATCGGCGACGAGTTTGGCGCTCGCATCCTCGTCGAGGCCGATAAGCTCGGCTCCGGTCACCACCCGGACATCCGATGACAAACCCAACTGGCGGGCGATCGCCCGAGCGGTTACCGGGTGGTCGCCGGTTATGAGCACCACGTTGCGTTCGGCGTCCACCAGCGCTTCGATCAACGGACGCGAGGAGGGCCGCGCGGTGTCCGCTAATCCGACATAGCCGATCAACTCGAGGTCGTGCGCGGCGGCGTCGACGGCATCGGCGTCGGTGTCCTCGTCGGTGATCTCCCGGTCCCAGGAGCGCTGCGCCACCGCCAGCACGCGCAGGCCTTGCTCGGCGAGGCTGTGCACCAAAGACTCGGCATGCGCAAGGTCGGCGTCGGGGTCGGCGAACCGGCAGCGCGGCAGGACCTTCTCTGGAGCGCCCTTGAGCATCAGCGTCGGCGCCCCATTGCCCCTGCCCGCCGTACCAATCGCGGCGGCGTAGCCGCGACTGGACTCGAACGGTACCTCCGCGAGCACCGTCCATTCCGAATCAGCTTGGCCGTTAAGCGAACTCGCCGCGGTGAGGATGGCCTCGTCGGTGGCGTGCGCGTGGCCCTGCCCGTCGTGAGGCTGAGTGGTCGCCCGCGCGGCGTCCCGGAGCACCGTAACCGAGCGCGGATCGTCGGCATCCGGAAACGGATCCTCTGGCCTTGCCGAGCTCGGCACGGAACATACGACGCGCAAACGGTTCTCGGTGAGCGTGCCGGTCTTGTCGAAACATACGGTGTCGACGCGGCCCAGGGCTTCGATGGTGCGGGGCGCGCGGACCAGCGCTCCGCGCGCCGTCAAACGCTGGGCGGCGGAAAGCTGCGACAGGGTGGCCACCAAGGGCAGGCCTTCGGGGACGGCGGCCACCGCGATTGCGACGCCGTCAGCGACGGCTTGACGCAGTGACGCGCGGCGCAGCAACGCCAAACCGGTCACCGCTGCGCCACCGGCCAGCGTCATCGGAAGGACCTTGCTGGTCAGCTCGCGCAGCCGTGCCTGCACCCCGGCCGACGTTTCGACGTCGGCGACCGCGGAAATCGCGCGTTGCGCGGCGGTGCCGACTCCGGTGGCTACGACGATCGCGCGGGCATGTCCTGCGACGATGGTGCTGCCCTCGAACAGCATGCTGGCCCGGTCGGGATCGTTAACGGCGACCGGCTCCACCTGCTTGTCCACCGGCAACGATTCACCGGTGAGGAACGACTCGTCGACCTCGAGGTCGTCGGCCACCAACAGGCGGGCGTCCGCCGGCACCACCTCCGGCGCGGCCAGGTCGATGACATCGCCGACCCGCAGCGACTTCGCGGACACCGTGGCGGTACGCGTGGCGTGCTGGGCCGCCTCCAACCGGCGCCGCGTGGACGCAACCGCCGGGACGACGACGCGGCGCACCGTCTGATCCTGCTCGGCGAACAGCTCCGCGGCTGCCGCCTCGGCCCGCAACCGTTGCGCCCCACCGGTAATCGCGTTGACGGTCATCACGCCCGCGACCAGAAGCGCGTCGACATTGCTGCCGACAATCGCCGACGCCGCCGCCCCGACAGCCAGGATTGGCGTTAGCGGATCGGCGAGCTCATGCCGCGTCGCGGCCGCCAGCCGCGCCAGATTGCTTCCGGGTTTCCGCAGCGGCGCCAGCAACGGGGCATAGGACAAGTCGTCGAGAACGCGGCGCCAGGCCGGAGCACCGGGCTCCACGGCCAACGGTCGCGCGCCGCCGGCCAGTCGCGAGTAGACGATCTCGGGGTCCAGAGCGTGCCAGGCGGTCAGCGGTTGCGGGGTGGGATCAGCCAGCCGCAGCACCTTGCTGGCCGAGTAAGCGCCAGCCAGCAACGCAGTCGCTGCGGCTGCGTTGACCGGATTGAACCAGCGCCGCAAGGTAATTGGGTTAGAGGCTCTGTTGGGCTCACCGGTGACCAGCAGCAGCCCGGCCAGCGTGGTGCCGCCCTGGGCGAGGCGCACGGAGGATTCACTGGCTGACCGGGCCACGGGCAGTGCCGATAGAACCCGCACCGTCGCAGCCAGATCGGTGCCGGTGATGATGTCGGCGGTCCATGGTGTAGCCGCGTGCGGATCGTCGAGGGCGACCCCGACGTCGGCGATGGCCAGTGCGGCTAGCGTGTCGGTCGATGCGAAGTCCCGGTGCAAGGCGGTGATCAGCAATACCGGTCCGCGATCCGTCCGCAGCTCACGTACCAACTTCAGCAGCGGCGTACCAGGCGGATGTATCGCGCCAACGCTGGCGGAAAGGTCTTCGGTGCCGGCCACGTGGCGCAAGACCACCCGGGCTCCGGTCCGGTGCGCGGTCTGCAGCAGCGGGATCGCAAAGGGGTCGACCTCCCAGCCAACCTCGACACTGCCGACGCATTCGCCATCCACCACCAGGTCCGCGTGTTCGAGGCCTTGGGCGGGCGTCGCCGAAGGCCCTTGCACGGGAACCCATCTCAGGCGCGCGCCAGTGGCCGGCAACTCATCGGGGTCCGGCTCGGGGGCCTCCTCACCGTGCAGCAGGGCGTCGGCAACCTCATAGACCCGGTCGTCGTCCCAGCCGGGTGCCTCTCCGTGCACACGCAGGACGGCGCGGTGATCGCCGCGCAGCGCGGCGCCGTCGATGACGACCACCTTCACCCGATCCAGGCGGCGCAGGGCGCCCGGGTCGAGCACCAGTTGGCCGGCGTTGGCGAGCCCGCGACCCAGTACCGCCGCGAACGCCTGTCGGCCCATATGCGCGGCTCGTGGCACCCCGGCCAGGATCGCGCCGGCTGCGTCTTCGGTCCCACCGCCGGCGAGCAGCGCACTCGCCGCGGCTATCAACGAACCGTTCGCCGCCGAGTCGATATAGTTTTCGACGGGCCCCTTCATCGACCCTTTCGCGGTGTCGAGCGCGGCGTCGATGGATCCGCCGACCACGACGTGCGAAGCCTCACCCGCCGCGGCGGCTGCCCAGCTGTGCCGCGGCGCCTGCGATCTTGGCCCGGCTGACGAGATGACCGGGACGACCGGCGCTTGCGGTCTGCTGGGCGAGGCCAGCTGAGGCTCCCGGTCTCGCCACACGCGACGATGAGCCGCCGCCTCGGATAGTTGAAAGCCACGTTGCGCCAGATCCAGCAGCGGTGTGCCGATCGCTTGGGTCAGCCCATTCGCCGCCGCCGTCGTGGCGCTGAGCGCAATATCGGTGCCCACCCGCCCCAGTCGCGACTCCAGGAGTGACACCATCCGCGGTTGATGATTGATGAGAGCGGCCGCAGCCCGTGTGGTTTGCGGTGCAGCGGGCAGGCGGGTGACCCAGCCGGTAACCGCGGCACCCATCGCGACCAGATCCATTGCCGCGGCGGTTAGCGGCACCAGAATCGCCAACGGGTCACCCGGGTCGGCGAATGGCGCGGAAAAAGGTGCCGACCCCGACCCCGCCAGGGTTAGGTCGGCAGCCACGGCGCCAACCACGTCACGCACCTCGTCCAAGACGGCGTCGTTATCCACGCCCTCGTCGAGTTCGACCACCAGCCTGCCCAATGAGCCTTCGACATGGGCCTCGGCCACGCCCGGAATCCTGCGAACCGGCTCCTCTACTACCGCGGCATGCTCGTGCCAGCGCGGGAACGGCAGCAGCGGATCCAGGTCCAGGTGCACCCGCTGACCGCTTTGCCAGCGCACCGGCGGCTCGGGGTGGTCGGCGGAGCCATTCACGGAATTGCCCGTCCCGAGCACACGGCCGGTCGATTGCGCCACCGATTGCATGACGGGGCCGGCCAGCTCCACCATCGGGCTGGCCAGCATCTGGACCGTGCCCGCAGCACCAGTCGCCGCGTTGACGCCGGCTCGCACCACCTGTGCTGCGCCACCGGTCACACCACCGGCCAAGCTACCCACTAGTCCGGGCACGCCCGGAATCTTCATCCCGTCACCCTTCAATTACTTCCACTGCGCCTAATCCTTATGGCGTCGTAGCCACATGTCTACCGACATGCGCAGAGATAGGCCGTGCGATGTCCTCGGTTGACTGTGGTCACTCGCGGAGTTCGGTCACTCGCGAGGGATGCGACCGCTGCAACAGCTAGGAGGCTTACCGGGTTGACGGTAAACCAAACGCGGTAAAGAGCGCCGGATCCAGAAAGACGGTGAGGGCGGCGATCCCCACAGCGCCCCCGCTGACGGACGCTGTGAGGACGTGTATGGAATGGGCCCGCATGACGTGGTCGGCGCTGCGACGGTATTCGGCAACGGCGGGCTGCCCGTTCGCGGCCGTCGGGATCAGCACCATGTCGCCCGCCTTGGTGAAAGCACGCGCGACCAGGAAGCGCACCACGGTGTCTCGGCCGGTGAACCATATGGGTAGAGGAGGCATTTCGAGCTTGACGTCGGCTTGCAGTAACGCGGTGAGGGCGGCCATGTCCGCGTTTTCGAATGCCGCGCAGTAGCGGTCAAGCAGCTCACGTCTCTCGGCGTCGTCGGGTTCGACCGAGCTTTCTTCGGTGGGGGAGACCTCGGCGAGATGGGCGCGGGCCCGCTGCAGGGAGCTGTTGACCGCGGCGGGCGTGGTCTCGAGAAGCTCGGCAACCTCGGCGGCGCTGAATTGCACGACATCGCGCAGAATCAACACGGCTCGCTGGCGTACCGGAAGTTCCTGTAGGGCCGTCATAACGGCCAGCCGGACACTTTGTCTTGCGGTGACGGCGTCTTCTGGGGTCTCGAACATCAATGCGTCGGGGATCGGCTCAAGCCAGTCACGGGCGCGACCGTTCCCTTCGAGACTGGTGTCCGGGTCGATCGAGCCGTCGCCCAGGCCGGCCGGCAGCACTCGGCGGGCGCGGTTCTCCAGCGCGCGCAAGCATGCGGTCGTGGCGATCCGGTACAACCAGGTCCGCAACGCCGCGCGTTGCTCGAACGCCGCATACCCACGCCAGCCGCGCAGGTATGTTTCCTGAACCAGATCCTCGGCGTCATGCACCGAACCGAGCATCCGGTAACAGTGCGCAATCAACTCGGCGCGATACGGCGCCGCCTGCTCCATGAAATTCTCCTGAGCCGGCACGGTAAGGCTCCTTCCGACATTCATATAGATACGCCCGGCGGCTGGAATTCATCGGTTTGACCTGGGCGGCGATGAATCGCGGTGCCGCGACGTATCTGCATTAGAAATCGATCCGCATCACTGAAAGCGAGTATGACCATGAACAAGCCCCTGCAAGCAGACGGCGATGACCTCGTCGGCTCAATGGCGATCGTGACCGGGGCGAGCCGTGGGTTCGGCCGCGCCATCGCCACGGCGCTGTCGGCGGCCGGAGCTCACGTCATTGGTGTCGCGCGCGCCCAATCCCAGCTCGACGAGGTGCGCGACGAGCTGGGAGAAACCTTCACGACGGTGACCGCCGACGCCGCCGATCCCGCCACGGCCGACCGGCTGCTCGACGAGTATCAGCCGCGCACACTGGTGTTGTGCGCCGGAGCCGCCCCGCAGATGAGCCCGCTGCCCGACCAGACGTGGGAGAGCTTCAGCCGGAACTGGAACATGGACGTCGCGCAGGCGTTTCACTGGACCCGTTACGCGCTGCGGCGCCCGCTGGCGCCCGGCAGCGTGGTGATCGCACTGTCCAGTGGCGCCGCGGTCAAAGGGTCGCCATTGAGCGGCGGCTATGCCGGGGCCAAGGCCACCGTCAGGTTCATCGCCAGTTACGCGGCTATGGAATCGCAACGGGCCGGGTTGGGGATCGACTTCGTCTCCGTTCTCCCGCAGCTGACCCCGGCCACCGACCTGGGTGCCAAGGCGGTCGCGGCCTACGCCGAGCGGCAAGGCCTCGACGTCGACACGTTCTTGCGGTCGTCGGGACCCGCGCTGAGCGCCGAGCAAGTCGGCAAGTCGGTACTGCAGATCGCCAGCCGCGACACCCAGGGTCACGGCGCATACCTGATCACCTCGTCGGGCCTGTCACCATTGGCCTGACGCCACTGAAAGAGAAAGGCGGAGATCGCAAATGGAAACACCCCCGATCGTGTCGGCCCACGAGTGGGCGGCCGCACATCAGCAACTGCTGGTCAAGGAGAAGGAACTGACCCGGGCCCGCGACGAGCTGGCGGCATCGCGCCGGCGGATGCCATGGCTGGAGGTGGACACGGAGTACGAGTTCGAGGGGCCCGAGGGCAAGGTGAGCCTGCTGGGGCTCTTCGGTGGCCGACGCCAGCTGATCATCTACCGCGCATTCTTCGAGCCCGGCGTCCACGGCTGGCCGGACCACGGCTGCCCAGGCTGCTCCATGATCGCCGACCACACCGGCCACCTGGCCCACCTGAACGCCCGCGACACCACGCTTGTGTTCGCATCGCGGGCGCCGCAGGCGGACATCGAGCGGCTGAAGGAGCGGATGGGCTGGCAGATGCCGTGGTACACGATCACCGACGGCAGTGGGCATTCGTGGGACACCGACTTCGGCGTGGACGAGTGGCACGGCACCAACGCGTTCATCCATAACGGTCCCCGCGTGTTCCGGACCTACTTCATCAACAACCGCGGCGACGAGGTGCTGGGCAACACCTGGACCTTCCTCGATATGACAGCGCTCGGGCGCCAGGAGAACTGGGAGGACTCGCCAGAGGGCTACCCGCAGAGCGCGCCCTACGAGTGGTGGGCCTGGCACGACGCTTACGCCGAGCACGTGCCGTCACGCTGGTTCGGTGAGCCGGACCCGAACGATCCCAACGACCAGCGCCCGCCGCAAAGCGCCTAATCAAGCGGAAAATGATCGGTAATCAATAACAAGATGTAGCGGTAGCCGTCGAACGGCTACGAATCGCAATATTCGTGTTGGGGAAACCCCGGAAAACGGTCTATAAATACCGATGGTTCGAGCGTCCGACCTGGTACCCAGCCGGGAACGACTTCTCGATGACCTGCAGCTGGTGGTCAACTCTGGACTCGAGCTCGAGCACTACGCAGCTATCGCCGAAGGCTTTCGATTCGAGAACAATGTAGCGCTGACCGCAGTCGGTGATCGGGTCGCCCGAGTGCAATTTCTCGACCGGTACCGATTCCGGGGTTCCTAAGGAGTCCATCCTGATACGTTAGGGCAATTCCACGGGTGAGGGAATAGGACTCCTATCCCGTGTCGGCCTGTCGCTGCTTGAAGAAGACACTGACGTGAGATATCAAACCGTCGTCATTCTGCTCGAACAGGAGGCATTCCGGCCACGCGGCCGGCGCGCCGTCGATTTCAAAGGATTCGGTCAGCTCGACGAACGAGACGCGGTTGTCGACGTGCGAGACTCGCTTGACATCTAGCCGGTGGCCCTTGAGTGTGGTGAGGATTTTGCGCAGGTAGGCGACGTAGTGGTCCTTGCCTTCGATGAGGTCGCAGAACGGGCCTTCCCGGCTCAGGCCTTCGTCGGCGATCGTGGTGGCCAGGCCGTCCCAATCGTGGGCGGTGAGGAACTCCAGGTAGCGCTCTACCACCCCGCGCGGCTGCGACTCCACGGAAATCACAGTAGGGCAACTCGATGGACGAGGGAACGGGCAAGATGGTGCGGTGGCCGGTCCCAGCACGCCCCAGTCGCCGACCGAGGCGCCCTCCTGTTACTGGCATCCCGATCGCGCGACGCAACTTCGCTGCACCCGCTGCGATCGACCCATCTGCCCGGACTGCATGCGCAGCGCCGCCGTCGGGCAGCACTGCATTGAGTGCGTCCGGGCGGGTGGCCGAAGCGTTGTGCAGCCGCGGACGCAGTTCGGCGGGCGAGAACGGTCGGCCATACCGGTGGTCACGTATGCGCTGATCGCGATCAACGTGTTCACCTTCATCCTGCAGATGGCGATCGGAAATTTGGAAAGGCAGCTCGCTCTGTGGCCGCCGGCCGTCGCGGATGGCCAGTTTTACCGATTGGTGACCGCGGCGTTCTTGCACTACGGGCCGACCCATCTACTGCTGAATATGTGGGCGCTATACGTGGTGGGTCCGCCCCTTGAGATGTGGCTCGGCCGGCTGCGGTTCGGCGCGCTGTATGCGTTGAGCGGGCTGGGTGGGTCGGTGCTGGTCTACCTGCTGGCGCCGCTCAACACGGCGACGGCGGGCGCATCGGGCGCGGTGTTCGGCCTTTTCGGTGCGACGTTCGTGGTGGCGAGGCGGCTCAACCTCGACTTCCGCTGGGTTGTCGCGATCATCGCGATCAACCTGGCCTTCACGTTTGTGGTTCCGGCGGTCAGCGCGCAACGGATCAGCTGGCAGGCGCACGTGGGCGGGCTGGTCACCGGTGGGCTGGTCGCCGCGGCCTTCGTTTACGCTCCGAGACAAGGTCGCAACCTGATCCAAGCCGCGGTGACTGTAGGTGTATTGGCCGTGTTCGCCGCGCTGGTCTGGTGGCGCACGGGCGTCCTCGTTACGGAGTTGGGCATATGAGTTGGTGGGTTGCGCACGCCGAGCGGACGCTCAGCGAAGACGTGCCCGCGCCGCCGGAACAGGTCCGCGATTTCTACGTGGACCTGGACAACATCAAACTCGTGCACCCGCTGATCGTTTCGGTCGAAACGGTGTCGCGCACTCAAATCCCGGGCGGTTACCGGCAGAGCTACCGCGTGGCGGACCGAATTCCGCTGGGGCCGTTCACCATGCGGATCACCTACCAGGCGCGGCTGGATGTCCCCACCGAGGGCCCCGAAGTTCGTCCGGTGCTGACCGAGGCGGATCAGTCACCCGGCGTGCGGTTGCGCGGAACCGTGAGCTTCGAGCCGATCGACGCAGGCACCCGCGTCACCGAGCGGATACGGATCGCGGCGCCGCGGCCACTGGCCGCAATGACGACGCGCGAGGCGGTCAAGGCGCACATCGCGATGCTGGCCGGAATCCGGCGGCACTTCGAACCCGCTTGATTTAGCGGGGCTTCCATTCCGAGGTGAGAGCCAGCTCCGACAGGTATTTCGTCGAGCTCCAGCCGCCGTCGACGACGATCGTCTGGCCGTTGATGAAGGCCCCGCCGGGGGAGCACAAGAACGCCACGGTGCTCGCGACGTCCTCCACCGTGCCCAAGCGCTGATGCGGTGTCATCTCGGTGTTTATCCGCCTGAACCGCGCGTCCTGCAGGCGATGTTCGGTCATCGGTGTCTGGATGACCCCGGGGGCCACCGCGTTGCAGCGGATTCCTTGCGATCCGTATTCGCAGGCGATATGAGTGGTCAGCGCCGTGAGGCCGCCCTTGGCGGCCGAGTAGGCACCGCCGCGCAGGCCGCCCACGACGGCGAACGTCGAGGTGACGTTGATGATCGCGGAGCCGGGCCCCATGTGCGGCAGCACCTCACGAATCAAACGGAACGGCGCACGCAGCATCAAACCGAGGAAATGGTCCAGCGATTCGTCGTCGGTCTCATGCACCGGCTTGGGACTGCCGACCCCGGCGATGTTGATCAGAAAGTCGACGTGCCCCCACCGGTCGACCGCGAGGTCCGTGATTCGTCTGGGTGCATCGTCGTCGGTGAGGTCGACGGCGAGCGCGGCGACCCGATTGGAATCGGAATTGATTTTCGCCAAGGCGTCCGCCAATTCGCTCAGCTTGACCTCGCTGCGTCCGGTTGCCAGCACCGCCATCCCCATCTCGGCGAGCTTTGTCGCGCAACCGGATCCGATCCCGCCGCTCGCCCCCGTTACGATCGCTACCTGCATTTGATGTTCTCCCCGTAGGCCGGTTGGAGGTAGAACTTCACGCCGACCGGCTGTGTCGCTTCGCGGCCTTGGCGTGACGGCAGGCGTTGCCGCGCGCCATGGAGCTTGCGCCCGGGTAGCTGCGTGTGCGAAGCGACCGGTGTCAGTTGGATGCCGTCTCCATCACGCATCTGCATGTCCCAACCGTAGAGGTAATCACCGATAACTCAGACCCATCGACGCGCCACCAGCGACTGGTGTTACCGGTCCCGCCGGGGCCTGAACTGCCGTCGGGGCGTCGATGCTGGTGTCCTCATCCACCGGATCCACCGGCCGGCTCCCTCACCCCACCCGACCGGGATGCGGCTAGCGCAGGGCTTATCGGCACTTGTGATTGCCGTCAAAACGGCTGCAGCGCAAGATGATAACGAATGCCGGCAACACGCCGTATCCAATACCCTACGTGACTCGGTGAATCGGCAGCGCCAAACGGCGCCTAACATTCCGAGCGCGCCGGCCCAACGGTGCCTGGCTGGTCGGTGAGGCGGTGGCCAGCCCGAAAGAACCGTCTTGCCGCGCACGGTCCAGACGGTACCGATGGGCAAGGAATCACGGGTCTGCTGTAGCTGGCGGGACGATCGCCAGGTTGCTCGCGCGGCAAGCGGTTGGCCCGCACCCGTAGTTCCGCGTCGTAAGTGCTTGCGACCACACGCATCACGAAATGGTCTAGTGCGTGTTGGTTCTTGCTAGACCGCCGCTGTGGACGTAGCTGAGCAAACGCCATCTTCAAGGACCGGGTCCTAAATATACTGGTCACAGCTTTCAGGTCTAGAGTGCAGGGATGACCTGGCAAAAAATCGTCATTGCGCATTTCGGCGGTCCCGAGGTCCTGGATCTGACCGAGGAGTCCACGATTCCCGAACCCGGTCCCGGCGAGGTCCGCATCAAGGTTCTTGCCGCCGGTACGGGCTTCACCGATATCTTCATCCGGCGCGGCCGGTACCCGGACTATAAGGGCCCTGTTCCGTTCACCCCTGGTTACGACATCGTGGGTCTCGTCGACAAGGCTGGACCGGATGTGGCATCACCACGCGAAGGTCAGGTGGTCGCCGATCTGTGCGTCGTCGGTGGCTATACCCAGTACGCGATTCGGCCCGCACAGTTCCTGGTGCCGGTGCCCGACGGCGTCGATCCGGCCGAGGCGGTGTGCATCCCGCTGGCCTATCTCACCGCGTTCCAGATGCTCACCCGCTACCGCCGACTCGCGCCGGGCGCAACGATCCTCGCGATCGGCGCCTCCGGCACCGTCGGCACGGCGCTACTCGATTTGGCGCGGCACTTCGGCGTGAAAGCCATCGGGACGTGTTCGGCGGCCAACATGGCCGTCGTTGAGGAATTCGGCGCAACGGCGATTGACTATCGCGACGGGGATTTCGTCGATGCCGTGCGAAAGCTCACCGCTGAGCTGCTGCCACCAGATCACCTGCGCCGCACCGGGGTCGATGCCGTCTTTGATGCGATCGGCGGCGCGCATTTCGCCCGTTCATTCGCCTGCTTGGCGCCTGGCGGCCTGCTCGTCGGCTACGGGTCACAGACGATGGCCGATGGACGCGAAGGCCTGCTTTCAGCCGGACTAGGCCTGGCCCGACTCAAACTCTGGGACACCTTCAATGTGCTGTTCAGCCGCCGCCGCGCGAAGTGGTACAGCATCACCGCCCGCAGAAAGACACACCCAGAGGACTTCAAAGCCGACATGGCTACCCTGTTCGATCTGCTGCGCGACGGCGCCATCCATCCGGTGGTGATCGACCGGTTGCCCCTGGCCGCCGCGCGAGAGGTGCATACCCGCATTGACTCCGGCGGACTTGGCGGAAAAATCGTTCTGGTTCCGTGGCAGGCCCCGGTGCACGATCCTCAGCCGACAACGGCGCTTGCCGCCGACTCGAAAACCTGAAACGCAGTCGCCGCACCTCGTCGTATACGTCATTTCAGCGAGTCCGAAAGTTCTCGCCTGCCTTCATGAGCGCCGCCTTGATCTGGTGCTTCAGTATCTTGCCCGCATCGTTCTTCGGTAGGCCATCCCAAATGACCACCTGCTCGGGAACTTTGAACCGCGCAACGCCTGAGGCCTCCAGGAAGCGGCGCAAGTCGGCCACATCCGGGCCGGGCGTGGCCGTTGGCACGACGACGGCGCATGCCCGCTCTCCGGTGCGGTCATCGGGCAGGCCGACGATGGCGATCTCGGCGATGCCGGGATGGCCGGTCAGGATGTCCTCGACTTCCTTGGGCGAGATGTTCTCGCCGTTGCGGATGATGATGTCCTTTGCCCGTCCGGTGACAACGAGGTACTCGTCGTCGACCCAGCGTGCGAGGTCCCCGGTCCGGAAATACCCGTCGGCGTCGAAGGATTCGGCCTCGTCTTCGGAATGCTGGTAGCCAACCAGCATCTGCGGCCCGCGGGCGTGGATTTCCCCGGCGACCAGCTTGACGTCGGCCAGGCCGACCCGGCCGTCGGTGTCTGCGGCGTGATCGCGCTGCTGCGGCGACCCGACGGTCGTGACCGGCACTTCCGTCGAGCCGTAGACGCGGGTGACCACGGCTGGCTCAAAATACGCTGCCGCCCTTCGTATCAACGACGGCGACACGGAAGCGCCCCCGCAGATGAACACCTTCAGATCGGGCAGACGCGAACCGGCGCGCTCCGCCGCGGCCAGCATCTGTTCGAGGAACGGCGTTGCGCCGGCCATATGAGTGCAATGTTCGGCCTGCATGAGCCGGACTGCGTCGTCGCCGTTCCAGTGATCCATCAGCACCGCGGTGGTGCCCAGCAGCAGCGGGCATTCGAACGCATAGATGGAACCGCCGATGTGCGCGATCGGCGACGCAACCAGGAACCCGTCGCCCGGCTCGACAAGCCAGTTGTCTCGGATCTGGCAGATCAGTGCATGAACCGAGTTATGGCTGTGCAGAATACCTTTCGGGCGCCCGGTAGTCCCAGAGGTGTACAGGATCATGCGCACGGCATCGGGGTTCAGCGTCGGCAGCTGTATGCTAACCGCCTGCGGGGTGCGCAGCGACGCGAACGGGATGTGGTCCGCGCTCGCATCCCCGCGAACCACCACGACGTCCGGCGGCGATTCGATCTGGGCGGTCACCCGCCGCAGCATCGCGGCATAGTCGTGGCGACCGAAACTCGCTGGGACAAAGACCATCCGGCTGTCGGCGTCTTCGAGGATGAAACGCAGTTCGCGGTCCCGCATGGACGGCAGGATCGGGTTCGCCACCATTCCCGCCAGGGTCGTGGCCCAATAAATCACCGCGGCTTCGTGCCAGTTGGGCAGCATGAACGACACCACGCTGCCCGGGGGAATGCGGGCATGCAGCGTGTGCGCGAGCGTCGTCGCCTGCTGGTAGAGGGTGTGGCAGTCCAGGCGTCGGTCGCCGTCGACGAGCGCCACGCGGTGCGGCATGCGCCGCGCGGCGTCGAGCAGCGAGTCGGCAAGCGTGCTGTGAACCCACCAACCGCGGGCGTAGGCGTCGGCGGCGCGTTCGTTGTCCCAACGGACACGCCGTCCGCCGATCAGTTTTCTGTCCACTCCGACGTTTGAGCTTAGCCGCGTACCCGCCGCATCGTCATCGAGTGACGGAAGCGCGACGCAGGATGGGTGTTGATGGTGACCTGGGCGACCAGCCCGTCGGACGTCTTGTAGGTGCGTTGCACCTGCAGAGCCGGCGTCCCGGATTCGACGTCGAGGCCGTCCGCCAGCGCCGACGGAATCACCACGGCGGCGATTTCCTGTTGCACCTCAACGATACTCAGGCCGAACAGGTCTTCGATCAGCGGAAAAATGGGGCCCTCGTGACGCTGTAGCAGCCTACCGACGGCGGCAAAGGCACGGTTGATGTAGTACTCGGTGCGGCAGAGCGCAGGCTCTGAGCTTTCGGCTTGCCGGAAGCCCCGGACGGTTAGCCATTGTTCTCCAGTCGTCAGCCCGGTCCGAGCCGCCATCTCATCGTCGATCGTCACCATGGCAATGGATTCGATAGCGAACCGCGCGCCCGTCGCAAACGCCACCAGGTCGTTGATCGACATGACGTGCTGCACGTAGGAGTCCGACGAGGGGCGCGGTACGACGAGGGTTCCGGTTCGCGGGCGCGACGACACCAGGTTGTCTTCGCGCAGACGTCGCAGCGCTTCCCGAATTGTGTAGCGACTGACTGCAAATCGCTCACACAGCTCGTGTTCGGTGGGCAATTGCGATCCCACCGGATACACGCCATCCACAATCTCCTTCCGCAAGGTACGCGCGACCTGGAGATAGCGATGATCGACGACTTTGGCTTCCGACATCACAGTCCTTCAGGAACGGTCTTCCCGGCGCAATGCCAGCAGACTGCCCTCCGCGTCTGCCGAAACATATACCGTGCCATCGGGCCCGGCGGCGATGCCGGCGAACGGTCCCTGCGGTCCGGAGAACGGCGGCATTCCGAGCAGCGGCTTGGGGATCACGCCGGGAGGGGCGCCCACCGGTAACCCCGAAGCGATGGTGTGCCGGGTTTGGCTGTCCAGGTCGAATGCGACGAGCTCCCGAGCGCCGGCGTCGACAACGTAAAGCTGTCCGTCGCGCACCAGGATGCCCTGGGGTCGCTGCAAACCATCCAACACTGTGGTCGTTCCGTGGCTGTCCAGCTTCACCACCCGACCGGCACCCGCTTCCGAGACCAGGCAAGTCCCCTCGGGACTTACTGCCACGCCGATCGGTTCATTCAACCCGGAGGCCAGTACCCCGACGTGGCCCGGCCGGATCGACAGCACTCGTCCCGCTCCGAGTTCGGCCACCACGACAGTCCCGGCGGAGGCCACCGCAACCCCGTAGAGCTGGTCGAAACCCTCTGCTATGAGTTCACTTTCGTTGCTGCCCGGCCGGTAACGCGAAACCTGGCCGTTGGAGGTGGTGACGACGAACTCGCCCGCTCCCACCCCTCCGTTAGCAGACGTCAGACCGCGCAGGAAGCCTGGATACCCAGGGCTGAACAACATTCCGGCGGTGCGCAGCGTGCCGTCGGGGTGCAGCACGTAGAAGTAGGTTCCGTCGGCAACATAGAGGTTGCCATCGGCGCCGACCGTCAGGTCCAGCGGCCAGTTGAACCCGCCCGCGAGCACCGTCCGAGCCTCTCCGCCGCCGAGGATTTCGGTGATCTCGCCGGTGAAATTCGAGACGAACAGCCGCTCACCCACGAAGGTGAGGTTGTCCAGGCCGGGATTCAGGGTTGCCAGCACCGTGCGCGCACCGTTGCGCGGATCTATGCGCAGCACCTGGCCGCTGTGCACCTGGGTGGAAACGATGCGGCCCCTGGAATCGAACTTCACCGCGTCGGGGACGCCGAGATCGCCCGCAACCCGTTCGGGCGCACCGCCTTCGGGGTCGATGCGCCAGATCTCGTTGGCCCCCATCAGCGGGAAATACAACAAGCCGTCGGGCCCGACCTCCATCGCGTTGGGTGACGGTGCGTTCTCCAGCAGCACCCGTGGCGCGCCGCCGTTCGGATCGAGTTCGAGCAGGCGTCCGCCTTCCCGGCACTCGCCGATTAGCAACCGGCCCCGATGAAAGGTGATGCCATTGGCGGACGGCACGTCATCGCGAAGCACCCGGGTATGGCCGGCGGCGTCACGCACGCTGACCCGTCCGTCCATGACCTCGGTGGCGTAGAGATTGCCCCTCGGGTCAAACGCCACGTCGTCGGGTGCGATGATCTCGCCGCCCTTGGCGCTGATGGTGTCCAGCTGGCCGGTCGCCAGGTCGAGCGCGCTGATCTGGCTGCCGGTCACCTGTGCGATGTAGACCCGGCCGTCGGGACCGGTGCGCAGACCGTTGGCGCCGAAGAGCCGGCTGGGCGGGGTCAGCCGCTGCAGGCTCCAGCCTTCGGCGAGGCTTGCTGGCCGCGCGGAAAGATAGCGCCCAGCTTGATGCGTCAATTCGGTTCCGGCCATCACCGCTCGCACGATAGCAATCAGTCAATAGTCCAGACAATACTCCGCGCACAAATACATCGGCCCCTTGACGTGCTGGCCTTCGGCAGAGAATCATGCTGTCTGATGGATGCACGTCATTATCTTGTCCGGACAATTGTCTGATCGATGAAACACGACTTACTCAGCCTTGCCGGGCGCATCGTCGTGGTCGCCGGCGCCGCGGGCGGCGGCATCGGCACCGCCGTCACGCGCACGGTCGCCCAGGCGGGCGCGACTGTGGTCGCGGTGAGCCGCGGTCAAGACAACCTCGACCAGCACCTCGGGCCGCTGATGGCCGACGGTCTGTCGATCGTGCCCGTCGCGGCTGACGTCTCCACCGATAACGGCGTGCAAGCGACGATGGAGGCAGTGAGCCAGACCGACGGCGAGCTGCACGGGCTGGTCAACGTGGCGGGGGGCGCGGATCCGTCGAGCTGGATGCCATCGACCCGGGTAACGCGCGGCGACTGGCGCGAATTGTTCACCCGGAACCTGGAGACGATGTTCTTCATGAGCCAGGCCGTGGCCGCGGAACTGAAACGCCGCAAGAGGTCCGGCTCGATCGTCTCGATCTCGTCGATCAGCGGGATGAACACCGCGCCTTTCCATATCGCTTACGGCACCGCCAAAGCCGCGATCGCGGCGGTCACCCGCACCATGGCGCTCGAGTTGGCTGCTGACGAGAACGGCACCGCGATCCGGGTCAACGCAGTGGCACCGGGGGTTACCGAGACACCGGCGTCGCGCACCTATGTGGATGAAGACCCCGAACGTGACCGTCGTGCCATTGCGATGGGACGGCGCGGCCGCCCGGACGAAGTGGCCGGCGTCATTCTCTTCTTGCTGTCGGACCTGTCGAGCTACATCACCGGGCAGACGTTGCTGGTGGACGGAGGACTGAACCTCAAATGGGGGCACCTGGCCGCCGACAACACCTCGTTGTTCCTCAAGGACGAGTCGTTCCGCGCGGCGATCACCCGCTGGGACGAGGCCTGAGGATCGGAAATGGAGGATGCGATGGATGCGCCTGACGAGTTGACCGGGCCTGTAACGATTCCGGTCGAAGCGTATATCTCCGAGGACTACGCCCGCGCCGAACGCGACAAGCTGTGGCGCAGGGTCTGGCAGCAGGTCGGCCGGGTGGAGGACCTGCCCAAGGTGGGCAGCTACCTGACCTACGACATCCTGGACGATTCCGTGCTGATCGTGCGGACCGGTGCCGACACATTCAAGGCGCACCACAACGTCTGTATGCACCGCGGCCGGCGCCTGATAGACACCCCCGAGAGGGTGAAAAGCGCTTGCGGCCACAGGAAGTCGTTCGTCTGCGGGTTCCATGGCTGGACCTACGATAACGACGGCAACTGCATCCACGTGCCCGAGCGGGAGGATTGGCAGGGCGCGCTGACGCCGGCGAACACCCATCTGGCGCCGGTCAGCGTCGACACCTGGGGCGGCTGGATCTGGATCAACATGGATCCCGACTGCGTCCCGTTGCGCGACTACCTCGAGCCCGCCGCCACCATGCTCGATCCCTTCCCGTTGCAGGACATGCGCTGCAAATGGCGCAAATGGCTGCATTTCGAGTGCAACTGGAAGGTCGCGATGGAGGCTTTCAACGAGACCTACCACGTCGCCACCACGCACCCGCAGTTCAACAAGTTCGGCAACTTCCGTGGCTGGGCCGTCGCGCAGGGAAAGCACAGCAACATCGGCTACGACGCGCCCAAGGATCTGGCGGAGACCAAGTCGAAGATCCGGCTCGGCACGGGCGCCGACCCCCGCATCTCGACCGCCGAGATGCAGATCTACACCCTGGAGGAAACCAACGCCACCACGACCAGAACACTGGTGGAGGCCGCGCGCCGGCTCGTCGACGAGCTGCCCGAAGACGCGCCCGCCAACAAGGTGCTCGAGCACTGGCTGACGTCCGCTCGGCGCGACGATGCCGCGCGGGGCGTGGTCTGGCCGACGATCGAACCCGAACACCTGGCCAAGAGCGGCACCGCGTGGCAGATCTTCCCGAACTTTCAGATCGGGCAGGGCCTAACGACGGCGCTGTGCTACAGCGCCCGGCCCCGCGGCTACGACCCCGACAAATGCATCTTCGAGGCGGCGTGCTACGAGTTGTATCCCAAAGGTGAAGAGCCGCAAACCGAGTGGGAGTACGCGCCAAAGGACGACCCGAACTGGAGCAGCGTGCTGCCTCAGGACTTCTCCAACATGGCCGCCGTCCAGCAGGGCATGAAATCGCTCGGCTTTCGGGGTCCAAAGCCCAACCCCTACATGGAACGCAGCACCGCAAATCTGCACCGCAACCTCGCCAAGTACATGGGCTACGGTGCACCACGCAAACTCGAAGGAGATTGATCGATGAAAGTCAACCTTGGGTTCGGATCGCACAACTCCCACGATTGGGAACGCGTGTTGGCCGGGGATTTCGGCCACCCACCCGCGACCGCCGACTGGGAGTGCGTGCAGGCCACACTCGCAATCGCGGATCTGGCCGAACCACTCGGGTTCGACGGCATCTGGATGCCGGAGCACTGCGGGACCCCATATGGCATGACGCCCAACCCGATTCAGACGTTGAGCTATTTCGCCGGACGCACCGAACGCGTCAGCCTCGGCACTTTCGTCGTCGTCGCGCCGTGGTGGCACCCAGTCCGGCTGGCGCACCAGATCGCCTACCTCGACATCCTCTCCAACGGCCGATACACGACGATCGGAATCGGCCGCGGAGTCTCGAAGGGAGAGTTCGACGCCGTCGGCGTACCCCGTGAGGAAAGCCGGCAGCGGTTCAACGAAACCCTCGACATCCTGCAGCTGGCGCTCTCCGGGAAGCGGTTCTCCTACGAAGGAGAGATCTTCAGCGTTCCCGAGATGTCACTTCGTCCCCAACCCCAAAGTAGCGACCTGTTTTCGCGCATCTACAGCTCATCGTCGACCGCCGAGTCGCTGGAGATCTTGGCACGGCGGGGAATGGTTCCACTCTTCGTAGGCAACAAGCCGATCGAAGATGCCGGACGAGAAGTGCAGAAGGTGAACACGTTCCGCAAGGAAGAGGGCCTGCCGCCCTGCCAGCCGAAGAACGTCATGTTCATGTACTGCACGACCGAGGACCCAGGCAAATCCGAGGAATGGATCTGGACCGCCAACCGCGATGTCACCGTGCACTACGGATTCGCGGACGCGTCAAACTTCAAGGGCGTCAAGGGATATGAAGCCTATGCGGCCAGAGAAGCCACCGCGACCGCGGTGCTTGCCTCGTCGGTCACCGGTGACGCCCCCAAAGGCGGGCAACCCAAGACGCCGGGCTACCACGCCTCCAACCTGCTGATCGGGACGCCGGAGGAGATCTACAAGCGGATCGTTGCCGCCCAGGAAGCCTGCTCGTTCTGCGAGCTGACGATCGTTCCGCAGTTCGGCACCATGCCGTATCCGGAGGCTATGGCAAGCACCGAGTTGTTCGCCAAAGAGGTACTGCCCGCCGTCCAGAAGATGGACGCGCCCCTGCACCCCGCGGCGCTTCCGGAAAACGCTCTGGCATGACTGGCGCTTCCAACTGCCCGCCGACGGACACGCCGGACGACATCGATCTGCCCGCGCTACGCGAGAAGTACCGCCGGGAGCGCGAAAAGCGGCTGCGCCCGGAAGGGTCCAAGCAGTACATCGAACTCGTCGACGACTTCGCCGGGTACTACGAGACCGACCCCCATTCGCCGCCGTTGGTGCGCGACCCGATATCGGAGGACATCGACGTGGCCGTGCTCGGCGGCGGCTTCGGGGGTCTGCTGTGTGGCGCCTACCTGAAAAAAGCCGGTGTCGAGGACGTCCGGATCATCGAGTTGGGCGGTGACTTCGGCGGTGTCTGGTACTGGAACCGCTACCCCGGCCTGCAATGCGACAACGAATCCTACTGTTACATACCGCTGCTCGAAGAACTGAACTTCATCCCGTCGAAAAAGTTCGCCGACGGAACCGAGATCTACCATCATTGCCGGCGCATCGGGAAGCATTACGGCCTGTACGATTCCGCGATCTTCTCCACCCAGGTCTCCGAATTGCACTGGGACGAGCAGATCAAGCGCTGGCGGGTCAGCACCGACCGCGGCGACGACATACGGGCCCGCTTCGTGGTGATGGCCTCGGGCCCCTTTCACCGGCCGAAGTTGCCGGGCATCCCGGGGATCAAGGATTTCAAGGGGCACAGCTTCCACACATCGCGCTGGGACTACGGATACACCGGCGGGGACAGCAGTGGCGGAATGGACAAGCTCGCCGACAAGCGCGTCGCGGTCGTGGGCACCGGGGCGACCGCCATCCAGATCGTCCCGTTCCTGGGCCGGGATGCCGAGCACCTCTTTGTCTTTCAGCGCACACCGTCGTCGGTCGGCGCCCGCAACAACACGCCGACCGACCCCGAGTGGGTCACATCGCTAAGGCCGGGCTGGCAGAAGGAGCGACAGCGCAACTTCCACGCCTGGACATTCGAAGGAATGGCGCTGGGCCAACCGGATTACGTCTGCGACTTCTGGACCGAACTGGGCCGCAACACCGCCGCAAGGGTTCTCGCGCTCGAAGATCCGGCGTCGATGACGCCGGAGGCGTTCATGACGATCCGCGAGGAAGAGGACTACAAGGTCATGGAGCGCCTGCGGCGCCGGGTCGAGAGCATCGTTGACGACCCGGAGACCGCTGAGGCGCTGAAGCCCTACTACCGATTCCTGTGCAAGCGGCCGTGCACGAATGACGAGTACCTGCAAACCTTCAACCGTCCGAACGTGACGCTGGTGGACGTGTCGGCGACGAAGGGCGTGGAGCGGGCGACGGAAAGGGGCCTGGTCGCCAACGGCGTCGAGTACGAGGTCGACTGCATCATCTATGCCAGCGGGTTTGAGATCACGACGGAGCTCAGCCGCCGCTATTCCATCGACGCGGTCGAGGGCCGCGGCGGCCTGTCGCTGTTCGACTACTGGCGAGACGGGTACAAGACGCTGCACGGGATGACCAGTCGCGGATTCCCCAACCAGTTCTACACCGGGTTCACCCAGGTGGGTATCTCGGCGAACATCGCCGCCAACTATGAGCTGCAGGGTGAACACATCGCCTACATGATCTCCGAAGCCCTCAAGCGCGGCGCGACGACCGTCGAGCCGAGTCGAGAGGCGCAAGACGATTGGTGTAAAACGATCCGGGAGACCGCGATTGACAACAGCCAGTTCGACTTGGAGTGCACGCCAGGCTATTACAACAACGAAGGCGGCGGCGGGGGAGCCGCCGAGGGCGAAGGCATCCGGTCTCACCTCGGCGATCCGTATGGGCCAGGGTTTTACGCCTTCGATGATCTGCTCGCCGCGTGGCGCGACAAGGGCGATCTGGACGGCCTGATTCTGGAATCGTGATGGCACAACTGAGATTTGACGATCGGGTGGCCGTGGTGACCGGCGCCGGCAGGGGGCTGGGCCGCGAGTATGCCCTGCTGCTGGCTTCCAGGGGCGCCAAAGTGGTGGTCAACGACAACGGCAGCGCACTGACGGGCGACGGCGTCGATACCGGCCCGGCGCACCAGGTGGCGGCCGAGATCAGGGCGGCGGGCGGTGACGCGGTCGCATGCGCTGAGTCGGTAGCGACGCCCGCGGGCGGCCAGGCGATCATCCGGGCGGCGCTGGACCACTACGGGCGCATCGACATCCTCGTACACAACGCCGGCAACGTTCGCCGAGGGTCCTTGAAAGAAATGAGTTATCAGGACTTCGATGCCCTCATCGACGTTCATCTGCGGGGCGCGTTCCACGTGGTGCGGCCGGCGTTCCCGCTGATGTGCGACGCGCACTACGGCCGCGTCGTTTTGACTTCGTCGATCGGCGGCCTGTACGGCAACCATGGCATCGCGAACTACGCCGCCGCGAAAGCGGGCCTGATCGGGCTGTCCAATGTTGTCGCTCTGGAGGGCGCCGCGGACGGCGTGCTGTGCAATGTCATCGTTCCGTCTGCTGTAACGAGAATGGCCGATGGCCTTGATGTTTCGGCGTACCCACCGATGGGAACCGAGCTGGTGGCGCCGGTGGTGGGCTTGCTGGCTCACGAAGCCTGCCCGGTCACCGGGGAGATGCTGGTTGCCATCGCGGGTCGGGTCGCCAGAGCAGTGGTCGCCGAAAGTCCCGGCGTGCAACGCACTTCCTGGTCGATCGAAGATGTGGCCGAGCACATCGACGCCATCCGCGATGTCGCCGCCCCACTGGTCTTTCCCGTCGTGCCGCACGGGCATGCCGACCACATCCGCTACAGCTTCGAGATCGCTGCACCGGCAAGCACGGAAGGCGCGCGCTATGTCTAGTTGGTCTGGTTGCGGGCCTGATTCCGGCAACCGGGCGGGACCGCTGGCAGGTGTGCGGGTCGTCGACCTCACCGCGATGGTGATGGGGCCCTACTGCACCCAGATCATGGCCGACATGGGCGCCGACGTGATCAAGATTGAACCTCCGCAAGGAGATGACACCCGCTATGTCTCGGTCGGGCCGGTCCGGGGCATGGGCGGCGTGTTCGTCAACGTCAACCGCGGCAAGCGCGGCATCATCCTCGACCTGAAATCCGATTCCGGCAAGACCGCGCTGCGGGCGCTTATCGAACAGGCCGACGTCTTCATTCACTCGATGCGGTCCAAGGCGATCGCGCGGCTCGGGTTCGGCTACGACGAAGTCGCCGACGTCAATCCGACCATCATCTACACCAACTGTTATGGATACGGGCGGCGTGGACCCAACAGGGATCTACCGGCGTATGACGACACGATTCAGGCGGCCTGCGGGTTGCCGTCTGTTCAAGAGCAGCTGACCGGTGAGGCCAGTTACGTCGGAACGATATTGGCCGACAAGGTGGCCGGCCTCACCGCGCTGTACGCGACGATGATGGCGCTGTTCCACCGCGAGCGCACCGGTGAAGGGCAAGAGGTGGAAGTCGGCATGTTCGAAGCAATGGCATCGTTCATGCTGGTCGAACATGCCAACGGCGCCATCTTCAACCCACCGTTGGGCCCGGCGGTCTATCCGCGCACGGTCGCTCCCAACCGACGGCCGTACCGCACCAGTGACGGCTACATCGCAGCGCTGATCTACAACGACAAGCATTGGGCAGCTTTCATGGACGCCGTGCAGCCGGCCTGGGCCAGCGATCTGTATGCCACACTCGAGCGGCGGGCCGATCAGATCGACACCGTGTATGCGTTGCTGGCCGAAACGCTGGCGCAGCGAACCACCCGGGAATGGCTGGAACTCTTCCGTGAACTGGAAATACCCGCCGCGGCGCTGTCCAGTCCGGCGGCTTTATTCGACGATCGTCATCTCAACGCCGTCGGCTTTTTCGAAACGGTGGACACGCCGAACGGCCCGGTGCGCTTTCCTGGTGTGCCGACCTGGTTTTCGCGAACACCGGGCCGAGTCGCCGGTCCCGCCCCCGAGCTGGGCGCCGACACCGCGGAGGTGCTCGAAGAACTCGGACTGGCACCCGTCGACGGACCAATTTAGCCGTGCGTCTCGTCGCGTGTCTTTCTAAGATCCCGCCTCGTTCGCCTCTAAGCTTGCTGAGATCAAGAGGAGGGGCAGCGACGTATCGGCAGCATCTACGGCGCCGGGCGACGAGGTCCGGGCGCGCTAACAGCGAGCGCTGAACCGGGCGGGATTTATCCCGCGCCGGGTCGTTCTGCTCGGCGGCGGTGGGTCGCTCCGGTGCGACATGTTGGTCGGCTGGCGATTTGGGATCAACCGGAACGGCGCGGCGGCATTCCCGCGCTGGATGGTCTTCGCGCGATAGCGGTTGCACTGGTGCTCGTCGGGCACGGCGGCATCCCCGGCGTAAGCGGCGGGTTCATCGGCGTGGACATCTTCTTCGTCCTCAGCGGATTCCTGATCACGTCGCTGCTGCTCGACGAGCTGGGGCGCAGCGGACGTATTGAGCTCACCGGGTTCTGGATTCGCCGTGCGCGGCGGCTGCTACCGGCACTGGTGTTGATGGTGCTCACCGTTGCCGTGGCACGCGAATTCCTGCCAGACCAGTCCCTTACCGGGCTACGAAGCGACGCGCTCGCCGCGTTCCTGTGGGTGGCGAACTGGCGGTTCGTGGCACAGAAGACCGACTACTTCACCCAGGGTGCCCCGCCCTCACCCCTGCAGCACACCTGGTCACTAGGGGTGGAGGAGCAGTACTACTTTGTCTGGCCAGTCCTGCTGATCGCGGTGACCCTGCTGTTGGCCGCGCGGGCCAGGCGCTACTTCGCAAAGGCCACCGTGGGTGGGGTGCGGTTCGCCGCCTTCGTGCTGGCCACCTTGGGCGCGCTGGCGTCGGCCGCGGTGGCCATCGTCTTTGTCTCAGAAGCCACTCGAGACAGGGTGTATTTCGGCACCGATACCCGCGCGCAGGCGTTGCTGATCGGCGCCGCGGCATCTGCTCTGCTGGTCCGGGATTGGGCCTCGCTGAACCGCGGCTGGTGCCTGATCCGGACCCGGTGGGGCCGGCGGATCGCCCGGTTTCTGCCCGTCGTCGGTGTGGCGGGGCTGGCGGCGGCCGCTCATTACGCAACGGGAAGCGTCGCAGAGTTCCGCCATGGCTTGCTGATCGCGGTCGCGGTTGGGGCCGTCCTGGTGGTAGCCCCGGTGGCGCTGGAGCAGCGCGGAGCGGCTGCGCGCATCCTGGCCTGGCGTCCGTTGGTGTGGCTGGGCACCATTTCGTACGGCGTCTACCTGTGGCACTGGCCGATCTTTCTGGCGCTCAATGGCGAACGCACCGGATGGTCCGGAGCCCCACTGTTCGCCGCGCGCTGCGCCGCCACCGTGGCAGTGGCCGCCGCGTCGTGGTGGTTGATCGAACAACCCATCCGGCGCTGGCGACCGGAGCGTGTTCCGCTACTGCCGTTGGCGGCGGCCACCGTCGCCAGCGCCGCCGCGGTGACGTTGCTGGTGGTTCCGGTGGGAACCGGACCGGGCTTACGGGAGGCCGGCTTGCCGCCCGGCGTCTCGGCGGTCGCGGCGGTCTCGCCGTCGCCGCCGGGAAGTCAGTCAGGACCGATCGCCCCGCGAGACCCCAACCGGGCGTTCACCGTTTCGGTGTTCGGCGATTCGATCGGCTGGACCTGGATGCATTATCTTCCGCTGACACCCGGGTTTGCATTCCTCGACCACACCGTCATCGGCTGCAGCCTGGTGCGCGGCACACCGTATCGGTATATCGGCCAAACACTGGAGCAGAGACCAGAATGCGACGCCTGGCCACTGCGATGGTCGACGCAGATCAGCCAGGACCAGCCCGATGTCGCGCTGCTGATCATCGGCCGCTGGGAGACCGTTGACCGGGTCAACGAAGGAAAATGGACCCATATCGGCGATCCGACCTTTGACGCATACCTCAACGCCGAACTGGAGCGGGCGCTGAATATCGTGGGCTCCACCGGTGTTCGAGTGGTGGTCGCCACCGTGCCCTATAGCCGGGGTGGTGAGAAGCCGGACGGCCGGCTGTATCCGGAGGATCAACCGGATCGGGTCAACCAGTGGAATACCATGCTGCGCAACACGGTTAGCCACCACCCGAGTGTGCAGATCCTCGACCTGAACAAAAAGCTATGCCCGGACGGCGTTTACACCGCCAAGGTCGACGGCATCAAGGTCCGCAGCGACGGCGTCCATCTCACCCCGGAAGGGGTGAAATGGCTGACGCCGTGGCTCGAGGATTCGGTACGAAGTCACTAATCGCCGGTGCGGCAACTGACTTCCATACTGTCGCTTTCCCGGACGAGGAAGTTGAAGCTCACGTAGCCGTTGTCGGGGTTGCGCACGTAGTCGAGGTAGGGCTTCATGTCTGGCGCGCTGGCGTTGTCGGCGACGACCAGCACACCGGCTGACAGATGCGGTTCGAGCAGCTTCATCACCGGCAGGTACAGGTCTTTCCACCCGTCGAGCAGGACAAAATCGACGGGCTCGTCCAGGTCTGTCAGCGTGGAAAGCGCATCGCCTTCCAGAATCGTGATCACGTCATCCAAACCGGTCTCGGCGAACGTCTGCTTCGCGGCGGCGATCTTGGTGTCGCTGAGCTCGGTGGTCACCACTCGGCCGTGGCCGTTGTCGCGTACTGCCGCCGCCAGATGGACCGCGGAGATGCCGAAGGACATGCCGAATTCGACCACCGTCGTCGGACGGGTCGCCCGCACCAGCGAGTACAGCAGCCGGCCGGCTTCGGGGGTCACCGGGATGTAGAACTCGCTCATCGCCTCGGTGCGTTCCCGGGTGGTCATCGGCCGACCGAGCTCGCCTTGCATTTCGCGCAGCTTCGACATCTGGGTTTTCGACTCGGTGTACATCCGGTCGAGCTCGGTCGCGACTCTTCGATCCTGCAAAGTGTTGGGCATACTCATGAGGGTAGGCCTCGACGGTAGGCAGGCCGCCTGCCGCAAAACCCGGTGGTCACCGAGCGTGACGTCGGTCACGCGATGCCTGTAATGGTTGCGCACCCGTAATTATTGCGTGAATGCCGTTTGACTAGCGGTGGGTCTCGGTGCCACCATGGGATTCGCAAGCACCTCGGTAGGTGAGGCGTCTGCACGGATACAGGCCACTGACCCCGAACGTCGAGAGACGCCCCGGGTCAGGACAGCTCTTCCCGGACACAAGGGTTGAGCCCAAGTGGCTTCTGGACGAAGTTCCGGATACGCCGTGCAGTGCCGAAGCTCCGACGAGAGGGGTGTGCTTGACGGTTGTTCCGTCAGGCGTTGGCGCCTCTTCCGTACAGGTGACTGTGACGACACCCGCGTGTGTCCTGGCCGTGAGGAGGTGAGGGCGAGATGAGTCCCAGCGACAGTCCCTATCCGAAATCCGTCTTGTCCCGATCCGGTTCCGGCATTCATTCTGCCGCCTGAGTTTTCTCGGACATTCGCGTACGCACCCAATGCGCAGGTTTGCAGCGCATGGCGGGTGCACCGATGCGCTGAATGCCTTTGAATGCCACGAGCTGCCGGGCGTCATGGCAGGAGAAGATCATGGCTTTTGTTGTTGCACACCGTCACAGCGATTTCATGAGCTGGCGCGGACGGTCGGTGCCGCGTGCCGGCCGGCTGATGCGTGTGGGTCGGCTACTGGTGAACAAGTTGTGCGCTCGGACCAACCTCACTCCGCAGGAGCGGGCCAACCTGTATGTGTCGCGGATGCCGATTGCGGTGATCACGGCATCGCTAGGCGGGCATCCGGCGAGCAATGCAGAGAACCGCTGGTGATTCGTTCCACCAAGTACCCGGCGGCGGGCACCGTTGCGGTGCCTGCCGCCGGGCGCACGTCCACTGCCGCGGTCGCCCGCCGCCTACCCAGAGATAGCGAGAATCCAATGACCTTGATCTCCACCCAGCTCCGTGGCGGGCTACACACGTCCCTCAGCCCTACCGCGGCCGCGGTCCCGAAGGCGAACGTCGACGGGTCCGGGCAGGCCGTGCTGGACTCGGCGCACACCGGCGACATCGTCGGCGCGTTCGGCCGTATTCGGCGCGACGGCACCGATGCTTTCAGCGGTCGCTGGCGGCGCCTGCGGACGCTGATGGTCATCACCGGTCCTGGATTGATCGTGATGGTGGGCGACAACGACGCCGGGGGTGTCGCGACCTACACACAGGCCGGGCAGAACTACGGGATGGGTTTGTTGTGGACAATGGCACTGCTGATTCCGGTGCTGTACGTGAACCAGGAGATGGTGCTGCGGTTGGGCGCGGTCACGCGGGTTGGACACGCGCGCCTGATATTCGAGCGCTTCGGCAAGTTCTGGGGCGCCTTCAGCGTCGGTGATCTGCTGATCCTCAACGCCTTGACGATCGTCACCGAATTCATCGGCGTATCACTGGCGCTCGGGTTCCTGGGCTGCCCAAGGATCGTTGCGATTCCGGCCGCTGCCGTGCTGTTGTTCGCCGTGGTCGCCGGCGGATCGTTTCGCCGCTGGGAGGGGCTGATGTTCCTGCTGATCGCGGTGAATGTGCTGATTATTCCGATGGTGTTGCTGGTGCATCCCTCCCTGAACGAAACCGCCGGCGGACTGGTGCCGCAGTTCCCGGGTGGGCTGAACTCCACCGTGCTGTTGTTGACCGTCGCGATCGTGGGCACCACGGTGGCGCCCTGGCAGCTGTTCTTCCAGCAGTCCAACGTCGTGGACAAGCGCATCACCGCACGCTGGATTCCTTACGCGCGAGCCGATTTGGTCATCGGAATTGTCGTGGTCATGGCGGGGGCGACGGTGCTGATGGCGGTGACCGCGTTCGGATTGGCCGGCACCACCGACGCCGGCAACTTCACCGACGCAGGCGCGGTCGCGACCGCGCTGGCCAACCACGTCGGCAACACGATGGGGGTGCTCTTCGCGATCATCTTGCTGGACGCATCGCTGATCGGGGCCAACGCCATCGGGCTGGCCACCACCTACGCCATCGGCGACGCGATGGGCAGGCGGCACTCACTGCACTGGAAGATCAGCCAGGCCCCAATGTTTTACGGTGGCTACGCAATACTTCTCGGTGTTTCGGCCGCGGTCGCGTTCAGCCCCGACCACATCCTGGGCCTGGTGACCCAAGGCGTGCAGGCGCTGGCCGGCGTCTTGCTGCCGTCGGCGACCGTGTTTTTGGTTTTGCTGTGCAACGACCGCGCGGTTCTGGGCCCGTGGGTAAACACCGTGCGGCAGAACATCGTCGCGTGGACCATCGTGTGGTCTCTGGTGCTGCTGTCGCTGGCATTGACGGCGACGACCTTCTTCAAGGACCTGTCCACCACCACCATCGAGGCGGGGCTCGCGGCCGGCGCGGTGATCGGCATCGTCGGCGGTGCCGCCGCCATCATCGCCGGTCGGCGTTCCAGCGACCGGCGCGAGGCCGAAGTTATCGTGCGGGAGCTCGGCGGCGGTCTGAACCCCGACGAAGTCGACGAAATCGACGACACCCCGTCGCTCACGCGTGCCGAACGGCGTGCCGTCCGCCTCGAGGACCGGGCGAACTGGCAGACCCCCAGTCTCGCCACCCTCGAGCGTCCGACCATGTCGCCGATCCGCCGGGCGGGGCTGTTGACGCTGCGTGGCTACCTGGTCTTGGCCGTCGTGTTCGTGGTGATCAAAATCGTTGAGGTCGCTGTCGCCGGACCGGCCGGCTTATTGTGAACCATTGGGCAGCAGAACGATTTTGCCGTGCGTGTGGCGCTTCTCGAGTTCTTCGAATGCGTCGGCGACCCGGTCCAGGGGATAGGTCGCCGCGATGTCGAAATCGACGGCCCCGGTAGCGACCAGGTCGGCGATTTCGGCGAGCACTTCCGGTGTCGACGCCTCGGCGCTGCCCTCGGTCTTGGCGCCGACTTCGCCGGCCTTCTGAAACGAGATGATGGTGTCTATCCGGTCCGGCGGCACACCGAGATCCACGGCGAGCTGGACGTAGTCCGGGCCGAATAAGTCGATGAACGCGTCAATTCCGTTCGGCGCCGCCTCACGCAGCCGATCAGCCAGCCCTTGGAAATCGCTGTCGTAAGCGATCGGAATGACCCCGTGCGCGCGCAGCCAGTTGGCATTGCCCGGTCCTGCGATGCCAAGTACCACCGCCTTGCGCAGCACCAACAATTGCACGACAAGGCTGCCGACTCCGCCCGCCGCCGCCGAAACGGCAACCGTCTCACCCGGTTGCGGCGCGACCGCGCGAACCGCCGCGTACGCCGTCGCGCCGACGACGTACAGCGAACCCGCTGCCTCCCAACTCAATTGGGGAGGTTTGCGGACCAACTGATTCACCGGAACGGCGGTATGGGTGGCGTGGCTGGACCGGCGGAAGCTGAACCCCAGGACCTCGTCGCCGACGGAGAACTCCGTAACCCCGGGTCCCACGGCGGTCACGACACCGGCAAGGTCGCTGCCTTCGCCGGACGGAAACGTGGCGGGAAATATGTCCTGCATCGCGCCGACCCGGATGCCGGCTTCGCCGGGGTTGATCCCGGCGGCGCGAACCTCGACCACGACCTCGCCCCGGCCGGGCGACGGCATATCGATGTCCGCCACGTACAACACGTCACGACCCCCGTAACGATCGAACCGTACGGCGCGCGCCATCGAAGCCGTCATCTCGTGCTCCTCACCCCAATCGAAGGTTATGCTTTTGCCCCGCGCCAGCATAGGCCGCCAACTGCCGCCCAGCGGCGGGCATGTCCAAGCGCAGCCTTGTTCCCAGCAGCATTTCGCAGTAGCGTCAAGCGCCGCGGCGTAACTGATGTGCGTATCGGCGCTGGCACTGACGTGGAAGGAGTGCCCATGGAGATTGCCCGGATAACTGTCGTCGGCTGGGCAGTCGCCACCCTCGTGGTTGGCGCGGTTGCCACCGGCTGCGGCGGTGGCAACAAAGGCTCGTCACCGTCGTCTTCGGCGCCATCCGCGAGTTCGGCCGCTTCGGGCACAGCGGCACCGTCGGAACAACCCACGGACTACAGCGCGTTGCTGATCAAGCCGAGCGATATCGGCGGCGACCTCAACGCTCCCCAACCGCCGGTGCTCAATCCCAATGGCGCGCCCGGCGTTGCGCAGCTGTTCGCCACCGCCGACAACAGCCGCCGCATCGGGGACACCATCTTGATCGTCGCCGATCCCGCGACGGCAGCGGCTGGAGTCGAGAACACCAAAACCAATTACGGGGGCAAGGTCAGCGGTACCTGGCAGCCAGTCGATGTCGGTTCCAATGGTGCAATGATTTCCGGTACTTCGCCAGACAATTCCCAGGCGGTGACGGTGCTGTTGTTCAACGAGGGCAAGGCGCTGGTCAATCTGGAATTCGACAGCGCGCCCAACGATCCGATCGATGCAGACGTCGCAAAGGATATCGGCCGCAAGCAGGACGCCGCGATCAAGAAGGGGCTACCCAACTAGCAGCCAGCGGTCCGCCGCCTAAATGAGACCCAGCAACTGCAGATCCGCGACGTACTTGTCGATCAGCGATGCCGAAATATGCGGAATGTCCTTGCCTGCACCAATTTTCGCTGTCCGCACTGCCTCGCGGAACACATCGGTCGGCGCCGGCGCGCCGCGCAGCGGCTTCTCCTGCTTTTGGTAGGCGTTGAGCAGCGGCAGGACCGAATGCTGACGCTGCTTGTCCGGCAAGGCCCGAAGAGCGGTTTCGAAACGCTCGAGCCATTCGGCGTAGTCGTCAATCCGCCGGATGTCGTGGCCGGCGTCGATCAACCAGTCCACGAACACATCCAGGGAAATTCCATCGTCGTGCGGGTTCATCACGTCAAAGGACCGATAAGTTCCGGAACCATCAGCGGCCCCTGCCATTTGCGCCGTTTGCGCTCCGAGCGTGATGACGGACTCGGCCACGAAGTCGGCGGGCAGGCCGTCGTAGTGCGCCCGGGCGCGGGCGCCCTGCGCGTCGGTTTCGTAGAACGACGCCGGCGCGACACCGGTGACCAGCAGGCTGAATATCAGCCGCGTGAACATGTCTGGCACATTCAACTGCCCTGCATACTGGCTGTGGGCGAGGATCAGGTCGGACCGGAAAACCGTGACCGGCAGGCCACACAGGTCGTGTGCCTCGCGGAGCAACACCTCACCGGCCCACTTGCTGTTCCCGTACCCATTGGCGTAGCTGTCGTCGATGGCACGCACCGGGCTGACCGTGCGGATGTCCCCGTCCTCGGTGAACTTGGCAGGATCGACGGACATGGCCACCGAGACGGTCGACAGATAGTTGACCGGCTTGATGCGTGTGGTGATCGCCAGGCGGATCAGTTCGGCGGTGCCCACCACGTTGGGGCCGAACAACTGGTCGTAGGGCAGGACGTGGTTGACCAGGGCCGCCGGGTGGACGATGAGGTCCACGCTTTGCGCCAGCCACTCCCAAGTCGCTTGATCCAGACCAAGGTTCGGCTCGCCGATGTCACCGACGATGACCTTGAGATGGTCGGCGGACAGCGCACGGAACCGCTGAAGCAATTGCGGGTCCCCGCTGTCGAATACCTCCTCCAACCGCGTCCCGGCCGCCTCGGCATCCGTGCCGCGCACAATCGCTATGAGCTGCCCACCCGCTCGAGAGAGCCGCTCCAGCCAATCCAGGGCGAGAAAGCGGCCGAGGTAGCCGTTGGCTCCGGTCAGCAGAACCGTCTGCGGTGCCCCGGTTGCCCGCGGCAGCGCCGGGGCTTCGGCCAGGGTCTTCGCGTCAATGAACTTGTCGAGTGTGAGCTCGGCGGCGCGGACTTCGGTGGCGCCGCGTCCATGCACTGTGGTGAATGTGGGCCTCTTGGAACCGGATTCGCGTTCGGATTCGACATATTCCGCCAGCTGACTCAGATTGGTCGCCGGGCTGATGATCTGCCCCACCGGCACTTCCACGTCGAAGATGTCGTGCAGCAGGTTGGAGAAGGTCAACGCGGACAGCGAGTCGCCGCCGAGTTCGAGGAAGTGCGCGTCCGGTTCCGGCGGGCCGCCAGACAGACCCAGTAATGACTCGGCGGCGCGTGCCAGCGTGTCGATGACCGGGCGGTCCGCAGACCCTTCCCGAAGAGTGCGCAATTCTGTCGTCCGGCTCGCCGCCAGGTCGGCGTACAACTGCTCGAGTCGTTCGCCGTAGTACTCCTTGAGTTTCGGCCGCAGCAGCTTGCCGACCCCCGATAACAGGCCGTTGTCCTCGCTGAACGGTTGGGACTCGACCAGAAAGTCGGCAGGCACCTCGTAGGACTGCAGCTCGGCGAGTTTCGCTGTCTGGCGCAATGATTCGCTTAGGGCGGCCTTGACTCCCCCGGCATCTTGTGCAAACTTGTCCAGCGCGTCGTCGGTCGGGACCACAACGGCCAGTAGATAGGGCCGTTCGCTGTTGCCGTAGACGAAGATTTGCCGGACCAGGGCCGCGGTCGCGAACACCGCCTCCAGACGGGCGACGGCCACGAATTCACCTTGGGCCAACTTCAGCACGTTGTTGCGGCGGTCGACGTACTTGACGCGATCCGGCCCGAGCTCTGCCATCACATCACCGGTGCGGTAGTAGCCGTCGGGATCAAATGCGTTGGCGGTGACATCGGGTCGTTTGAAATACCCGAGGAACGCCGTCTCCGACTTGACCAATAGCTCGCCCCGTGGGTACGGCTTGTCGGTCAGGAAATAACCCAACTCGGGAACGTCGACGAGCTTGTAGTCGATCACTGGAGGCCGGCTCATCAGGCCGTCCTTGGTGACGTTCAGGACCTCGGTCAGCCCATAGCCGTCCAGCACGTGGACCTCCAGGCACGTCTCGATGAAGGTCTTCATCTCGGCGGCCAGCGGCGCCGTGCCGCAGAAGCTGGTGATGACGCGCCCTCCGAGGACCTGCTCGCGCAGCTCTGCCTGTGCCTCCGCCTGGGCGGATTCGCTGTCGGCCCCCTCGGCGACGTTTCGTTCCACGGCGCTTTGGTAGCGCTGGTAGAGCATCTCGGCCACCCGGGGAACCATGCCCATTTCGGTGGGGCGCACCAGGTTCCAGTCCTCGAACAGCGTGGACAGGTCGCTCTCGGGCACGAAGTAGCTGGTGCCGCCCGCCTGGAACGCCGACGACAGTACCAGCCGGCCGCCCAGGTGATTGAGCGGCATGAAGTTGACGCTGAACACCGGCACGTCTCCGAGGTCGGACATCATCTCGCTGGTCCACACCTTGGAGAGCATCCGCTCGGTATACATGGCGCCCTTGGGCAGTCCGGTGCTGCCGGAGGTGTACATGATCAAGGCCAGCCGCTCATCGCTGTCGCCGGCATACATCGGCTCCGTCGGGAGGGCACGGCCGCGCTCGATCAACTCGTTCAGGGTTTCGATGGTCACCGTCATGCCGGCATCCGTCAGCCTCGCCTTTGCGCGTTCCAGAGACTCTCGGTGGTCATCGACCTCCGCTTGGTAGTCGAAAACCACTAGTCGCTGCAACGACGTGCTGCCCAGAGCCACGTCGACGGCAAGGTCGAGATAACCGGCGCCCGTGGCGAGTATCCGCGGTTCGACCTCATCGATGATCGGCTGCAACCGCGACGCCGCGGCGCTGTGCTGCAATGGCACCTCTACCAGGCCAAGGTACGCAGACGCCAAATCGATCGTCAGGTACTCGGGGCTCGCGAACCCCAGGATGGCGACAAAGTCTCCGGCCGCCACCGGGTTCACCGCGTCGCGCCGCCAGGCGGCGGCGATCGCCCGTACGTTGGCCCACAGATCGCGATAGGTGATCGTGTCGAACCGGGGCAGCAGTTGCGCGGTGGCGCGTCCGGTTGCGGGATCGGTCTTCAACGCGCGTGCGCGCCACCCCAGCGCCGGCCGATCCGCGTAGCCCTCCACCAGGGTCTCCAGTACCTGCGGAAGCCGAAGGTCCGGTTGGCGCGCCGCTTCCCGGACCGCGGCGTCGGGCGCCGCATTCCGGAATTGCTCGTCGCCAGTGAGCAGCTGCTCGAAGCGTCTGGCGCGACGCTCTGCTCGCGTCACATCAACGTCAACGGTCACGGCCGGCCTCCCGATCGGATCACTCGCCTAGCGAGAACTCTCCGCGAAGTTTCCGTCATCCACCCCCCTTGTGTGACCATCGTCACACCCGGCCAACGGCCTCAAGGCGCGCGTATCCGCGGCCGCACCAGGAATTGCTGTCGTCGGCGCGTCGGCGACCTCAGGCCACAACCTCGATGGGATCGCCGACGTTCACGGTGTTGAAGTACCACGCGGCGTTTTCCGGGCTCAGGTTGATACATCCATGACTGACGTTGGCGTAGCCCTGCGAGTCAACAGACCAGGGTGCGGAATGCACATAAACACCGCTCCAGGTCACCCGGACCGCGTACGAAGCCGTGATCTTGTACCCCTCGGGGGAGCTCAGCGGGATGCCGATGGTCCGCGAGTCCATCACCACGGTGCGCTCCTTCGACAATGCGGTGAAGCTGCCCATCGGTGTCGGGCGGCTGGGCTTGCCCATCGACGCAGGCATCGTGCGGAGCACTTCTCCGTTCCTGCTGACGGTGAAGGTGTGCGCGGAGATGCTGGCAACACCGAGTAACGCATCACCGGTGTCATAGCCCGTCGTCAGGGCCTGCACCCCCACCGAAACATGGGTGTGGGCGGGCCAGTAGTGGTTTGGAACCCACTGCACGACATTGTTCTCGACCCACTCGAAATGTCCCGGCATATTGCTCGGCGAGGTGACGTGGATGGACCGTTCGGCGGCGGCACGGTCGGTCACCGGCGCGGTGAACGCAACGATGACCGGCTGGGCCACGCCCACCACGGCGCCATTAGCCGGCAAAACGGAAGCAACGCCAGGAACCGGATCAGGTACCGGGATCGCGGCCACGCTTGGGCTGGTCGATCCCGCTATCGCCGTCGCTGTGATCGCCACCATAACGAATAGATAACGAACAGCTCGGCGCATGGCGGTTACCCTTCGAGATGGTGCAATCAACACAACCGTATTCTAGTTGGTGTCTACCCATTACGTGTTTTAGCAAACTGTGGCACGGTAGCCGATCGTCGCGGTAACGGCCCCGTCACAGCTTGAGTTCGGTCCTGGCTCGCCCGGTTGGCAGTCGGCGAGACACTAGGCAAGGAGCGGGAATGACCGTCGGCGACCCGTATACACGTCCGTTGGCGGACTCGGCCGCACTCGTGCTAATCGACATGCAGCGCGATTTTCTGGACATCCCAGGCGACATCACAGGCCAGAAAGCCCCGATGCCCGTTGAAGGCACGCGCGCGGCGATCTGCGCAATGGTCCACTTGGCGAAAGCGTTCCGTGAACGTGGGCTCCCCATCGTGCATGTGGTCCGGCTGTATCGGCCAGACGGTTGCAACGTCGACCTGGCGCGACGACGATTGATTGAGCAAGGCGCGCGGATCGCCGCACCGGGTAGCGCCGGTTCGCAGATTGCCGTGGAACTGTTGCCCAATGTTGTTGAGCTGGACCATGGATTGCTGCTGTCGGGTGGCTTGCAACAGCTGGGGGCCGCCGAGCACGTGATGTACAAACCGAGGTGGGGAGCGTTCTACGGCACCGAACTTGAGCGACATCTCCGCGGAAGCGGCAGTAGCACGCTGGTTTTCGCGGGATGCAACTTTCCGAACTGTCCCAGGACATCGATTTACGAGGCCTCCGAACGCGACTTCCGGATTGTGTTGGTGTCCGACGCCGTGTCGGGGTTGTATGACCGCGGTGTCGAAGAGTGCCGTGCTATCGGGGTAGACGTTCGCGACCTTTCACAGACACTGGATTGGCTGGCCGGCTAGCAACGCGTTAGCCTCAGCAACGTCATTGCCCGAAAAGCCCGAAAGAGGCCGAAGGAAGGGGTGCGGGTGCTCTTCCGTCAACTGGAGTACTTCGTCGCGGTCGCCCAGGAGCGGCACTTCGCGCGGGCGGCCGAGAAGTGCTACGTGTCGCAACCCGCGCTGTCGGCCGCGATCGCCAAGCTCGAACGCGAGCTGAACGTCACGCTGATCAACCGCGGACACAGCTTTGAGGGCCTCACGCCCGAAGGGGAGCGCTTGGTCGTGTGGGCCAAGCGGATTCTCGCTGAGCACGATGCGTTCAAGGCCGAGGTGCACGCCGTGCGGTCCGGGATCACCGGGACGCTCCGGCTGGGCACGGTTCCAACGGCTTCGACGACGGCGTCCCTGGTTTTGTCAGCCTTCTGTTCGGCGCACCCGTTGGCTAAGGTGCAGATCAGTTCCCGGCTGGCCGCCACCGAGCTGTACCGCCGGCTGCGTGACTTCGAGCTCGACGCCGCCATCGTGCACTCAACCGGAGAAGACGTCCACGACGTGGACCTGGTGCCGCTTTATGAGGAGCACTACGTGCTGCTGTCACCGGCGGACATGCTGCCTCCTGGCGCATCGACACTGACCTGGCCGGACGCCGCACAACTGCCACTGGCGCTGCTCACGCCCGACATGCGGGACCGTCACCTCATTGACGAGGCATTCGCCAGCCACGCGATCGCAGTCACGCCCCAAGTTGAGACAGACTCCGTCGCTTCACTATTCGCTCAGGTCGCCACCGGCAATTGGGCTTGCATCGTGCCGCACACCTGGTTGTGGACAAGCCCAATGGGAGGAGAGATCCGTGCCGTCGAAATGGTCGATCCAGCTCTGAAAGCCGAGATCGGCCTCGCCACTAACTCCGCCGGGCCGGGATCTCCGGTGGCCCGCGCGCTGGTCGCGTCCGCGCAACAGCTGGCGCTGAACGAATTCTTCGATGCGCAGCTAGTGGGAATCACCCGTCGGCGCTGACCGCCGACGGTGCAGGTGTGGCTGCGCTGGTGGGGTTGAGGCTCGCCAGGTGACCGCTTTCCACACCCGCGGCCGGGTCGAGTTCGCAGTCGATGATCGACGGCCCGTTCGACGCGATCGCTTCGGTCAGCGCCTTCTCCAGCTCCGACGGGGTGGTGACGTGATACCCCTTGCCGCCGAACGCCTCCGCCATCAGCTCGTGACGCGCGCGGGCATTCAGCACGGTCGGCGCCGGATCGCTGCCCGTTGGCGCTTCATCGCCCCGATAGACGCCGCCGTTGTTGAGGATGACAACGGTGACCGGCAGCCGGTAGCGGCAGATGGTTTCGATTTCCATGCCGCTGAAGCCAAATGCGCTGTCGCCCTCGATCGCGACCACCGGCTTGCCGGTCTCGACGGCCGCGGCGATGGCGTAGCCCATGCCGATACCCATCACGCCCCAGGTTCCCGTGTCGAGCCGGTGCCGGGGCGCCTCCATGTCGATGACGTTGCGACCCAGGTCCAGCGCATTGGCTCCCTCGTTGACGACATAGACCTCCGGATTCGACTGCAGCACAGAACGAATGGCGCCCAGCGCGTTGTAAAACCGCATCGGGTGCGGATCCTCGGCGAGGCGCCGGCACATCTTGGCATCGTTGGCCGCTCTGCGATCGGCCAGCTCGCCGGTCCATTGGCTGGACGCGACGATTTGATGAGTGGACACGCCGTCAAGTAACGCCGACATGACCGAACCGATGTCGCCGACCAGTGGCGCCGCGATCGGCCGGTTGCTGTCGAACTCCGATGCGGCGATATCAACTTGGATGAACTTGGCATCGGCAGACCACTGCGGCGACTCGCCGTGGCCGAGCAGCCAGTTCAGCCGGGCGCCGACCAGCAGGACCGCGTCCGCGCGGGCGATCGCCAGCGAGCGCGCCGCGGCAACGGACTGCGGATGCGAGTCGGGCAGTAGTCCTTTGGCCATTGACATCGGCAGGAACGGAATTCCGGTGGTCTCGACAAACTCTCGAATCACGTTGTCGGCCTGCGCATAAGCCGCGCCCTTGCCAAGCACGATCAGCGGTCGCTGCGCTGCTGCCAGCACGCCGAGCGCGCGATCGACGGCCTCCGGCGCGGGCAGCTGGCGGGGAGCCGGGTCAACGACTCGCCACACGGTGTCTGCCGCGGCGCCAGCGTCCATCGCCTGACCCAGCACGTCACCGGGGATATCCAGGTAGACGCCGCCCGGCCGGCCGGAGATCGCGGTGCGAATGGCACGCGCGATGCCGCGCCCGATGTCCTCGACCCGGCTGATCCGGTAGGCCGCCTTCACGAAAGGCCTTGCGGCGTTGAGCTGATCGAGTTCACCGTAGTCTCCCCGCTGCAAATCCACCATCGCTCGATCGCTTGAACCCGAGATCTGGATCATCGGGAAGCAATTGGTCGTGGCATTCGCAAGCGCGGCAAGGCCGTTGAGGAAGCCCGGCGCGGAGACCGTCAGGCAGACGCCGGGGCGGCGGGTGAGGAATCCTGCGGCCGCAGCGGCGTTGCCGGCGGAGGTCTCCTGCCGGAAGCCGATGTAGCGGATTCCAGACGCCTGCGCGATGCGAGCGAGGTCGGTGATCGGGATGCCGACGACCCCATAGATGGTGTCGATGTCGTTGGCCTTGAGGGCGTCCACCACGAGGTGGAAGCCATCGGTCAACTGCGCCGCTGCCGGCGCTCCGCTGGGAGATGCCGAAAGTGTGGTCATGTCGCGACTCCTCGGGTGTGTACCTGTGCTCGCTAATCACTGTGGTCCGCATGACCCGCCGCTGTCCAAGACCAAACGGCTATGCAGCGATTTACACCGTCTATCGACCGTTCAATAGCCAGCGATTATGGACCGGTAGCGGATCGGTATTGGACGATCGACGGGGTAGCCCGGCATGGTCTCAGTAGGAACCGATTTCGCACCTGTGAAAGAGAAGGAGTGCGGGCGATGAGGACTCAGCCGACCACCGGCCGTGAGGTCGCCACTGAACCGTTCGGGGCGGAGCCGGCCACCGAATCCTTGAGCCCGCGCATCGCCGATCTGGTCCAGGTGACAGCAACCCGGCTGCCGGGGGCGCAAGCGCTCGTCGTCACCCCCGACCGCGTTCCGCTCAGCTACCGCGAGTTGGTCCGACTGGTTGACGACCTGGCCGTGCAGTTGACGCGGGGCGGACTGCTGCCGGGCGATCGGGTCGCACTGCGCGCGGCCAGCAACGCCGAATTCGTCGTCGGCTTATTGGCGGCGTCGCGGGGGGAGTTGATCGTTGTCCCGTTGGACCCGGCCCTGCCCGCCAGCGAGCAGCGCGCCCGCAGCGAAGCGGCCGGCGCGCGGGTGGTGCTCGTCGATGGCGCCGCGACTGGTGACGGGCGTGAATCGATGCTGCCGTGCTGGCCGATCGCGGTGTCCGTCGGCCGCACCAGCGGCGCGCTGGAAGCCGACCTGTCAGTCCAGCTGGACACTTCCATGCCGCTCAACCCGGTGAATTCCACCCCAGACGGGCTCGGGCACGACGACGCCATGATCATGTTCACCGGCGGGACCACGGGTTTGCCGAAGATGGTCCCTTGGACGCACGCAAACATCGCCAGCTCAGTCCGGGCCATCATCGCCGAGTATGGGCTCGGCGTGCAGGATGCGACCGTCGCGGTGATGCCGCTCTACCACGGACACGGGCTGGTCGCCGCGTTGCTGTCGAGCCTGGCCTCCGGCGGTACCGTGTTGCTGCCCGCCCGCGGGCGATTCTCGGCGCACACATTCTGGGACGACATCGACGCCGTTCGGGCCACCTGGTACACGGCGGTGCCGACGATTCACCAGATCCTTCTGGAGCGCGCCGCCACCGACTCGCCGGCGAGACCACGAGCCGCATTGCGCTTCATCCGCAGTTGCAGCGCGCCGCTCACGCCCGAAACGGCGCAAGCGCTGCACGACGTGTTCTCGGCACCTGTGGTGTGCGCTTTCGGCATGACCGAGGCCACTCACCAGGTGACCACCACCGGCGTCGATAGCAACGAAAACCCCGCTGCGACAACCGGTCTGGTGGGCCGATCAACTGGAGCCCAGATCCGGATCGTCGGGCCCGACGGCCAGCCGCTCCCCGCGGGTGCCGTCGGCGAGGTCTGGCTGCACGGCCCCACCGTGGTGCGCGGCTACCTAGGCGATCCGGCGATAACTTCAGCCAACTTCACCCAGGGATGGCTGCGCACCGGCGACCTGGGGTCGCTGTCGGCGGACGGCGACCTGACCATCCGCGGCCGGATCAAGGAACTCATAAACCGGGGTGGCGAGAAAATCTCGCCGGAGCGCGTCGAAGGCGTGCTGGCCAGCCACCCCGACGTGCTCGAGGTCGCCGTGTTCGGCGTCCCGGACAAGATGTACGGAGAGACAGTGGCGGCGGTGATCGTTCCCCGAGGGTCCGCTTCGCCGACCCCAGCGGAGCTTGCGGCGTTCTGCCGCGAGCGGCTGGCGGCCTTCGAGGTGCCGGCCCGCTTCCAGGCGGTGAGCGCCCTACCGCACACGGCGAAAGGCTCGCTCGACCGCCGCGCCGTTGCAGAACAGTTCGGCCGCGGAGCGTGACGCTATGCGGGCGCGGACAGCGCGACGTTTCCCCAAGCGGCGCGCGCACCCGAATCCCCGACGCGGTAGGTCTGGACCAGCGTGGCCACCGCGGCGACGATGACCAGCACCCCGACCACCGCGTGCAGCGCGAGTTTCACCGAACGTCCGCGTGCCTGGCGAATGTGGACGGCGGCTAGCAGGATCAGAGTGGCCACCAGGGCCGCCACCATGTAGATCAGGGTTTCGCCAAGTTCCTCGTGCACCCGGACCGGGGGTGACGCGCCGATCTTTCCCACCAACCACGCACCCGAGCTGGTGGTCAACGGGACCAAGATGAGCGTGCCCACCGACAGCAACAGCACCAGCCAGATCAGTCGCCGTCGCGCCGCCGGCCATAGCACGCAGACGATCGCCAGGATCGCGGTCAGCGGGCCCAGGACGACGACGAAATGGTTGAGCAGGATGTGGGCGGGAAGTCCGTTAACTGTCGACATGGGTCGTGTGACTCATGCGCTGGACTTCACCTTGGCCGCCGCGGATTCCGGCATGGGTTCATATCTGACAAATGAACGGGTGAAGGATGCCGCCCCGTGCGCCAGCGAGCGCAAGTCGATTGCGTAGCGTGTCAGCTCGACTTGAGGGATCTCGGCTTTCACCACGGTACGTTCGTGGCCCGCGGTGTCGGTACCGAGCACCCGGCCGCGACGGCCCGACAGGTCGCCCATCACCGCGCCGACAAAATCGTCGGGTACCAGCACCGAGATCTCGTCGATCGGCTCGAGCAAGGTCACCTTGGTGGCGGCCGCCGCCTCACGCAATGCGAGCGCACCGGCCATTTGAAACGCGAAGTCCGATGAGTCGACGCTGTGCGCCTTGCCGTCGAACAACGTGACCCGGATGTCGACCATCGGGTAACCGGCCTGCACCCCCTTTTCCATCTGCGCGCGGACACCCTTCTCCACGCTCGGGATGAAATTCCGCGGCACCGCTCCACCGACCACCTTGTCGACGAACTCGAACCCGGAGCCCTCCGGCAGCGGCTCCACCTCGATGTCGCACACCGCGTACTGGCCGTGTCCGCCGGACTGTTTGACGTGGCGACCATGGCCTTTCGCTTTGCCGCTGACGGTTTCCCGCAGCGGTACCCGCAGCTCGATCGTGTCCACGGTGACTCCGTACCGGTTGGCCAGCGCGTCGAGTACGACGCCGGCATGGGCCTCGCCCATGCACCACAGCACGATCTGATGTGTCTCCTGATTCTGCTCGATCCGCAGCGTCGGGTCTTCGGCGGCCAACCGCCCCAAGCCGACCGACAGCTTGTCTTCATCGGTCTTGGCGTGCGCCTGAACTGCGACCGGCAGCAACGGCTCCGGCATCGTCCAGGGTCTCAGCACGAGGGGTTCGGACTTGTCCGAGAGCGTGTCGCCCGTTTCGGCCCGGCTCAGCTTGCCGATCGCGCAGATGTCGCCCGCCACCACCGCCGCCGCGGGGCGCTGCTGCTTGCCGAGCGGGAACGACAGGACTCCGATGCGTTCGTCTTCGTCATGGTCCGCATGCGTATTGCCAGCCCCGTTCGACCCACCGAAAAACGACGCAAGATGGCCCGACACATGAACCGTCGCGTCGGGCCTGATGGTCCCGGAGAACACCCGGACCAAGCTGACCCTGCCGACGTACGGGTCCGACGTCGTCTTCACCACCTCTGCCAGCAATGGCGCTTCGGCGTCACAGGCCAGCTCGGCATGCGTAGCGCCCTGCGGCGTAAAGACCTCCGGTAGTGGGTGTTCCATCGGAGACGGGAAGCCGCGGGTGGCTATCTCCAGTAGTTCCAGCGTGCCGACACCGGTGCCACTACACACCGGGATCGCCGGGAAGAAAGAAGCCTGGGCGACGGCTCGCTCCAAGTCCTCGATCAGTACCGACTCGTCGATCTCCTCGCCGCCGAGGTAGCGCTCCATCAGGGACTCGTCCTCGGACTCCTCGATGATTCCCTCGATCAGCGTGCCCCGCGCTTCCTCGATCCGGTCGGCGTCGGACGGGTCCGGCGGTTGCATCGTCCGCTTGCCGCCGTCGTACTTGTAATAAGTCTGCGACAAGAGCCCGATCAGGCCTGCGCAGGTTGGTAGGCCATTTGGCAGATAAAGTGGTAAAACCTTGTCCCCGAACGCATCTTGCGCCGCGGCCAGCGCCTCTTGGTAGTTCGCCCTGGCGTGGTCGAGCTTGGTGATCACCACGGCGCGAGGCATGCCGACCTGGCTGCATTCCTGCCAGAGGGACTTGGTCGGCTCGTCGACACCCTCATTTGCCGCGATTACGAACAGCGCGCAATCCGCGGCTCGCAGCCCGGCCCGCAACTCGCCCACGAAGTCGGCGTATCCGGGTGTGTCGATGAGGTTGACCTTGATGCCGTCGTGCGACAGGGAGGCCACGGCAACACCAACCGACCGCTGTTGTCGGATCTCCGCCTCGTCGAAGTCGCAGACCGTGGTGCCCTCCACCACCGAGCCGGGCCGGGACAACACTCCGCCAGCGACCAGCAGGGCCTCGACCAGGGTGGTTTTACCGCCGCCCGACGGCCCCACCAAAGCCACATTGCGAACGGCGCCCGGACCGTCCGCTGTGGGAGCGACTCCCGCGCCCTGGGAACCATTCGCTCTGTCGGCCATGACTTTCCTCCAGTTCTCCCGGGTCGCATGACCCCGCGAGCGGTGAGGACACCCGGCATGCGCAGGCGTGCTCGCCCGCTTGCGGGTGTGTCCTAGCCCACAGGACGCCCGTAAGCAACTTTTCCCCCAACGGCCGCCCAACACAAGGCCACTTGTTTGACAACGAGTGAGTGCGGTTGAGCCGGGCAGTTCGGGCGCCTGTGCGGTTGAGCCGGGCAGTTCGGGCGCCTG